>Ga0307516_10002171_pt1 | contig 26588 bp, 25 predicted proteins | sample 19_EM_MG_FD_203310 | JGI IMG/M metagenome (GOLD analysis project Ga0307516, IMG submission 203310) | Populus trichocarpa ectomycorrhiza microbial communities from riparian zone in the Pacific Northwest, United States - 19_EM | ecosystem: Host-associated > Plants > Roots > Unclassified | place...
TTGAAGCCTATCAACTCAACTCATCATCTGATAGTCTTATTGACCTGAATACCCCCGTCTAGAGCCCGCGGGGGGGTAAGGTTTCGCGTGCCATTTGGCACGGAAACTAGTTACGGACTAGGGGATATGGATTATCATCCATTGACTGCACGATCGTTATATCCACCTTTCCTATTCCAACCCACCAAACCTGCATAGCACGTCGGGCGTGCATATCCCTTCCACACCATCTACATCACGGCAACGGCAAGAGCAATAGCGGCAGCCGCACCCCACACCGGAGCTGCCGTACACTCTCGAGGATGTGATTGCTGTGCGCGCTTGGTAATGCGGGAGCTGCTGCGGCTCCTGACACCTACGCCACCAGCACTGGGCAGCTGGCCGGTTCCTCGTCCAGTTGAGGTACTGCCCGGGACGGCAGTGACCTGCTTACAGCTGGTACAACCTTGAGGCAAGCCTCTTGGGACTCCCAGCCACCGTGCCGTCCGGCCTCTGGCTCTTCGGCCCTGCGTTTCTTGGAGGTCCGGCCTCCAGCCCATCATCGGGCCCCCGCCCGCCCCTCCCCCGTGATCTCCTGCTTCAGGTGCACGAGGGATCTGGGGAGGAACATCGCGCGCGCCCCGTCATATCCGAATAGCCTAGCCATTCCACCCAACGGGCGTCTGGCTCCTCCGCCGCGAGCTTGGCCCTTTCGTCGGCCTTCTCGTTTCCGGGGACTCCCTTGTGCGCCGAGCACCACCAGATCCCGATGGCAATGTCCGACCTGGCCCTCCGTAGTACTGCGATGTGCTTCCTTGCCTGGAGTGCGTACATCTGGCCGGGGCCAGACTCCTCCGAGGACATCCGCCTGATAGCAGCTTGGGCATCCGTGAAGATCGTGACTCGCTCCAGTGTCGTCTGCCTTCGTGATGCCGATTCTAGTGCGCTTGCAAGAGCGGCGCACTCCGCGTCGTAGGTTTCCTAGTTGTACTGTAGGCTACGTGGGTTTTGATACCCACCCAGGATTAGCCGTTCTTCCACACCACCGCGTCCATCGTTCAACCATGACCCCTCCGTGAAACATGGTAAGTCCGGGCCGTGACTTATCTGCCTCGACTTTGGCTGCGGCTTCCACCTGCAGCAATTCCACGTCGAGGGTGTCTGGCTCCTAGCAGAGCTGTGATCTCCATCCTGCTCGAGTATGCGGGGGCATCGATGGGTCGAACATGGAGTGGCGGTAGTATATACCCCGCCGGTGGCGATTTGCGCCACAGCAGGGTGGATCGGTAATTTGCCCGCCTTTCGGCAACGACAAAACCCAGACGTTGATAGTGCCAAAGCGAAAATTCTTTGGCGAATTAACTAGATAATGTGGGGTTTGAGCCGGCTAACTAATTAAACGGCTGGTGCGAGACAAGTGGTCCCAACACGAGTCATCCTGCCCAAACATACTCACCCACGCGCCGCAACCTATGTACCCAAAAATACAGCCCTCGTATAGCGAAACAACGAAAACCCTCTCGATGGCGTTGCAATACGACACTGACAAGACGCGTTCCGAGACATGGCGCAACCAGTTGTCAGGTCTCTTCCAACTTATCGCTGAGCACGTCAAAGATGTAGATGAGTCGGCTCTACACACACGTTTGACAACACTCCTTTCTCTCAACGACTTCACCAGTTCTCTCAGAACTCAGCTTTCGACGACGTTTGTCCAGGTCCTGTGGGCTCATGACACTGACTCCGCCCTGATGAAAGACCGCGTTCTCGCAGTTCTCCCTGACGTTCCCACATTTTCCACCACCCGCGTCGATACACTGGTACCCTTCTTGTCATCGGTCTATCGCTTTTGCTCCCACGATGACTTTCCCCTGAAAAACACTATTGAGTGCCTACAACAGTTGATAGCAATCCGGCCGGTCACACCAGTCCGCCGAGCGAGCGTTGCCAGAGTGGATATCTTTGCTACTCCAGTGAAAGCCACGTCCGCAAGCCTCTATAGCCCCCTTTCTACTCTCGACGATGTCACTCCGCGGTTGGAGAACGAGCTGAAACGCCACATATGGTTCTCCGAGTTTGGGAATACGAGCTTCTTCGATCACTTCTTCCCGGAAATCGATGCCCCGCCGGCCCCGAAACTCTTTCCCGACCATCCACAGCAGAATAATGTCATCGAGTGGTTTGAGGCCTATGACAAGGAGTGCCGTAAGGTATTGAAGCTAGATAGCTGCGGACGGTTTTTGGAGACATCGGCGAACCAACCCCTCAGCCATCCCACCGTTAAGAGAAAACTTGACCTCTTCCTCGACGCACCACCTCAAGAATCCAGCGTCAAGGCGAATGTGATCGGGCTTGAACAGGATGCCATGGGTACCAACCAGTCAGCTGGAAGCAAGAAGAAGGGAAAGGAGAAGGGAAAGAAGGGCGCGGGAAAGAAGGGCGCGGGAAAGAAGAAAGGAAAGAAGGGCGGGGGAAAGGAGAAGGAGAAGAAGGGTGAGGAAAGGAGGGAGGAGACGAAGGGCGAGGGGAGGAAGGAGTACGATTGGAAGTATGTTCACGTCATCGCCGAGTTGAAGTGCGTTCGGGGTCTGATGGACCTCAATCCGAAGGTGGTATTGCAATTGGCCGGATATGCGCGACACGTCTTTCATCGCCAGCCAGGTCGCCAGTTCGTCCACGGCTTCACGGTTATCAACTCCACCCTGCGCTGTTGGGTGTACGCGCGCTCCGGCGCATTCGCTTCCAGCTCGGTTGACCTCAGCACCACCCAAGGCCTGAGTGTTTTTTGTCGGGTCTACAACGGCTACCTAGGCATGAGCTTGACGGAGATGGGATTCGCTATCGACCCCGCCGCCACCACCGCCACCCCCAGCACCAGTGCCACCGCCGCCCCTGATACCATTACCATCGGAGACCGCAAAATCATCCGGGGTGAGCCATTCTTCACCACACATGCCATAGTGACTCGTGGGACAACCTGCTGGACTGCACAACCAGCAGACAGTGAGACCGCAGAGCTTCCATGGGTCTTGAAGGCTTCCTGGCGCTATCCCGGTCGCGAGCATGAGGGTATCATGCTCCAGTCTTGTCACAAACGCAAGGTCAAGGGAGTCGCCGAATATATCGCTCATGACCAGGGTTTGAGCATCCGCGAGATCCTTGGTGATCAGTACATCGAATCAGCAGTTGCTCTTGATCTACGGTGGAAGGTCAACAAGGGACCGTCGCCGAACTCGCTCCGAAATAGCGGCACCCAATCCCACACTCCCGAGGCTACGGCAAGAAAGGCTCCCACTGCTGGTGAGAATCTTCGGAACCAGTTGGCCATGACATCTATTGAGAGACAGCTGCCTCACGACCCGCCCAACGAACTACCTGGCTATCCCCACAAGAAAGCTAAACTATCCGATTCTAGTCCTCGGCCCTTGCCGTCCTTGAGAAATAGCACAGAGGAGCGGCAAACGACTGGACAGTACGAGCTGGTGGATGAGGTGGTTTCTGAGGCCGTTGTGGGGGTGGCTGAAATACCAGTCCCGGACCATATCAGCACGCGGGTGCTGATGAGCCGCGGAAAGCCCATCGACGAGTTCGCTGACCCCATTGAGCTTCTCCTTGCCATGCGCGATGCCGTCCGCGGCCACCGCTCCCTGCTAATAGATGGCCACATCCTCCACCGCGACATCAGCGTCAACAATATTATGATCACCATCGCCTCCCGTCCGCGCATTGACGGCTTTCACGGATTCCTTATTGACCTTGACCACGCCATTGGCGCGGATGCTATCGGTCGCCACTGCTCCGTTCCCGAGCGCACTGGGACGTTTGAGTTCATGAGCATTGACGCCCTCAGGCGCTACCCGGACTTCCGACATATCTACTACGATGATTTGCAGAGCTTCATGTGGGTCTTTTTGTGGCTCATCATCAAAGACAGTGCTAGGTGTCCTGCGCTTGAGGATTGGAGCAGCAACGTCAAGCCTGAGGTGATCGGTCACATAAAAGCGGGGCAGATTGGTAGCGAAGCGCATTTCGAGTTCAACTTGGCTAGGTGGTTCGATAAGGATCTAGGGGTCGCAGTGAGCAAGGCGGCGAGTGATTTGAGGAGGGCACTGTTTCCGGTTGGTGAGAGGAAGGAGTTAGAGAGAGAGGATGTCAGAGATAGGTTGTACGAGAAGGTCATCAAGGCTTTTGACGATGCGCTGGTGGTTGCAGAAGAGGAGGCGAAGACGTTGAAGAAGAGGGTGGTTGTGCCCATGAATCGGATGGCGTATTAGGGGCCGCGTGGGGGGACCGTACCTCCCGCTGGGCGTATGGATTGTATTATACGTTTTATAGCAGACCTCTCAAATGCCATGCTTTTTGAAGCTATCCACTAGACCGCCCTACCTTTTCGTTTCCCATGTGTGAGACTGGGACGTCCGGGCAATGTCGGAGTCGCGGTAATATTTTGATTGAGAGGATAACTATACAAGAGGTTGCATGAGAGAGAAAGGAAGAAGAGCAGACAACACGCAGACGAAAGCCCTCCTTACATACATGCGTACTCGCACTCATACTCATACCCATGTAACTCACATCCGCAACTCACAGTCGTACTCCCGCGCAACTCACACGCAACTCACACGTAGATGGTGACCAGCTCACAAAGGGGTGGAAAGCAGCGAGAAGGCGGATGAGTGAGCAAAAGTTGCAGCGGGGGAGCCAGTCTCCCACGGGGTAGAATGGCTAAACTACTCTGACCGGACGGAGGCCCGCCCAATGCCGCTACCGCGATCCCTCGCAAACCTCAAGTGGGAGATTTCGGACGATGGGGGTCTCCAGGCAGAACAAGCCGGACGGCACGATTGCTGGGAGTACCAAGAGGCTCGCTTCAAGGTACCAGCTGAAGACAGGGCACTGCCGCACCGGACAGTACCTACGCCGGGCTAAGGTTCGCCCCACCGCCCAGTGCTGGTGATGTCAGTGCCCCTCGCAAACGAGAGACCACCTCTTCAAGGTGTGTCTGTCCGGAATGGAGGATGGAGCAGAAGTTCCTGTGGGCGGAGGCGCAGAAGGAGACTGGGAGGTGGAAGAGCCGGTGGAAGACGCGGCGAGGATGATAGCGAGCTGTACGACAGGGTTAGCGTAGCTCTCAGTGTGACAGAGACAGTGGGAAGTTATACAATACAAACATGACGAGTACGATGTTGAAGAGGAGGATGACGGTGAGGACACAGCGAGTAAGACGGGGCGAGTTTGATGGCGGCGAGCATGACGTGTGGAGAATGACGACAAGTAGGATGGCGAGTAGATTGATTCGTGACCGGCGGATAAGTAGCGGCTGAGGGTGGTATGAAAGGAGAAGTCTTGCTAAAGTGGAATCGACTTCGGAGGACACGCCGTCGGAACCAACCTCAGCGTGGAGCATACGTGCAGTAAGCTATGCGTGTAACGCTTTGCCAAGATGTAAACAAACGACCTGGTTGGCCGACACCAACTTCACAGCATAAAAAGTGGGCCATCGTCTGTGCCATCAACTGAAAATATCCACAAGAAAAACCGACTTCCTTCTATTTTTCCTACCCTTTGACTCTAGTGCATTTTGCTGTACTAGATATGAATTCCAAATTGTTACTGCTCTTTGTTGTGAGGTAGGTAAATTGAGTCTGGTGTGGGGATCCGGAGGTGATATGTAGACCCCGCTCTTCGGACTGCCAAGAGCATGTGAACACCTTGTGCACACTCGGCCCTATCTAGCAATACCACCTCGCATAATCTCTAAGCGTGCAAAAGAACTGCTCGATAATATTATATAGTTGGCAGGCTCAAACCCTCTACCCTAATTCGCTACGGTTGGAATTTTAAAGTGTGAATGGCCAGCAGTTACCGCCACCCCACCAGCCACCACAGCCATGCTTGGCAAAAGATACTACGTCATGACTTTTTGCTTTTTAGTCACAATATGTACGTGATAAAACGTGACATGACATGACTGTCATATTATGTACTGTTGACATCCCTATTCTAGAGTACACTAGTGCATCAGTAGTAGCTTAGTGCTCCTAAAAAAAGAGTATGTTCGATGTAGTTATGCAGAAACCTTTCGCAGTCGGTTTTACCGTGCACCATACATAAAACGGGCAGATTTCATGGTAATGTCGTGGCTCGTGAGGGTACGGGGTCGACATTTGTGCGCACCCATAAATGTTTGACCACATGTAAACAGCGAGAACTCCTACCACGTTGACAGACGACGAAAATATCACTGCTCTCGAGTTTTCGGACTCCATCAGGTGCCGGCGCGGACTCTGAGGTGGTGGTTTTGTGGGTTGAAGGTTCTATCTACCGCCGGCGGCTGGGGAAATTGATTAATCGTGCCAAAAGCTCCCAAACCACCACGTCCATCGTCTGCACCGGCTTTTCGTAATTCTTCACCCTGGCTAGCAGATTTGCCGTGCGGACCTAATTGCGAAAGGCCCCTATCTATAGAGTTGTTTCCTCAGCACCCAGTCATTGTCCGAATCCAGAGATATGTAGATGTGCACGGCGGCAAGGTCCGCAGCTGCTGCAGGGCAAATCCACGCCATACATAACCGTCACGACCACCCCACTTCAGCTACCAGCAGTCGGCATCGTGCAGATGTACTCACATGTTCCAGTGTCAGGCCCTGGCACCGTGTCAGGTTCATGCATATTCCCATTTGCAGCGCAGTCATGAAGCAGCTGAGCACCAACTCCCGCGCCTTCCTCGTGCTACATACCAAATACATGCACCCCCCGCTCACTCTCGCAATCAAAATAAACAAAGCGAGAATAACAACCCATAGTAGATAATGCACAAAAACAAAATAAACACGGAGTATGTAGCTAAGAAGCACGATCGGTAAAAAAAAAAAACGCCCCCCATGCCCCCCCGCCCCAGCCAAAACAAACTCCCCGCTCCGCAGAAAAAAACCCCCATGGAGAACGTGTTTCCTTCCTTCACCGTCCCTCCTGGGGAATAAACAATGGGAAAGACAGGCAAAAAATGGAGGGGATTCATCTCGGACGTGACAAGCCGGCCTAAAACAGTGAGTCAAGTCGGACAAAAAAAAGAAAGAAAACTAGCCCGAAAGGAGCAGGAATGCCGAAAAGAAAGCAACAAGTACGGACAGAGAGAAAAACTTAAAGAGCCAAATCCAACCAGCTCCATCACATACTCCGGAAGAGGTTAATAACCGTCATCACTCCTCCACCCGTCGTTGCTAACCAACCCGACGCTCTTGACACTGCCTTCGTACGCACTCTTGACACTACCTTCGTAGGCATCCCTGGCGCGTTCACGGTAGTATGATGCGCGGGGATCGAGCTCCGTGTCGTCACCGTACTCGCTCTCCGCGCCGAACGTCTCCCAGTTCTCACTTCCGCCGCCGCCGTCGGGGGTGCTGATGCTGCTGGTGGAACTCAGAGTGCTCGCACTGAACTGCCTAGAATCCACTGTTGAGGTTTGACTCGCGCGGATGGTGGAGGTGTCGTACCCGCCCATATAGTTATTCTTCGAGCTGGGACGGTACGTGCCGCCCCGAGGTACCGACCTCGACTCGTCATGATCCGATGCGTCGCCGTAAGCGCGGTAGGTTGAGGCTTCGTTCTCGAAGGGGGAAACGCTGCGGATACTCCTGCCGCCGCGCGAGGACCGCGTTTCTTCCTGCTCGCGCTGCTCTTGCTCCATCTTGTGGCGCTGGTAGGGCGTCATCTGCTTGCACGACTCGGCGCGAGAGAGACCTGAGGTCTTGGAGAGGCTGTTTGCTTCATCTTGCTCGAGCTTGTGCCGCTGCCAGGGTGTCATTTGTTTGTGAGATTCGGACCGGGAAAGAGGTAACATCTTCGGAGTCGCGCCGAGGATACCAGCAAACTTGTGTCTGACGGAGGCATTCCTGCCGATCGTCGTAGTGCCCGACGTCTCCTCGTTCTCCTCGGAATCGGCCATAAAGCTCGAGAGGTTTGGTCGACCACCGCGTGTGGGGGATACGGAGGCGTTGCTACTAATAGGGCGTGGGATGCCGCCACCCAAACACGGCGTATTGTTTCCGAGCATCGGCGTACCCGTGCGACCACTGAACTGCGAGGCAAAGTTCTTTCCGCCGGTTCTACCGATTGTGGACGAGTTTCCGCTGTAGTTGACGAGTGCCCCGCCGGCGGGCGTCTTCGGTCGCGCGCCGGGAGTCTTGGACCTCGGAGGTGGTCGCATCTCCGTCGCGGGTTCCTTGACGTTGGGCCGTGATTTCGCTCGTTGTTGGGGGCCTGGTGCGCCGCCGTAGCTGTTCATGGACGAGGCGGTGTTCGACCGGCCTCTATTGGTGACGGGGGTTTTGGTCGCAGCTCTGGACTGGGCCGTGGGCGATAAGCGCATCAGCGCGCCAAGGTAGGGCTCACCCCTCACGAGGAATGGCTCGCCGTTCTCTTCCTCCCAACTCTCTAGCGCCTTTCTCAGCTCAATGTCAACTCTGGGAAGCTCCTTGGCGATGCGTTTCCGCATCTTCTCCTCACGCAACAGACGGGTCGGATCGCGAGGGCCACGAGACATGAGTCGCGACGAGTCCTGAACTAACAGGGCAAGCTGCTCCTTGTCTTCCATGAGCTCACGGTGCTTGTTGATCAATGTGAGCACCGGTTTGCACTCCTCGTAAATGATTTCGAGGCGGTGGATCTCCATCTCGTGAGCCTGGAGTAGTGCATCGGTGTATACATTGGTCTGCGCCGGCGAGAAGTTGAGCATTTCGTCCTCAGAGAAGAAGAGTTTTCCCCAGAGTTGCTGTAGCGTGTGGCGAGCGTCCTCGACGAAAATGTGCATGTGCGCTTTCTTCAGCTCCAGCAGTCGGTGGTGCTCTTTCTCCAACTAAAATCACATCGCTAGTCAGCACTGTTTTCCACGTCAACAAAGAGCGGATGGATCGTTACCTCTTGTATCGTTCTCGGATCGCATCCCCTGTGTTGCGCGAGGTACAATTTCTTGTCGCTCTCGGGCACGCCCAGCTTCCCCCAGAGTTCGGTGATGTCCTTCTTCAGCTCGCCCGTCCTCACGCGCCTGCGCTCCTTCTCACCGACCAGCTTATCCTTCTTCGATATCAGCCTCTCAATGTCCTCCTTCGTCAAACCCAGCCGTTCCGGTGCCGAGGTCCCGTACTCGATGATTGCTCTATCGGTCTGCGCTGAGGGAATTCCGAGCTCAGCGTAGAGGTTGATAGTTTCTTTGGCGAGCGATTCTACGGCCGACACGCGGCGCGTAAACTCCTCGTACACGCGATTAAACTCGGTTTCGAGGCGCTCGGAATAGGTATGCGACAGGTCGAAACCGGCGATTGACGCAGGATCGTTCGTGATTGGCGGAAGCTCGATCTGAACGATGGAAGGTTCAAGACGGGAAGCGTATGTGTCCAGCGCAGCTGCCAGTTCTGCAGGCAATCAATCACGTCAGTTCAGTCGCTCCCTCACTCTCACTTGCTGGCAAGTACCGCTCCCGCCTGCGGCTGCATAACGTACGCTTGACCGAATCATATCTATCCGCGTATCGCTTCTTGACCGCCTTGTGTCTCTCCTTTAGTCCCTGCAAGCATTTGAGCAGCGGAGTGGTGATCTGATGGTCCTCATCCTCCTCCTCTTCATATTCATCGTCGTCGGCCATACTCCTCTCCATTTGTCTTGTCTGCGCCAGTATCTGCTGACATTCCTGTATCATGTTCTCCTTTTCCCTTCACGCCCGCGCACGATTAGCTACACTCCGGTCTGCGCTTCCGACGTGGCCGCGGCTACCTTCGCGTGACGTAGAGGAAACGAGAGAGAGAGAGAGAGAGAGAGCAATAGAGAGAGGAGGAAAGAACATACTGTGCGACAACTCTCAGCTGCTCGTTCAGCGCGGCGCTGATGGCAGCATAGACGCCGCTCTCCCTCTGCTCGCGGTCATACTGTGCCAGCCCGATCTCCTCGAACAGCCCATGCAGAGTATCCACTACGTTCCCGATCTCGTCCGACAGCTGGCGCTGGTGGGTTTCCGTCGCCATCTGGATGTACGCGTTGCTTTTCGTCTCGTTTCGAAGCCGGCGAGTGGTTCGCTGTGGCTGTTAATGGTAGCCGTTGGTAATTGTGGTGGGCGCGTAAGTGTGGCGTGAACGGGCAGTGTGTGGTTCGTTACGGTTCGTCGGCACGTTTGTTGGATTCCCGGCGTGGGTCGAGAATAAGTTTCAAGATTCACGGAAAACGAATGTAAGAAGAGGTAGGGGGAGGACTTGAGGATCGAAGGAAGTAAACCACCGAATGGAAGAGTACTAGTGGAGGGTGGTGGGTGGTGGGTGGTGGTGGTGGTGGAAAGGGACCGAGCGAAGAGGAGCAAGCGGCGAGTGAGACTAGTTTTAAGTGGAGCAGGCGTTGGGGTTGTCTGGGTGCAAGTGTGTACGGGAGTGTGTGTTTACAATCTAATGCTAGCCAATACACAGTTGCTAGGGCAACTTTGCATGCCGTTTGGCGGTTAATTGCGGAGGCACTCTCCGATGCTGATGGCTGGGAAGAGTGGATCCAGCAGAACGACCCGGAAGAGCGCCCAGGAAGAGGGGAGGGAAGTCGTGGAGGAGTTGGCAGCAAGGTGAAACACGATAATCGACTGACTTCCAAGGGCACGCGCAAAGTTGTGCGGCTAGCAGGAAGGACAAAGAAATATGGAAGAAAGATGGGACGGATGGAATATGATGGATGGATATGGATTTGCTATGTATCTAGTATTGCGGGGGAGCTGGATACGATGGGAGTGGAGGGGATCTCCGGTCGGTTGGGAGCGGAGGAGGAGGAGATTCCCGACGGGAATGACACGAGGGCATTCCGCCTCTCGCCCGCTCTATCTAGACAGCCCGGCATGGAGAAGGGCGGCGTGCTTTTCACGATGCGGGTATCTAGATAGGCGATGTTCGCAAGTCTGGAGAAGGATATGCCGGATGAGATCATCCGCTCAAGCTAATGCACGGTTTGGAGAATGCCCGCCGCCGTCTGAGAGGTTGTCTGCGGAGGATCCATCCATCCTGTCCAGAGACGTATGCAAAGGCACTAGCACACGCACAAGCGCAAGCACCACACCAGCACCTGCACTACATATGTACTTATTTAGCAGACAAAGAGACAGGCAGCGACAGAGACAGGTGGAGCTTCTAGATATTCCTGGGGCTGAGCTTGGGGCAAAGAAATCGAAATCGAACCGGCAAACCACCGGAACCCGAACAGGCGCATGCCCGTAGCAGAAGAGAAAGCCAGATATGTGTTCCCGTGATAACTGGCGAACCAAACGAGTGCATAACATGCATAGGAAAAACCCACCAAAATCGAGAAAAAAAATATGTCCATGTAAAAGAGAAAAAAAATCACCAGGGAACCGGGAAAGAATCGCGAAGGAAAACCCCCACTGCAAGAAAAACAGACCGAAATCAGACCGGACGACAGAACTCCATTTCCCTCACCTTCCCACAATAGAACCCATCGGTGCAGATTGTTTACAAGCCGAGGGAAAGGAACAAAAGAATATCTGAAGCTCAAAAGCCCAGCCACGCGTCAACCGCCCCAGTCGTCACCGCTCGACAGATGCTATCCTTTGGCGACCTTGTCACTACCACCATTCGGCGAAGGAGAGGTGGTCTGTTCCGGCTTCTGGTTCACACCATCCGTGACCGTCTCAACACCACACGCTTTGAGCTCAGGAGTATCATGTGATACGCCCTCGAACTTTCCGGTGGGGTCCAGACGGACGACCATACAGCTCAAGTTGTCGGAGGACATGCGACTCAATGCATGAGCGACGAGTATTTTACTGGCTTCCTGTGGGTCCTTGACGTTGCGGACGAGGTCGACGGCCTCCTGGTCGGTGCAGACATCCCAAAGCTAATCAGTGGAGCGCGAATAGATGTCAGTAGGGATTCTGGTAGAGAAGAAAGACATAACTGGGAAACTGTACACCATCGCACGCCAGAATGATAAACTCGTCGATATCATTCTGGACGACACTCTCGGTCGTGTAAGGATGTCCGGTCACCAAGTCCTTTATGTAGCTATCTCCAAGAGCACGAGTGACAGCCAAAACACCTGTATATCCACACTGCCATCAGCACCATCCCAACACACAGCATGGAGCAGTGGTCCCACCATTGACACGGTTGTTCAGGATCAATCCACCCGCGTTGGCGACTCTCCTTCCCTCGTTCTCGTCGCTGCCCTTGTGGTCGTAACTCAACCTCAGCGCCTTTCCGCCACGGCACAGCACGATCCTCGCATCTCCCACATTGGCGGTGTAGAGGACACGCTGCTTCTCCGTATGGGTCGCGAGGGGCGCTGGGGAGGAGTTCGGTTTCGCGTTTTCGTCAGCGATGGCGGGGGCGCTATTCTTCTCGCGAGGTTCCACAACAGCAGGCGGATGAGGGCCATTAGCGGTACGATCCTCCCAGCGCAGCACAGCACAGACCGCAGTACAACCACTGTTCTTGACAGGCAGCTTTTCGAGCTGGTTGTCACAGTCGGTGAACGTCATATCAAACAGCTCGGGGATCGGCGTATTGGGGTGTTTCCGAATCGTCTCCTCGAGCACGTGGTGCAGCCGGCGTCCACACCACTCGGCTGCGAAGTTACCCGCATGGCCATCAAAGATGGCGAAGTATCCGTTGTCCGAATCCTCCTCAATCTCGCTGTCGCCGTTGGCTGTGTCGGCGAGGAAGTTATACAAGAACGAGTGCGTGTCCTCCATAGTTCGGCGACACTTCTTGTTCTTGTCCTCCGTCACGCCAACGCGAAACGTTGTTTTTGGACCCGGCCATGAGTCGCCAGCAGCATTGTTCATGTGACCGGGGGATATCAACTGGACATCCTGATCGTTGCTCGGGAGTACCCTAAATGATTTCTTCTTATCCTCGGTCGTGATGCTGTTAAGGGCACCTCCGATAGAATTTCTCGCTGACGCGATCAATTCGCGTGCCTTGGAAGACCTCTTCTTCGGCTTATCCTCCTTCTTGTCCTTGTCACCGTCACTAACAGTCGTATCGATCGCTGGAAGCCGAGGAAGTGGATTAGGCGAGGAAGAGGTGCGATGGTGCAGCAACGGTGAAGCGGGGGCCAGGGAGGAAGGTGAGGAGGAGAGTTTCCCCGCTTTGCTCTCCATCGAGGACTCGGGGGTGGCTTCGTTGCTGCTACCGCCGCTACCGCCGCTACCAAACATTCTGATTCTGCCGATCACGCCGGCGCTCGGACGGCTACACCCTGCCAGCTTGTTGTAAGTTGCGGGAAGGCGCGGAGGCGAAAAATGCGGGGGATATGGTATGGAGGGTGGTGGTGAGTGAATGGATTGACTTCTGCAGATTGGTTGAACGAATCAGGGATTGGTATATAGCGGTTGAGAAAGCCGAAGTTGAAAAGGTGGTAACTTGTACAGGTAGAATTTGTGAAAAGGACGGGATAGCTGCGGGGGTGGATGAAAGCGAGTAAGTAGGGGGGATGAATGGCAGGTTGGGTGTGGTGATGGGGAGTTGGAAGCAGCTTGGCTTTATGGTGGCACAGCTCTGTCACACGCCACACAAACATTGTACTATTTTGTCCCGATGAGTTCAAAGGCCTCGCCCATCGGCAGGAATGATGACCGCTGGACGTCATCATTTGCGGCCATTGCTATATATACTTGTTCGTATACTGACCCCTTACTCTAGGGTGCAACCTACTATTCGTAACAATGGTTCATCGCATGCCTCTGGTGGTATCTATGGCAATTCTGCTGCAACTTGCTTGTGTTCGTGCGTTCACAGCCCACAGGGCAGGTGACGGGAAAAGGCAGTCCTATAACTGTTCTCTCATGTTTCTATGATATCGGTACACATGTAAGGACTCTATCTAGGAGGTGGGTCCGGCTTTTGGGGATAGCGGCGGATTGTGCCTGAGGAATTACACTTTTCGACATAGATACTACGGTAGTTTTCGCAATTTCATGGCTATGGCAGATAGAGATCACAAGGAACGATGAGCTTCTTCTGATGGTTACTTAGGTATTGCGACGGCCTCATAACCAAGGCATAATGTATGTAGGTCATTTTCAACCACGAGAGCCTCCACGAAAACGACTTTTCTCGAGAATATCTCTCGAGAATCGCGCAGGGAACTTTAAAATGAAGCCGTATTATTTTAAGTTGCGTGGCTGTGGAACCGTTAGTTTTTTTTGAAATAATTCATTTTGGTTGGCGCTGACATGTCCACCTCTGTCCTTAGTAAAGCATCCAAATTGCCTATTTTGGAAACCAAACCTAGCTCGATTCGGTAGTTATGAGAAAGTCTAATGCCTAATCTGTGACGTCAGCCTACAAAAGTGTGACCCAAAATGGACATATGTCGCTATTTTTTCACACCCGAGCAAAGCAGCTCCCCGAATAACCGTGTTCCCACCCCTTTTTTGAATAAATTGGATGGTACAAGCGTCCGCCACCATATCTACTTCCAATGTGAGTCTGGAGATCGCGTGGAGTGGCGCCCCTCTTCCGATAACTAGTTGAAGACGAACTTGATTCGGCAGCACTGCATAGAAGCCTCGCCGACATTATTTGCGCCGACCGTCCCGCGGCCCGACTGGTTGATGTGTCTATATACGCTGCATTATCTGCATATTCCCCGCAATTGATGCGCTTACCGGTTGTACTTCGTTAACACAAGACAAAACCGTTTCACGCCTCGGATTCCTCTCTTGTGCCATTGGAAGCCCATGAAGCATATTCGCAGAGCTCGGAGGTTATGAATTGACAGAACCAAGAAACCTCCACCGTGGTCCCTTTCCTGGGGCTAAAAGTGCAGTGCCGGGCGCGTGGTGGCGCCGAAACTCACAACGTATCGAGATATCTACATATCTACACGTCCAAGATGTAGGACAGCCGAGTCCCAACGTGACAGCGTCTGCATTGGCCCGCCGAGTAGAGTACGCATTGCGGAGTACGAACGCTTCGATGCCATAAATAGCCACATTTTTAGGTCTCGAATGGACGTTGCACAGAGCGCATCAGTGGCTGCGAGCGATTGGCAAGCCAGCTTCCGTTCGAGAGGGTAAGGGGAAGGGGGATCGGTGTCATTGCACTGTGCTGGGGTGGAGTATTTTCGTCGTGGGGGAAACCGCGATTCCGCGTCTGTGAGCGGCCGTGGCGGCGGAAAAGGAGGTCGTTACTTTACTGGTAAGGTTGCACTGTTGCTGGCCTTTGCATAGGAGACTGTCTTCGCGGACCAGAGACGGCTGTATATACGCCCATAACTACCACGGCTTGGCGAGAGTTCGGTTTCCGACATCGCTGCTACATTAGATATATATGATCTAGAGATGTAGATATCCAACAACGGTTTCGGGATCTAGAGATGTAGATATCCAACAACGGTTTCGGGCCGGCCAGTCGCCGCGCCTCCCCACGCCTCCCGGGCGCCACGGGCCTCCCAAAGAGGCAGCCTCGGGCGGTGAAGCAGTAAGCCAGTCTTGGGGAAGAGGCGTCGGGGTTGTCTACAAGCACCGACGCCTCCTTCCTTCTCCAGCAGATCTGAGGAACTCAACCCTTGCCTGGCAGATTTTCACTCACCGCCCGCGCATAGAGTCAGCCTCGCAAACGAAATGAGTGGATACAACCCAGACGGGAAGCGAGCCGCTGGAGCTGGCCCGATTCTCCTCCTCGTCGACAGCGGCTGCGTTTGGAAAAAATAGCCTCTGTCCTCGGCAAATTCGCGGAAGCTTCGACATCCCGTCGACCGGATCTCCCTTCTCTTCGGCTTCCAGCTCTGAAAGGAATCGAGCATCAACATACACTTCCACGTTGGAATCGCACTTGCGTTGACGCTTATGTAGATGGATGGTGCAGCTTGCAGAGGATTCGTCATGTTGCAGAGTGGGGGGGAGTCCGGACCAATAGCCGCTCTGCTAGTCGGGAAAGCGGCATGGCACTCCAATCAGGACGGGGTTTTTCGTGGTCCGTGATCGAGAGAAGTCTTGAGAAAACCACTGAGATACATAGCTTGATGCCGCAAAGCATCGATATAATACATACGCGTAGAGTACAGCTGTCCTGGCGCCGCGAGCTGGAATATGGGTTGGTGCCGGAACGTCGATGGCGCGGTCGGCACGCCGACGGAGGCAGGCACACGGGAAGTGCTGCGGAATCAGGGGTCGACAATGTGGCTGTGCGAGGTAGTTAGCAGGGGCCTTGGAAGAAAGGTTGGTGGAGTATCCATCCTTCCGCCACTTGTCGCCCCCCCTCCGCTGCGGACACAGCAGCACCTAGCAAAACCGTGGGTATTCGTCTTTCTGCCCTCTGAATATCTCAATATTTGATGTGTTTATGCGGTGCATAGCGAGACAGCGTGGGAACGCCAGAGCGCTAGCGTGGAGATCTTGCCCTGGCTTCGATCACTCCCCTCCACCACCGGGTTGATGGTCTGCATTCTGGGTCACTAGCTGCCACCACTACCTACCACCTCCTTCTCTCCTCTCCTCCCCTCGCCGTCCCGCCATCTCCATCGCTCTCCGCCTCCCCCGCGGGCCAAGCCTACCCTGCCCAGCACCGTTCCTCGCACGCCTGCCTGTACATACCCGCTACATAGGCACGTCTTGCTGCTGCTTGCCGCTTCCTAACTACAGCTTCCCCTCGCTGCCGTGATCTGACAGGCACAGACACAAGCAGGGCACCGTTTCAGATTCGCCTTATTTTCGTTTCCCTTCGCTCTCGCTCAATCACCGAATAAGAGCCAAGTCTGTTCCGTCCAAGAAGTCCGGCTCGACGAGCCCGACCTCTCCTCCACGACACATCTAGCGGCTCCGCGGTTCACAACTTACTGCGCAATTCACGCCGAATTTCTTCGGAGAGCAGCACGCAGCATAACTACCTTCTCTAAACAACCCTCCCCCTTTCCTCCTCATCCTCGTCCGTCGCCGTGCGAAATCGCTACCTCCAGATTCCCGTCTCCGTTGCATCCGGCGCCGATTCCAAACACCTTCAACGAGCGAGGCGATCCACAGCTAGTTCTCCCCTCCGACAGGGCTTTCTACGGCTATACGCCCTCCTTCAAAACCACAAGCAACAAGCCGGTACACACCTCTCGGTGGTCCATCCGTTGCCGCGTATACGAGGCACCCCAGCATTCCCGGCCATCCACGCAGAGTCATTGCAACTCGCTCCACTTCACCAGTTTGAAATAGCGGCTTTACCGCCGTCGCCGCCGGCATTTCCCTCAGCGCTCGACCTCAACCTTTCCTACCTGTGTCGAAAAGTTACCATCAATGCTGCGACCGGCGACGCCTCTGAGCGTGTTGCTGTTTGCGGCATTCGCTCTACTACTTTTGAGCACGCTGAGCAATCCGATCATTGGTTCCATTAGCATCGCGACCTTTGGTGGAGTGAAGTTCGGAGTCTTCGGCTGGTGCTCGCGCACGACGGGATGTAGTGGGGTGGGATTTGGATACAATATGGGTACGTCGTGTCTGTGGAATTCTGTCGCCGAAAGAATCGGCCGAAACCGAACAGGGAGGTCGTGGTGAGAGTTGAGCTGACCGAAGTTGCGATCTCAGACACGGTCCTTGCCAACGAGGGCAAGTCTGACTTCACGTTACCCAGCAATGCTCGAAATTCTCTCACGAATCTTCTGATCGTCCACCCGATCGCTGCCTTACTTACGCTGATCCTGTTCGTCCTCAGTGTCGCGGCCCACATGAATAAACCTGGGCACTCACCGAAGTATTTCCTTGCGTTATTGATACTCTGTCTACCAACACTGATAGTGACCCTCCTCGCGTTTCTCATCGATATCCTCATTTTCCTCCCTCACTTGCAATGGGGTGGCTGGATCGTATTGGCGGCGAACATCCTTATCGTGGTCAGCGGATTTGTCATGTGCGGCATGCGTCGCCAGATCGTAGGACGCCTTGCGCGGAGCAAGAGAATCCAGGAAAATGCGCAGGCGAACGGTCCAGACACCTATTTTCGCAACCCGATGGCGCCTGCGGTGAGCGAGGATAAGCTTCCTGAATTCGCTATGTTCGAAGTCAACAAGCCTGGTCAGCCTTCCCTGGGTGATGGAGATCGCGCTCCACTGAATCCCAGAACATCTGCAATGGAGCCGCAAGAAGATGGAGTTTTCACGCGCTCGAATACGCTGCGAACTGAGGGTAGTGATCGGAGCAACCTCAGCGCTCATCCCACTCGGGGTGTCGGACAGATGAGCCCGAACGGCCCGATGGGAGGACAATACAAGAACCAGTACGCGGGCTCGAACCACACCCTCCAGAGTACCGTCAGTGGGGCTTCGGCGTCGTACCGACTGCCGCCACAGATGCGAGGTGGTCCAGGGGGATATTCAGCAGAGGGAAGAGAGAGAGGATACGGAGAAGGAAGAGGAGGACCTCCGCCCATGCCCATGCAAGGAGCGTTCGACGGGCCGCCGCAAGGGAGGCTCGGCCCCTCCCCGGGCCCAGGGGGCTTCCGAGGAGGACCAATTGGGCTTGGAGGATTCGACCCCCAGCCTCGGCGTGAAGGCCCTTACCAAGGCGGATATGCACCTGGACTAGGACCGATCAATCGTGGACCTCCGCCTCATGGCTATGGGCCGCAAGGCAACTTTGGTCCTGCGCCTCGCGGTATGGGCCCATCCGGTGCGGGATTCATGGCTGGTGGAGGGCTCCGTGCACCGCCGCCGCGCCGTCAACAACCTCCATCAGAAGTTTACGATTTTCCCGCTGGCATTGAGAACATCCACTCGGACGAGCGAAGGGAATTTGAACAAACTCTTGCCCCGGTCAACCCCGAGTCTATTGGCTGGGCGGTCGGGGATGGTGATCGTGAGGAGGAGACGACACTGGTGCAGGAGCTGCCAGCTATGGGCAGCGACGCTGGTGGTGGGGATGGAAAGTCAGCAGCGGCCGCCGAGACACGTTCAACATTCGTCCCATCGCGGGCACAGAGGCCAAACGATGATCCGCAACAGCTCCAACCACAGAACCTAGCCGAACTGCCTGCCTCGCAGGTAACGCGCACAGGACCACCTTCTCGTGCTGGCTCGTCGAAGTCGAAGCGCGCATCGGGCTCATACTACGAGGATGTAGCGCCGCAGTTCGATACATCATTCCAGGATGACCGGAGAACACCTACTCCTCCCCTGCCAGTGGTACGGCATCACGCGCCACCCCTAGCTCCCAGTGCGATACCATACAATCCTCCCGCGGGGGCATCGTGGAATCCGCATCCTCCTCCGATCCCGGACAACGACGACGATGGACAGAGAAGCCCGTCCATGTCAACCGCAAGCGGGTTCACGAGTATCTCGCAGCGAGGAGTCAACCCACGGTGGCAGGAAGAACAGAACAGGCTGGCGCCGGGACGGTCGCAGGGTGGTCTAGGACGGCACAGTATCGGCTTGCAAGGCAACCCCGACTTTGAGCTGCCGACTCCTCGAGGCCGGGCGGGACGTGGTGGTCGCGGCGGACTACTCGGACCTGGGTTCCGATGATGAGGCTGGATGCATGCGCTGGTGAGGGATTTGTTCTACACAATGAGATGCGGATGTATGTTTTTAGGGGCGGGGGAGGTGTTCTGTTTGGTTCTCATTTCTCATCCCACCATTTCCATTCTGTGTACCTTTATTGCTCGCTGTCGGGGTTCATACTCTGCCATCTTTTTCCTTGGGCATTTTCATTCGTTGGTTGTTGGGCTGCCGGTGCTGCCGACCATTGCACTGCACTACACACTTCTCCATCTCTTCATTGTTTCTATTCTTTTGTTTTACGTTCATCCCCTTTTATCTCTGACACCATGGAGCTGCTGTTTTACGCACACGTTCGGCGCGGGGGGAGATTAGTGTTTTGGGTTAATACCACGTGCTGCTTGATTTCGGGTTGGCGATTGATGGTACCGCGCGGTGCCAATAGTTAGACACATGGGAATCGAAATGCATGCATGCGGGGCCGCTCACTGGTTTCAGCAGCAGCAGAGGACGTCCAAGCAACGGATGGTGCGCAGGCAACCCAAGTTGTGGATTATCCAACAGTTGACCAAAAAAATTAGTGACGTATCTAGCTCACGGCGCGGCGATAAGCCGAATGCTTACCTATCCCGAAGTTGGCTGACTGAACCTTTAGACCTGTGAAATCTCACGACATCCACAAGCACGAAAGCTAACCACCAACAAAGCCGAGTGATATCAAAACATTCCCCAGCACGCATACAAATTTCTCCACACGGCTCATCAGGCATCCTCTTTCCCGTGCCACCTCTTTCCAGTATTTGCTTCACTGTGGCCCAAGCAGCGCCGCTGCGGAGGTGGCATGTTAGTACACGCAAATTGTGTCAATTTTGGATTTTTTTTCTTCGGTCTGCCTTAATACCCTCCTCGAAACTATATGATATCTACAAACAATACATGAACGCCACTTGGGTATCTTCTCCAATTTATATTCTGTTTGCTCTACTAGCATCAGCCCTTAGGCAACGAGTTCCCCCCACGACCAATAGTTGCTCCCGTGTCGGTCTTCGGTCGTGTCCCATTAAGGGATCTGTACCAAGTAACCTCCGCAGCTCGCCAGCCGCCACAGGCTTCCACTTGCGGTGCCATGCAGGATAGGTAGTCTGGTAACAGCTTCTGCCTGATCCTCGCATACCGGATTGGTGGAATCGACTATTTTCTCGAGGGTTTCGTCATCCCACTATATACAGCGGGAATATTGCCAATGGGCGACAATTAGAGTGCCTTCGGGAAGCCCTGCCTCGGCCATGTGCTCTGGCTTGCGGTGGGCGAGTGGAGTGTGAGCGGGATCAGGAAAGTCATCGGAAGTGGTGCCCAAGGGTCTCAGCAGTCCTACCTGGCCTCGGACCGAACTGGCCTACGAGAGGGAGTCCACGCTAGTCCACAGCCCGCGAACCAACGGCTTTTTTTTTTCTCCGGCGCCGGGCAGTCGAGTGAGATCTCCTGATGGCGTCTTGTTGCCTTTGCAGGGGTACATACTAAGTACTTACTTACCCAACTGACATCTTGTTTGTCTGGGGCATCAGGTCCAGTTGGTTTTCGGCTGACACAGTGGGATGGTGGTTTCGCTGAAATCGATTAGCCCGCCCGAGGAAGAACGCGATGTCGAGGAGTAGGAGAGCTGATAGCATTCGGGTTCTCTTGTTTAGATCTGCCCACTGCGGCCGGAGCTCTCTGCTCTTGCGCAATCCGTGGCGCTGTGCCGTCGTGGAACTCTCACTCGACTTTGACGGCTGGGCCAGAAAATTTGGTGGGAAAGAGTAACTGTCGTAAATTAGATAAGTATGTTAGTAGTGACTAATACCGTCGAGTGATGTCAAAATTCATGCAGACTCCTCCGCGCCCCCATGTCATTTAACCCGGGCATTCTTCCACTTTCAGGGGCACACAGCGCTGCAGCAGGTGATGGCATCCAGTGGACTCGTACATATGTAACTACTGCGCCAGCTTTGGAGATTGCCGGCCACACTTGCTCTTTTTAAACTCAAATCTGCATGCGATGCATCCGCGCTTCTTCACCATATTTTGTAAGTATGTAGATATGTACATAGCTTGCGTCTCCCATCGGCGTTGCTCCTGGCTGCATCCGTTGTGCATGCCCATTCCAAATCCTTGGGGTGCAAAACAGCCCGTCTTCCTCATATACAATGCACATATGTGCAGCGTGCTCTCTGCTTCCTCGGTGCCTTGGTGCCCCATGAGCTGCTCTTGGCAAGTTCACTAGGGAAGCTGGAAGCCGAGGAAGCCTGACGAGAAGGAGCGGGTAACTACATACATAGCTGGATTGCAACTACATATGGTAGCATCGATGGCCTCAAGGAAAGCTTCGTCGCGAGCGGTGAGTTTTGCAATGCCGAGAAACACCACACCACTTCAGGTCTGGCGCGAGGCGCTAATAGGCCTCCTCCACTACATACATAAGTATTTGCAGTGACGTACTCCAGAGCAGAACCTTGCGGCAAGCCACTTAGTTATCTATTATCTATCGTCGGAAATACTCTAGATACATTGTGTCCAGGGCTAGATATCCCGTGGCGTGAGACATAACTACATATTTCACGACGATGGGGCCCAACACCGCCGCCAAGTAGTTAACGCGGTCCTCCAGTCCTGCCAACAGCACGGTGGTTCACGCGAGGCACATCGAGCAGCCCCGAAAAAGAAAAAAAAAACGGAATGTATTTCAGCAAACAGTTACAAAAACAACTGTAGTATACTCCAGCAACCCAATGGGGAAACAAAAGAAAGAAACGGACCCATCGCCGTGGTGGGGTGTAGGCTCCCAATGGAGCGTACCGCAAAAAAAAAAAAAAAAAAAAGAAGAAAAAAAAAACGCCTCCCATATGTAATAAAAAAAAAAAAAAAAAAAAAATAAGCACCCGGTGTTGAACAAATGAAAACTCCCATGCAAATGAATGGCTGGGTGGAACAAACGACATCCAGTATACACTTCTCTTGCTCTTTTTCTTTCACCTTCTATAAATTATAGTTATCGCGGCTCTACCACGCCGGCCGGCTGAGGAATTTCTGCTTCTCGCTTGCCGACAGTCGTACCTTCTTAGGGATGTGCTTGTGGCCGTTGTTTTTCCTGGGGGAGACGGTCTTCTTCCGCGAGGGGCGCGAGGCAGAGGTGCGGACCAGCCCGGGGCGTTGGAGCACGGGAGCGACAGTCTTGGTGGGGAGTTCGATCGCTTCGATGGGAGCCTCGATGGTTTGCTCCTCTTCGGCGATGGGGAGCTCGGTCTGGAGGACTGTCATGGCGGTCTTCTCGTCGGTGGGAATCTCGAGGGCACCGAGGATGGCAGCGGCGATCGTATTCGCCTCCTCCTTGACATCCTCGACCTCCACTGCCTCCTCCTCCACCGCCATGCTGATACCGGAGTCGACGTGTACGAGAGCGGGACGGGCAAAGTCCAAGGGCTCGACCTTGACGTCGGCGTCGTCGTCGTTGCTGGAGCTGACGCTGGTGGCGGGCGAGTCGGGGCGGCTCTCGTTCTCGTCACAGGACGAGTCGTTGCGGGAGTCGCCGTGCTCGCTCGAGTGGCCGCTGTCGTGCTCGTAGTGCTCGTCGGTGGCGTCAGAGCCGATCGCCGACAGCGAGGGCTGCATCTCGATTGGCTGGATGGAGGCTTCAAAGTCCTTGAGGACATCGTCGATTATCGGAAAGTGCGGGGCTTCCTTGTTGACAAGGCGCGACGGCGGGCGAGAAAACTCCTGGCCGCCGGCGGCCTCGACGAAGTCGCCGAAAGACCGGAGGGAGGATTGCGACGAGGTGGATTCCTCGAGCTGTTCCATGCTAAAGACGTGGAGGGCAGTGTCGTCCTCGTCAGTCTCAGGGAGGGCGGGGATCTCCTCGAGCTCGATGGGAGGTGGGCGCGGTGGGAGCTGTGGCGGTGGTCCGCGATCCTCGGTGGCGACGACAGCAGGGACGGCGGCTGCAGCCATGGCCTGCTTGAGGGCCCGCTCTTGCTTCCTTGCGTCGAGGGCTTGGGCAAGTTCACGGCGGACGGCTTCCATCTCGGCCATCAGGATGAAGGTGTCGTCGTACAGAGACTCTTCATTCTCTTCCTCGACGGCGCCGGCGACGACAGGCTGCACGGGAACAGCGGCTTCGGCCTCGGCCGGGAGTGAGACTTCGGGCTCGGGCTCGGGCTCGGGCTCGGCGACGGCCCGGGGCGCTTCAGGAACAGCAGCGACGGCCTGGGGAACGTCGGCAACAGCGGCGATCGGGGCTGGGAGCTCTTCGGTCTCGGCCGCAGCCTCCTCGGAGTCGATCTCGGGCTCGACCTGATTTTGGCAGTCAGCATGTTTGATCTCGAGCAGAATTAAATTTAATCCGCTTCCCAAATTACCTCTTCGGTGGTGCCGACTGCATTCTGCGCCGGACGGGATTTCTCGGCGACGGCGGGGGGGGGGCTGGACCGGCTGGCGATGCAGGCGGTCTCGGCTTGTTCCGCGATGTGCTTCCGCATCATCTCCACTCCGATCTGCACACGGAGGGGGAAAGGTCAGTCGTCGCTCAAGTGGGCGTTGCCTGCACGGACAGGGGCTTCGTCCACGCACCTGCTGGGCCCTCCAGGCCATCTGGGAATCGAGCCACACCACACCGAAAGCAGACATGGTGAACAGCCAGACCTGGCCGAAGTAGAGCGCGGTAAGCAGGGTAGCCGCGAGATAGGCGAGCGGCGCAAAGAAGAAGGTGCCATCTAGATCGACCGACGTCAACTTGGGGACGGGCTTGAGCGCAACATCCCAGCCGTGGCATAGTGTCGCCAGCACGAGGGAGAGCAGGCTGCTGGAGGGGAGGGAAGCGAGACCTGTGCGCGCGGCGGACATCTTTGGGGGTGGGATGGGATGGACGGAGATGGACTGCGGGCGGGACCGAGTGGGGATGTGTATATGCGGACGGAGAAGACCGTTCGTTTGGGGGGCACGGAGCTTGGAGCTTGGTGCGCGGGACGGGACTCGGGATCGGGCGGGCGAGCGAGCGGAAGCGATGGCAGACGCTGGGGAGATCAACCGCTGGCTGGATGGACGGGGTGCAGAACGGAAGGCAGGCCTGCTCGCGCCGTTGGCCGGACAAACAAGTGCTGGGAGAAAACGGGGGGGGGGATAATGGGGGGGCAAATAAACAGCGGAGGCCGCGGGCTGTTATATTCCGTTCTGGCGGCCGCACCCGCTCGGGGTCAGCTCGAACGGGGGAGTGGGACGGCGCAAGGCTCCGCTGCTCCCGTGATCCAGACTTGCGCCCGCCGCACGCTCTTCCCTGCTGGGTCGCGCACTGCTGCGTTTTGGCCATCGACAGACGTGGTGGCATCTTCTGGAGTCGCCGTCAAACCCCAGCGCATGGCCATCCCGACTGCATGCGCTGGCACCGCACGCAGCCCGCCGGCGCCGCACCGCCGACCGGAGGCACGCAAATAGCAGACCAAGCCCGCTGCCCGTTGGTCCATCGGGATTTGTGACGTTGCTTCTGGCCGGGCTCTTATGCGAGGCACTCTATTTTGATGGTGGTGCCCAGCGCGTCGCGGCCACTGCCGGCCAATGGCGGCGGCCATCGAGACCGCCCTCGCCAGCGCCTTGCCGGCTCCACCGAGCAGAGGGCCATTCGCCATTCGACAGCCGCAGCCAGCACTGGGGGACGCCGGCAGGGCGCTCGTCCCGCATTCCCCCCTCCTTTCCTCGGCGATTCTGCCCGTGGGCGGACATCCGGACGAATCACGCTCCCCCGCGACGCAATCCGAGCCCAAGGGAAGGGCGCGCGGCGATGGCGCTGGCGCTGGTGGATGGGTGCTGTGGACACAGGCACGACACCGGGCGGAGCGCCATCTCGGGCCAGCGCGTGGGCAGGGCGGCCGAGCGACGCGGGGGCCGGACGGGCTCGCATGCGGCCTCACTCGTGCTCCGTCCGGGGACTGGGACGGACAGCACCTGTGCTGTAGCGCGCGCGCTATGTGTGGGGCTGGAGCAGCATTCCGTCCTGCAACGCCAGAAACCTCCTGCGGCCGTCCATCGTGACTTCTTGCGCCGGCAGACTGACGTTCTTGGTTCTCCCGTCCAATGCCGGCCCGAGAGCGCAGGAAGGCCCCATGCGCGGGAAAAAAAAGCAGCAGCAGATATGCAATAAGCCGCTGCGCCTTTTTTATTTTATTTTGTTTTTCCGCACCGGACTCCGTCCACGCAGAGGATCGGGGCGCTCCGTTCGTTTGACTCCGACACGACAGATGGCCCAGTCGCAGCCACTCAGGTCGGGCACAGGCCAGGCAGCCGCGGCCCACACTCTCGCCCACGTTGCCCACGGACAGACAACGATCACAGCGCTCAGTGTCCGGCGTTCCAGCTGTCGGTCCGGGTCTCTGAGGCTCCCCCTGCCAGCTCTGGTTCGGTCCATTCCCGGGCAGCGACCTTGTTTCCCTGAGTTTTCCATCGCGCAAAGGCGGCATTTGAAACCCCTCGCCCCCATCGACCTGAAACCCAGACGTGTGGCGACCGCCCTTGTTGGCCGGAGGGATGGACGAGAGGATCTGCCCAATCGTGCATGCAGCCTTACGTACGTGTGGGACCAGCTAATCGCAGCAGAACAATAATCCTGCCAGCCATGCCAGCGAAAAATGATCGGTGCGATCGCAGTCGATCGCGCGGGCCGTATCGTTCCTGAGCCGCCTCCCAGCCACACGGGGCTGACTTATCCCCGGGCACTCTGCGCCGTCCGGTGTGTGCGTAGACTATGTATGATATGCGCGTGCTGCAAGTCACTGCAGCGAGAGTGTGCATAATGCAGCCGAAGTTTGGGGGCGGGGGGGAGGCACGCGCGAGCTCGCGGGATGCCGATGCTGATAGGTGCGGATTCTATGTAGGCAGAGCAGATACGCCGAGAAGGGAGTTGGCAGACGCATCCCACGGTTTCTCGTTCCTTTTTCCCCCCCCAACTTCTCCTCACCGTCGGCCGTCTGAGGCTACTCGCGACGACGATGTTCAGATCGATTGTCCGCGTCCCTTCGAGCTAAACCGCAACGGCGGACAGTCCCGCACTGGGGGGGGGGGGGGGGGGGGGGGGGGGGGGGGGGGGGGGGGGGGGGGGGCGGGGGGGGGGGGGGGGGGGGGGC
>Ga0307516_10002172_pt1 | contig 26588 bp, 23 predicted proteins | sample 19_EM_MG_FD_203310 | JGI IMG/M metagenome (GOLD analysis project Ga0307516, IMG submission 203310) | Populus trichocarpa ectomycorrhiza microbial communities from riparian zone in the Pacific Northwest, United States - 19_EM | ecosystem: Host-associated > Plants > Roots > Unclassified | place...
GTCCCAGAAGATCACCGTCGACGCCCGCGGCGAGATCCTCGAACTCAAGAACACCATCAACACGATGGTCGACCAGCTCTCCGCCTTCGCCGACGAGGTCACCCGCGTCGCCCGCGAAGTGGGAACGGAGGGACGCCTCGGCGGACAGGCGGACGTCAAGGGTGTCAAGGGCACCTGGCGCGACCTCACCGACTCGGTGAACTTCATGGGGGGCAATCTCACCGCGCAGGTCCGCAACGTCGCCCAGGTGGCCACGGCGGTGGCGAAGGGCGACCTCTCCCAGAAGATCACCGTCGACGCCCGCGGCGAGATCCTCGAACTCAAGAACACCATCAACACGATGGTCGACCAGCTCTCCGCCTTCGCCGACGAGGTCACCCGCGTCGCCCGCGAGGTCGGCACCGCCGGAAACCTCGGCGGGCAGGCGCAGGTCCGGGGGGTCTCGGGCACCTGGAAGGACCTCACGGACAACGTCAACGTGATGGCGTCGAACCTCACCGGCCAGGTCCGTTCGATCGCCCAGGTGGCGACCGCCGTGGCCCGGGGCGATCTGTCGCAGAAGATCACGGTCGAGGCCAAGGGCGAGGTCGCGGCCCTGGCGGACGTCATCAACACCATGGTCGACACGCTGTCCGCGTTCGCCGACGAGGTCACCCGCGTCGCCCGCGAGGTCGGCACCGAGGGACGGCTCGGCGGACAGGCGCACGTACCGAACGTGGCCGGCACGTGGAAGGACCTGACCGACAACGTCAACTCGATGGCGAACAACCTCACCGGCCAGGTGCGCAACATCGCGCTGGTGACGACCGCGGTGGCCAAGGGCGACCTGTCCAAGAAGATCGACGTCGACGCCCGCGGCGAGATCCTCGAACTCAAGACGACGATCAACACGATGGTCGACCAGCTCTCCGCCTTCGCCGACGAGGTCACCCGCGTCGCCCGCGAAGTGGGAACGGAGGGACGCCTCGGCGGACAGGCCGAGGTGGAGGGCGTCTCGGGCACCTGGAAGCGCCTCACGGAGAACGTGAACGAACTCGCGGGCAACCTGACCCGGCAGGTACGCGCGATCGCCGAGGTGGCGAGCGCGGTCGCCGAGGGCGATCTGACACGCTCGATCACGGTGGAGGCGTCCGGCGAGGTCGCCGAACTCAAGGACAACATCAACTCCATGGTCGGCTCGCTGCGCGAGACCACCCGGGCCAACCAGGAGCAGGACTGGCTCAAGACGAACCTCGCCCGGATCTCCAGCCTGATGCAGGGCCACCGCGACCTGCCCGTGGTGGCCGAACTGATCATGGACGAACTGGTACCGCTGGTGTCGGCCCAGTACGGCGCCTTCTACCTCGCCGAGGACAGTGACGACGGCCCCGAACTCCGGCTCGTCGGCTCCTACGGCTATCCCGACGACGACAGCAGGCCCACCCGGATCGCCTTCGGCCGCACCCTGGTCGGTCAGGCCGCGCGCAGCCGCCGCACGATCACGGTGGACGACCTGCCGCCCGACTACGTGACCATCTCCTCGGGGCTCGGTCAGGTGGTGCCGACCGCGCTCGTGCTGCTGCCCATCGTGGTGGAGGGGCAGGTCCTCGGCGTGATCGAACTGGCCTCGGTCACCGCCTTCACCCAGATCCACCAGGACTTCCTGGAACAGCTGATGGAGACCATCGGCGTCAACCTGAACACGATCGTCGCCAACGCCCGCACCGACGAGCTCCTGGGCGAGTCGCAACGTCTCACCGCCGAACTCCAGGCCAGGTCGGCGGAGTTGCAGGAACAGCAGGAGGAACTGCAGCACTCCAACGCGGAGCTGGAGGAGAAGGCCTCCCTGCTGGTGGCGCAGAACCGGGACATCGAGGCGAAGAACCTGCAGATCGAGCAGGCCCGGCAGGAACTGGAGGCCCGTGCACAGCAGTTGTCGCTGGCCTCGAAATACAAGTCGGAGTTCCTGGCGAACATGAGCCACGAGCTGCGTACCCCGCTCAACAGTCTCCTGATCCTGGCCCAGTTGCTGGCCCAGAACCCCTCGCGCAACCTCACGCCGAAGCAGGTCGAGTACGCGGGCATCATCCACTCCGCGGGGTCGGACCTGCTCCAGCTGATCAACGACATCCTCGATCTGTCGAAGGTCGAGGCCGGAAAGATGGACGTGGCGCCGGAGATCGTCTCCCTGCGTCAGCTCATCGACTATGTCGAGGCCACCTTCCGGCCGATGACGACGCAGAAGAGCCTGGACTTCACGGTGACCACGGCCCCCGGCGCGCCCGCGGACCTGCTGACCGACGAGTCCCGCTTGCGTCAGGTACTGCGCAACCTGCTGTCCAACGCGGTCAAGTTCACCGAACAGGGCAGCGTGGAGCTGCGCATCGAGCCCGCGGCCGACGACGAGGTGCCCCAGGGTGTGCTGCGGGGCGGCACCCTTGTGGCCTTCCGGGTGAAGGACACCGGGATCGGCATTCCGGAGCAGCAACTGGAGACGATCTTCGGTGCCTTCCAGCAGGCGGACGGCACGACGAGCCGCAAGTACGGAGGCACCGGCCTCGGTCTGTCGATCACCCGGGAGCTCGCCCATCTCCTCGGTGGCGCGGTCACGGTGGACAGCACGCCCGGTCAGGGCAGCACGTTCACCCTGTTCCTCCCGGTGGCGCGTCCCGACTTCGAGGCGCTGCTGAGCAGTGGCCCGCCGCTGGAGAAGGCGCCGGACACCGCGGTCGACCCCGACGCTTTGAGAGGTCGCCAGGCGGTGGCCGGTCTCCCGGCCGGGACCGGGCAGCGCCGACGCCGTCTGCTCGTGGTGGAGGAGCGCTCTCGCGGGCTGCTGACCCTCGTCGCCGAGAGCGTGGTCGCGGACGTGACGCACGGCCGGGGCGGTGGGCAGGGAGCGGCGGTCGACATCATCACCGCCGTCGGCGCCCAGGAGGCCGCGGGGGCCCTGGCGGACGAGCCGTGCCACTGCGTCGTACTCGAACTGGGCATGCCGGACGGTGAGGCCTCACGGTTCCTCGAGGCCCTCCAGGGGGACTCCGCCCTGGCGAGTGTTCCGGTGCTGGTGCACAACGGTCACCGTGCCGACCTGGCCACGGAGGAGACACTGCGGTCCCGCGCGGCGGACGGGGCGCTGGAATTCCTGTCCAGCCTGGACGAGTTGCGCGAGCGCATCGCGCTGCACCTCTCGGCCGAGGAACCCGGGGACGTGCTGTCCCTGGTGCGTCCCGAGGAACCACAGCAGTTGACGCCGCACCCGGTCGACGACTCGTTCGCCGGCCGTACCGTGCTCGTCGTCGACGACGACGCGCGCAACCTGTTCGCGCTCAGCGGGATCCTCGAACTGCACGGCTTCCGGGTCCTGCACGCGGACAACGGCCGCAAGGGCATCGAGGCCCTGGTGAACAACCCTGACATCGCGCTCGTTCTGATGGACGTGATGATGCCGGAGATGGACGGGTACACGGCCACGGCCGAGATCCGCAGGATGCCGCAGTACATCGGGCTGCCGATCATCGCCGTCACCGCGAAGGCGATGCCGGGCGACCGGGAGAAGTCCCTGGCCTCGGGTGCCAGCGACTACGTCACCAAGCCCGTCGACACCCGGGACCTGATCGCCTGTGTCCGCCGGTGGTTGTCCGCATGAGGCCACCGAGTTCCGAGCACCCGCACGAGTACGGCGACACGGAGGCACCTCCCGGATCCGCCGCCTCTGCCCCGCCTCGTCCCGCCTCCCCCGTGGGCAGGCTGGCCGCCACCGTCGAGCGGCTGCGCAGCGAGGTGCGGGCGGCCCAGGCGGAGGCCGAGGGGCGGGCTCTGATCGAGCTGGCCAAGGGCATCCTGGTCGAACGTCTGCGGTGCGGCCCGGCGCAGGCCGCCCGTCAGCTCCTGGAGCTGGCCGAGCAGGCGAAGGTGACGCCGCTGGAGTTGGCGGTCGAGGTCATCAACCAGTCCGCCCGGGACCGGGTGTCGGAGGTGGCGGACGCCTTCCTCGCCGCCACCTCGGCCACCGCGGAACCGGAGGGCGACTCACCCGCCGTACGGCTGCGGGCCGCCGAGAGCGGTGCGCTGGCCGCGGACGACACCCAGGCCGTCGCGGACTCCCTGCTGCAGCAGGCCCTTCGGCCGTTAGGGGCGGTGGCCGTGGCCATCTGGGCGGCGGGCCCCGACGGTTCCCTCAGCCTGGCGGGCAGCGCCGGGTTCTCCCCGGCCGAAGCCGCGCGCTGGCGCTATGTGCCGCCGGACGTGGCGACGGTGGCGCGGCGCGGCCTCACCGAACGCTCGGGGCACTGGATCACCTCCCTCTCGCAGACCGGTCTGCCCAGCATCGGCCGGCACCACCATCCGGACGGCGGCCGGGCCGCGCTGCCCGCCGGGACCGGCGGGCGCGTGCACGGCGTCCTGGAGATCGCCTGGCCCACGCCGCTGGCGCCACAACCGCAGCGGATCGTGCGTCAGGTGGAGGCACTCGCCGAGTTGTGCGCGCACACCCTGGAGACGTACACCGTGGTCCACGGCTCCGCGACGGAGCCGCGGGTGCTGCCGGACGCCGCGGAGCTGATGGACCTGGCCGACGGACTGCACGATCCCGCCCTGGTCCTGGTGCCGCACCTCGACAGTTCCGGTCACCTGGTGGACTTCCGTATCCAGCATGCGAACAGCCGGTTCCTCGATCCGGCGGGCCGGCCACGTGCCGTCGTGAACGGCGCGCTGCTGCTGGAGGCCTACCCGATGGCGGCCGGGGAGAGCGAGCTCTTCCAGCGGGTGGAGCGGGTGTACGCGACGGGCGAGGCCTTCCGCGCGCACCGGATGAACCTCACCGCCCTCGTCGACCAGGTCCCGCTCTCGGCGGTCGCCGACATCAGCGTCAGCCGGCACGGCAGCGCCGTCCTGCTGCTGTGGCGCATCGAGGACGAGACCGCGCGGCTGGCGAGCCTGTTGCAGCACGCCCAACGGCTCGGACGGATCGGCGGGTTCGAGGAGATCCTGCTCACCGGCGAGATCACCTGGAACGGCCAGCTCTTCGACCTGTACGGGCTCTCCTCGTCGAGCACCCCCGTACCGCTTGAGGAGCTTGCGGCCCACGCCCACCCGGACGACACCGGGGCCATCCGCAGGTTCCTGCGGACGCTGCTGCACCGCAGGCGGTCGGCGTCCACCGCGTTCCGGCTGCAGCGGCCCGACGGGGTGACCCGGCACATCCGGGTGGTCGCCGAACCGGTGCTGGACACGGATGGCGGCCTGTTCGCGGTCCGCGGGGCCTACCAGGACATCTCGGCGCAGCACTGGACGGAGGTCGCGCTCGCGGCCACCCGCGACCAGCTCGCGCACAGCGAGCAGCAGGCCAGCGAACGCGACCGGCTGACCCTGCAGTTGCAGCACGCCATCATGCCGCCCACCCAGACTCCGTTACAGGTGCCCGATCTCCAGGTGGCGGTCCGGTACCGGCCCGCGGAGACCGAGCAGCTCGTGGGCGGCGACTGGTACGACGCCGTGGTGCTGCCGTCCGGGATGGTGCTGGTGTGCGTCGGCGACGTGGCGGGGCACGGGATAGGGGCGGCCACCAGCATGGTCGTGCTGCGCAACGCGCTGCGCGGACTGGCCGTCACCGGTGCCGGGCCCGGGCAGCTGCTGTCGTGGCTGAACATCGTGGCGCACCATCTCACCGGTGCCGTCACCGCCACGGCGGTCTGCGGACTGTACGACCCCGTCCGGCACACCCTGCGCTGGGCGCGAGCGGGTCATCTCCCGCCGGTGCTCGTGCGGGCGGCGGAGGCCGCGCCCCTGCCCCTCGTCAAGGGCATGCTGCTCGGTGCCGTTCCGGAGGCGGTCTACGAGGAGACCGAGCTCCAACTGGAGGCCGGGGACACCCTGTTGATGTACACCGACGGTCTGATCGAGCGCCGGGACCGTTCCGTGGAGGAGTCGCTGCGACATCTGCTGACCACCGCTGTCACGGTGCCCAGGACACTCGACCAGCAGTTGGACCGACTGCTCACCTACAGCCGGTCGGACACCGACGACGACACCTGTCTCGTCGGCATCCGGGTCGGCTGACGGTGGTGACGGGAAGGGAGGCCCACCGGGTTCAGCAGGCCCGCAGGTAGGTGTCCCAGTGGGCCTCGGGCCACAGGTCCGCGGCGTGTCGCAGCAGTCTGCGGGGCTGGCCGGTCAGGCCGGCCACGCGCAGCCGTCCGCCGTTGCGGTCGACGGCCCGCTGCATGTCGTGGATCACGTACAGGACCGCGCTGTCCACGAAGACCACGTGGCCCAGGTCCAGGGTGAGGTCGCGAACGGTGGCGGGCAGGTCGTCGGCTGTGGACCTGAGCTGCGGGCGGGACTGGGCGTCGATGTCCGTGTCGACCGTCACCAGGGCCGAAGTGCCGTCGCGGCACAGTGAGATGTACGCACCCATCGTCTTCTTGCCCCCTCTCGTCGGGGCTCGGTGGTCCGATGCCGGACCGGGTGGGCACCAACCACCGTGTCACACGTGTGGTGTCCCGTCGAAGCCCCTGGTGAGGTGTCCGTCGCAGGGCCTGCACAGCTCGCCCGCACACGGTCCCGCATACGGTGTGGATTCGGGGGTAAACGCGGGGCGCGGTGCAATGCGACGACCGACTTCGAAAGGCGGACGATGAGACGCGGCTATCGCGGAACGTGGCGCGGGCCTGTGAACGGGGCTTCCCGCCGCCCGCCGGACCGATGAGAGTTTGATCACGGGACACCGCCGGAATCGGTGTGCATCGAAGCCGCTCACAGGGGTAACCAGCCCTGGCCGTAAGCACTTGTGGAGGTACTCGTGTCCAATGTCCAGAACTCCTTGTCCGTCGAGGTCACCCTGCCCCGGGAGGACGTCGCCCTGATCTCGGTCGAGGGCTACCTGGACGTAGACACCGCGACGGAGTTCCAGCATCACCTGGCCAACCAACTCCACCACGGCCGACGGCACTTCCTGCTGGACCTGTCGGCCGTTCCGTTCATGGACTCGTCCGGCATGAACATCATCCTGCGGGTGTACCAGGAGGCCCGCGGCATACCGGGGAGTGTGCACATCATCTCCCCCACGCCGGCGGTACGGCGGATCCTGGACCTGACCGGCGTGAGCATCACGGTTCCGGTGTCCGAGAGCCTCGACGAGGCGCTCGCCCGCGCCGACGCGCACCAGCCGGACGAGGACGCGCACGAGGACGCGCAGGTCGAGCAGAGCGGGCGCCAGTTCTGATCCGAAGGGCAGTCCACGGGCCGTCGACGCGATTGTCGCCCCGGCTGACCTGTCCCGGGACGAGGTGTCATACGAGGTGGGGGCATGGTTACAGTGGTCGGTCGGCAGGGTCACCACGCCGTCTCGTTGCCTCAAGCGGGTTCGGTACGACAACACGACGACGAGGACTCCGAGGAGCAACACCGGTGCCGGAGCACGAAACCGTAGGACCGCACGGATCGCCGTCGCGGGAGGTCGGGGACTTCCTGCGCCGCCGCACCGAGCAGATCGCCCAGCGGTGGGCCGACGAACCCCTCTTCCGGACGGTGTTCACCGTCTCGCGGGACGAGGCGGTGGAAGCGGGCAGGATCGTCGTCGAGGCGTTGGCGCAGGTCGCCGACACGGACCAGGTGCACGATCCGGACGCCGCCGGCTTCACCGTGGTGCGTGAGCAGTTGGCGCGGATGGGCGCGGCCCGCTCCCGGGCCGGTTTCACCACCGCACAGGTGTCGAACGACGTCGACGCGCTGCGTCCGCCCGTCGAGAACCTGCTGCTCGCCGACCTCCCCGAGGAGGACTCCGACCGGGTCCGGGAGTGCGCCACCGCGCTGACCGTGCTGATGGGCACCCTGCGGCTGGTGGTGCTGGAGACGGCGCTGAGCGAGGGGCAGGCCCTGATCGAGCGACAGCAGTTGCAGCTCATGGAAGTGGCCACGCCGGTCATCAAGCTGTGGGACGGCATCGTGGCGGTGCCGCTGATCGGAACCCTCGACAGTGCCCGCAGCCAGGTGGTGATGGAGACGCTGCTGGAGGCCGTCGTCGACCAGCACGCCCGGTTCGCGATCCTCGACATCACCGGTGTGCCCACGGTCGACTCCCTGGTGGCCCAGCACCTGATGAAGACGGTCGCGGCGGCCCGGCTGATGGGCGCGGAGTGTGTCGTCTCCGGGATCCGTCCGGCGATCGCGCAGACCATGGTCCATCTGGGCCTTGACCTGGGCAACGTGATCACCCGGGCGAGCCTGGCCGACGCCCTGGCGTACACCCTGCACAAGCTGGGTGCCGGCATCGTCGACGCGACGCCCGGCGGTGCGGGTTCACGGTGAGCCATGACTTCTCCCGCCCCGTCACGGGGCATGTGCCGGTCCTCCGGCTCGGTGACATCCTCCTGGTCACCCTCCAGGGTGATCTGTACGACAGCGCGGCGCAGCAGTTGCAGCAGGACATCGGCGAGACCATCGTCAGCACCGGGGTGACCGGGGTGGTCATCGACATCTCCGGGGTGGAGATCGTCGACTCCTTCCTCGGGCGGGTGCTGGCCGAGATCGCGGCGAACGCCCGGCTGCTGGCCGCGCGGACCGTGGTGTCCGGTATGCGGCCGGCGGTCGCGATCACGCTGGTGGAGCTGGGGCTGACGCTGCCGGGGCTGCGGACCGCGCTCACCACCGAGGCGGCGATGAACCTCCTCACGGGAGTGGATCCGGACACTCGCTCCGGCGGCTTGCGTCGGGAGAGCCGGTGATGCGCACCGCCGCGGGCGTCGAGGCCTGCCTGCCGATCCGTTCGGACATGGATCTGGTGTGGGTGCGACAGCATGTGCGGCAGGCGGCGGGCCTGCTGGGCTTCGGTCTGGTGGAGCAGACCAAGGTGGTCACCGCGGCCAGTGAACTGGCCCGCAACACCCTCGTGCACGGCGGGGGCGGACAGCTGGACACCGCTCCCGTCACCAGTGGGCGGGGCACCGGGCTGCGGCTGATCTTCTCCGACGAGGGACCGGGCATCCCGGACCTGGAGCGGGCGCTGAGCGATGGCTACACCTCCGGCGGCGGTCTGGGGATGGGGCTGGGCGGCGCGCGGCGGCTGGTGCACGAGTTCGCCGTCGACAGCGCTCCGGGGGTCGGCACCAAGGTCACGGTGGTCTCCTGGGCGGCGGTACCGCGACCGCGCGAGGAGTACTGATGCCACGTGTGTGGGACATCCCGGTGCGCGACTCGACCCGGGTGCGCGACGCACGGGTGGCCGCGGAGCACGCGGCCCTCCAGGCGGGACTCGCCGATCTTCGTACGGCGGCCGCCGCCCTGGTGGCGACCGAGCTGGCGACCAACCTGCTCAAGCACGCCGAGGGCGGACAGGTCCTCATCGACGTCGTGGACCCGCCGCTGCCCGAGAGCGGCGGCCCGATGGTGCAGATCGCCGCGCTCGACCACGGGCGGGGCATGGCCGACGTCCGCGCCGCCCTGCGCGACGGCTACTCGACGGCGCGGTCCCTGGGCGCCGGGCTCGGCACCTGCCGCCGTATAGCGGACGACTTCGGCCTGTACAGCATGCCGGGGCGGGGCACGGTGGCGCTGGCCCGGGTCGGCACCCGCGCGAAGGAGGTCGCGACGGCCGCCGCGGTGCGGGTCGGCGGAGTGAACGTCCCCTTCGCCGGAGCGGAGTACTCGGGCGACGCCTGGGCGCGGGCCGGGTCGGGCGACCGGCTGACCCTGATGCTGGCCGACGGACTGGGACACGGTCCCGACGCGGCCCGGGCGTCGACGGCCGCGACACGGGCCCTGCACGGCTCGGCCCACCTCCCCCCCGCCGAGGTGCTGGTCCACCTGGACTCGGCGCTGCGCGGCACCAGGGGGGCGGCCGTCGCGGTGGCCCAGGTCGACACCCGCGCGGGAGTGCTGCGGTTCGCCGGCCTCGGCAACATCGGGGCGCGGCTTCGCGAGGGCGGCACCTGGCGTTCGCTGCTGTCACGGCCCGGGATCGTGGGCGTCCACCGGCACGCCACGCTGCGTGAGGACCGTATGCCGTGGGCACCCGACCGGCTGCTGATCCTGCACAGCGACGGCCTGCCCAGCCGCTGGACACCCCCGTCCGACCCGGACCTGCTGGCGGCCGACCCCGCCGTCGTGGCCGCGGTGACACTACGTGACGCGAGCAGTTCCGCCCGGCCGGTGCGGGACGACACCGCCGTGGCGGTGCTGGCTCCGGCCCCGTCGGAGGTTCCATGACTCCCAGTCTGCAGATCACCACCGCCGTCGACGCGGTCCGAGCCCGGATCGCCACCGCCCGGCTGGCCGCCGCGTACGGGGTGTCCGCTCTCGACCGCACCCGCCTGACCAGCGCGCTCAGCGCGCAACTGCGGCAGTGCCTGACGAAGGGCGGCACCTGGCGGCTCACTCTGGACGTCACGGCCGCGCCCGCCGGGGACGGGCTCACGGCCGCGCCCGCCGGGGACGGGCTCCTGCACGCGCTGGTGACCCCGGCCGACAGCACGGGTGCCGCCGCCGCGCAGCCTCCGTGGCGGATGACGGTCCGCTGCCCCGAGGCGATGGACACGGCCGACGCCGCCACGGTCGCCGACGACCCCACGGTTCTGGCGGAGGCCCTGCTCGGCGCCGACGAGGACACCGCGCTGGTGCTGGAGAAACTCACCGAACAGGAGGACCTGGTCGCCTTCCACCGGGAGGAACTGCACCAGACGAACCAGGGTGTGCTCGCCCTGCACGCCGAACTGGACGCCGCGGGACGCGCGCAGCGGGAGGCCTTCGCCGCCGAACGCAAGGCGCGCACCGAGGCGGAGAGCGCCCGGCGTCGGCTGACGTTCCTGGCGGACGCCAGCGCGGTGCTGACGGCGTCCCTCAACCATGACGAGATCGTGCGCCGACTGCCCGACCTGTTGGTGCCCGAGTACGCCGGCAGCGTCGACGTCTGGCTGTTCGACGGCGACGGCGACCGGCACCGGCCCACCCCGCACCCGGCCGCCGCCGTGCGCGCCGCCCGCACCGGGCGCCCCCAGTACGCCGCCGACCGCCCGGGAGGGCTGCCCGGCGTCGACGACCAGCCGCCCTCGGCGCTGGACCCCGCCCGGCCCCTGCTGTGCGTCCCGCTGTCGACGCGTCGCTCGCCGCTCGGCGTGCTGATCCTGTCCCCGCCGGGCGAGAGCTGGGACCCGGACGACGCCGTGATGCTGATCGAGCTCACCAGACGGGCCGGCACCGCCATCGAGAACGCCCGGCGCTTCGAGCACAACCGGGACATCGCCGAGACACTGCAGCGCGCCCTGCTCACCGACCTGCCGACCACTCCGGGCCTCAGCCTGGCCGCCCGCTACCTTCCGGCCACGCACGGGCTCAACATCGGCGGCGACTGGTACGACGCCTTCCGGCAGCCGGACGGCAGCCTGATCACCGTCATCGGCGACGTCACCGGGCACGGTCTGCACGCGGCCGTGATGATGAGCCAGTTGCGGACCGCGCTGCGCGCCCATGCCGTGGACGGCGGCAGCCCCGGCCAGTTGCTGACCCGGCTGCACACGTTCCTGCACCACTTGCAGCCCGATCTGTACGCCACCGCGGTCATCGCCCGGTTCCGGCCCGGCGACCCCACCCTGACCTGGGCGGCGGCGGGCCATCCACCGCCGGTGCTGCGTACCCCCGACGGGCAGGTCCACACGCTGGACGCCAAACCCGGCGCGATGCTCGGCATCCCGCTGCGGCAGGAGATCGCCGACCACACCGCGCCGCTGGTGCCCGGCTCCACGCTGGCGCTGTACACCGACGGCCTGGTGGAGCGGCGCGCACAGGGCATAGACCCGGGCATCGAGCGCCTGGCGGACGCCCTCGGGGGGTTCAGCTCGGCGGAACTGGACGCGGACCTGGACACCGCGGCGGACCGGATCCTCACCCCGATGCTGAGCGACTCCGAGCGCGACGACGACGTGTGTCTGCTGCTCTGTCACCTGGCCGCCTGAGGTCTCGTCCGCGACATCCTCGCTTCTTCTTTCCGTCCCGCCCCGGTGCGCTTCGGCGGCCGGGCGGGCATGGTGGTGATCGACGCGTTCGTCTGTCTGCCGTTGTCCGGCGGGACGGTCGGCACCCGGCGGGATCAATGAGGTGCGAAGCAGCGATCCTCGGGCAGGCGAATGGCGTTCGAGGCAGACCGCCTGGAGCCGCAGAAAGGGATGAACACCGTGACACGACCCAGGATCCTGGTGGTTGGCGCAGGCTTCGCCGGCGTGGAGTGCGTTCGCCGTCTGGAGCGCAAACTGTCCCCCGACGAAGCCGACGTCACGCTGGTGACGCCCGTCGCCTACCAGCTCTACCTTCCGCTGCTCCCCCAGGTCGCCTCCGGCGTGCTGACGCCGCAGTCGATCGCCGTGTCGCTGCGCCGCAGCAAGAAGTACCGCACCCGGATCATTCCGGGCGGCGCGATCGGCGTGGACCTCAAGGCGAAGGTCTGCGTCATCCGCACCATCACCGACAAGATCGTCGACGAGCCGTACGACTACATCGTGCTGGCCCCCGGCAGCATCACCCGCACCTTCGACATCCCGGGCCTGACCGATCACGCCTTCGGCATGAAGACCCTCGCCGAGGCCGCCTACGTCCGCGACCACGTCATCTCGCAGCTCGACCTGGCCGACGCCAGCCAGGACCCGGCGGAGCGGGCCTCCCGGCTGCAGTTCGTGGTGGTCGGCGGCGGCTACGCGGGCACCGAGACCGCGGCCTGCCTGCAGCGTCTGACGCACGCCGCCGTCAAGCGCTACCCCCGCCTGGACCCGGAGCTGATCAAGTGGCATCTGATCGACATCGCCCCGAAGCTGATGCCGGAACTGGGTGACAAGCTCGGCAGCAGCGCGCAGGAGATCCTGCGCCGGCGCGGCATCGAGATCTCGCTCGGTGTCTCCATCGCCAAGGCGGGCCCGGAGGAGGTCACGTTCACCGACGGTCGGGTGATCCCCACCCGCACCCTCATCTGGACCGCCGGTGTGGTCGCCAGTCCCCTCATCGCCACGCTCGGCGCGGAGACCGTGCGGGGGCGGCTCGCGGTCACCACCGCGATGAACCTGTCGGGTCACGACGGGGTGTTCGCGCTCGGCGACGCCGCGGCGGTGCCCGACGAGGCCAAGGGAGAGGACGGCGCGGTGTGCCCGCCCACCGCACAGCACGCGATGCGGCAGGGCAAGCACGTCGCCGACAACGTCATCCGGGCCCTGCGCAACCAGCCGTTGAGCCCGTATGTCCACAAGGACCTCGGTCTGGTCGTCGACCTCGGCGGCAAGGACGCCGTGTCCAAGCCGCTCGGCATCGAACTGCGCGGGGTGCCCGCGCAGGCCGTGGCGCGCGGCTACCACTGGCAGGCGCTGCGCACCGGTGTCGCCAAGACCCGGGTGATGACGAACTGGGTGCTCAACGCGATCGCCGGCGACGATTTCGTCCGCACCGGCTTCCAGGCCCGCAAGCCCGCCAAGCTGAAGGACTTCGAGTACACCGACTCGTATCTGAAGCCGGAACAGGTGCGGGCCCATGTCGAGGGCTCGGCACGGCTGGAGCAGTGACGCTCCGGCCCGCATGACGCGGACGGTTCCTGACCGCCGATCGTTTCCTGACGGTCGGTGGTGAGCGGTCGGTCAGCGGTCGGCGTCGGGGGAGCGTCAAGGCCGGGGGCGGGCGATCCGCCCTGTCATGACATGCTGAGCCGAGATCATGAAGTGACACGGGAATGAGTACGGCGGCGTGAAGGCAGCGGGACAGTCGGTCCGGGCACGACTACGGGACGGCGTCGCGGCGTCCGATCCCGGACTGCTGCGACAGGCCGCCGGCCTCAGAACGGTGGGCGCCATCGCCCTCACGATCACGGTGCTCGGCCTGCTCGGCTCCGACATCACGCATCTGGTGGCGGGGGCCATGTCCGCCATGGTCGCGACCTTCGCCATCCGGGAGACGCAGCGCGGGCCACAGGCCGTGACCCTCGCACTCGGGCTGCCCGTCGCACTGGCGTCCGTGACACTGGGCGCGGTGCTCAGCTCCCGGGTGGTGGGCGGCGACGCCTTCTTCGTCGTCCTCATCTTCTGCGCGGTCTACGGCCGCCGGTTCGGCGACCGCGGCACGGCGCTCGGTCTGATCGGCTTCCAGGTCTACTTCCTGTCCCTGTTCGTCGGCGTCGCCGTCTCCGGCCTGCCGGAGCTGTACGGCGTCCTCGGCATCGCCTTCGCCAGCAGCGCGCTGGTGCGTTTCGTGCTCGTTCCCGAGACCCCCGCGGGCATCCTGGAGCGGCTGCGCGAGGCGTTCCGGGCCCGGCTGGCCCAGCTGGTGTCCGCGCAGGTCGATCTGCTCGACGCCCCTGCGGACGAGCTGGAGAAGGCGCTGGAGGACGTGCGCGACGGCACCGCCCGACTGCACGAGACGGCGATGATGATCCAGGGCCGGCTGGAGGACGGCACCGCCGACAAGGCCACGGCCCGGCTGCTGCAACGCCGGATCGCGGACGCCGAGATCGCCGCGGAGCGGCTTGGCCTGCTGGTGCTGACAGCGCGCAGCGCCGAGCGGGCCGACACCCTGACCATGCACCTGCCGGGCGCCCCCGTCCCGGCGGGCGCCCCCCTGCCGGCCCGCGACGAGGCGACCGCCACCCTGCGCCGGGATCTCGACGCACTGCGGATGCTGGTGCTGCGGCCGGTGTCCGAGAACGGGACCGCGCTGTCCCATGTGCGCAACCGGCTGCTCGGCTACCGCGAGGAGGACAACCTGCCGGCCGCCCCGACGGTCGTCCAGGACGTGTTCCGTGGCATCGGCGAGGCCGCCCGCGCGGTGCTGGGGCTGCGGATCGCGCTGGGTGGGGCGCAGGACGAGTCGGACGACACCCCGGCGACGGCCCGCTCGCGGGAGGAACTGGACGCCGAGGACGCGGCGATCGACGCGGGCGAGGACGAGGAGGCCACCGGACTGCGCCGGCCCACCACCCGGGCGGCCGTCCAGGTCGCGGTGGGGTCCTCGCTCGCCATCGTCGGCGGTGAGTTCCTCTCCAGCCAGCGCTGGTACTGGGCGGTGCTGACCTGCTGGATCGTCTTCATCAACACCGCGTCCACGGGTGAGATCCTGGTCAAGGGCTACCGTCGGCTGCTGGGCACCGTGCTGGGCGTGGTGGCGGGCATCGTGCTGGCGGGCCTGGTCGGCCAGCACACCTGGACGGCGTTCGCGCTGGTGCTGGTGTTCGTCTTCGCGATGTTCTACACCGCGCCCCTGTCGTACACGCTGATGTCCTTCTTCGTCACCGCGGCACTGGGGCTGCTGTACACCCTCCTGCACACCTACACCTTCTCGGTGCTCGTGCTGCGCGTGGAGGAGACGGCGCTCGGCGCGGCCTGCGGGATCGTGGCGGCGGCGTTCGTGCTGCCGGTGCACACCGACCGCCGTACGAACGACTTGCTGGTCACCGTTCTGGACCGGCTCGGGGACGTCACCGAGACGGCCGTCGACCAGCTCAGCGGCGGGCCTCCGGTCGATCTGCTCGACCAGGCGCGCGAGCTGGACCAGGCGCTGGCCGATCTACGGGCGGCCACCCATCCGCTCACCCACCCCGTCACACCGCTGCGGGCCCGGCGCGACACCGCCCGGTATGTCGTCGCGCTCCTGGAGACCTGCGCGTATCACGCGCGTTCGCTGGCGGCGACGGCCGAGCTGCTGCCCACGCATCCGTCGATAGCGGCCGACCCGAGGCTGCGCCGGGCCGGGCGGCGCATCGCGCACAACATCGGGGCGATCGCCGCGCGTCTCGCCGACGAGCAGGCGGCGGTCGAGATCGAGACCGGGCCGAGCATCGCCTCGCTGCTGGAGCCGGACGTGCCGGGCACACCGAGGTACGGCAGGATCACCGACCGGGTCCTGCGGCATCTGCAGCGTCTGGACGAGACCGTGGCTGGTCTGGCCCGGCCACTGGGCGTTCCGGTGGCCGAGCCACGGCGGTGACGGCGGGACATGCCCGGGTGCTCCGGGTACCCCGGGTACCCCGGGTCCGTCAGATGTCCGTGGGCAGGTCGCTGGCTTCGGCGATGCCCCGCAGCTCGTCGTTCATCTGCTGGCGTTCGCGGATGTAGTCGGCGATCTCGCCCAGGCGCACCGGATCGGACGCGGTGGCCGCGTCGGTGACCACCCGGACCGGTCCGGTGTCGTCGATGTCCAGCTCGACCACCTCGTTGTCCAGCCGTCCGGTCACCGCGGTGGCGATGACCAGGGCGGCCTCGTCGCGGACCTCCTGGGGCAGCCCGCCGGGCCGGTCCTCGTCGAGCGCGAAGTCGAGCGCGGGCATGCGTTCTTCCTCGATGGCCCTGAGGACCGGTTCGACCACGCTGAGCAGCAGGTCGTAGTCCTCGGTGTCCATGCGGATGCGCAGCAGGCCGAGGTAGACGTCCACGGGCCGGCCGTCGGGCGGAAGCTCGGGTTCGTTCATCCTGTGCGGGTTCCCCGGGTAGGGCAGGTTCAGACCCTGCGCCAGCGTGCCATCGCGAACGAGAACAGTCCGAACAGCACGAGACCGGCGGCGACGCAGACCAGAAGCCATGGTCCGAGCGGGGTCTCGGCCAACGAGCGGAGGGTGTCGTCCAGCCCCTTCGCCTTGTCGGGTTCGTAGTCGACCGCGGCGCGTACGGCGTAGCCGCCGGCGGCGGCGAACACCACACCGCGGGCCGCGCCGCCGCCCACGCCCGTCACGTCCACCAGCCGGCGGGTGCGCGGGGACATCTCCCCGAGCTTCAGCTTGTCGTGGTACTTGCGCAGTACCGCCCGGCCGGCGATCCACACACCGGCGACGACGATCCCGACGGCGGCCGCGCCCACCAGCCACTGCCCGGCGGGGGCCTCGAGCGCCCGGGCGGTGACGTCCTTGGACTGTTTGTCGCTGGATCCGCTGCCGCCCGAGCCCGCGGCGAAGGACAGCACCGAGTAGGCGACGAAGGAGTAGAAGACGCAGCGCACGGCTGACAGCAGGCGTTTCGTGGCCTTGCGGCCGTCCGGCCCGAGCGACCCGAAGGCGACTTCGGACAGTCGCCACAGGGCCATGCCGACCAGGCCGATGCCGAGGGCCCACAACACAACGGCCCCCAAGGGTTTCTCGGCGATCTCGGCGAGGGCGCCGCCGCGGTCGGCCTGCTGCTCGCCGTCGCCGAAGGCGATCTGCAGTGCGAGGACACCGACGAGCAGGTAGATGACGCCCCGCGCGGTCAGTCCCGCCCGCGCGGCGCTCTCCGTCGCCGAGCCCCTCGCCATCCTGCGGGCACCCGTCCGACCTGTGCGCACCGTGGCACTCGTGTTCATGTCATCCTCCTGAAGGCCGGTTGCCCTGGCCATGGGCGGGCACACCCGGCGCATGGGGTGGTGTTCGAGGTGGTGGCCGAGGTCCGGGCTCGCGCCCGCTCACCCCCGTCGCGCCCTCGGGCCGCGTGTCCCGCCCCCTGGGGCGTGCCGCCACCCGATTGGTGAACGGGCGGCCGCGGGCCGAGGTGCGTACCTCACACACCTCGGCCCGCGGCCGCTCCGGCTCACTTCCGAACGGCGACTTCGTCGCCCGCGGATTCCGGTCACTCGGCCAATCGAGCCCGCTGGGGCTCCGGCACGGCCGCGAGCAGACGGCGCGCGGCCTCCAGAGCGACTCTCACGTCACGCGTGCCGGTGGACACGCAGAGCGTGTAGGCGAGGTCGCGCGCCCTTGGGCTGGGTTCGCTCACCCGGGCGGCCTCCTGTGCCGACAGAGCCTCGTACTCGTCGGCGATCGCACGCAGGAATCCGGGATGGGGCATCTGCATCCGTCTGGCTCCTCTTCCACTCAGACGGCCTGACCGCCGGCGCCGCGACCGCCCGCCCGCTGTCCCAGCGCCTCGTCGCGCACCCGGGCGCAGCTGCGGGTGATCAGGCGGGAGACATGCATCTGGGAGATGCCGAGCTGGTCGGCGATGCGGCTTTGCGTCATGTCCTCGAAGAAGCGCATGTAGAGGATGGCGCGCTCCCGTTCGGGCAGCCTGCGCAGGCCCTCCTTGGCGGACTCGCGGTCGACGACGGTGTCGTACGACTCGTCCGGGGCACCCAGGGTGTCCGCGAGGCTGTAGCCGTCCTCGCCGGCCGAGAGTTCGGCGTCCAGCGACAGGGTGCTGAAGCTCTCGAGGGCCTCCATCCCGGTGGCGACCTCGTCCTCGGTCAGCCCGGTGTGGGCGGCGATGTCGGAGTTCGAGGGTTCGGTGGCGCCCGGGTTCTGGGTCAGTTCGCGGCGCGCCACTCGTACCTTGTTGCGCAGTTCCTGCACGCGGCGGGGCACACGCAGGGCCCACATCCGGTCCCGGAAATGCCTTTTCACCTCGCCGGTGATGGTGGGCACGGCGTAGCTCTCGAAGGCGCCGCGTTCGGGTTCGAAGCGGTCGATCGCCTTCACCAGTCCGAGGGCGGCCACCTGGCGCAGGTCCTCCACCGACTCGCCGCGGTCACGGAAGCGGCCGGCGATCCGGTGGGCCATGGGCAGCCAGGCGGTGACGAGTTCGTCGCGGACGGCGTCCCGTTCGGCACCGTCCTCCAAGGCGGCCATCCGGTTGAAGAGGGCGGCCGTGTCGGGGGCGTCGTCGTGACGGCGCCGATTCGGGGAGGTCGGCTGAGCGGGCGTGCCGGGACGGGTGGTCGAGATATCGATGAGCATGCGGAATCGCTCCTGAAGCGGTCGGTTCAGGGAATTGCCGCGGGAAGGTCGTCGCTGCGCCCGGATGACCAGGAAGGGCCCCGGAGCAGCCACACCGCTCCCGCCGGCGCGCCTCCGGTCCGAAGCACGAATGTGCGTCTGCCCTTCGGCCCTGGGACCAAACTCCGATCCCTGAAAGGTGTTCAGGACAGGGGGACCACGGCGGTGATGCACTTCCCTCCGGAGGGCAGGTCGGTCACCCGGACGTCACGTGCCAGCCGACAGACGATGGGCCAGCCGTGGCCACCGACCCGCCAACGCCCCTGCGGGTCCGTCGGCGGGGCGACCACTGGCAGCCGGTCGCTGCGGTCGCTCACCGACACACGTACGCCGGGCCCCGCCACATCGACGTGGAAGTCCGTGATTCCGCCGCCGTGCAGGATCGCGTTGGTGGTGAGTTCCGAGACGACGAGCAGGGCGTCGGAGAGGGCGTCGGCGTCGCACGGGCAGTCGGTGACCCGGCAGCGTTCGACGACGGCTCGCTCCACGGCCCTGCGCGCCTCTGCCGGTTTGCACGGTCCAGCACGGCCGCGCCGCTCGGTGGCGAACGGTTCGAGGACGAACTCGGTCATGTGCTGCTCGCACATCCCTTTCACTCCCTGATCGCTGAGGTATGAGGTCGGGTCCGGTCACGCCGGTGACGCTCACCCAGGCGCGGCGCCCGCGGACCACGGCGGCTCCCGCGACCCCCGACCCTGCGGTTTCGTCCCTCGCCGGGCGGGCTCCCGCAGGTCCCACTACTTCGGCTCACCTGTACCCGGCGTGCCAAACCTCTGGTCTCGGGAGGACACAGGGCCATTCAGGCGACGGAAGCTGGGTAGGCGATCACCATGAGCGATGTGGTGGATTCAGGCGAACTGTTGCGGCGCATCCAGCGCGCCCGGGCCTGCGCCGAGGAGGAGGAGCGGGCGTGGCGGACCCGCCGTGAGGACCTTCGCATGACCGATCCGGACGGGGCCCGCGAGGCGGCCGTGCGGACCATGGTCTACGAGAGTCTGCTCAGGGTGCTGGACGAGATCCTGACGCCGGGCAGGTCCCCCGAGGAGAAGGGAAGTGACGTTCGGCCCGGGCTCCTGTAGGCGCGTCGGTCGACGCCGTACGGCGGGCTCCCGTGGGCACGTCGGTCGACTGCCGGGCTCCCGTGGGCACGTCGGTCGACTGCCGGGCTCCCGTGGGCACGTCGGTCGACGCCGTACGGCGCCCATCCCGCGCTCTCCGAGGCCGCGGGGCGGGTCGTGGCCGAGATGATCACGCCGTATCCGCCCGGGATCCCCGCGGTGCTGCCCGGCGAGCGGCTGACCGAGCCGGTGCCGCGGTATCCGAGTACCGGACTGGACGCGGGCATGAACTCCGCGACGCCACCGACGCGGCGCTGGAGACGATCAGGGTCGTGGCATCGGGACGACGAGCGACAGCCGAGTGAAACCGGTCACCTGACCCGCATTCGGCTTCGCGCAGCCACATTGATGGTTTACGGTTCATTCATTGGTGGCCACGGAGTCGACGTACCGTCCTCCTGCTCACCGCTCAACGGCCCTGGCTGGTCTCCCCCGTCCAGCCAGGGCTTTTTCATGCCCCGGAGCCGGGCCCCCGCACAAGCAGTGCTCGATTCTCGATTCTCACGTCCGCCGAGGTGCCCGGGGCGCCGCGAGCCGCTGAAATGGGCGTAGGGAAGAACCGGAATCCGTCCCCGGCGAGGAGCCCCGCGCCATGACCAAAGCGATCAAACTGCTGACCGCCCTTCCGCCGCCGCAGCGCGAGCGCCTGATGGCCCTGGCCCGGGAGGTCTTCTTCCCCGAGGACATGCGGATCTTCGAGGCGGGCGGCGCGGCCGACCGCTTCTGGGTCATCCGCTCGGGCGCGGTCTCGCTGACCCAGCAGGTGACCTCCCAGCAGCGCGTGACGGTCGCCAGTCTCGGCGCGGGCGACCTGCTCGGCTGGTCCTGGCTGTTCCCGCCGTACCAGTGGGACTTCGGCGGGGAGGCCTTCAGCACGGTGCGCGCGTACGAGTTCGACGCGGCGGCGGTGCTGCGGCTGTGCGAGGAGGACCGGCGGCTCGGGATGATCCTGGTGCGGACCGTGGCCGAGATCCTGGCGCATCGGCTGGAGACGACCCGGGGCAAGCTGCTGGAGCAGTACGCGTTGAAGCGGCGGAGCGGCCTGTAGGGCGTCGGCCTCAGATCCGGTAGCGGCGCAGCGCCGGGACCGCGAAGGCCAGGCTCAGCATGACGACGACCACCAGGAGCCCGCCGCCCACGACCGCCGTGTGCGCGCCGAAGGCCGAGCCCGCCGTGCCGTGCAGGACGTCGGCGAGGCGTGGTCCGCCCGCGACGACGACGGTGAAGACGCCCTGCATCCGGCCGCGCATCTCGTCGGTCGCGGCGGACAGCAGGATCGCCCCGCGGAAGACCATGGAGACCATGTCGGCGACGCCGGCCACGGCGAGGAACACCACGGCGAGCCACAGGCTGTCGCTCAGGCCGAAGCCGGTGACGGCCGCGCCCCAGGTCACGACCGCGCCGATGACCATCCAGCCGTGCCGACGGGCCCGGGAGAACGTGCCGGAGAACAGCCCGCCGACCACCGCGCCGATGGGGATCGCCGCGAACAGGAGGCCGAGCGCGAGTCCCTCGCCGTAGGGGGCGTACGTCTCGGAGGCGAGCTGGGGGAACAGGGCGCGAGGCATGCCGAAGACCATCGCGACGATGTCGGCGAGGAAGGACAGCAGCAGCACCTTGTGGGCGGAGATGTAGCGGAACCCGGCCACGATCTCCCGCACTCCCGCCCGGCGCGCCGAGGCCGACGCCAGCGGCGGCAGGGGAGGCAGCCGGTAGACCGCCCACACCGTGACGCACAGCGCCAGGGCGTCGACGAGATACAGCTCCGGCAGGCCGATGACGGGGATCAGGACACCGGCGAGCAGCGGTCCGACGACCTGCCCGGTCTGCATGACGGTGGAGCCGAGGGCGCTGGCGGCGGGCAGCTGGTCCTCGGGCACCAGGCGGGCGATGGAGGCGTTGCGGGCCGGGGCGTTCAGTCCCCAGAACGCCTGCTGCACCGCGAGCAGCAGCATGAGGACGGCCACCGAGCCGAGCCCGGAGACGGCCTGGAACCAGAACAGGACGGAGGTGACGGCGATACCGATGTTGGTGATCAGGAGCAGCTTGCGCCGGTCCATGGTGTCGGCGACCGCCCCGCCCCACAGGGCGAACACGATCAGCGGCAGCAGTCCGGCGAGGCTCGCGGCGCCCACCCAGGCCGAGGACCCGGTGATGTCGTAGATCTGCTTCGGTACGGCGACGGCGGTGAGCTGGCTGCCGACGGCCGTGACGATGGTCGAGGTCCACAGTCTGCGGTAGGCGGGGATGCGCAGCGGGCGGGTGTCCATGGCCCAGCGGCGCCAGCCCCGCCGGGGCCGCTTCGCCTCGTCCGCGGCGGCCGTCCGTGGTTCGGTGCTGCTGCTCTCGCTGGTGTCCACGGGCTTCCTGGTTGCTTGTTACACCTATCGGGTCCGGGGCTCACTATCGCAGCATCGTCCGAGAGTTCGGGACGCGATATCTCAGGTTGTGGACAGCAGGGCCTGAAAGCGGTGGACTTCACGCCCTTCGACCTGCCTCGGCGTCCGGGCTTCAGGTCCCCGCGACGAGCGTGACGCCGAGGGCGATCATCGTCGCGGCGATCAGGCCGTCCAGGATCCGCCAGGCGGCCGGCCGGGCCAGGAAGCGGCCCAGCAGCCGGGCCCCGAAGCCGAGCGCGGCGAACCAGCACAGGCTGGCCAGGGCGGCTCCGAACCCGAACGTCCAGCGCAGCGGGCCGCGGTCGGCGGCGACCGAACCGAGCAGGAAGACCGTGTCGAGGTAGACATGCGGGTTCAGCCAGGTCATCGCCAGACAGGTGAGCACCGCACGCCGGACCGAGCCCTCCGACTCCCCCTCGGTACGCAGGGCGCCGCCCGGCCGGACCACCCGACGCGCGGCCAGGGCGCCGTAGCCGAGCAGGAACGCGCCGCCGATCCAGCCGATCGCGGTCAGCGCCCCCGGCCAGGCCACCACCACCGCGCCGACCCCGCCGACCCCGAGGGCGATCAGGAAGGCATCGGACAGGGCGCAGATGCCGACGACGGCGAGAACCGCGTGGCGACGGACCCCCTGACGCAGCACGAAGGCGTTCTGGGCGCCGATGGCGACGATCAGTGAGAGGCCGGTGCCGAAGCCGGCGGCCGCGGCGGTGAGGGAGGCGGTCATGGCGTCGACGCTAGGGAAACGATCACTGCCTGTACAGCTAATGATTCTTACGTACCATTAGCTGTTGTGATGATGACCGAACTTCCCGTCGACCAGGTGCGGACTCTTCTCGCGGTGGTGGACGAGGGCACGTTCGACGCGGCGGCCGCCGCCCTGCATGTGACGCCGTCGGCGGTGAGCCAGCGGGTGAAGGCCCTGGAGCAGCGCACGGGGCGGGTGTTGCTGGTGCGCACGAAGCCGGTGCGGCCGACCGAGTCCGGCGAGGTGGTCGTGCGGTTCGCCCGGCAGTTGGCCCGGCTGGAGCGGGACGCGTGCGCCGAACTCGGCATGAGCGGTGCCTCGGGGCCCACCCGGATCACGGTCGCCGTGAACGCGGACTCCCTGGCGACCTGGTTCGTGCGGGCGCTCTCGCGGGTCCCCCAGGAACCGCGGCTCTGTTTCGAACTGCGCCGCGAGGACGAGACCCGCACGTCGGAACTGCTGCGGGAGGGCCTGGTGATGGCCGCCGTCACCTCGTCCCCCGATCCCGTGGCGGGCTGTTCGGTTCGGCCGCTGGGCCGGATGCGCTATGTGGCCGCCGCGAACCCGGACTTCGCCGCACAGCGTCTCGGCGGACCGCCGGCGGACGCGCTCGCGTCGGCGCCGGTGGTGGTTTTCGACCGCGACGACGACCTCCAGGACGCGTTCGTGCGCGGGCTGCGCGGCAGCCGGCACGGCGCGAGTCAGGTGCGGCACCACGTCCCCGCCTCCGAGGGCTTCGTCGAGGCCGTGGTGGCCGGTCTCGGCTGGGGCCTGGTACCCGAGGCACAGGCGCGGCCCCTGCTGCGCGCGGGCCGCCTCGTCCCCCTGGCACCGGAGCGCACACTCGACGTACCGCTGTACTGGCAGCAGTGGAAGCTCGACTCACCGGCACTGGCCGCGGTCGCGAGAGCGGTGGCGACGACCGCCGCGGAGGCGCTGCGCGGCTAGGTGTGTTGTCCGGACAGGTTGGTGACGCGGCTGGCTGGGGTTTGGATCAGGCCGCAACAGCAGCGGTGCCTCCTGGCCGACCTGAGCGGGGTCTGGTGCGTGCGGCTGCAAGGCGGAGGAAGGAGTCGACGCGGAGCATCGGCAACCGACGACAACGCGACAGGTGTGCGTGCCAGACCCCGCGTCTGCGGCGTGATCCAAACGCGGAAGCTCTCGTAGCGGCGCTACTTGGGCGCTCGCACGGTGCGGCGAGTGGGGGTACCCCCCTCTGGGCGAGTGTGTCGGGCGTCGCGACGCCGCCGAGATCCGTCAGAAGGGCCGTAGCGGTCACCGGCCCTTCGGCCTGACGGCCTGTTGGCTGTTGGCTGTTGCCTGTTGGCTGTTGGCTGTTGGCTGTTGGCTGTTGGTTCGGTGCTCGGCCGGCCGCGATCCTGTGCGCCCCCCGTTGTCAGTGTCGTCAGCCCCCGTCTCCACCGAAGACGGCGTGCCGTCGGCGATTCACGATCTCCGGCCGGGATGCTGGGCGTGCAGGGCCGGACCATCTCCGCCCGGTCGCGGCCGGGCTCTGAGCGCCGTAGGTCGGGCCTCCACGTTCTCCAGGAGCATCCCCAGGGCCGTCGGACAGGCGCTGGTCACCATGCGGGTGGCCAGGAGAGGGGCCGCTTCGGCGATGGGGGGGTGGGTGGCGCGAGAGAGGCGGGCGTACGTCGAGCGCCGCATCTCCTCGTCGGCGTGCTGGAAGGCACTCGGCAGGGTCAGCGAGGCCGCGGCGAGGGCGGCGAAGGCGAGGGTCTGGTCGATGAAGGCGTGGTACACGCGCACGGTGTCCGGCAACGGGAAGCCCGCGCGGTTCCGAGGACGTCCAGGACGGCCTCGTCGGCGGCGAGTTCGTTCGCCCGGCCGGCCCCCTCTCTTGTGCCAACGGCATTGACCTGGTGTGAGCGTACGGCGTTGTATCTGCGCGTATCCGCGCCGGGGCCCGGCACATGAGCTATGCATCGACGACACATCAGCGACGTTCGAACCGGCAGGGAGTTCTTGTCATGCGTGTACTGCTCGTGGGCGCCGGCGGTGTGGGCACCGCCATCACCCGGATCGCCGCCCGGCGGCCGTTCTTCGAGGCGATGGTGGTCGCGGACCACGACCCGACGCGGGCGGAGACGGCCGTCGCGGCGCTCGGGGACGACGGAACCCGGTTCCTGGCCGAGCGCGTGGACGCCGCCGACGAGGCCGCCGTGGCGGCGCTGCTGCTGCGCCACCGCTGCGACGTCCTCCTCAACGCGACCGACCCACGGTTCGTGATGCCGCTGTTCCAGGCGGCGCGTACCGCCGACGCGACCTATGTCGACATGGCGATGTCGCTGTCCCGGCCACACACCGAGCGCCCGTACGAGGAGTGCGGGGTCAAGCTCGGCGACGAGCAGTTCACGCGGGCGCCGGAGTGGGAGATCGCGGGCGCGCTGGCCCTGGTCGGAATGGGCGTGGAGCCCGGTCTGTCGGACGTCTTCGCCCGGCACGCGGCCGACGAACTCTTCGACGAGATCGAGGAGATCGGTGTCCGCGACGGCGCGAACCTCACCGTCGACGGCTACGACTTCGCACCGTCCTTCAGCATCTGGACCACGATCGAGGAGTGCCTGAACCCTCCGGTCGTCTACGAGGCCGACCGCGGCTGGTTCACCACCGAGCCGTTCAGCGAGCCCGAGGTGTTCGACTTCCCCGAGGGCATCGGTCCGGTCGAGTGCGTGAACGTGGAGCACGAGGAGGTGCTGCTGGTGCCGCGCTGGGTGGACGCCCGCCGGGTGACCTTCAAGTACGGGCTGGGCGAGGAGTTCATCCGGACGCTGCGGACGCTGCACCTGCTGGGTCTGGACCGCACCGACCCGGTGACCGTGCCTGGTCCCGCCGGTCCGGTCGCGGTCTCGCCCCGGGACGTCGTCGCCGCCTGTCTGCCGGACCCGGCGACGCTCGGCGAGCGGATGCACGGCAAGACCTGTGCGGGCACCTGGGTGCGGGGCGTCAAGGACGGGGCGCCGCGCGAGGTGTACCTGTACCACGTGGTCGACAACCAGTGGTCCATGGCGGAGTACGGCTGTCAGGCGGTGGTGTGGCAGACCGCCGTCAACCCGGTCGTCGCCCTCGAACTGCTCGCCGCGGGCACCTGGTCGGGCGCGGGCGTCCTGGGCCCGGAGGCCTTCCCGGCCCGTCCCTTCCTGGACCTGCTCACCGCGTACGGCTCCCCCTGGGGCATCCGCGAGCAGTGAACCCCCGCCATATCTTCACGAGGTCCCACAGGACTCGGCAGTTTCACCCATGCGTCGACGGGTGACCCGGAAACGAGCAAGGCATCCCCGAGGGCACGTTCGACTTCGATCGCAGGTGACTTTTCATGGAGAACTGGCGCGAACACGCCGCGTGCAGCCACGAGGACCCCGAACTCTTCTTCCCGATCGGCACCACGGGACCGGCACTGGTGCAGGAGGAGCAGGCGAAGGCCGTCTGCCGACACTGCCCGGTGCAGGAACAGTGCCTGCGGTGGGCGCTCGACACCAGGCAGACGATCGGCGTCTGGGGCGGAACGAGCGAGAACGAACGCCGTGCGCTGAAGCGGCGCACGGCGGCCCGGAGGCGCTCCGGATGACGCGGTGACGTCAGGCGGTACGAAGGGGCCCGGTGTCGTACGACACCGGGCCCTCGCGTCA
>Ga0307516_10002173_pt1 | contig 26583 bp, 47 predicted proteins | sample 19_EM_MG_FD_203310 | JGI IMG/M metagenome (GOLD analysis project Ga0307516, IMG submission 203310) | Populus trichocarpa ectomycorrhiza microbial communities from riparian zone in the Pacific Northwest, United States - 19_EM | ecosystem: Host-associated > Plants > Roots > Unclassified | place...
TATTCTTTCGACCCTCGGTTTTGCCGTGACTGGATCTTGATGTAGGCGCCCTTACCCAGATGGAATTCAGCGGCGCGTTTGCGTAGGTTTTGGTGCCCATTTGCAAAGGATGACCATAAGGCGACGGTGATGTCCGAGCCATCACCGCACTATGTATCCCCTCCAGTGCGACCTTCGGTCGGAGCCCCACATTTCGCCATCACAATCTGGCCAGATCTACTCCCGGAGCCTTTGGGTTTTCATCTTACACGTCATGAGTTTTCAATAGTTGGGGTTCCACCAAACTCTGTTCAGGACCCCATCCTGCCCCGTGCTTGGGGCTTGCCACCACATCAGGTGCCGACTTCGAACCTGTAGAGGGGAATCACACAACTGGTGCTCCGGAGGTGGTAATGACGATCTATGGGATATGGAGGTATGTAAAGCACAACGAGCAAAACATAAACATGTGCGATAAGGCGACTGGGTAATAAACGATGTACGTGATGCGAACAATGGAGTGACAGGGATTATGAGGAGACAACAGCTGCACAACAACAAAAAAAAAGATATGAAAAGAGTCCACAGGATGGGAGGGTGAGTCTCATGATGAGCCCACGATGATTTTGAGGACCATATTGCCGCTGTCGTCCTTGCCCCGAGATAGAAGATCGAACGCTTTCGCTGTGTCTTTAAGCGGCATGCGGTGTGAGATCAGCTCTCCGATGTTCTCGAGTTTTCCCGAGCTGAGTAACTCGATCGCAGTTGGATACGTATTCGCGTAGCGGAATGATCCCTGAATGTCGACCTCACGGAGGGCTGCCGTTGATAGCGGTAGTAGGACATTGCGGGATCCCATCCCAATCAGCATAACCTTCCCACCGGTGATTGCCGCCTAACGAGAAAAAAGAAAGTTAGAGGGTGAGGGACACCCCAAACGCGAACGAACGTACGTGGACAGACATCTGAATGCAGGGTTCAGCTCCAGTACATTCAAAGATCACATCAAACCCGTCCTCCTCCCCGAACTGCGACAGGGCGGATGCAATCTTTTCTTTCGCCTGCTTGAGTCCTTCTTCAGCAGTCTTGGCCATTTCTCCAACCGGGAGGCAACGGACGTCCTCGGCAAATCCGTTGGACTTGGCGAAATCTAGCCGAGTTTGATTGATGTCGATTGCGACAACCTTGGAGGCGCCCTTGGACTTAGCGAGAGCGCATGCCAGAAGGCCGATGGATCCAACGCCGAAAACGAGGACCGTCTGCCCCTGTTGTAGATCCGCTCTTGAGGCCGCATGCAGGAGGACGGAGAGGGGTTCGGCAAGAGCGCCGAGTTCGTATGAACAATCGTCAGGAAGTCTAGGGAGGGCCGATTAGCGGTCATTTCGGTGAGTGAGGTGAGAAAGCTTACGGGTGGAGGACGTGGGCTGGGTGGTTCATGTATTGTTGGAGGGTACCATCGAGGTGGGGGAAGGTTTTGGCGCTACTAGCGAACCGAAGACCCTTGCAGAGGTTGTAACGACCCTTGGAGCAGAAGCCACAATGGTTGCACATGATACCGGCCTCGATGGCCACTCGCTGGCCGACCACGAGGTTCTTAACACCAGAACCAACTGCGGTCACAACGCCGGCGGATTCGTGACCGAGGACCATGGGGGCCTGGAGGGCGAAATCGCCGTTTCGGCCGTGCATATAATAATGGACTGACAAAGGTCGGTGAGCATCCGAAGACGCGGGGACGGGGACGGGTCAGAGAGGGAACGTACGATCACTTCCACAGAGGCCGGTGGCGACGACCTTGACCTGAGCCTCGTTTTGGCGTGGGGGCCAGAGGGTTCGCTCTTCATAGCGGAGGTCTTTGGAGCCGTAGAGGACGGCGGCGTGTTGTGTCTGGAGGGGGGCAGGAGACATAGCGGGGGAGACGGGAAATTGAGGATAAAACTTACGACGGTAAGCACGGTATTTAAAGTGCTGTGGGTATAATAACTCACCCCACGACCTTGGACAGGACCTAACACCGGTCCGAGTCGCCGGTGGAGGGGTGGGGGTGGATACTGTGACCGAGGTGCCCCCGTCACGACCGTGACAATTATGGGGTGCCGCTTTCGCGCGTGGTCGATCGCTGATGCCACTTCCTTGGGGTCGTTTCCGGCACGAACGTCCCGGTCCCCTTAGGATTCTACGCTGGGCTCCGGATTGTGCGACCTGGCACAAATAAAACCCATCCTGCTCCCAAGAACACGCGGACCACCCGTCGCTTCCCTTGACTGGCATGGACCCTACTCCTTCATTTGCCGCTCCTGAACTTTTTAATCTCTCTGGCAAGAACGCACTTGTAACGGGGGGAACGCGAGGTACCCTTGATCCCACCCTAATCGAGCATCTATATGTGTGTACTTCGTCGCTAACCCGTACGAATCGTCGTCCTTGTGATTTCAGGCATTGGTGCTGCGTGCGCCATCGCTCTCGCGGAGGCTGGGGCCAACATATGTCTCGTTCAGAGGAACCCCGTAGAAGGCGCCTCCCCGAATTTAGAAACCTACAACGCGATTCTCGCTCTAGGCGTCCAAGCCAAGGTCGTTTACTGTGATCTGGGTGATATCCCTGCCGTCAGATCGTTATTCCAGACCGCGCTTGACGCTATGGGCGGTCGCATTCACATCCTAGTGAACTGTGCTGGTATTCAGCGGCGATCACCGTGTGTGGACTTTTCGGAGAAGGACTGGGACGATGTGCGTCTCCTTGTTCACTTCCTGGGCCCACAATTAGCCGTGGTATTCACCCACTCTGGTTATTGCTTTGTCCGGTGTTTCTTCCAGGTCATCGACGTCAACCTCAAGTCCGTCTGGTTGTTATGCCAGGCCGCTGGAAGACATATGACGCCTGTCCGCGAAGGGAAGATCATTAACTTCTGTTCCCTGATGTCATACCAGGGCGGGCTCACTATTCCGGCCTACACTGCCGCGAAGGGTGCTCTAGGCCAACTCACCAAGTCACTCAGCAACGAATGGAGCCAACACAACGTCCAGGTCAATGGTATTGTTCCTGGGTATATCGCCACCGAAATGTGAGTGCGATAAGCCTTCACGGCCCGCTTCCCCGATCACCTGGGCTTGAAATTATTCATTCTTCGTCGCCAAAGGCTGTGCTAAAACATCGCCCATTTCCCCCTACCAGGAATGAGAAATTGTTAAATGATCCCGTGAGATTGCAACAAATTTCTGAGCGAATCCCTGCCGGCAGATGGGGGCAACCGAAGGATCTCGCCGGTCCAGTTGTTTTCCTCGCGAGTAACGCCAGCCGGTACGTCTGCGGTGAGCTTTTGGTTGTCGATGGGGTAAGCGTTTCATGCTCGTTTTCACACTCATACCCGTATCTTACACGTCTCAAGGGATGGTTGGGCCGGTGAATGTAGATCTGCCACTCTCGAAATCCCCTTACCCATTTGGTACAAAACATTTTGATCTTGAGCTCCGAGGCCCAGACCGTTCTGATCGAGGTGGTCAGGCGAAGGTGTAAGCCGAAAACTGTGTCCCGCCGTTCTCTCGTGCTTCCGCAACTCGTATTCCAACCAAACCCCGTATGGTATTGGAGAACGTATTTGGATGTGAAGAATTCAGAGCTGTAACATGTAATGGTACCCGGGGTGTGGAAACTAAGAAGTGGGAACAGACCAAAGTTATCTGATGCACCGTTTGATGCGGGGTAGTCTATGATGGTCAGCGCATGGTAAATTTCAGTGCGGCGGACCGCGGACGGGCCGTGCCACCTGAAATTTATTCCGCCTCCAGGAGGTAAGACCCACCCGACCCTGCGGGTTTGTTCGAGTCTATGGAAGTCTGCCTTCTTCAACGTTTGTTCGTGGGGGGGGGGCGTGATCCCGGGGATTCTCCTCCCCCCCATTGATTTCACGGGGAGCAGTTTTTAGGGTGTCGCTTGACCAACATTTTTCACTCTCACGCGGGCGCTACCAGAGTGGAGACGGTTTGTTTGACTCTGATACTATCTGGATCCAGGAAGTTGATGAACTTGGCCGTTGATCGCCATTCCGATGCATCGCCGTCATCTAAGACGAACAGCGATGCTTGTGATAACTCGGGTGACCCCCGAAAGCAACTACCGACGCAACCACTGGGCCACATGCCCATGTGAGCGAGATCGCTTGGGGGTCTGGATCTTTGAGGGGTCACGCTCCATCCTCAACCGTACCCGATAAGTAAGTCCAGGACAAAGGGGACAGGGTTTGGGTTATGGACGACCAGCGTCGCACGAGTTTGAATTCATCAATCACGTTCACGCTCATTCTTGCCCTCAAGTTTGAATATCGGGTCGACAGGCTAGTCAAGGTTTTGCACTTCATGGAACTCAATCGAGGAAGTTTCCCAATAGCGTTTAGTGGGCACACCCCCGATAACTGATAGCGATTTTTCCGGGCATCCGTTGGCTTTGCCGATCAGCACTCAGTATTTGATAATTGGAAACAGATGAACAGGCACTCGCACCGGGCCACATATGACGACACCGCCTGAAACGACAAATGGCCGTCGGTGGGCGATGTACAGTGTCACGATTAACCGCGGTAGCAATCGTCATCACGGAAGGGAGGATGGCCTGGTGACGCAAATACCTGTACCGTATCCCGAAAATCAATCCGGACGTATAACGCCCATTAGGGGGGCCACCCTAGACGATCTAGAATCGGAGTGACATAGAGTTATGGATCATAGGACCTTCGCCCTGCATCTTTACGGAACACTTACAACAGGTGATGGGTAGATGTTGGACGAGAGGGAGGATCCAACTCGACAGGTCCTTGTGCGCGTGTGGGTGAACTGAGGAGGTGGCTGCTAAAACTTGATCACCTGAGTGTGGTGTGCTCGGGCTCCCAACCTCCCGGTAATTAATGCCTGCGCAACCGAGTAGATGCTCCCGCTCTTTCTGTGGCCATCTTACGTGATTGCCATCTGAACTGGGATCGCGTCCATTGCGCACCCTGACCGGAGCATACTGAGCGCCCAACCCCTACAGGTCGTATGACGGTTTGCATTTTTCGGGGGGACCGATTCCGTTCGGGGTTACACGTCTTGCGGTCTGCTGGATAACTCGTGCCTTTGAGGATCCGAGAATTCTCGTAAAGGATGGGGGCCGGTGGGAACCCCCGGTGGGAACTATTCATCCGAAAGGGACGTCGACATCCCTCCGGAGAGAAGTCGTGGTGTTTGGATCACAGGCCGTAGCCAAACAAAGTCACGTGCAGCCATCACCACGCGATCAAGCTCAATGTGCCAACGCATCCCTTCACCTTCCATCCGCGTCCGATCCCGAAAATGTCTGCCTTCCGTGTCCTCCGCTCCCTCACCGCTTCCTCCTCTAGGACAGCCTCGGCCCGGGCCTTTACCCGCTCCATTAATGTTCCACGTTTGGGTTCCCAGCTCGCCCCTCGGGCTGCGGTTCCGGCCTCTCGCTGGTTTTCTGCTTCCGCTCGGGTGATGGGTGATGGTTCGTGTGAGCTGTTTCCCCCTTTTCGCAGTTTCCGTGCTAAATTTGCCCATACAGCCGACTTGGCTTTGTCCCAAAAGCTGGCCGAGGAGCTCAAATACGAGCAGGACTCTGCTGAGGCCGAGGAGCCTGAATTCCTGACAGCGTTCAAGGAGCGTGGTGTCTGGGAGGTGAGAGAGCGTTTCGGTTGCATCCCCTCCCGGTATATTAACGGCCCGTAGATTGTGAATGTCGAGGGCAGTGATGAGGTGGCTTTGACACGTAAATTCGGGAACGAGAAGTGCGTGTTTGGCCGTCTGCGTTTCTCGTGTCCGGACTGAAGTGGGATTAGCGTTCGGGTAATTTTCTCGATCTCCGACCTTCAAAATGACGTCGAGCCGGAGGACCTCGACGGCACTGAGGGTGAAGAGGGTGAAGTTGATGTTCCTCAGTCCTACCCGGTGCGGTGTTCCATCTCGATCACCAAGGTCAGTTTTCACGGATCAAAATGTCGCGTCCTGGTGTTGACGATCTGGGGCGGATAGGACTCCGGTGCCGGTGCCCTCACCTTTGACGCTATGGCTCAAGAGGGTCTCTTCGTCATCGAGAGCATCTCTTTCTACGTCGACAGCAAGCTCGGAACTGAGATGACCGCTGAGGCTGACTGGAAACGTCGTGGTCTCTACATTGGTCCTCAGGTTCGTTTCAGTCCATCTTAACGCCGTTTACCTGTTCTAACAGCAACACAAATAGTTCGAGACCTTGGACGTTGGCGTTCAGGAGGAGTTCGTCCGCTACCTCCAGGAACGTGGCATCGATGACGATCTCGCTTCGTTCATTCCTGAGCTTATCGAGCACAAGGAACAGAAGGTTTGTAAATATCCGGCCCGTCGGCGATCCATCTCACGATGCACTACAGGAATACGTCAAGTGGCTCGGAACGGTCAAAGGATTTGTCGATGTGTGAGAATGTTTGCTTGGTCATACCCGGGCGCCTACAATACACACCTGCTGACATGGTCGACTTATTTGAAAGTATCTTACTTGTTTCGCCGTATAATCCATTAGCAACTATCTCCGCTTACCACACTGGCCCGCTCCCATCGGTCTGACTTGGACGCGAACGAGGATAGATGTCTCCCGTCGTATAATTCACGTGGAGGGCATGTTTGGCTGAAGGTTCTAGGATGTTCCGCTTCCAGCGCCTTCCCGTGTGATCTCGAGCTCCGGCGAAGCCCCCAGCCGCTGATTGCCAACTCATCCCAGGGAGACACGTTTACCAATGATGACCCGACGGGTTCAGTCATCCCACTGGGTGTCTCGATATAAAGATGGTGCTCGAGCTACAATGGCTTCCTCAGTTTCATCTGGAAACACAACTCATCCGGTCCACTCACCACATTCTTCTCAACCTCTTGATAATGTCTTCTCCTATCGCTATCTCCAGGGGTATCAGCTCCGAGAAATATGTGCCCGTTCACAAGAGATCGCCGAGTTCTACTTCATCTTCGCCGGTGAGGCGAACTCCAGTTTCGGATGCCAACAAGAGACGTGAGCTCAATTCACTGGCAAATGTGACCTACAATCTATGACGAGTGCTGATTGTCTATTGGAATTCCAGCCCCAGTGTACACCATTGCGGAGTTGCTGCAGCTATCCAAGTCACCACTTGTCCAGACTTCCTTGACTTCCGAACAGAAGCAAGGGATCGTTGACGTCATGGCACATATACCCCAACCTCGGCGACAGACGAACAGCAGGTCTCCTTCTCCAGCCAAATTGGGGAGATCTCCCTCACCCACGGCCACCAAGTCGAAGAGGGCGTATTCAAAGAAGTCCCCCGCTTCTGAGACCGTCTCGTTGCCAAATGTCGATAGCCCGCCATCCCCTCGTCGCAGATCCAGCAAACGCCGTCCTGCCGAGACCAACGCGAACTCGGATTCTGGACACCAACACCATAGAAGGAGGCAGTGGGGTTACGCCCCATCCTCGCACCACAACGAAGACAACTGGAGGGTTCACCAGGGTGTTGCTATCGCAGCTTGATCATCCCCTCGGCCACCGTGCCTCGTAATTTGTACCGCCCGCATACTTATACACTATCTTCCGCAACGCCGGCCAGCTCACAATATAATCTGTTGACCCAAACCTCACTCGTGAATGGTTTCCTTTGTGAACCCCTGCCGCACAAGCTGGGCGCGGCAACTCGGGGGTGACCGGTGAAGTCCCTCAAAGCTTATTGGTCCCCCTGTCCCAATCCGCGCAGCGTTGGTCCGTCGCTAATGCCAAGTCTTCGATCACGGAATGGATCAGCGTTGCCCCTGCGACGGCAACTGTCAAGACTTTCTTTCCCGCTGTCTCGGCCCGACTTCGCACAATGGACCGACCGACCGACCGCCCCACGCCGGCACTGGGACTGAGCGCTGAGCTCTGAGGATCCTCGTGACTACGTATTGACCTTTTTAGACTCTCACTTCCAAGTTTGCAACCTCCAGCGCAACGTTTCGCAAGAGTCTCCCTTTACTATTACCAGCTGCCTTTGACAGACAAAGAAACAGCTCGCCCGAGCACACTCTTATGAAAGCGACCTTGAATGTTTTCATCTCCCTCACCGGGCCGTGCATCTGGCGTGTAACTCACTTGGCTATTGTGAGCTCGGCAACTCGGTCGAATCGTTCCTCGGATTTGTTCTTTGTTTATCCCCATAGTTACTACACCGTGCGTGTGCATGCAGTACGCTCGCGTATATCGGGGATTGGGTGATTTACTGCCAAGATCAGTTTGAGCCTACGAGCTGAAAGCGATCGATCACTTACACTCCTCTTGTCTGGCGCCACTCGACCTGGACCTCCACAGCTGGTGGGGACTCACCCTGAGTGCTTTTGGCTACTGCCTAGGGCTGCTTGCTGGTCACGATAAAGTAGAAAGTTGGTCTCTGGCGTCCCAGATCGAGAACCGGTCTTTTCGCAGGCCGGTGTTCGGGGTTCGCTCTGCCCTCTGCGCCTACCCGACGTCTATAGCTACTTGCCCAGACTTTCTTGGCGTAGGCGACCGTTTACGCACGGATCCTTCTCTGCTGACTTTCCTTATGGTGATAAGACACTGTATAAAAGGCTGAGGCGGGTCTCCAGAGACCCTATCCTCGTCACCCCTTCCTTTCCCTCTCTCGTTCTTTTCTTCAGAGTCCCCGGGCTGCGTGGATCGCTTCCCACATTTCTAACCTTCATTTACTTTCACTTTTACTTCCACGCCGTGCTAGTCCTTCTTCCTCAGCCAGTCTGACTGACATTTCTATCGAATATGCTGCCTACTTTTCTGACTCTGTTCATCGCTTTCTTGGCCGTCTCTGCTCCAGTCAGCGGCCGACCCATGGTCACCCGACGTGGGGACCATAAGCAGTTGCTGCAGGAACCGATCAAAATCAAGAGTCTTGTGGAGGCCGCAGGGAGCTTCCCCGAAATTAACGTCCTCGTCGAGGGGAACCGGCGCTTCCGCGACTCGATTGCCAACTCCAGTAACCCAAACCTACTCAAGGAACAGACTGATAAGGGTCAGAGTCCCGGCTTTTTGTTCTTGGGCTGCAGGTGCGTTCCATTCCACGAATGTCTTGGCTGCTGGATACTAACTACGGGTTGATTCTCTCTAGCGACTCTCGTGTGTCTGAGGGTACCGTCTTCGGAGCGGCGCCGGGGTCGTTGTTCACCGAGCGTAACATCGCCAACCGTTTCGTCTCCAACGACATCAACTCCGTCAGCGTTTTGTCGTATGGGGTTAATGTGCTAGGCGTCAGCCACGTGATTGTAATGGGTCATTATGGATGCGGCGGTGTTGGTGCTTCGGTTTTGGCCCGACCCCCGGGCGAGGAGAGTTACGCTAACGGTGCCGTGCAAAACTGGATCGAGCCGATCAGACACCTCTTCCAGACTTCGACTCGGTAAGCCGCCTCTCCTGTTCGCTCCCCCGCCGCGGGTTGTTCATTCTTGCTTCGAGCCCGGAAATCGTTCAGTTGAGGGAGTCCAACGCCGCCAACAACGTTACCAAGGAGCCCAAGTTCGAGGACCCAGGTTACCGGGCCCTCGTTGAGGAGAACGTCAAGGTATCCGTTTCCAACGTCGCCAATGATCCAATCATGCAAGCGGTATGTTTATCCCTGACGTGCTTGTCCTCGGCCACCGGTACTAACCTGGCCCTTCTAGCACTGGGATGCTTTCAACCTAGAAAAGCAAGGCGGTGGGAAGCCCGCTGCTCGTAAGAGGGCTAGCCACCATGCGAGTGGCCCCCTCAAGCCGGTCTTCGTCCATGGTGTGTGCCTCCGCAGTCATGTTCCCCGTTCTTTCACCTGATCGCCCACACGTAGGATTTGTGTATGATATCTCCAACGGCCAAATTTCTGACCTTGGTATCTCCGCTGGTCCCCCTGGCTTCACCCCCCAAAGTCCCCCCGCCTCCGCCGTGAAGCGTCATGTTGACTCTATCGAGCACGACCACCAGCACTAAGCAGTGGAATTAACGCTAGCTTTCCCGTGTTCGGGGCGTACACCGTTTTACATCTTCCCCTTGTACATCTTTTTGGCTTTCTTTTCTTATATGGTGGATTGTGCGTAGTAGGGTAGCCCTGAAGGAATACCCAACAATGGAAGGGAATTTTAGAAGGCAAACTATGGTGGGCGATCGGCCTCTGAACTTGAGGTTGGACCCCAGTCTAAACTCCACCCTCACGCCCACGACGCCATGAAGCCATTTCTATCAACAAACTGGGACCGCTACCGTGCGAAGAACCTCAACATGGCGGAACGCAGGTTGATCTCCGTGGCAGGTCGGTGGTTTAACTTTCCACCTGGTCAGTAGCTGATCCAGGCCAACTGCCAGGTGGGAGGGAGATTATCAAGTCACTCTCGCAGAGGGACACCGTCCCTTGTTTGATCCTGCGTCACAACAGGCTTGGGGATGAGGGATGTGCTGAACTCTTCAAGTACCTCTGCTCAGAGGAAGGGCAAAGGCACAGGGTTGCTGGTATCCTATTGAACAATAATCACCTCGGAAATGTGGCCTTGGATTCAATCGGGGGTTTCTTACGCGACAACAAGTGGCTGAGAGAGCTGTATTTGGCGAATGTAAGCCTGGCCGAATCTTCCCACTCACTGCAGCATTCCTGAGTCTCCTTCTGTAGAATGACTTCGCCGGCGATTCTGACGTCATTGCCTCCTTCGTGGATTCACTCAATTCGTCGTCGCTGGAGGCACTGTCATTATCCAGCTGCGACAACCTCTCTGACGCCTTCGCAGAAAGGTTCTTCCCTCGTCTCGATTCTCCTCATCTGGAGAACCTCCATTTGTCGAAAACTGGCCTAACCCGTACCGCTGTGCCGCACCTCATCGAATACTTATCTTTGCCCCGCTCCCGCCATCTCGCGACGTTGAAACTCAGCGGGAATGACCTCAGCTCGCGTGGGGCTGCAAGGATCGTGCGATCGATGAAGCTGGCCAACTTTAATCTGACGAACGTGGAGATGTACGGCATCCGCACCCTTCAAGGTGTTCGAGAAGACTCTGGCGAGGGTAGTTCGGGCGACGGCTCTGTCCCCCTCCATGGTGGGACTGTACGCTTTGGGGAAGCTATGAAGTGGGTTCTTTCTAGGAACGAACTCCTGCAGAGGAACGCGCACAAGGCAGCGTTACAGTTGCTCCGGTACTCGAGGGCTTTGTTGTTGAAGCCGAGGCAGACAAACGGAGACGACACTAGGATCCCACCGTTTCATATACAGTCTCTCCCCACGGAGCTCCAGCTGCAAATACTATCCCTCACCGTCGACGGATTGTCCACGAACCAACGTATCCGTATCTTCCGGTTCGCTTCCGACCTCGCCACCCTTCCCCCATTACTTCCTGATCTCCGGCGGAGGGGATCGGAAGAGATGCCCGGACTAGGCCTTCTAGAGAAAAGTAGTGCTCCGGTTACGTTGTCCCCTCGTGATGCAAATCGTTCTCAGTGGTTGCAGACTGTGGGTTGTGATATCTACGAACCCTGATAAGTACTACTCCCTTTATTCTATGTACTGACCGGATCGTACACTCCGTGGTAGTCACCATCTATACTACCTGCACTCTTCCACTTACGTGCCCCACACCACGTACCATGTCTGAAATGTCAGTTCTCGGCATGGGTAACTCCAAGCATTTTCCAGATAGCCCTCGCTATCACTTCCACGCCATCGTTCCTCAGTTCGTTACGTCTGATCGCGTCTTGAGCGAACTCGGGCGTGAAGATGCCCTTGTCGGTGCGGATTCCGACCACCTTGGAAACGATGCTCTTCGTGAACTCCGGGTGGCCTTGCACGGTCAGAATTCGGATATCGGATAACTCGGCGAGCCTTCCTGGTGCACCAGAGATGTACCTGACCATTCCTTCATTGTAACAGCCATCTGTAGATCCAAGAAGCTCGAAACCGGGGGGGACCGCCGGAACGTGATCCCTATGCATTTCTTGGATGTTCTGCGACAGATTTCGGAGAAAGAAAGAAAGAATCAGCAGTCTAAACTTAGGGAAAGATTTCATCGACACGGACCAGTGACCTTGTGCCAAATATGCGTTGGCCAATCTCGGTAAGTTGCATCTCGGTGATGCCAACCTCCCATTGAGAGTTGGGGACACACGTCCCGCCTAACGCTCTTCCGATGATCTGGTGACCGAAGCAGATACCTTGGAAGGGTGATCAGCGAAAACTTGACCAACCGATAAGCTTACGGTCGGACGTACCGAAGAGTTTGACCTCCGGCTCAGATCGGGCAAGTTCGGAAACGTATCCCACCAACTTGTTGATCCACTCAACGTCTTCGTATGCAGAGGAGGCTGTGATAAGGTGTCGGATCGGAATGTTGAAGTGACGAAGAGATAGTCTGACTGACCAGAGCCAGTTAGGAGGATACCATCGTACTTGCCGGCATCTGGAGGGTATTCCATCCTGCTCACGACATCGAAGGCATCGAGAGTGAAATCTACCGAGGGCGATACGCTCCTGAGCCATGTGTCGAATATTTTGTGGTAGTCGCCGTCGTCCTTGAGGACGGGCGGAGCGGGTGTGTCGCAAAGCAGGACGGCGAGGTGGATCGGTGCCATGATCATCTGCCCGTGGCTTCGGCACTTACATCATTTACACGTCGGTCACCGCCCACCATGTCACTCGCAAAACTCACCTCGCTCTCGACGCAAACACTTTCCCTGTTGTTAGAACGCCAGCGCATACAGTCATTACCGACCTCTCCTGGAACGTCTACATCTTCATTGCACCTACGACAAATTACGAAGAACCTGCAACGGCTACGGGCGGGCATTATTGAACTGCGCCAGACCGATGGGTCCTTCTCTGAGGCGGTCGACCTGCTGTCTGGTCAATACGACCGTATGAGGGTCATGCTTGGGCCAGATGCAGATGCTAATGGCATTACAGTGTACGTTTCAAGTCCGGTGTCTATCCATCAGCCGTGCTAAGTGCAATCAGTTTGGAACGACCGATCCCAGAGCCGCCCTTAGCTCCCCCGCCACAAAGGACTCCGTCCCCTCCCACCCCAGGCGACACATTCACCCCCTATACGGACGATCCTGATGCATCGGGTTATGAATCAAACGAGATGATGCTCCACAGTCAGCGACGCATAATGGATGGTCCGTGTTCGCCCCACGTGTTGTTCAGCCGTCTGATTTAGGATTACTTGCAGAGCAAGACGACCACCTGGAACACTTGTCCCAATCAATATCACGCCAACATCATATTTCGTTGCAGATTAATGATGAACTGGATACACACACCGGACTGCTTGAGGGACTCGATCACGACTTGGACCGGACCCAGGGCCGGCTGGGTAACGCGAGGAGAAGGCTGGACCGCGTTGCCAGAGGCGCCAAAGCAAACGGTTAGCCTCCCATACCAATACGTCTTCGCGAGTTCTCATTTACCTTTGTCCCCCTCTCAGGTTCCTCGGTCACAATTGCCCTCTTGATCCTGGTATTGTTATTGCTGATCATAATCTTCAAAACATGAATCGAGTTCTTCGCTTTGGGGTGTCACACATAGATTCCCATCCATGTTCCGGCAGCATGTATCAAATGTACAGTATAATCAATACTAGGAGGTGTTAGCTTGAATTCTAGATGGCGCTCCCCGCTTCCCACCTCGGCCGCTTTGGTGCGTATTGCTGCCACCTCTTCGTACCCCAAAATGTGGGGATCCGGGTCGAGACCGTGGCTTCGGTTTCTGAGCCGGTGTCCTCTTCTCCTGTGCTTGCTTGTCCTGGACCTGCTTCACCTTGTCTTTCTTCTTCCTGACCTTCTTTGGGCGACCGACCGGGTTTGGAGGCTCCCTCGATAAAATCGACTCCAGAGGTATCCCCAGTTGCAGCATGACCCCAGTGTTCCTGCATTCGCGCACGAACTGGGTAAAGATGAACTCCTTGATCTGACCGGCGCAGTTCTGGAAGACGTGGGCATCGAGCTAGTGTCACCGTAATGGAGGGAAGGTTCTCACCTTCGTGACGACGAATGGGTCGGCCACGCACATGAGATCCCTAGACCAGTCAGCGTCGAACGATTCGTCTGGCAACACCTCATCAGCCTCTTCTTCCTGCTCATCATCGGGTGGCTCCTGCTCCTTGGGCTGTGTTGACGTCGAGGTGGCGGGGCCCTTACCCTTCAGTGCACTCTTCCCCGTACGCGGGATTATCCCACCCTTTCGTATGCACGCTACAGATTCATCGTACCGGATCTCCCAGCCCCAGAACCTAAGGTCGCTGAGCGGGCGGCAGATAAGTGGGTTAGGGGGGACATACCTGAGCCACTCGAAAAACAGCTGTCCGACTGGTTTTCCCGTATCAACTGACCAGTTTTCCACCGCCTTGAACCGAGTATTACATCGGAATCTTTCGCCTGTCCTGTTCTTTATCCAGAAGTGGTCCGTTGGGGCGGCGCACTTTGTGGGAATGTCCTCCTGAAGGTTCGGTAGCCATCCTAGCGACTTGTGCGGAGTTCAGTCGGGGCGGGCCCGGCCTTCGCACAGGTGGACTTACTTGAAACCACGCGAGTGTCATGAGGCTGAGCGTGTAACTGCTAAAGGACACCGGTCGTTTGCTTGGAGAGTTCATCCCCACTGTTTTCGCCCAACGCTTGATCATCCGTAATAGAGGGACCAATACCGGCTGCAGGGCCACGTAATGCCTAATCATAGACGTGTTGATAAAGCCGAGTTGATCGTTGACATTGATATCGCATTCCAGCCCAGTGGCAGGGTCCTTGAACTTCACTGGAGCGAATCGTCAGCGAAGGAATGTAGGATAATAAGAAGACGCTAACCTATCGGGACGGTTGCGCTTGGGATCGGAACGACACCCGTGAAGCCGGCATTCGACAATGCCCGACCTACGTTCCTGCGATGGGCGCTTCAATCATCTGGGGTACGCAGTGCTCCGGTTGTGACGGACCTGACGTTGTATATAGCTTGCGGATGAGGCGGCATTTAAGTCTTCGACAGATCAATGGAAGGGGGATGCGCTTACGGGGCAAACTGGCCAGATTAAGGCTCGGTGGAAACCCATCCACCCGGTTCAGATCCTGATTGAGGTTCGGTGACACAGGCGAATGTAGGTGGAAATATGTCCTTACCACTATCACGAGGTCGAGGTCGCTCGTCGGGGAATCGACTCCGTAGGAGGTGCTCCCGAAGAGTTCAACCCGGTACTTCGTACCGTAGTTCTGACGGACGGTGTCCTGTATCTTACGCACTGTTGCGGACCTCGCCACTCTCACATATGGTTTGATGGGGTTCGCCTATGGACGCCTGATCGGTGAATTCATCCTGGTGAAAAACCGGGTCGTACCTCATCTTCGAATGCCAGAGCTCTCTGCAAGGCGCCCATTGGACCAACCCGTCCAATCCCGAGCACCTCTAGTAGCGAATCCCTCATGCCCATCTTTCTGGCTGCTAGTTGGGCATTGTGAGCAAGCGCGTTGACGGTTTGAATGGAGACAAATTCTGCATGATTCTGTATACGCAGCTCAGGGCTTGATTATCGCATAAAACGAAGCCACTGACGTGAGTGTACACGAAAGGATCTTGGACGATCAGAGGGTGGATCTTCCATAGCTGAGGAGGCCGCATCAAAGCGTAGGGGCTATCGGCTGACTCCCCCAGCAAGTCAGGGAGTGATTTGACTAGCGACCCCAGGTACGGCGTAGTATCCCTCGGGAGCTTCTTCCCGGTTCCTACAGATACGATAGGAGACTTGGAGGGTTTCGCGATGCGATTGAGGAAACTGGGCATCGACGATTAGCCATATTGGATGCGCACTAATACGAGATACAAACTTCATAAAGTTGTGTAGCAGACGAGATTTATCCAAATCTGTATACTTGGCGTCTGTCTGTATCATAAATTCCGTCTCCAATGCCACAATCTCATCCTTCCATTGGCTATTCCCGAGGGAGATCTCGTGGACTGCCCATTTGCCGCCGGGCTTCGAAAGGTAGTACTGTTTCATAGCCTGGTCGCTGATGGAACTCGTAGGAAAGGTGATGCCAGGTACCCCAGTGCTTTCCTGTGAGTTAATCTCAGAGTGGAAGGGGGGGGGAACACCAGTTCACCACACCTGCATGAAGGAAACGAATAACAATGCTAGGCATGTAGGAGATATTTCTCCCATGCCCAGAGAGTGACACCAGAGATACGAAACCGAGACCAGGTCACGAAAGGGAGGAATGAGCTTGGAATACTCTTCCAGCATGCGCATAAGAGGGACAGTAGCGGGGCCAGGGAGGATCAGATCAAATGCGATGGGATGTTCAATATGCAGTCGCTCAGGATAAACGAGACCTCTCCTGGGAATGTGGTTGAGCCTGAGCCACTCTGTGCTCTCATTACCCTCCGGGGGGCGCACGTATCCCCCGGTACCATGAAGGGATACCGGAGTGGTCCTTGATAATGAGTGGTTGTTTACCCTGCCACGGAAACCTTCTCTTGCCAGCGTCCTCGCAACAACCCTAAAAGTATCGTTCGGCCTCGAGTGTAACGCGGCGAGTAACGAACGTACGAAGGGCTGTATATGTCCGGAAGGTCGCTCGTGTAGTCTCTGCCAACGGTCCCGAGTTCACTTTGCACATCCTACAAGACAATTCATATGCCAGCGCTTGAAAGGTACCGGAGGACAAATACTCACTATGATGGCCAACTCCATCGGTGCTTGCTTTATGTCCGCGGCATAGCGTCCAATGCCTACGTATTCGACATCGAACCCAGAGCCGAAACGTTCGTTCAGTATCTCGAACAACTGGTCAAGGAGGTCAGCCCGAGTCTGCACGTCTTGTCCAGAAGACTTGAAGTGCTGCAAGGACGGCGGAAGCCATGAGATGGGATTCTGATGGTAGAACAATGGATCCTTGTCGGTCTTACATCGAGGCAGAGGCGGATGTCTGGCCCATAATCAGACTTGTTCCCCATGATCGTCCGAAAATTCTGCGATACACCTTTCCAAAGGCAAGCTATAGCACGTTTGATCGATGAAGGGCGATAGGCCTTGAGCATACAAACCGGCCCTCAGATTCTGCCCTCACAGAGTTCTCCTGTCCCCAAGGTCGACGCGGAATGAGTGGGTGAGGACGGTGTTCACGTGATCTTTCCTTCCGCGAACTCGAAACTTTTCTTATCTGCCGACGGCTTGCTCGAATCTCCCAGAGACCATGGCTGAACAACGGGTGGCTTATTGGGCTGCTGAGGCCGAGGTCGACGAAGACCTTGAAGATGTTGATCTTAACCTGGCCATTGGCAGCTTCGGCCAAACGGACCTGTATGAAGATGGTGCGTCCAAAAGCCAAAATCGTGCACCCGATAATGCAACTAATAGACGAATCAGCCAAGCCCCACATTGACGAGACTACTTTGCTTGCTGTGCACCAGCAGATGGCGCAACAAGCTTTTGCCCAAATTCCAGACGTTGTGAAGAGGGTTTGTGTCCAGAAGCACTCCGGGCGGCACCGCAGGCTAAGAAATGACCGCACAGTTCATCGTACACTTCTACCAAGCCGTCCAAGAGAACAATCTCGCAGAAGTCACAGTCTCGTACGAAAGCGGATGGAACCGTCTGACGGAGAAATACTACGCCAAGACTGAATGGCCAGAGGCTGAACTTATTGCTCCGTTAGTCAACGACGGTACCTACCCCATCTCACCCTTACCTCTCGCGGTTTGTCTGACCGTTTTTCCCAGACCCCATTTTCCTGATTTTGTATCGGGAGCTGTACTACCGGCATGTCTACTCCCGGCTGCAGCCAAATCTCGACGATCGGTTCCATTCGTACGAGAACAGCTGTGAACTGTTCAATTACCTACTCAGTGCGTAGTTCGAGTGCCGGTCCAGAAAGTCCCAGTTTCTGACATCAGTCGACCAGACTCCGAAGGACCAGTAACGTTGGAGCTCCCAGAACAGTGGTTATGGGACATCATCGACGAGTTCATCTACCAATACCAATCCTTCAGCGTCTGGAGATCAAAGGCCGCATCAAAAACGGAGGACGAGCTCACCAGTCTGGGAGATGCTGGGCAGGTAAAATCCCTGGACGGTGATTAAACGACTGGATGCTGAAAACCCCTTTCACTAGCCATGGTCCTCCTACAGCGTATTGAACGTCTTGTACTCGCTTATCCAAAAATCGCAGATACATGAGTATATCAACGCAATGCAGGAGGGTAAAAACCAGGAGGAGATCGGGTACGTTTTCCATCATCCAGTTCGGACATTGTGACCGATCCTGTACGAATCAGTGACATCGTCGGCGAGTACGGAGTCCTCCCCTTATACCGCCTGCTCGGGTACTTCAGCATCCTTGGTCTGCTCCGCGTCCACACCATGTTGGGCGACTTTACTCTCGCCCTAAAATCGATGGAGAACGTCGAACTGAACCAAAAGGTATTTACCTCAGTCCTCACTCACCTGGGTGGTGCACAACTGACCTTGATGCACCGTACCAAAGTCTTCACTCACCCGAGTGACCGCATGCCATGTCTCGACCTACTACTATGTTGGGTTCTGCTACATGATGCTCAGGCGGTACACCGATGCGACGCGTACGTTTGTGTCAATTCTAAACCTCATCCTCCGCATGCGGCAATACCACACACGGAGTTACCAGTACGATCAAATCAACAAAACTGCAGACAGGATGTACGCCCTGTTCGCGGTTTGCAACGCCTTGTCTCCCAATCGGTTGGACGATAACATCTTGAACATTGTCAAGGAGCGGTTCGGCGAGCAGGTTACCAAGATGTCTAGAGGCGAGGAGGGTATCCCGGCGTTCGAGGAGTTGTTCACGTACGCCTGCCCCAAGTTCGTTTCGGCGAACCCACCACCGTATGATGATACGGAGGCTTTGGCCGCTTACCTCGAGGACTCTCACACCGACCCTGCTCAGCGACACTTGAAAGATTTTACTGCCGACGTGAGGGCTCAGCTTCCTGTTCCGACCCTTCGGAGTTTCTTGAAGTTGTACACTTCTTTGGGAACGAGCAAACTCGCTGGGTTTTTGGACACCGATGAGGAAGCGATGGTCCAGCAGCTGATGGTCCTCAAACAAGCGAGTAGGAGTATTGGGCGGGTGGGAAACGAGAAGAGCCTGTTGGAGGGCTCGACGGTTTCCAACAACGATCTGGACTTTGTTATTGACGAGGTAATGCCGAAACTTGCGTTCCGCCGATGTCCGACCAAGATCGCTGACAACTGCTTCGACTTTGTTTTCTACAGAACATGGTCCACATCACCGAGTCGACTGTGGGCCGTCGGTACGCCGGGTGGTTCATCCGAAACACAGAGCACGCCCAGCGTGTGTACGACGGTCTCAAGAATTCCCCGCTCCCAGTTCCGATCAAACCGACCAACCCTCCGGCACAACAGCAACAGCAACAGCAACAGCCCGGCCAACCCCAACAGCAGCCTCAAGGCAAAACCGTTGCTTGGGGTGGAGTCAAAACTATTGCCTAGATCGGATCCTCGAGTCGCTGGGTCTCCGTCGATCGCTTCGTTGTTTCTCGTTGTATTCTGCAATCCATTTGCAGGTACCAACTTTGTCCTTTACGCAGCCAATAAAACCTGGTGGTCGGCTATCCATTTTGACCCGTGCATTCATTTCTCATACCGAACAGGACAAACCGGATTCCAGTACGAGCAAAAAACGAGTAGGGGGAACCAAAAGGGGAAAAATCTCCACACTGTTCGTAAGCCGAAGACACAGAGGTGATACATGAACAAAGGGGGTGAACCCGTGAGAACGAAGGAAATGTGTATGTAGGTGTGTATGTGGGGGTAACGAGGGGACGAAAGGGGCGGGTCGAGGCTGGCGAATGAAACGAACAAAAACCGCGACAGCCAATGTAAAGCGATCCGGTCGCTCGGGGGACCTTCCGTGCTCTAAAACCAAACGTACAGAAGAGACGTACAGGGGGATATGATGGGGAACAAAGGATACATAGAACAAACGAATGACGAGGGGTGTATGTGAGGGGTGTTGGAACCAAGGAAGAGGGTGGGAATCAAGTGGGGGGCAGCAAGGGGAGCGGTAGGGAAAAGAATGTCCCGACGCCAACTTTATGGTGATTTCTCAACCCATGGCCCCATAGCGGTTGGCACTTTCGCTCAAGTGCTCGTTGGCAGGGTTATAGGTGAACCCTCTGAATTTGTCCTGGACGGTCTCGGAGAGGTGAGAGTCCTCGACGACCGAATCTTGAGCCATCTCGCTTGTGAATTCAGAGTCAAAGTTTGCAACGTCCAACACAGACTCCTGGAAAGGGGTGCGTGGTGTATTATTAGCACTGATGGATGTCCAAGAGGAAGGGTCTACTTACGACACTGGGCTTGAACGGTGGTTGGATCTTCTTTGCCATCAACCTATTCCAATCGATGTACTTCGCGAAGAACGAGTGCTTCTTAATCTCGTCGCCTCCATGATTACCCAACCTCGCCTGAGGATCCCTCCGCAACAGACCCGTCATCACACTCCTGGCTTCGGAGGAGATGTCAGGAGGGAAGTTAAGAGGGTCGGAAAGGATCCGCTGATACATGATGTTCACGTTCTCGTCATAGAACGGAGGTAAGCCGGTCATCATCTCGTAGATCAGCACACCGAGAGTCCACCAATCGACAGTCTTGGTGTACCCTTGGCTTTCGAGGAGTTCGGGGGCGATATATTCTGGCGTGCCACAGAAGGCTGTGGGAGCGTGGTCTGATTAGCATCCGGGTAGCTAGCGCAGGTGAAAGGGGCGCACTCGTGGCCTTCTCCGTTTCCGACATGTTCAGTTTGCACAACCCGAAGTCACAGAGGGCAATGTGACCGGTATAATCCAAGAGGATATTCTCGGGCTTCAAGTCACGATAGACAACATTGAACCCGTGAAGGTGTTCCAATGCGCAAAGCAACTCCGCGGCGTAGAACCTGCTTCTATACTCATCGAACTTGCCCTCCCTCTGCAGGTGGTAGAACAATTCTCCGCCGTTCACGAAGCTCATCACGAGGTACAGTTTGTCCGGGGTTTGGAAGGAGAATTTGAGCGGGACGATGAATGGGTTGTTTACCAAGGCGAGAACGGTCCGCTCAGCGAGGATGTGGGTAATCTCTCCGGGCCGAGAGGCGATGTTGGCTTTCCGGATCGTCTTGAGAGCGTATATTCGTTGAGTGTCTTTCTTCCGCACTTGCATCACCTTTCCAAACGAACCCTTGCCAATCACTTTGAGGAGATCGAAAGCATCGATCGTGAGGGGCACGTTCCGGGTTGGCTTGAAATCAATCTTGAGGTGGAAGGAACCTGAACCGGCAGTGGCGGTATACCATTGGTCGGAAGCATGCTGGTGTCCCAAGCAAGGAAGAAAAAAAGAAACACGTGAGTGTGATATGTTGGGAGAGCGAGGGAATCGCATGATCGGTAAAAAAAAGGTGAACAAGCAAGGGGGGAAGGCAAGTGTACGTGATGGCGTGTTCGACGGAGGTACACCGTGGGGATAAGATATGTTAAAGGTGGAGGAAGTGAAAGGGGACTCACGTGTGTGTCGAGAACAGGTGCGAGATCGACCCTCGCCATCAGCAAATCGTTGCCCATATCGTCTTGGCTCTGTACGCAGGGGGCGGTACGGAGGTAGGCGCTGACGGCGATATTAGAGGTACGGGACACATCGCTGAATTATTCGAGACAGGAGGCACGCAGGGAAATTAAACCGGATCAACAAACGGCAACCAAGGAAAAAAACGAGTAGATGGAGAGACAGTTGACATACAAATCAGCTCGGTAGTTCCAGACTGGGCTTGAGATATCTCCTCCAAAAGCGTCGATAAGGATTTCGTTCTTATCGAATTCGAGAACGACGTAGGGTAACCACCAGGATCGGTGTCTCTGGAAGCTCTCCCTGTTACTTGTGGACCTCCTAGTTGCGGGAGTTGACTCAAGGGCTTTCTTGATCACCTCTGGAACCTCTTGACCGGGGGGTAAAGCGAGTCCGCGTCCTGAGTTGATCGAAAGAGAGACGGGACGAATGCGATAAAGTAGGGGGTTTTAGCTGACGTGGCGGAGGGCACGAGGAGATAGGGGAGAACAAGGGGGAGTGCGTACCTGAGAAGATACGGATAGTGAGCATTCCAGAGCGGAAGCTAGCCTCTGCCTCATCGTGCGGGGGTTTGGGCGTCGTCGATCTGGAAGGGATGGGGGTAATGGACCTAGAGAACCCGTTCTCTTTGAGGTCTTTTGATTCTGTAGAGAGGGGGAGAAAGAGGTCTCGGTTAACCCATGGGCGATCTTGGACCAGGAAGGAAGATGGCGATCCCAGCGCGAGGCACAGAACGGCAAAGTGGTGCCGGTGGGAACGAGTACGTACTTTTTGACGCGCCAAGTTTACCTAGCATCTTGTGGCGGAGATGAACGAAGGGTTTGGTGGAAGGGAGGGAGAGAGGGTGGGGGATGTGGGCAAGGGCGGCGTCCTGTTGTGATCAGTCCGACTTGTCTGATCGCAGGCAACTTGATATTATGCACGGGGTATCATGTGCTGTACGTATACTAGGACATAGGATACTACAACTAGATACGGTATCGCACTGCAGGATCGCGCAGCGATTTAATGGCCCTTTTTCTTATTCGCCCCGCTCTGCGCCAGCCTGAGGGAGGCGGCGAGATCCTTACCCAGCTGAATGGAAATCAGGGCGGGGAAGAGAATCCAGAAACTGGGAACAAAATCAGTGCCCCACGCCAACCACACAAAGGCGCGCTCACCCATTGGTGCAGACGTAGTAAAGGATGAGATCCTTGGCGGTGTTGTGACCGATGTTGCAAAACCCGCAGAAATATTCCTGAGCGAGATAGAGGGCGGTCTTGGAGAGCGTCATGAGGTTTGCAGCAAAACCGAAAAGTGGCGCGACAGGGGAGTCAAGGCGATAAGTGGAATACAGATAAAGAACGTTGATAACGAGCTCCACGATATTGAGGGCGGCTGGGGGAAACTGGTTACTGTCTTTTCTGGCAAGCGGGCGGATACTACGGACATTGGGCGTTTGGGAACCCGTTGCCCTCCTGCAGGGCCTTCGTGCCATAAATCTAAGGTGGGTACCCAAGGGCGTCAGGGATGGACCAGGCGGCCGAGGCAGAGCGCTCGAGCGGAATGAGGAGACACACCCAATCCACCTCCTGGTAGATCCCATAGCCCTCCCAGATCCAGTGGAGGTCCCCGCCGACCATGGATCGCGGACTGTGGGGGGAGGGTCAAGGCGGGGGACAAAGCGGATGCGAAACGACGGGTGACCGACCGGAAAAACACATAGGACGAGTCCCAGAGGATGATTGGGATGCAGAACACGGACCAGACGGTAACCCAGGTATATGTCTTGGAGTTGCGAACCATTTCGTGGGGAATTCTGCGTGACGTGGATTTAGTTTTCGGGGTGACAGCACGTCGTGTTACCGATTCTCAATTTCCCACGGGTACAACAGCCGGCCGTGTCTGACGCTGGCGCAGAAGGTATAAAATGCAGAGGTGGGCAAGCATATAGCGTATCCCACCGCCAAACGAACAATGCGTTTCTTCTCCTCCGCCGTTGTCATCCTCTCCGCTCTCATCGCCTCTTCCCTCGCTGTTCCAGTCAGTGCTCCTTCGCCGTCCACATTCATGCCGCATGCTCACACCCTCGTTCCCCCAGGTACCGCAAGGGGATCTGATCAAAAGGGAAGATCCACCAGCCAAGAGGCAGAATCCCTGGAAGAGCTGGTGAACGACCACCGCTGCACCCGTGAGCCGCCCCCACCCATCCACCGCTGATGCGAGCTGATCCAATGTCAGATCCATGATAACCTCTTCCACCCCGACTTCGCATCGTCTAACCCCGCTTTCTATTATTTCGGTCCTTAGGCCTTAGGGGCTACCGCCGCCACCGGACAGTTCGGCAGATACACCCTCGTTTTTTTCCCTACATTTTATCATCGTGCTTTGTACTTGGTCATAATCCTCCCCTTCGACTATTATATTGGGGCAGCGGGCTACATGCCCGTTGAATAAATGAGAGTTTAGCCTGAACGTGAACCAGACACAGCGTCCGCCGATGACGTTTCTTCGTTTCCTTTACATATCCTGGGGAAAACGGTTTACGTTCATTCAACGGCTGCCCGTGAGAAATCTTGGCCAGATTCTGGAACTCTTGTAAATCACTTCCCAACGGGGGTTGCCGTTCCCGCTCAAAGCTCCCTCGGCCACAATCGCGTCTTTCTCGAACGCGTACCACTGATCCAGACCCCCACCAGCGAAGATGCCGATGCATGACGACGGTCTCTCTCCTGAAGCGATGCTCGCCTTCTATCAGCGATTGTATCCATTCAAATCCATATTCCATTGGCTCAATCATGAACAAGCCCCGACGAGGCGGTTTGTCAATCGCGAGTTCGCGTTTACCCTTCAGGGCGACGTGTATCTCCGCTACAACTCCTTCGCGAACGCGGATGAACTGAAGAAGCAAGTATGTACCCTTAACCCGACTAGGTTTGAAATTGGGCCCGTGTACAGCGCCAGGGTGAGTTGTGTCGACCCACTTCCGCCGGTCGGCTCTCCGATGATATTTCCCGCGTGGTTCGTGGCGCATGTAGCCAAGGGACAAGAAAACCGTGCGACCCACCGCATTCAAACCGCTCCAGCGCGAGCTCGTGTTCGATATCGATATGACCGATTATGATTCCGTTCGCCGTTGCTGCTCTGAGGCCAACATATGTTCTCGGTGCTGGGTTTTTATCGCCGCCGCCGTAAAGGTCCTCGACGGCTCGATTCGTGACCAGTTTGGTTATAAACACCTCCTTTGGGTCTACTCTGGCCGGCGTGGGATCCATTTGTGGGTCAGCGATCAAGAGGCGATGGAGCTGACCGACGAGGAGCGGAAGGCGGTCGCCAATTATTTGACCGTCGTCGGAGGAGGGAAGGAGACCAAGAAGAAAGTGAATGTAAGGCAGGGGTCAAAGCCTTTACCTCCGGGTATTCGGTGAGCATCGGCGACCAGTTCGCGCCTTCAACCTCCTACTCAATCTCTTCAGGGAATTCATTGGCTTGCTGCAAGATATGTTCCCCCCACTCATCCTCCAAGACCAAGATTGCTTCGCTGGTGAAGCAGGTGCAGAAGAACTCCTCGCTTTGCTCCCGGGGGGCACACAAGTTGAACCATTACGGAAGAAATGGAAGGCCGACTTAGGTAGGTCATCCGAAGAGAAATGGGATGACCTCAGGAATCAGGTCAAGATACTTGGCAGGGATAGCGCAGCCGGAGTGAGTCCCCCCCTCGACGCTAAGAGGTCCGACGGTGATCCCGTTCGCTTTCGTAGAGGCTCCTCATGGCCGCGATGGAAGACGTCGTCCTCCAATACACATGGCCCCGGATCGACGCGGAAGTCTCGAAGCATCGAAACCATTTGCTAAAGGCCCCCTTTTGCGTCCACCCAAAGACAGGGCGGGTGTGTGTACCCGTGGATCCGACGAGGATTGAGGAATTCGACCCGGCTCGAGTGCCAACGGTTGGACAACTGCTGAAGGAAATCGACGAAGCGATGGTGATCAATAGTGAAGACGGTACCGAAGAGGCTCAACATGTTCCCGGTAAGTCACTCTTGAGTTTGTGCCACTCTCACGAGCGTGGCGAGGGAATGACGGCCATTCCGTTTGATCCCCGATGCCCATTGACCTCGACACTCGCTATCCGGTCGTCGGGGATATGGTCGAATGTCCGTGTTTGATATTGTACGTGTTTGCTGATCGTTCATCACCTTTCCTCCGTCTTGCTGCTGGAGTAGATTGGGAGAAGACTTCCCTGAAACCTTACGTTGCGTTGCTAGACGCACATAGTAAGACATTGATGGAAGAGACGATGCGGAGGAAACGGGGTGACAAAAACGTGAATTTGACAACAAGTGAGCCCCTGCGATTTTTCCCACTGCCAACTTTGGTCGTTGCTTTGTCGAACGATCGCTCATGCGGAATCCGCTCACGCTTAGGTTGGTGATGCTGGGACCTACCCACCATTGCTCTTGCCTCCTTTTGTTTTGCGTTTCATACATTCACCGTGCCTTTGTCGACCTATCGGTGAACGGTGTGGTAGCGGCCAGATCCGTAGCCCACGTTCCTGCCCTGTCACACTACTTCCATCCTTGCCATGGGAAAGCCGGCGCATTCTAGCTCTTTTTGTGCACCGCTGCAAATCTCAAGCGTCGATATTTTGGCTTGACCTTGATCTCACGGCGTCTTTGGGCAGCCTCATGGATTGTATTGGCTTTTGGGTTTTTGCAGCATGATCTGAAATGATTGAAATAAATGGGGGATCCCGGTAGAATTCTACGTTCAACGTCGCGACATGACAAGACTGCCCCCTGTCGAAACGGGCAGCTCGGGTTGAGTGGCACCTGTCAGACTGACATTCAATATTCATGACCGAGATGCTCGCTTGCACCCGCCCCAAACGACCGACTGGTCGGACCAATTGGGACTCTGGGTTTCAGCTGCGTGTGCGTGAGAAAGGGTCTGATTAGAATGTTTGCCCGAGGGAGATACGGTGGTTCGGACGAGAGTTATGCTTTTGGGCGTCTCGAAGGTCGCC
>Ga0307516_10002174_pt1 | contig 26581 bp, 24 predicted proteins | sample 19_EM_MG_FD_203310 | JGI IMG/M metagenome (GOLD analysis project Ga0307516, IMG submission 203310) | Populus trichocarpa ectomycorrhiza microbial communities from riparian zone in the Pacific Northwest, United States - 19_EM | ecosystem: Host-associated > Plants > Roots > Unclassified | place...
CCAGGAAATCGTGCGTGACAAAAGTAACAGACGCAGACCCGTTCAGCATTTGTATATTCCGGGTGCTTGTGCTCATCCGACGTTCCGCTACCCACCCGCTCTGGTAAGAACAGGGGCTATTTACCTAGGCCATTCGCTCACAGCCACTCACCATCCTATTCTTACATAAACTCTGTGATCCTTACGGCCTTGTGGCAGCACTTCTGTTTGCTTGTAGTGGTATACAAATTTAGAATTCTCTCTCCCTCTGTGATCTAGTATGAAGCAAGCATTGGACCTGTCCAGGCTGCCAAAGGCTGCAATTGGGTTTCCCAAGTCACTTAATGTTCTGTTCTTGTGTTTCTTCGCTGAATGTTTGGGCTGACGATCCTTGTTGTCCGACAGAAACGCAGTACTACTCCCGCATTTTCGCTGCCAGGTCGTATCGCTGACCGAAAGTACGCGGTGGATCCAACTCACCCATCGACGGTTCTGCCTTTGCGCGCATTTCCTCACTACACTTGTTATGCGTTCTCCATCCGGGCCGTGCCAAAAGCTGCCATGATCAATGATGAATGGCAGCCCCCTCCGCCAATCTTGAAGGAGCATCACAAGAGAGAGGACCAGCTTGACATAAGTTTGTTTTTCAAGACTTTCATCAACCTCACACATAAGCGCACGACACTCCGTAGACAGATAACGAGGAAGTTACATGCCGCCATTTCACTTGTCTTAACAAGAAGTGCGGGCGTAAATGTCGTTCAAGAAGATTTACCTGGCTGCAGCTCTGGATCACACGTAAGTCCAACCATTACTGTTAAACTATATCGAGACGTCCATCAATAGCCCATTTCCAAGTCAACGCGTGGACTTACTTTCGATCTTAATCCCACTGTTCCAGCACTCAAAGGTATGTTAGGTCCCGTGTGTGAGCGTCTGTCGTCATCTCTCCCTTAGATTGGACATATATCATCACTCCAAATCGCGAGGTCTATCGAATGTCCTATGCGGACCTTATTACCGACATTCGGAAATCCTTCAGCTGTATATACTCAAAAGCGACACAAATGGAGAAAACGTGGACATACCAACTTAATTTTGAACCACCGGGGAAATTGGCGCAAGTCTCTGCATTTCACGAAGCCAACCAAGAGGAAAGTGAACGCTTGAGGGTTGTCCCGATGAGCATCCGAACTAGTCCCTCAGAACGAAGTCCATTACTCGGGCGAAACAGGCATAGTGGGCAGTTTCAGAGTTGGGTAACACCAGAGAAAGTGGATCACTCTCTACCTCTGCCTGCGCCACTAGTGCAAGGCTCGCTTTATACCCCAATTCGCTATCCAAGGCGAACTGCTCTATTTTCCAGACTATCGAGGAAACAAGAGAAATCGAAGCAAGAATTCGCCGGTCCTGTGCAGCAGCGGCTGGACTCCCTGCCCATGTTTCCAGATAGAAACTCGTTCGTGGCTCAGAGCCGATGGCCCAAGCTATCGGAAGCACCCAAGACAGGCGTTGATTATGCAGCTCCACCTCGACGCAAGGTGGAACCAGTCTTTCCTTCCGAAGCTCCAGCTCCCTTGCGGGTCCCTGGAGAAGTGGTGTCGCCGGGGAATGGTTCACTTCACCGGGATGTTATGCTCACCAAACCTATCTGCCCCGCACAGCCTAGTGAGGAAGTAGAGTTTGTCCCGGAAAGCAAGGGGATGCAACCTAAGGGTTCATTAGCTTCCCACCTTGATCTCCCCGATAGATTCGCGGGCCTTTCTTGGAGGGAATTTGACGACTCGGATGAGGCACAAGTGGGCAAGTCTCGTACGACTTCCAAATCACACGCGGCCTCCACGCCTGGGATGACTGCGTCACGGACGACATTGACTACCCCAAAGCCGGATGGGGAGGTATGTGAAGATGCTGTGGCCACTGTTACGAGTCGTATTTTCACCACCAAACCTATTTTCTTGGATCCCCGATCAATGAACCCTACTAGTAAATGTAAAGCGAAGTAACATCTTCTAAATTACTCGCATGCTTTTCCTATCAAGAAATAAGCGCCTAACGTTGATGCGTGCACAGAGATAGCTTTGATCAACACCCTACAATGGCCACGTACTGCTATACCTTTTTTCTTCCTGTGCATTCTTAACGCATCTCTCCACTTGCCACCTTTTCAATGGTCTCCTTGACGAGTACTGGATCAGGAAGGTCGATATCTATCACACGCCGTTCTCCCGTAAGGAAGTTACGGAACTCGTTTGGAAGAACGTCATGATCGAACTCGAACCCCTCTACACCTCCCAACGCCCGGTTCACAGCCATGGAAAACTTGGCAGGGTGCGCAGTTGCAAGAACAATCTGGATGGTTGATTCCGGACTAAAGAATAAGGAGTCAGAGACCAAGCCAATGAGGATATCAACCGATTTACTTTTCACCGTTGTTTGAAAAAGCGGCTGCGGCGTGAAGGCCAACGGCAGTGTGAGGATCAGGGATGTAAGATGGCGAGCCTTTGTAATATTTGAAAATGGTCTCCGTGATCTAGACAACTGTAGTGAGTGATAGGGTTGGAACTACAATGAAGAGCACGGACTTGTTGATCGTCGACCTTGTTGGCGATAAAGTCCTCTCTTGCTGCTCGAAGCACATCATCAGAGACGGACATCTTCCCCTCCTTCTTCACTGCTGCCATCCACCCAGCCACTGTCCTGCATGCCGTCACACGTCTAGTAGGACCATCATGTGGCGTGGCCTGATAAGCAAGGTACCACAGCAGTCGTTCGAAATTGCTCGACACAGTGATATCCATGGCAGGGCTGAGTGTCTCCTTGACATCCTCTAAGCCAGATGCAGGATCGACCTTCGCATACGTGCCCGTTTTCCAGAATCTAGTGAGGATGTCGTTTGCGTTCGTCGCAATGCCGAGCTTACGCATGGGAAGCATCATACGTTTTGCGTAGTATCCTGCAAGGACATCGCCAAAGTTTCCGGTTGGAACAACGAATTGAATGTCTGGCGTTAATGACGTCCCTAGGTACTTCCTGAGTTGGAAGTAAGCGGAGAAGTAATAAACGATTTGAACAAGGATGCGAGCCCAGTTGATCGAGTTGACAGCTGCGAGAGAGTGTTTCTCATTGAATGCCTTGTCTGAAAAAAGGGTTTTAACGATGTCCTATATCGTTAATGGTCGTGAGCGGATGTATGATAAGTAAAGTAGGGGGCGCTCACTTGGCAGTCGTCGAATGTACCTGCAACCTTGACATTGTGTACATTTGCATCCATAACTGTGGTCATTTGCGCCTCTTGAATTTCGGACACACGGCCACGGGGGAATAAGATGAAAATAGATATGTTGGCCTTGTTACGAAGGCCATAGATCGCAGCGCTTCCCGTGTCTCCGCTTGTTGCACCGAGAACTGTGAGCTGTTCCGCACGCTCGCCAGGAGCCTTGCGTTGGTTGCGTCTTCGGAGGAAGAACTCGAAGAGATTTCCAACGAGCTGGAGAGCGAGATCCTTGAAGGCATAAGTTGGGCCATGGAAGAGTTCGAGGATATGAAGTTTCTCCGACAGAGGTACTAGTGGAGTGATGAGTGGATTTCTAAATTTCTGAGGGCATGGATAAGTGTTGTACACGAGCTCCGTGATTTCATCACGGGATAGCTCTGAGGGGGAGATGAAGAGGGAGAGAACGGAGACAGCAAGGTCCTGGTATGAGAGGTCTGACCACTCATTTTCCCAATTATCTGGGAGCTGGGGTATTTCGGTCGGGATGTACAATCCTCCGTCTGGTGCAAGACCAGCAAGGACCACCTGGGAAAGAATGAATGCTGATTAGATGATAATCGTGAATGTCGGCTCTACCTCTTCAAAATCAAGCTCTACGTCTCCTCCGCGTGTGGAGAAATACTTCATCGTCTTGAGCAAGTCTTGAGCGACAAAATTGCATTGACCCGATAACGATTATCTTCGTTTCCATATATGGTAATTTGTACCAAAGATGCGCGCCAGTATTTTTTGTCGAAAAATGTGACAACGCGACGGCGACGCGTTCTTGTGTTCCCCCTCCTCGACATGGCCGACTCGCAGGACGCTGCTGCACCTAGGCGCTCCCAGCGCGACAGGAAACAGGCCAAACCTTTTGTATCCAGTGCGTATGAATCTCTCCTCTCTGCACTGCGCTTCACCGCCCAGCTCGCAGGCAGCCAGTCTCCTAATAAACGGAAGAGAACAAATAACGATGATGAGCTTACCGACCTCTCGGAGCTGGATGATTTTGAACGAGACAAAAATGAAGATGACGCAGATGTGGATGTAGAGGATGACAGCGACGGTGAACCGGATGTTGGTGCGCTCAAGCACAAACAGAAGGCTGCTGCCACCACCCGCAAAGGGAAGGCGAAGGCGAAGGGCCCTCCCCCTCCGAAGAAGCCACGAACAGCCAGAATCAAGACCACAAGAGCAACAAAGGAATCGCGGCCCAAACTTCACAAACCAAGAGCTGTCAACGGCGAATTCAACATCACGAAACTAGCCTCCGAGGTCAAGATATCGGCGGATAACCCACTATTTAGTGCGTGGGACAGTGATCCTCACATGCCCCGGTGCACTAATATGGCTATGTGATCGTAGACGCCTTACTTAACCCCACAGCTGCACTTCAATCCACAGCAGAAGATTTCCTTGACTCATTGTCTCGAAACCCAGGACCAGCCCAAGCAGAAATAATAAATTGTATACTGCGCGCATGCGGGTGTAATGATTCAGTCGATGCTGATCAAGTTGTCGATTACGATGGCGTAGTTGACGTCCTAGATACCTTCACTGAAGGCCTCAAACAGGTATGAATCAAATGGATGCACAGTAACATTTTCCTTATCATACTTTGTAGGAGAATTCCCCTATATATCCATTAACTTCTAAACTTCCCGCCTTCAAGCGTTTTCGTGCATCACTCTCAGAACTCATAGAGCGGATTGTCCTGGCAGCGGCGGAGCTTGGTTCCCTTTACACCTCTGACCTTATTACGACTCTTCAAGCATGGGTGGTGGCCATGTCTTCGTCACAAATTCGTTCATTCCGACATACTGCAACAACTGTAGCTCTCGAAGTGGAGACTGCTCTCTGTCAGGTTGCCGCTTCTGTCGAGAAAGAAGCAGAAATCCTTGGCCGACAACGCGAAGGTGAACGAAAACGGAAGGCGAATAACAAGGCAAGCGGAGTCCGTGAAAAGGACTTGGATGGTAAAGCTATAGAAGTACGCAAGCGTCGTGGGGCACTTGCTGAGTACCTCAAAGAAATAGTTGACGGGTATGTCGATTTTCAAATGTCGTATAGTCTTCAGTACTGAATTTCAAGATAGCGTTTTTGTCCATCGCTACCGCGACCTTGACCCCAACATTCGCGCAGAGTGTGTCAAATCATTGGGTTCTTGGTTCGCTCACTACCCTGCTCACTTTCTTGATACATCGTATCTCCGGTACGTTGGCTGGGTCCTTTCCGACTCGAGCACACCTGTTCGTCTGGAAGCCGTCCGTACTCTCACTGCCGTCTACGCTCAGTCGGACTACGTTGGTTCGCTCACACACTTCACCGAACGCTTCAAGCCTCGTCTACTTGAGATGGCTGGGAGTGACTCTGAGTTGGGTGTCCGTACGGCTGTGATTGGTGTACTAAGCGCTATCGATGGGCACGGGCTCCTCGAGGACGAAGAGCGAGAGCGGGTGTGTTTACTTGTTTACGACGCAGAAGTCCGTGTCCGGCGTGCTATTGCAGGATTTGTTGCAGGGGTATGGGAAGAACTCGCGGAAGAACGGAACACGGTCACAGGAAACAAGAGAAAGCATAAGGGTGGGGCCAAAGGCAAGGAAAGGGCTGGTGTGAAGGCCCTTGCGATCTTACTGGTGAAGTGGGGAAAGGTACTGGACCGCAAGTCCGAGTCTGCTGAAGAGGAGAGCGTACTGTCGGGAGAAGGTGGTGGTGCCCGTACCCAGCGGGTCCACCCACCCCATGTAACTGGAGCAGATCCGAGGAGCCGAACCGCACTCGCTGTGGAGGCTCTGTGGGGCCAGGTGACGGCTATTAGTGACTGGGAGGATATTCTGGAAGTGTTGCTGCTCGACCATTCAGCAGGAGGTGAAGAGGACATCGACGGAACTGACTCGCTTGCTGAGAGCGCAAGGAGTGGGGTGGACGCCACATGGCGACTGGAAGAGGTCGAAGAAAGTATCTTACTTGAAGTCCTCGTGGCATCTTTGCGACGTACAAAGGCGGTGGCAGCGAGCGGCAAGAAGGTTTGGGTTTTTTGAGGTTCGGATAAAGACATACACTGACCTATATGATGTGCCAGGGCGAGGAAGAGACCGTTGCCTCGGATATAACTCGGGCACTAATGAAAGGCCTCCCTCTACTTTTTATCAAGTATCAGACTGACGAGAAACGTATATCCGACGTTCTGTCGATTCCTCCGTTGATGGATCTTGACCTATATCTCGAGATGCGGATGATGAACGTATGTTACTGGCAGTTTCACGTTTGATTTTGGGCTCAGTCACACCTGACAGGCTTATGGTGCTCTTTGGGATGATGTCATCAAGCAGTTTCTTTCGCATTCCTCTCAAACTGTTCTTACAAGGGCCGTCTCTGCCATTCGCCATCTGTTAAGCGCGACGTCCCTTGCAAATACGAATAGTACAAAAATTCTGGAGCTAGAGGACGAGCTAGCATCACAGCTGCGGGATGCAGTCGCTGGTCGCGAGGAGATTGAAGTTGCGTCGTTCAGTGAAGACGAAATAATCGCTCTCGGCGCTATTTGCACACGAATGTGTGTCTTGGGTGGCTCACGCGATCTATCAGCGTGGATGGATGAAGATGAAGGTGGCAAGCAGAGCAGTGCTTGGGACATCATCTGTGCGTTAGTAGAACGTGGCCGTTTGGGATATAGGGAAGAGGAACGGGTATGTTTGGATGTTTTTAGTTTGATACTGATTGTTGAGTCATGGATTGCAGATGATTGAGCAGGGTCTGCATCTCCTTGGGCTACACATATTATGGAAGGCACGGAGTTTACCAGATGCCAAAGACACGGCGGTTGATAGTAACAAGCTCCGCGAGACGCTGCGTGATCAACGAGATTCCTTGCTTGAGAAACTTGTGGAGTATGCTGTTGGGGCGCAATCCAACACTGCAGAGGGGGTCAAACGAGCTGTAAGTCTCCCGCCCACACAGATCAACCTATGACTTTAACGACGTTTGGATAGGCATTTCAAAATTTGATGAATTTATATATCTTATTCTCCCCCATACAAGCCGCTGCAGCGGACAGACAAGATCTACCTATGGAAACACTGGCCATTCATCTCGACGACGAGGTGCAATACCGCTGCGCAGGATTTATCCAAGCCACGATCGAGCAATATACAGAATTACTCGAAGATGATCGCCCACAAGATCAAAGCGACAAGGACGACAGTTCTGAGGATGAAGAACCTACGAAACCTACGAAAGGCAAGACCAAATCGAAGACACCCACAGAGAGTAAGCCTTTCAACGAATCCTTTGATCTTGATTTGACATTACCTAGTTCAACCTACCTCGAAAGCATTACTCGAGCAGGAGTATCAATTCATGGCGACAGTCTCGACGTTCCTTCGGGCTATTCGTGCAGGTTCTGTGAACATCAAGCATGGTGCTGTGCTTCTGGCGCATTACGGTCGTTTGGGACCTATATTCGACCTTTGCACGAAGGTGGTTATTGACGTACTTCGGGAGGAAGGCATGTACAATGAGAACGGGGAGATCGTGGTTGACGTCGCTACCCAAGCTCTTAAAGAGGTATTTTATTTCTCGTTGTTACACCATTCCTGTGACCTTACTATTGCGGTCCAGTCATTTAGTCACCTACTGGACTCGGTCGTACACAGCGAAGATCATTCTGTCAACCTAGCGAAGCAGCTAGCTTCGAGTTTCATGATTCGTGGCGCTCAGCTTGCTGTCGTTCGTAGGCTTGATAGTAAATATATCGTCAAGATCCACAAATTGCTATTAACATGGATCATCAAGCGTATCTCGACATACGAAGCGAATAAGAATAAGAAACAAAAGGCCAACTCTGTGCTGTTCTTTAGGGTTCTGTCTGCCTTAATGAAGGCCGTCGAGAGCAGAGATGCTTTGACGATGTAAGATTGCAGAATATTCCTAAACCTCATTAATATACTCAGACTTATTTCAATAGTAAGGCCCACATGGATCAGTGCTTCGCACAGGCCAAGATAGAAGTACCGCCAACGGCTAAAGTATGGGAGCCTCAGAGAGCCTACGAAAAGAAACTTGGCTCGATATTGACGAGGGGCAAAGGTAGGGACTGGGTCATCTTGTACCGCCTTCTTCATCTGATGCGACCTACGAACAGGCGGGAAAGGGCGGAAAGCCAGGGGCGCCATTGGCGTGACTGACTCGGAGGAGAGTGAACCTGAGCCACAACCCAAAGAAGCCGGGGAAGCCTTACCAGTGCCCAGTCAACCACCCTCAAGACCTCAGCCTGTCCACCCCTTGCCCTCTCCGGTTCCCCAATCCGAGGCAGACAGCGATGTTGAGCTTCCGAGTGTGCAGGGAGAAGACGCAACACAAGTTACACCCAAAAGTCGACCGCTACCCCAAAATCGTGAATTCGAGTCGCCTGGAACACTTCCTACACAAACACCGATAGCACTCTCACCTACTAATGGCAGATCGGCACGAAAGCGACGGCGAACGGAAGACGAGGAAGAAGAAATAGGTACCGCAGCTGAAATCCACCATTCCAGTCATCATGGTGTGCAGCCTACACAAGATACATCCCAACCCCAGACGAGTCCAACACACGAATTCATTATCAGGCGGAAACGAATCCGGCACTAGCCATCTCCCTTTTATGATTATTGTTTACTAACTACTTGCTTCTTGCTCTGGCTGTTCTCGGTTGTTGTATTGCGCCGTGTCAGAAGACACTACTACATGGTACATCTAATTGTTTCTAATGAGCATGGCATTTGTTACGCTAGGTTTTACTGTAAGCGCCATAGTGCCGGCTTGCAATTCATGACAGCACTTGAATTACCCAGCATTCTAATGCTGATAGACTATATAGTAAGGTATGGCTAATGAATGTGTTAAAAAAGTGTGGTAAGTAAATATTGCGAGTTCATGGTAGGGCATTGTACATAGTTAATTGGGCATCAGGCCCAATGCAGTCAGAATGGTTTTTTGCTGAGAGCAGAATGAGTATATGCTAGACTAGAATATGGCGGTGTAAGACTCACATCGTCAAGAATTACACTATGAATTGCTCTGTTTTCGTGTGCACGCCGGGTCCGTAAGGAGTGCGTTATTTCTCCATCGGACAACCGGCGAAGATCGACCGAAGCGTGCATCAAGTCAGAAGGCTTGGATGCTGATCTTGGTCGCGAAGGAACTACACCGCTGCTTGGGGTATCTTGGAAGTCCAGTCCGAGGATCTCGTACAGTTCTTGTTGAGCATGGGCGAGAGCTCGCGCTGCAGAGGTACCAGAATGATACATCAAACCTGCGCCTAGTAGGCTGTAAGTGGGCAGTCTGTTACATCGTTGACAATACTACGAACCTGATGTCAAAGTAGTTGTCGTCGTGCTCGGCTGAGGAAGCGGGAAGGGGGGAACGGGAGGGATGTCCTCAAAGGCAGACTGGGGAACAGACACACTACTTCGACTGCCCGCACTATTTGCAGAACGTCTCCTAGATGAGCTCAGGCGCAGGCCGGCCTTCGACCGATGAACAGAGGACTTGCGTACAGCTGAGACGTGGGCAGAGCGTCTGTTCGTCGCCTTCATGGAAGGCCCTCTGGAAGCCTCCATCATTCGATCGTACTCTGTGGCAACATCCTCAGCCTGCTTCCATCCCTCGTCTCTCTCGGCTTCTAGAGTTTCAATCTGTTCGCGCAACTTCTGTTTCTCCTCCACCTGATGCAAGAAAGCCGCGTTGACCTTCCTTAGGGCCATTGCAAGCGCACTGGCATGGTGAACATCGCGCAAACTCTTGAGTTGGGCAAGTTGCTCGGCGATGCAATGAAGCTCGTCTGCAAGCTGATCATGCGCCAAGGTTGTCTCAGCCAACTCTTCCAATGTTCTACTCGCCGTGCCACATGTTACTGCATCTTCGAGGTGGCCAGCAAGAGCCCCCAGAAGTTGCCACCGCTTGCGCACAAGTGCTTTGTATCGAGACTTGACGTCAGTGTGGAGCATTTCTAAACGATGTGCCTCTTCAGCGATTTCACCGTCTAACGTTTCTAGACATAGAAGCCGGAAAGAAGACCCCTCTGCAGATTGCTTGATAGCCCTCGAAACGATGTTCTGTAATTGGGAAGTTGTAAGGGTCCATTGGGCAGCTTCCATGGTAAGCCCGCGCCATTTAGGTCGAGGTGTCTGGAACTTCGGTAGGGGTTTCGCCGCAGCCTCGTATAGTTTGTGCCAGGTGGGAGAGTTCCCGAGACTGTCGTTGCCGGCAACCACAGATTCAGACGGAAACCGTTCCCTGAAACCTGGAACGAAGGATCCAAGGGGCTGTGCTGGCCCACTTGGTCGCCGGGGACCAATAGGAAGTGGTGGCCGCGGCCTCCCTCGTATACGACTGCTAGGGTGCAACGAGAGAGTAATCGGGAAAAGCGATTCGTCATCACGTTCCTGGGCAGGATTGGACTGTGTCCGCAGCATGGGATGGTTGGCATCATTCAGGGGAACTTTTGCACTATCCTGTCCTTCCGACACCACAGAATGATACGGAGGCGGGGCTACGAAAGATGCTGAAATAGAAGGAATCGATGAGGGACGTGAAGTCGGTGCATGGCTCTGAGAAAGTGGCGGGACCGGAGGTAATGGTTCCCTTGGTAGAGACACCCATGGTGAAAGTGGCGGAGATGGCGTCGGTATAAGATTGGGAAGGAATGATGTCCCAAAAGCCAGCGGAGATGCGACCGTCGTTGCACATGTAGCTTTGGGGTGGCTCAAGGTAGATGAAGATCCCGTCTGGGACAGAGATTGAGAACTTGCAGAAGTGGATGACAGCGCGGATGATGAAAAATTATTTGAAGGGGAAGGAAGGTGAGGTGAAGTGGTTGTTGATTCAGGAAGAGGAACAGAAGCCGCGGACGTTGCTGTGCAAGGTGGGGACGTCAAAGGGGTCGACAATTGGGCCGATGTGATATCGGATCGTATCGACGACGTGGAACTGGCAGAGTGTGGGTTTGAATCGGACGTTTGCTTACTGCGCTCCAGCATCGGCATATCAGTCTCACGCTCAGAGCGCGCCGTCGGAGGACGACGTGCATTTGTCTCTGAGATAGTAGAAGAGACTTTTCCTGCAAGCGATGCTGGAACACTGCCAATAGAATGGGGAGAGCCATGAGGCGAGTCTGACAAAGGTAAAGAAACAGTGTAGTTTGGGGAAGCAATAGACTGCGGTCTACGCGGGGAACTAACGTCTTCGTTCTGTGATTGTGCTGAATTCATTTCAATGGACGCAGACGGCTCCGGCACTTCCCATGCGGCATGTTCACGCGGAGAAGGTAGAGTGGTAGACCTCGGCAGAGGTGGACGTTGGGTTCGTAATGTTGGTGCTCGAGGCTGCAAATAGTCTGGCGAAAACAATGGCGGTGAGAACATAGGGGTCTCTGGAAATGTCTGATAACCGGCAGAAGAACTAGTGGAAGTGTAGTGAGAGGAACTGCCGAGATCTGGGCTAACAGTGATGGTGTAATCAAGGAGTTCGCTGTAATCCTGATCTATCCCCTCTCGGGCGGTCGGTGGCATCTCAAGGTGACCAGCGGGGACCGCGGATGAGGGAACTAGGGGAAGATGCGAAAGACTAGCACGAGGGATAGAAGAGGCGATCATTGCGGGTGTAAATGGTTCAAAGCTCTGGGTAATGGGTAACAACCTAATTTGTTTTTTATTCCGCTGATAGGGAGCCTTGGTGCGAGCGTCAGCACCTGGCAATTTCACCATCAGACGGGTTCAGAAGTAAAAAAAGGACCAAAACATACCTTTCCAACCAGCGCCACCAGCACCTGACTTCACGGGGCGCCGACACAAATGACTGTCGCTACGCTTGACGGGAGAAGGTGTGATAAAGGAGGCACTCGAATCGGAACAAGAAGAAAGCATAGCTGTCTGTGGACCTGGAGGCATAAACGAATATTCATCCAGACTGTGATCAGCTGGGCTCGAGGGGTCTGTTTGGGAGGACTCGGTGGCACTCCATGACGGTTTTGAGACGCTGGATGAGGGTGGTGTCGATAGTATGTCTGATGCTGTATGAGGGACATCTGACCCTCCGCTGTCGATGCCTGTCCCGATTTCTCTACTAATGATAGAAGCACTTTTGCCATCTTGACATTGAGGGTCAAAAGTAACCCCCGGTGACATCGGCGTATTGGGTGCAGATGGTACCTCCGAAATTGGGGATATGTGGCGTGGTTGACCAGAATGCAAGACAAATTCAGGTGATGTCAAATAGTGTGAGTCCGTTGACGGATAGTCTGGAGAGGCATTCTCATGCAATCCTGAGCTTGGTGGCCTCCTCCCCACAATACTGAAAGATATGCGCGAGCGCCTCTGTTCCAAAACGTCCCCTGCGCCAGAACTCAGTGGGAGAGGAGGCAATTCACGGGGTAAAGTCGCCGAATCCTGTCGTGAAATTGCGCTTCGGGGGAGCGAATTTACTCGCTCGACAGATGACAGGATGAACGAATTCGCGATTAAAGCACGGGCGAGAGTGGTGCCAGAAACCGCAGATATGCTCTCTGATCCCGGCGATGATGGATCCATGAGCGCTACATCATTCTGGGGTAGATCTGGGAGCTTGTCTTTGGCTTTAGCCCTCTCATGCTGAATCTCCAAGCCGTCGAGTTTCGGGTCGGGGATGAAGATGGGTGCGGGAACAGACTTTTTGGCGGGTGATCCCTGTAGATTCGACCGTAAGCGGACCATCACTCTGGACGCGATTAAGGGGGGAAGCGAACCTCCGCTGGCCTGTCCAGATATACTACTGGCTTTGGAGAGCCACTAGACGACGGCAAATCATGTATGCTTTCTTGCTCTGGCCGACTTGGAGCAACCCCTGAGTTCCTGAGGAAACCTGCGGATGCTCTGGAAATGCGTCTTGCATGAAGTAGCTCCTCTGGAAACCAAGGTTCGGTGGATAAATCCAGCTGCACGAAGGGGCCGTATGTCTCCTCTGGTGGAGCGTAGATAGACTTCTCGTTGATATCCAATATCTCTGGCGACTCGAACGACTCCGGAGAGGTGGGTGGGCGTCTAGAGCGTGAAGACGGCCAGACCCTCGGTTGCTTTGGCCCCTTCTTCTTTCCGTTCCTCCGTATGAAACTCGTTAGCATGATCGGCGACCTACGGCCCGTGGATCCCAGAAGCCGTGGAATGATGAATGGGGCTGCGACAAGTAACTTGCTGGGAACGAAGGGAAGAAATAATACAATATTAAGTCCACTGAATGGATGGACGTTAGTATATGTAACTCGATGCAAGTGTGCGGTGAAGAGTCGACCGTTGATACATACATAGCAACGCCCAAAGCACGATTGATCACATACACAGGATGCTACACTGCCCCTTCTAATAGCATGTTGGAGCCCCAGGCACAATATCCTCAGACGCCGGAATTGTAGGATTGATGGGAAGTTGAGGCCGTGACCCAACTGAGATAGCCGCTCCTCAGCGAGAAACGACCAGAGGCATCTCTAGCAGGCAGACTTCAACGTGGTGACAACGCTGTGATCTATTGAAAGCGCTTGATAAGTGACTAGCGACTTGGCGAATGATCTGATCTTGTGCTCACGACTGCCTCATTTTACAGTAATTAAACCCTTTAACAGGAGGATGTTCCAATATTCACCAGCACTTACCCTGAGCTGAATAACGATACGAAATCGACTCGGTATTCCCGGGATGTGTTTCAACTCGCTGGTGGCAAATGGCCGCAGAACCGGATCACCACTGAGGCTGTACGCATGTACATAATACTCCCAACAGCCTACTGTCACTCACGACAACTGCATTTACAGTACTAACGCCAAGTGATCAGGCGATGATGATCATGATGATAGTACCGTGTGCGTGGGTAAGCAGCAAACCATGAGTTCACATTATTGATGCCGCATTCACTGATCTACATACCCTACAACTTTCATTCATGACGGGTGCACTGGTCTCGCACGTATTGGAAGATCAGGGCAGCACAGGGAAGACAGAGGTATGAACTGATTATGTGGCGCACGCGTCACGATACAGCCAACGGGAATGAACTACGGCAAGAGAGAATGTCGAATGCGAATGCGGACTGAGGTTTACTTATGTAATGCGAAGACTAGTGAGGGAGGAGAAATTGCGATGCGGCATCCAAATTCCAGTGAATGACCGCCCCGCACATAACATGATGGATGTACGACAGTATGCGATGCGAGGATGCAGTGATGTCCATGCAGTGCCTCCATGAACTTGTTCATGTTGGCCGAGAACGAGGAAACAGACGCTCAGTAAAATGAAAGTAAAGTAGATGGACTAAACCTGGAAGTCGATGAACAACTCTGAATACAGCAAAGGCGAACTGCACCTACTAGAGACGCTTTAGGGTATAGCAGCATTCAATTGTTTCCGGAAGGGCGCAACTTCTCGATGACATCATTCATACTCTCTTTCGGTCCATCGGTCGACGCGTGCATTAACAGGTTTGCGCCCGAGGAAAAAGACGACCCTGAGGAACCCGAAACGCGTCGGAGTGCCCTAGTACCACGCCGCTCTTCTTTGGCCTGCTGCCGCTCGGCACGAGATATGTCATATTGAGGAGAGCCCGGTAGAGAAGGCCGCTCAGGTATCGCAGAAAGAGGCTTCGCGGGTGCAGGGTGTGTCGCGAGGGAGGTTTGAGAGGATGCAGCCGACAAGTTTTCTAAGGAGGGGTAAACTTCCATCGTCGACGAAGACTGTCTAGTATGACTGGAATAGACCCCGAGGCCTGTTTGCACTCCAGTTGTCAGTGCTGGCGCTTGGCTAGCAAACGCCCGGCCCCGCCTGGAGGTCGCTGGGGAAGATTCACGGTTTGTATCAGGTCGGTTACCCTCATCCTGGGTGAGCGACGACCTAGCAAGGCTCGCAGCGGCGTCGATATCTTCAACTGCACCATGATGGATGACCAACCACCTCAGGCCCTCGATTTCCCGTGTTTTCTTCCGAATATCACGTTCCAATTTCTCGACCGTCTTCGTTAACGCCATTCTATCATCTTCATACCGTTTGGTAATGGTGATGATGTACTCCTGGAGTTGTGCGTACTTCTTACGTTGGAGGACAAGTGCCTCCCGAAGTTCCTCCGGAGAGGTTTCAGACGAGATCCCGGGCGTCGCCTTGTTCTCCGAAGCGAACGCCTTTTGATAAGTAGTGGAAGTAGAGGGGCCTGGTTGTAGAGCTGTGCTGCGGTTGCTCAACAAGGTCGCTGACGACAGAGTATTTGCGCGTGGACGCTGTGGCACGCTGGACTGGCGAGACCGTGCATTTGCATTGCTAACGGAAGATATGGTGGGCATCGTCGGTGAGCTGGCAGAGCCAGGTGGAGATAGAGGTGGAGATGGTAGGGGACACGGGTGCGAGTGACCAGCGGGTACCTTTCCCCCTGTGCCGAAATATGACGATGGCTGTTTGATACTGGATGATCTTGGAATGCCAGGAGATTGCTTTATTCGGGACACTTGAGGGCTGGAATCATAAGCTCGGGACGCATCTGTGTCACTACCCGAATGACTAGCGGCGCGGTTACGGTTCCGCGTATGTCCGTCACTGGATAAGTGATCCGATGGAACGGTTCGTTCACTTCCAGTATCCGATTGCTTTGAGTGCACACGAGACCTGGAGGTAATGCTAGACCCTTTCGAAGTTGTGGTGTTTGAAAGTAGATCAACAGAACGACGAGATTGATTCTTATCCGATGCAGCTATGGGGGGTCTTCCGACTATGGGAGGTGGAATGGGGAAATGTAGACAGGGACTCGATGGAGGGGTAGGGCTAGCAGGAGGATCTTCCAAGCACTCTTTTGGGGAGCGTTTAGTATATGTGCTTTTAGTGTCCTGCAATGACTTCTGAAGTTGATCGGGCCGTAAAAATAGATCAGAATAATCCTCTCCGTCGTCGCCATGGACCACGGATGATGGTGGAACACGGTGAGGCCGGGGTGTGGTGGAACGGCTTTGCAAGCTCGAGCGAGGGGATTCGCCCGAAGAAGTTGGAATAGCAGACACTGGTAGCGAAAGTACGTCTCCGGATGGTCTCGCCACATTTTCAGTTACTAACTGACGGCATTTACGAGATTTCGAAGGTGATCGCAAAGGAGTGAAATGCGCCGCAAACTTGGATCCTAGCGACGAGGGGGAAACATTCAAGGGCGGAAGAGAGGTGGGAAGAGGTGGTGCTGCCGATGCTACATCCGATGATGGAGTCACCATTATCACTGTACGTCTAGATAATTAGTTAGCACATGTAAAGCAATCCATAACTCCTCCACTTGGACCACGGGAAAACCTTCCTTCGAGTTGCGACATCGAATCCATCCCGCGGCCGACGGCACGTGACATCGAGTGGCAGAAGAAGAGTCACTCACCCATTACCGAAGGAGCGACGGAACGTGCTAGGTGGTCCGGCTGGTGCGGCCCCAGTGGTGGACTTTCTCGAGGGAGCTGCAATGGGCTGCTCGGCAGATTTCTTGCGTCCCAGGAATGGAAGCATGGACCGTCGCGACTTGGACGTGGTCTTGTCTGGCTGTGAGGGAGTTGACGAGCTGGGTTCGGCAGTGACATTTTTCGATGCATGGCGAGACCCATGTGTAGGACGGAAAAGATCAGTCAGGTCAGATGCCTTAGTGCGGGAACGCTGGTTCGAGCTTGTACCAGCCATCCTCGGGAGAACACTAGCTATATGATACGACCTGTATGCCAATCCGCGACCGGGAAACCCCCGGACTGGTTGGAAGCTTGAAGACACAAGAGGAAAGGAAGGAAAGGTGCGACACCAGTGGAGGAGACTAGTAGTACGCTAGTGCGCTCCGCGTACACAGCCGAAACTTTTTTTCTGAGTGTTCCGGGATGGACTGTCGCTTGGGAATCGGCGATTGGTACACGACCCACAGGATAACAGACTAGCGGGGATAGACCACTCTGCGAAGAGCAGTCAGTTTGGTCATGGGCGGAGGATGAATGCAGAATTCAGCTGGCTTCGAGAGTCCCACCAGTTCATATCGACCGACTAACAGCCTTGGTAAGCCGATAAATAAACAACGGGATTTGAGTTTCAGTGACATATGTTCGCCGTTTCCTTCAGCTTTCCTGATTACGCGAATCGTCCCTGCACAGTGTAGGTGCCCAGGCGATATATGAAGGGGATTTGTTTCATTTCACTCCCGCTGGCTTTCGGAGCATCTTCGAAGAAGAACTAATGAAACCTTCCACATGGCGTACAAACTGCGCACGGAAGGAAAACAAAAGAACGAATGCGATCGGGGATGTGGCTGGCTTTTCGAGTGGACATGGCTGTCAAGGTGACAATTGCCATGTGACAGTCGCCGTAAACATTGGGACCCATCGATGGCGTACCGGTTCCTTAAAAATGGAGCATGGAGCACTCAAGCTGGGTACAATTGTGGGTACAATTGTTGGCACAGGCAAGCAGGCGTTATCAGTGCGCGCCCTGGAACACGATACATACTCTGGAATGTCGTGAAGCGGAACACAGACATGGAATGCATCGACGTCCGAGCAGAGAGCCAACGTCACACTGAGTAAAGGTACCGAAGTGTGCGATGTTAAACTCTATGGCCGCGTTAATCCAGCTCGATAAACGACAGTTGAGGGCAGTTGCAGTTGTCTTTTGAGTGCAAGAACAGCCAAACATTCTATAATTAGTTGACCCATTCCGAGGGCTGAGGAAGGCTCTTGGTCAAACAGGAGGACTTCGCGAGATGCCTGCGATAACCAAAGTATTCTTTTTGAACGTGTCGCCTTCCCTTGCAAGCACTAGGGTCAAGTCCTAGAAATTTGCTCTCTTTCCACACTATGTTCCATTTTGACACCGACAGCTGTTTGACAGTTAATATATGTTAATATCGGGGTAGATCTCCTATCGACACCACCAGCAATACTAACCAATCCAAACGCTGATAACTAGATGAGTCGGGAGTCAATGTCACCCATGGCACACATACCAAACATCATACGTCGCAAGAAGAGCCGCGGATGTCAAGAGAAGTATACCCGAACTTGGCTTAGAGTAATAGGAATGTTCCCCGTCTTGATAAGGATATCTGAGAGAACTATCGGCAAGATTGCGTCCAGTACACATATATGTGGACATGGTTTGAATGGGAATTTTGCTTGCCCACGAAGACCCTATCTGGCTTGGGTCATCGAGATGCGGAAACGCTCATCTTGGATTCCATTTTTGCAATCCACATCTCACGTCAGTTGACGAAAGACAGCGAAAGACGCATACCGACTACCTGGTCCAGCCTGATGCAAAGCCTGTTAACAAACAAAGTAGGGTTGCATCCCTCGCCTACCGCATCGGCAGACAGCGTGCCACGCGAAGGTGACCATGCAAAGTCTAGTATCCCAAATGGCACCTTGGACAGGAGACAGAGGATAGGGGTTCCTTCACAAAGACCTGCGCTGAAAAGTGGCCCAGGCTTTCGTCCCCCCTGAAGTGCAATCAGTTGTATATCGACAATAACCACACTCTACCTTCTAGGGCCGTGCACGTGAATAATGTAATTCACTGATCTGCGACTCCGAGGCTTGAAAGCTTCATTATGGAAGGTGGGAGTGATAAGTGTAATGGTGATAACGCTGCCGGTTTTGAAACTTTGGCCCATTCTGCATCTGCGGGATCGTACTCAACGAGGACCTTTCCTTCTTGCAAGTGTTTATGTCATAGGTGTGTGAATATGTATCGGGAAGGTAATCTCTTTGCATGCTCGTTTCCACTGAATACAATGTCACCCACCCATTCACGGAATGGTGTCGCTGGACCAGCTTCGAGTGGAGGGAAGGGGAGACTGTTGACGTAAGGTGGAGTAAGCTGCAAGTAAGGTGAAAGGTCTCGAAGCATATATACATATGATGTGACCGTTGCCCGAACGAAGGTCCCAGCCCATCAGCTGAAAGACATTCTTGGTCTGTGGTCAGGATCCCTGGACCCTCGTCCCCACCTCACTTTGTCCCTCAACGGCTAGGCGCCGACCTCCATATATTTGATTGAGAATTGCACTCCGTCTTAACACCCCCAGCTCATTCAGGGCCTCATTGTATGCCTGAGACACTTTGGCTGCGTCTTGTTCAGCCTATCAAATGTGGTGCAATGAGTTCATTCTACCCAGTAGCTGCGATAACGAGGTTTCACCTGTATGCTTCGAAAATTCTCGCGTGTTCTTCGCACAAAGTAATTGCGGAAATTGTAGGAACTGAATGACTTGGCTGCACGCAGCGTGGAGCCATAAAGACGCAGAATTTGCTGCCGCGACGGTGTGGTGGCCATGGTTTATTGGAAGGATGCACCAGTTGCGCACTGCCCAGGTGTGTGCAACGCCAAAGAACGCAACCTTTCCGTGATCATGCACATGATTATATAAGAAACATCACGTACCCACAAAATGTTCCTCAATAAGACTGCCAGCGTAGACTCTGTCTTCTATCATCATCTCCTTGCAAACATTTTCGATGGGGCGTTCAATTGTCTTGCAAAGTTTGGTATAAAATTTCCCCTGTCTAACCACGAGGTCTACACTTCACTACGCCACAAAGATCCAAATAGTGTGGTGGCCAGATAGGCTAAGGTCTGCCTCTGACTGTCTGACTACTTAACCGTTGCGCCCAAAGGTCGAAGTACTGAGCATTTAGTACCATGGACAGTAAATGTACTGATAATCCACTGGACTCAGGTAAGCCACGCCGGAATGTCTATGATTATTTTGAACAGTCAATCTAGCAACTCCGGAAAACAGTGGTTTTTCTTGATCACAGCGACCTATGATACTGAAGCATGGCAATGCTGTCATCTGGTCCATTTGGATCATGTCTGTGTTCTTGGTCTCCAACTACAAGCAATCCGAGTGAGGTATTGCTCATGTTTGCATGATAAGTAACCCGGAAACACCAAACTGGGTTGCACTGGTCTCAAAGCTGTTCCCTACATATTCACCAAGTTTACTCCGTTTGAGTGTCTTTCTTAAATTCTTATTGCCTCTGAATTTTTAGCATAGACTCATTTGATCTATGGTTTACATAAATAAATCCACGAGTTCCTGCTGCATAGGCTCTTTTTTCATTCCAGGGGTGAGTCCTTTTTTTGCCTTGCCACCTACACTACGACAAGACAGCGAAGCGAGTCCAACTCGCCCTCTAACCCTCTACAATCCGCTTCAAAATCGGTGCAATCTGTTTCCGGGTGGCATGCCTATTCTTCTGCTTGTAAACCCGGGCAATGAAAGGATCCCTGAAAGGAGAAGAGTCCGCCGAGTCCCCAGCTGACGACATCATTTCGTCCTCATTATCATCGTCATCGTCGTCCCCAGTTCCACTAAACCCGTACCGAGAATACTCCACGCGTTTTAGTAAGAGAGTTTCTTGGGCTTCAAGGGCATTAAACAGCGCATGAGCCAATTCATGCTGCTCACTCCCTGCATTCCTTTCGTCCACAATCCAAAGCTGCTCCCTTCTCCTTTTACCCTTCTTACTTCGATAGGTTGTAAGTACTCCGAGAATCGAAAGGCCACACTCTTCCATCCACGCCACAGTCGTGGCCACGACAGACGCAGACCCTGACTTGAAGAATGTCGACAATGGCAACGGGACTGTCGACAGCCCCGCTTGTACTGTACCACCTGTGCCCCGTGATAAAGGTGAGGAGAGGAAGGTATACTGTTTGTAGTCTCGTCGAAGGAGATCCCGTGTGCTGAAGTGAGAGACTGCACGTTTCTCCGAGTTCAGAGTATTTGCAAGAGAACCTATTAAAGGGTGTCCCGAAATTTTTTCTAGGGTATATGTTCCAGGATCCTCCGGCGTCTCGGTTGCTGCCGCTGGAGTGGAGGAAAGTGACGATGCCTTCTTCGCGTAAGGGAGAAGCCACGCAGCTGCTGCACGATCGACATCAATTGCCTTTCCACCCTTGCGCAGGCCCTGAGTATCAATTGTGATAGCGCTCAAGAGGAGGACCGCGAGTTCTGGGGGTATTTGGCTGCGATGGTCCGAGGAAAAGCAAGACATGCATAGGCTCGTCACAAGAGAAGCGCTACTTCCACATGGCTCAATAATTCTGGGAGACGCAGTATCGCAATATTTTCCTTCATCTTCGTGATGGTCAATAATAGCCACGACCCGTGCATCAGATGTTGAATAACGGGTATCTAAAGTGTTATGATCGACCAGCGCATATCGGGTACAATTATGGGCCGCAGATAAGTCCTCCGGACAGAGGAGTTCGACGAAAGGATTAGTTATGCCTGCCAAAGCTAATGCGTGGATATTTTCTGGTCTTAGGGAGAAATCCACGCGAGGCGTGGGCACTAGCGCGATTGCCTTTCCATGGTAATCTGGGGTTCCATATTGTGCCTGATACCAGGCGTAGCCAATGGAACTGGCCACAGTGTCCAAGTCTGTGCCACCGGGGATGGAACGAGCGCCTTAGTCAACATTAACGGAGACACTTGGATGCATGCCTACCCCCTGCTTCGTTGCCCGTGACTATCGTCCAGCCAAGCCCATTGTCCTGGAGAAACTGTGCTTTCTGTCTTTGCAGGTATTGGGATAGAATAGTTGCTGTTGACATCCTTCCCACAGGTTTGTTGTTGGGAGTGTGATGGAATGATCGCGTGAGGATGTGTTTGCGAAAGCCCTGATTCAGTGGTGGATGGACAGACTGATCGAAGTGCCACCGAAACGGGACCAAGTCAAGGTAATTCAAACACGCTCGCCGCCAAGTCGCTGTTAAGATTGGCGTCAACTTGACGGTGCTCGTTGGGTACTGAGTATGTACTGAGTGAAGGCAGCGTTGAAGGAATGCCACGTAGTGAATCTAGTAGTACACGTGGGCAAAGCGAATTTGGTGGCAGTGTAGACGCGATACTCAACACCTGCCTACTTGCCTCCTGGTATCTTTGTCGACGAGATGTTTTCTGAGGAGCTCAAGACGTTGCGCCGACTTGGCTTTCGATATGTTAGTCCCCGTGAATGGCGAGAGACACACTAACGATGTCCTTGAATGCAGTTACTTCTCCAACTCCTCAATTTTGCATCTGTAATAGCTTCTGGGTTGATGATATGGAAAGGCCTGGGTCTATTCTTTAACACTGAGTCTCCAATTGTCGTCGTCCTAAGGTACGTTTAGGTATGCATGGTTTGGAGCTTGGCTAACGCATGTCATCTGCGCTGGGTCATGTAGTGGTTCCATGGAACCGGCATTCTACCGCGGGGACCTCCTTTTCCTAACCAATCCCTCCAACGAAAGGTACCATACTGGAGACATAACCGTCTACAAAATACCAGGTGTAGCCATACCCATCGTCCATCGCGTTCTGGAAACCCATGATGTCGTCATCTCGAACTCGACCAAGAAATCAAAGAAAGATCCGTGAGTCTTGCTAGATCCCCTTACCTGCAACTGAAACTCACCGCAAGTCAAAGATTTGTAAAGTATCAGCCTGGTCCTAATCAACTTCTTCTAACCAAAGGTGACAACAACCACGCCGATGACATCGAATTGTATCGTGGTCTGGAATTCCTCGAGCGGCGACACATTGTTGGCAAAGTCCGCGGGTATGTGTTCTGTTCCTGCTGTGTACGACAGATCGGTGTACCCCCTGTCCCTGTTCGCACGACTGATGGGCTTGGTTTCATAGTTTTGTGCCCTACGTAGGCTACATAACCATCGCTATGGTGAGCACAGTAAATTTACCTTTTCCCTCGATCATCATTCAAGTTTTGTCATTTTGACAGAACGACTTCCCACAATTGAAGTATGCGCTGTTAGGCGGGCTGGGACTTCTGGCTGTGTTGCAACGAGAATAGAGCTAAGACTTACGACTTGCTGAGAATTTATCACATAGTTGCAACAATACATCCCGAAGGCCGTCGGGACCAAATTAGGGCCACTGGGCCCACATGATGTTGAGGCAATCAACGCGTTCTTCCATCCCGGACCAATGGTGTTTACGACAGTGAATTAATCACGCGTTATCAGGTCCAGCCAAGGAACAAATACACATGAGTCGGCTCTCAGACTCTCAGAGTGATGAATGCTGAGCGCTGCGACCTGTACCTGTGTCCAATGAAGCAGTGGGCGCCAAGAGTATGATGTTGGAAACCTCACAAAGTCTAGCTTTTCGAATCCACACCGTGATCGGCGGGAGAGGCCCATCTCGATTCTGCCCATGCTTTGCAATATGTACATAGTGTAATGTAGCTCAGAGCGTTAGCCAGCGCACTGTCGCTGTTCAACGTTCAAGCTTCAAGCTCATTTGTCGCCTCGTCCAACTGGACAACTGTGAGAGTTTTGGCCCAGCAGTCTCTGGGGTCCCATTTCAGGACTGTCACGGTCCACCCGCTTTTGCAGAGTCGCTGTAATAGCCGATCTCTGCTCCCTCTTGTCCTTTTGCTGCTCGGTCTGCTCCCTCCCCATCAAGGCCATCCTGTTGAAGACTGGTTGCCACCTATTTTTTTGGATTTTTTTTTTTTTTACTTTCAAGATAGGTCGCGAAGTCTGAATGGACACTTCGGTTCCAACATCCGAAACGCTCGCCCAGCAGCAGGCCCAACAGCATCCATCCAGTGTTTCTGGTGGACCGTACGTGTCCGCTTTCCCTGAAGTATATCCCCCTCTTCATTCACTCGAATTTTCTATAGGCAACTCCGCTCTCGAGTCACTGTTGTTTGTGCCGAGGTGCGTCAGTCCATTATGATGGTTCTTCACCCACAGAAACTCTTCGCCTAGTGCAAGCGCCTTAAGCTCAAGTGCGACCGGCGCACTCCATGTGGCTCGTGTACAAAGCGTGATGCAGTTGCGAGATGTATTTACTCTGCTGCTGCAGCAGAGAAAGTGTTCGTTTAGCTCTGGCATCGCTCCGTGAGATTTCTTGTATTGATAGTTGACATAGCGATCTCCATTCGTTGCACAACCGACTAAGCCAGGTTGAGTCGCAGCTCGCACAGTTCTCTGCACCGGGGGCTCGATCCCATGCATACCATCCCAAAACACCCGATTCATCTGTCTATGCAGACCGCGCGTTCCTTGCAGTCGGGAAATCTGGCTCCGTATTGTCAATATCTCTGGATGATATAACCTCGATTTGGCTCGAGGAGCAAGATCTTCCAAAGGAAATTCTTCCCGTCCAAGAGCTCCAGAGCCAACCGTCATGTTCCTCTTATGCTAATCCCAGTCAGGTTAAGCTGGAGTTTGCTGTGGCATCCATCCCTGATCAGCAGCCAATCAATACTGGTCTCGAACGCCCTATCCCACTTCTTTTACCTTCCATGTCTGCATATTTTAATGCACCATCACCCTCATCACATGAACCTCCTTGTGTGACCTCACGCTTGATGGCCCATTTGCCCTTCGCGCCTAGAAAACGGCAAAGGCTTTACGATAACGTGGAGGACGTTCTAAAGATGTACCCGTGTTTCAATTTCAAACATTTCAGGGACCGTGCAGAGGCAATGTTCAAATGGGCATCTGAAGCTGGTTGTGCTGGCGTTGATGCAGCTTCGCCAGCCCAAGCAAAGCCAGAATCGGACACTACCAAGACTTCCTCGACTCAGAATGTGGATCTTGCACGTGCCATATTCTTTGGTCCGCCATCCACTACTCCCTTCTCTCCTCCCAAAGCCACCAAACCGTCTATATCTTTCTTTGCAACAGTTGCAGCGGCATTCGCTCTAGGCACATTGGTCGAGAGGGAGGTGGCGGATGAAGAAGCACGGATTCTGGCAGCTGCTCAAGGTGAAGGAATCGTGACTGATGATGCGTCAACCTCCCGTGCCTCTTCCACGAGGAGACATGAAGCACTGGGGAAGAAAAACAAAGCGGTCCAGAAAGAAACTGCTTCGTCACCGTCTGTCCTACTCGCACTCTCCCAGCAAGCCTTATCTCTGTCCGAGAAGAGTAGCCCGTATGATTTGGATTTCCTCGTGGCGATGATCCTTCACGTGCTCTATGCACTTCATGATGGTAAAGTTCGCGTGGCACACCATCTCTTGCCTAATGTAAGTAGATCCCATGATACGATCAACGCGTAGTTGATTCGCCCTGTTTCATATCTGCGGTTGTAGGTCGGAAAAATGGTCAATATCGCACGCATAATAGGTTTGGACTCCGACCCAGACGAGTTCCCCGGTACATTCAATCTATTTGAAGCCGAGTCAAGGAGGCGGCTCTGGTGGGATATTTTCTACTATGATTTGTAGGTCTTCACCCCCTACGCAGAATTCCTACAGCTGACATGCCTGCCATAGGTTTGTGTCAGACTACATGGGTCGTTCTCCCCTTATCTCGGATTCGGAACATACTACACGATTTCCCCAGGATGTGGATGAGGACGTATTCACACCCGCTTGTACATCTATCCCCCTTCCTCGAAGTCCGCTCTCCTTGATCGAGCCAAATGTCTCCGACTTCAAGTATTTTGGATTGAAATGTCGGTGTGTAGCTGCATCTCCAGATACTCTTCGGGCACAGCTCATCCTCATCAGCCTAGCACAACTAATTAAGGATATCAAGAAACGATCATTCAGGGACTCTCTTCAGTACGACTTGGAGGCACAAGAGCGATATTCTCTTGAACAAGCCGTGTCGTGCGCAAATGACATTCAGCAGTGGCTCACCGATCTCCCGGCCCCGTTCCGCTTGGATATCGATTCTGACCCAAACACTGGGACCTTATCAGAAGATGTGGACGACTCATCATCGTCTTCGCCATCTGGTGGTCCTACAGTGTCACCAGTCCTGCTTGCTCAGCGGTGCGAGCTAATGGTCACGACTCAGCGGCTCCTCATGAAAGCCTACATTCCATTTCTACGACCATCCAATAGCCATTCATGTCCGACGACCCATCTTCATGCCACCGTTGGCATATTCGATGCGGCCCATGCGATCATCCGTGCCATTAGAGCGCTCTGTTCTATGTGGAAACAACGGCCAGATCTTAAAGGGAAGCGACCAACCCCTGCGCTGTTCAGCTTTTATTCTTTTGGAAGAATCCTGTTCGATGCCGCTGTTGTGTGTGCCCACAGTGCGATCAAGTATCCTACGAAATATTGGGTGCCGACAGCAGTAGAAGACGTCAACAATGCCTTAGAAATGCTGCGCGACCCATTGTTAAATACAGGCCGTGGACCGATGCGCGGTGGTGTGGAAGGAGATGTCCAAGAATCCATCATGATAATCAGCCAGTTACAGAAGAAGGTCGAGATGGCCCGCAGAGGAAATCCAGACGCGCTAGTTTCTGGGACGAAGAGAAAACGTGATGAGGTCGAAGGCGACACCGAGCGGATACCCAACGGCTTGC
>Ga0307516_10002175_pt1 | contig 26578 bp, 21 predicted proteins | sample 19_EM_MG_FD_203310 | JGI IMG/M metagenome (GOLD analysis project Ga0307516, IMG submission 203310) | Populus trichocarpa ectomycorrhiza microbial communities from riparian zone in the Pacific Northwest, United States - 19_EM | ecosystem: Host-associated > Plants > Roots > Unclassified | place...
CCGGGCCGGAATGGCGTCACGCGATCATGGGGATGATGATCTGCAATGATCGCCGCTGGCCGGAGTCCTGGCGCGTTCTTGGCTTGCAGGGTGTCGAGCTGGTCTGCGTCGGCTACAATTCCGCAGCTTACGATCCGAACGGCGGCGTCGCGGAAGATGCCGCGCTACGTACCTTCCATTCAACGCTCGTGACTCAGGCCAACGCTTACATGAACGCGACATGGGCGATCGCGGTGGCAAAGGCGGGCGACGAGGATGGCTCCGGGTTGATCGGCGGCTCCTGCATCGTGGACCCCAACGGCCGCATCGTCGCCGAAGCGCAGACGCTCGCGGATGAGGTCATCGTCGCCGACATCGATCTCGATCTCTGTCGCCAGGGCAAGGACAAGATGTTCAATTTCGGTGCGCATCGGCGGCCGGAGCAATACGCGGCCATCACAGATCGCGCCGGCGTCATCGAGCCGGCCATTCTCGATGCGGTCTGACATGACGTGGCTGGTCGCAGCGTTGTCTAAGGAGCTGATATGATGCGTCGTTCATACCTTGTTGGGTTCGCCGCGCTTGTCGCTATCGCGGCGGCACAAGCCGCCGAATTGCCTGAAACGATCAAGCAGGCGGGCGTGCTGCGGCTGACGGTCAACTCGACCTACGCTCCAATGGAGTATCACGATCCGGCGACGAACGAACTTGTCGGGCTGGATATCGATCTCGCAAACGAGATCGCGAAACGGCTCGGCGTGAAGATCGTCTGGAGCGAAACGCCTTTCGCCGAACTCATACCCTCGCTGCAGACCAAGCGCGCCGACTTCATCATCAGCGGCATTTCGGACCGCAGCTCGCGTCGTGAAGCGGCTGACTTCATCGACTATCTGACGACGGGTCCGCAATTCTTCGTCCTCGCGGAGAGTGCGGCGAAGTCGGCCGCCGATCTCTGCGGCATGAAGGTCGGAACGACGCGCAGCACCAGCTTCCCGGTCGAAATCGAAAAGTGGAGCAAGCAGAACTGCGAGGCCGGCGGCAAGCCTGCGGTGCAATATGTTCCGGGCGAGAACAGCATCGACGTCCGCAACCAGCTCAAGCAAGGTCGGATCGACGCTGCAGTGCAGGGCAGCGAGACGCTGCCATACGCGCAGCAGCAGGAGGCCGGGAAATACCGCGTGGTGGGAGAGACGCTGTCCACCGGTTACCAAGGCATCATGTTCCGGAAAGACGACGCGGCGCTCCGCGAGGCCGTGACGCAGCACCTCGCGGCAATGATCGCTGACGGCTCCTACCGGGCCATTCTCGATAAATACGGATTGGGCGCGAACGCGGTGCACCAGCCTCTGATGAACGTGGCCACGCAATGAGAGCGGAGCCCACGCTCGCGACAGGCTTTCCCGACATTTCGGAGATGACGGTCGCGCGCCAGGCTCATTGGCGCCGATGGCTCGCGGCAGCCGTGATTATCGTGGTTCTGGCCGTGATCGGGCGCGCGTTCGCCGGCGGTCAGATCGAATGGAGCTATGTCGGTCGCTTCCTGACCGCGACGGTGATCCTCGAAGGCATCGTGAACACCATGGTGATGGCGGTGCTCGCGATGGTTCTCGGCATCGTCTTGGGCGTCGTTGCCGCGATCATGAGGCTTTCGCCCAATCCTGTGCTGCAGTCCGTCGCCGCCGGCTATACTTGGCTGTTCCGCGGCACGCCGCTGATCCTGCAGCTGCTGTTGTGGTTCAACCTTGCGCTGGTGTTTCCGACCATCGGCATTCCTGGCCTGTGGTCGGTTCGTGCGGTAGACCTCATGACCCCGTTCCTGTCCGCGCTTCTCGGTCTTGGCATCAATCAGGGGGCCTACACGTCCGAAGTGATGCGCGCCGGCATGCTGTCGGTCGACGCCGGGCAATATGAGGCCGCCCAGGCGATCGGCATGGGACGGCTGCGCGCGCTGCGCAGGATCATCCTGCCTCAGGCCATGCGGGTGGTCATCCCGCCGCTTGGCAATGAATTCATCGGAATGGTGAAGGCCACGTCGCTTGCAAGCGTCATCCAGTATCCGGAAGTGCTGCACAACGCCGAGAACATCTACTACGCGAATTCGCGCGTGATCGAATTGCTGATCGTCGCCGGCTTCTGGTATCTGCTCGTCGTCTCGATTCTGACGCCCTTGCAGATGCTGCTCGAGCGACACTTCGCCCGCGGCTCACTGCAGGTCGCCCGATGACCCGCCCGCTCGTCGCGATCCGTTCGGTCAGCAAGACCTTCGGGGAGTTTCAGGCTCTCGGACAGGTCTCGCTGGACGTTCGGGCGGGCGAGGTGCTTTGCCTGATCGGGGCGTCGGGATCGGGCAAGACAACGCTGCTGCGCTGTATCAATCAGCTGACGTCCATCGACAGCGGTGGGATCTGGCTGGATGGCGAACTGCTGGGTCTGCGCCAGGAGGGTGCCCGATTACATCGCCTGCCCCCGCGCGAGATCGCGCGGCAGCGCCTGAAGACCGGCATGGTGTTTCAGCGCTTCAATCTCTTCCCTCACAAGACGGCACTGGAAAATGTCACGGAAGGTCCGGTACAGGTCCAGGGTCGGCACAAGGACGACGCCCATGCGGAAGCGATGGAGCTGCTGCGGCGCGTGGGACTTGCGGCAAAGGCCGATGCTTATCCCGCGGAGCTCTCTGGCGGCCAGCAGCAGCGGGTGGCGATCGCCCGCGCGCTCGCGATGAAGCCGATGCTGTTGCTGTTCGACGAACCGACCAGCGCGCTCGATCCCGAACTGGTCGGCGAGGTATTGTCGGTCATGAAGGAGCTTGCCCGCAGCGGCATGACGATGATGGTGGTGACGCACGAACTCGGCTTTGCGCGCGAGGTCGCCGATACCGTCGTCTATATGGACCACGGCGTCATCGTGGAGTCCGGACCGACGTCGGACGTTCTCGGCGCTCCGCGCGAGGTTCGTACCCGATCCTTTCTTTCCGCGGTGATCTGATGAGGCGAAATTCATGATTAAGGTTCTTCTCGCAACTGTCCTCGTTTGCACTGCGGCCGGGGCCGCCATGGCAGTCGAATTGCCGGCCGAGATCGCAAAGCAGGGCAGCATCAAGGTCGCCATCGTGCCGAACTATCCGCCGATGGAATTCCGCGATCCGGCGACGAACACGCTGACCGGTTTCGATGTCGAGCTTGGCGAGGCGCTCGGCCGCAAGCTCGGGCTCAAGATCGTGTGGGAGGAAACCAGTTTCGACCAGATGATGCCCGCGATCGCGACGGGGAGGGTGGATGCGATCTTGTCCGGCATGACGGATCTTGCGAGCCGGCACGATGCCGCGACGTTTGTCGATTACCTTCGCAATGGGCCTCGCTTCTTCACGCTGACATCTCGCGCAGCGGAGATCAAGGACCCGATCGCGTTGTGCGGGAAAACAGTGGGCGCGAGCCGGCGCACGTCGTTTCCGAAGGAGATTGCCACCTGGAGCGACGCGCATTGCCAGGGTGACCCGATCAAGTTCGTCGGCACCGAAGGATCGGCCGATGCAAGGACACAGCTCAAGCAAGGCCGGCTCGATGCGGCCGTCCAGGGCGGCGAGACGCTGCCCTACGTGATGGACCTCGAACCCGGCGCGTATGTCCCGATTGGCGACGTTTTCGCGTTCCAGTTCACCGGGCTTGCCTTGAGCGTCAAGGAAAAGGTGCTTCAGCAGGCGGTCGTGGAAGCGCTCGACGCCCTGATCGCGGATGGCTCCTATCGCGCCTTGCTCGCGAAATGGAAATTGACCGACTACGGCGTGGAAAAGGCGACAATCAATGCTGGACAGTAAAGCGCTTGGGAGCATTCCGCTCGTTCCGGCGAACACGGCGGCGCCGGCCCCGGACTATCCCTGGCCCAAGCCCTTTACATCGGCGATGTTCCTCTCCTTTGACGTGGACGCGGAGAGTGCCTGGACCAGCAAGGACGCAGGCCACGCCCAGCGCCTGATCACGATGAGCTATGGCGGCTATGAAGCGCGTGTAGGCACGCCGAAACTGCTGGAACTGCTCGATCAACTTGGTCTCAAGGCGACATTCTTCGTCACCGGCTGGTCGGTGGACGCGCATCCGGCGATGGCTGAGGCCATTCTCAAGGCCGGCCACGAGATCGGTCATCACGGCTACTTCCATCTGCTGCCGGATCCGGGTGACCCCTGGATCGAGGAGGAACTCGAACGAGGATTCGAGGCGCTGAAGCGACGGCTCGGCGTGAAGCCGATCGGCTATCGCGCACCCTATGGCGAATTCACCGAGGAGCTGCGCGTGGCGCTGGTGCGCCACGGCATTGTCTATACCTCGTCCTTTCGCGACGATGTGCGGCCTTACCGCCATCGGCTGGCGGATGGCGCGCCGGGCACCATCGAGCTTCCGGTCACGGCGAGCTACGACGACTGGATGCATGGGTTGTCCGCCCGATTCAGCCCAAGGCCGATCTTTCCCAAGGAGCATGTGCTCTCGATCTGGAAGGACGAACTCGACGAGACCAGGGACTGGGGTGCGATGGTCACCACCGTCCTGCATCCGCAATGCAGCGGTCGTCCGATGCGGCTTCGTCTCTTGCGGGAGTTTCTCACCTACGCCAAATCCTGTTCCGATCTTTGGATCACCACCGGGGAGGCGATCGCAGCGAATTTCACAAGCCACGAGGCTGCCGGTAACCGCCCCGATCCCATGTCCCGATGAGCGCCTCTGTCATGTCGTCAACCCGGTTCGTTTCCCGTCGCTCCCTGCTAAGGGCCGCCGCCGCGGTGCCGGCGCTTTCGCTGCCGGGAATCCTGCGCGCCCAGTCGCAGACGACGTTGCGCTTCATTCCCGTGATCGATCTGACCTTCGTGGATCCGATCTTCTCCACGGCGCAGGTCTCGCGAAACCACGGCTTCATGGTGTACGACACGCTCTACGGCATGAACGCGGCCCTCGAGGTCTCGCCTCAGATGGTCTCGGGGCATGTGGTCTCCAGCGACGATCGGCAATGGGATCTCACCTTGCGCGACGGTCTGCTGTGGCATGACGGCGAGCGTGTCCTGGCGCGCGATTGTGTCGCGAGCATTCGCCGATGGGCCGCCCGCGACGGCCTTGGTGCCGAGCTGATGGCGGCGACGGACGAACTGTTGGCGACCGATGACCGTACCATCCGCTTTCGTCTGAACCGGCCTTTCCCGTTGTTGCCCGCGGCGCTCGGCAAATCCGCGGTCCAGGCGGCGTTCATGATGCCCGAGCGGTTGGCGAGCCAGGATGCCTTCAAGCCGCTCACCGAGGTGATCGGCAGCGGTCCGTTCCGTTTCGTGGCCGACGAGCGCGTTCAGGGCGCGCGCAACGTCTACGCCCGCTTCGATCGCTATCAGCCCCGCGAGGGTGGCACGCCGGACTGGACCGCCGGTCCCAAGATCGTGCATTACGATCGCGTGGTGTGGACGACGATGCCGGACGCAGCGACGGGGGTCGCCGCCCTGCAGACCGGCGAGCAGGACTGGCAGGAGACTACGCCGCACGACCTGCTTCCGGTGTTGAAGCGGGCCGGGCGCATCACCACGCGGATTCTTGACCCGCGCGGATACACCTGCATGCTCCGCGTCAATCATCTGCAGCCGCCGTTCGACAACCCGGCGATCCGCCGGGCCCTGTTGGGCGCCATCGATCAGTCCGCTTTCATGACGGCGGTTGCGGGCGACGATCCCGCCTATCAATCCTCGCCGATCGGCTTCTTCGCGCCGGGCACGCCGCTGGCGAGCGATGTCGGCCTTGACGTGTTTCGCGGACCGCGCGATCTGGCGAAGGTCAAGGCCGATCTGAAGGTTGCCGGTTACAACGGTGAAAAGGTGGTGCTGCTCGTCCCGGTGAACTCGCTTGCGCAGAAGCCGCTCGGCGACGTGGCGGCCGACATGTTGCAGCAGGTCGGCATGAACGTCGAGTATGCGGGAATGGAATTCGGCGCAGTGCTGCAACGGCAGCTGAAAAAGGATCCGATCACCCAGGGCGGGTGGAGCGCCGGTGTGGGCAACTGGCAGGGCATTGATTGGCTGAATCCGGCCGGCAATACCAATCTGCGCGGGGATGGCAAGGCAGCCGGCTGGTACAGGAGCGAAAAGATGGGGGCGTTGCGAAGCCAATGGCTCGCCGCCGCCAGTCTTGCCGAGCAACAGCGTATCTGCCGCGATATCCAGGCGCTGTCGTTCGAGGAAATTCCCTACTTTCCGATCGGTCAGTACAAGCAGCCGACCGCGTACCGCGCGAGCATCAGTGGTATCCTCGACGGCACCGCTGTGTTCTGGAATGTGCGCCCGACATGAGCACGATCGCGGTCTTCGGCAGCTATGTCCTGTCGCGCCGGGACGGCGCCCAGGAGGTGCTGCGCGACCATTGGGTGTTGCTCGAGGGCAAGCGGATCGCCGCCGTGACGCGCGACCGGCCGTCCGCCACCGAGGTCTTCGACAAGCCAGGCCGCTTTGTGCTGCCCGGTCTCATGAACCTGCACAACCATTGCTTCAGCGAAGCCGTCGCCCGGACGCATACGGAGGACGGCAATGGCCGTCGCAACAACCAGAGCATCGTCTACACCGTGCTGCTGCCGCTGACCAGGCGCGGCGCCGAGCTGCTGTCGCCGGCCGAGCGGCTCGCCATCGCGCGGCTCGGCATCCTGCAGCTCCTGAAGGGCGGCGCCACCACGGTGATGGAGCCGTTTCGCAACACCATCCCCGAGATGTTCGATGCGGCCGAGGAGATGGGCATCCGCATCTACGGCGCGCCTTATCTGTTCTCCACGTCGGATGCCAAGGCCGGTGCGGACGGCGTGGTGCGTTACGCCGGCGATGACGGCCAGGCCGACATGGACACCTGGAACGCGCTGTATGATCGCTGGAATGGCCGCGGCGACGGCCGGATCGGCCTTGCGATGAGCCCGCACGCCACCGACACGTGCGGTGCGGATTTGCTGCGGGCCTGCGCCGCTCGCGCCCGCGAGCTCGATGTCCCGATCACGACCCATCTGGCGCAAAGCCAGGCCGAGGTTGCGACGATCGGCGCGCGCCATGGCGGTCGCACGCCCGCCGAATATCTCGACTGGCTGGGATTGCTTGCGCCTGACCTCCTGGCCGCGCACTGCATCGCGAGCACCGATGGCGATCTGAAGCTGATGGCGGCGCGAGGCGCAACGGTTCTGAACTGTCCGCGCGTGTTTGCGCGCGCGGGCGTGACCGCGGCGTTCAGCCGCTTTGCCGGACATGGCGTCAGGACGGTGGTTGGAACCGATGGCTACAACATGGATCTTCTCGGCGAACTCAATGCCGCGTCGATGATCTCAAAGATCGTGTCCGGTCGCGCGGATGTGGCAAATGCACCTGATCTGATCGAGTCGGTTACGGCGACCGCGGCCTCGCTGATCAAGCGTCCAGACCTCGGCACGATCACGCCGGGCGCAACCGCTGATCTCACCGTCGTCGACCTGACGCATCCGCACCTGCAGCCGCTGTTTGATCCACGACGCGGATTGATCGCGCTCGCCAACCGGGCCAATATCGACCAGGTCATCGTCGATGGGCGTGTGCTGATCGATGCAGGCTGCTACGTTCATGGTGACGAGGCCGCGATCATTTCGGCGGCGGCCGCGGCGATTGGCAAGATCTGGGATTTACCGGAGGCCCAGGCCGCCTTCAATGGCTGACGGACTGTCGATGCACTGGCTCGCGTGGATAGGCGAGAGGAGCCCCCGCCGCTTCACCTGCCAAACTCGGAGATGACGATGCCTTTCGATTTGGTCCTGCGCGGCGGTCGGGTGATCGATCCCTCCCAGAAACTCGACGCAGTGACGGATATAGCCTTCGCCGGCGGCAAGGTGGTCATGATCGGAAACGAGCTCAAGGCCGATCCGGGAACCGATGTGCGCGACGTGTCGGGCTACATCGTCACGCCGGGCCTCATCGATCTGCACACCCACGTTTACTGGGGCGGCACCTCGCTCGGCATCGACGCTGAGGAGTTCTGCCGCACCTCAGGCGTCACCACGGCGGTCGACACCGGCAGCGCCGGCCCGGGTAATTTCGCCGGCTTCCGCAAGCACGTGATCGAGCCGAGCCAGGTCCGCATTCTCGCCTATCTGCATGTCTCGCATGCCGGCATCTTCGGCTTCTCGCATCGGGTCATGGTCGGCGAGAGCGAAGAGATCCGGCTGATGAATCCGATCGACGCGGTCAAGGTGGCAGAGGACAACCGTGACCTCGTCGTCGGCATCAAGGTGCGCGTCGGCCTGCACGCCTCCGGCACTTCGGGGATCGTGCCGCTCGACATCGCGCTCGAGGTCGCCGAGCAGGTCGGCATGCCGCTGATGGCGCATATCGATCATCCGCCGCCGAGCTATGAGGAGGTGGTCGCCCGTCTGCGTCCCGGCGACGTTCTTACCCACGCATTCCGGCCGTTTCCCAACACGCCCACCACCGCCCAGGGCACGGTGAAGAAGGTGGTGCAGGAGGCGCGCGAACGCGGCGTGCTGTTCGATATCGGCCACGGCAAGGGCTCGTTCGCCTTCAAGACCGCGCGGGCCATGCTCGCCAACGGCTTCTCACCGGACACCATCTCGTCGGATGTTCATGCTCTGTGCATCGACGGCCCGGCTTTCGACCAGGTGACCACCATGTCCAAGTTCCTCTGCATGGGTATGCCGCTGCCTGACGTGGTTGCGGCTTCGACGGTCAATGCGGCGATGGCGCTGCGGCGTCCTCAACTCGGGAGCCTCAAGCCGGGGAGCGTCGGAGATGCGACCGTCATCTCGATCAAGCAAGGCCAGTTCGACTACGTTGATGTCGTCGGTGAGCACTTGATCGGTGATCGCAAGATCGCTTCCGAAGGCGTCGTCATTGCGGGCCGTTGGTGGCACCCGAAACAATCGCCGAAATTCGCGCAGCTTGCGGCCAAGTGAGGACGGCTATTCATGTGATCACTCGAACGTGCGATCGCCCGAGATGCTTTCTCAGACGCGAGCTGGCGGCGGAGCGAGCGGGCCGCGGTGGCATACCGTTTGCACGCAAATGGGTTGATTGCCATCGTCTAGCCGGCCTGCTGCAACTCACTTGCCGCCGAAACTCGGCCGATGGCGGAACTGCAACGTGAAACTGGGAGAGCGTCATGGACCGCAGGACTCTGTTGAAAGGATTGACCGGGGTAGGCAGCCTGGCGGCAACGGGCGGGCTGTCGATGCCGGCCCTGGCCCAGGGCGCCGCCGCGCGCACGTTGCGCTTTGTGCCCCAGGCCAACCTCGCGAACTTCGATCCCATTTGGGGTACGCAATATGTCGTGCGCAACGCCGCCGCGCTGGTGTGGGACACCCTTTACGGCATCGACGCCACGCTGCAGCCGCAGCGCCAGATGGTCGAGGCTGAGGAAGTCTCCGATGATGGTCTGATCTGGACCTTTCGCCTCCGACCGGGGCTGAAGTTCCACGACGGCGAACCGGTGCGGAGCAAGGATGTGGTGGCGAGCCTGGCGCGTTGGTCGGCCCGCGATCCGATGGGGCTGATGATCAAGGCGCTCCAGAACGAGCTCACCGCGGTCGACGACAGGACCTTCAAATGGGCCCTGAAGCAGCCCTATCCCAAGCTGCTTCTGGCGCTGGGCAAGAACAATTCGCCCTGCGGCTTCATCATGCCGGAGCGCATCGCACAGACCGACCCATTCAAGCAGATTACTGAATATATCGGGTCGGGCCCCATGAAGTTTGCGAAAGCCGAATGGGTGCCTGGCGCCAAGGCGGTGTTCGAGAAGTTTGCCGACTACGTGCCGCGGCAGGAGAAGGCGTCCTGGCTCGCCGGCGGTAAACAGATGCTGGTCGACCGCGTGGAATGGGTGGTGATACCGGATCCTGCCACCGCGGCGGCCGCGTTGCAGAACGGCGAGGTCGATTGGTGGGAGAGCCCAATTCCCGACCTCGCGCCGGTGCTCAAGAAAAACGGCAATATCAACGTCGACATCGCCGACCCGCTCGGCAATATCGGTTCGTTCCGGATGAACCATCTGCATCCGCCCTTCAACGATGTGAGGGCGCGCCGCGCCGTGCTAATGGCGATGAACCAGGAAGACTACATGCGTGCGCTGGTCGGCGATGATAACTCGCTCTGGAAGGCGCTGCCGGGTTTCTTCACGCCCGATACGCCGCTCTACACGGAGGAGGGCGGCGAGATCCTGAAGGGCAAGCGCGATATCGCAGCCGCCAAGAAGCTGCTGGCCGAGAGCGGCTATTCGGGCCAGCCCGTCACATGCCTGGTGGCGCAGGATCAGCCGATCACCAAGGCCATGGGCGATGTCACCGCGGATCTGTTGAAGCAACTGGGCATGAATGTCGATTTCGTCGCGACCGATTGGGGCACGGTTGGTGCCCGTCGCGCCCAGAAGACGCCTCCGGGCCAGGGTGGTTGGCAGATGTTCCACACCTGGCATGCCGGCGCGGACTGCATCAGTCCCGCTCCCTATACCGCCATTCGCGCCAATGGCGACAAGGCGTGGTTTGGCTGGCCCTCGAGCCCGTCCGCGGAGAAGGAAGTCACGGCCTGGTTCGATGCCAAGAATCTTGACGAGGAGAAGGCCGCGGTCAGGCGCCTCAGCAGAGCAGCGTTCGAGGATGTCATCTATGCGCCGACCGGCTTTTTCCTGAGCTACACGGCGTGGCGCAAGAGCATCTCCGGTGTGGTGAAGGGACCGCTGCCTTTCTTCTGGGGCGTGTCGAAGACCGCATGACGGTGCGGTGAACCAGATGCTCTCGTATATTCTCCGGCGCATTGTCGCAACGTTGCCTGTGATGGCGATCGTCGCGCTGTTCGTCTTCAGTCTCCTCTACATTGCGCCGGGGGATCCGGCGGCGGTGATCGCGGGCGACCAGGCCAGCCCCGCCGACGTTGAGCGTATTCGCCAGAGCCTCGGCCTCGACCAGCCATTTCTCGTCCAGTTCGGCACGTGGCTCTGGCACATCCTCCACGGCGATCTCGGTACCTCGATTTTCACCAGCCTGCCGGTCGCCTCGCTGATCGCGCAGCGCATCGAGCCGACGCTCTCGCTGATGGCGATAACCCTGATCCTGACCCTTCTTGTTGCGGTGCCGCTAGGCGTGGTGGCGGCGTGGAAAGCGGGCAGCTGGGTCGACCGCACCATCATGGCATTCGCCGTGTTCGCCTTCTCGCTTCCCGTCTTCGTGGTCGGATACGTCCTCGCCTACGTGTTTGCGCTGCAGTTCGAATGGCTTCCGGTGCAGGGCTACACACCGCTGGCCGAAGGCTTCTGGCCTTGGCTTAAAAACCTGATCCTGCCTTCTCTCGCGCTCGGCTGCGTCTACATCGCGCTGATCGCGCGCATCACGCGGGCCTCGATGCTCGAGGTGCTACAGCAGGACTATGTCCGGACCGCCCGAGCCAAGGGTCTGGGGCAGGGCAACATCCTGTTCGTCCATGCGCTGAAAAACGCAGCCGTTCCGATCGTGACGGTGATCGGTATCGGCATTGCGCTGCTCATCGGCGGCGCGGTGGTGACCGAAAGTGTGTTCGCCATTCCCGGCCTTGGCCGGCTGACGGTCGACGCGATCCTGCGCCGCGACTATCCCGTGATCCAGGGCATCGTCCTGTTGTTCAGCTTCCTCTATGTGCTGGTCAATCTGATGGTCGATGTCACCTATACGCTGGTCGACCCGAGGATCCGCTATTGACCGTCTCGACCACCACAACTGCGCTGGTGCCGCCCGGCCTCGTCATTGCACCGCAGCTGCCGGACCTGCTGCTGCCGGTGGCAGTCCGCCGTGGCGTGCTCGGCTTCCTGCGCAATCATCCGACCGTCGCGATCGGCGGCGCACTGCTCCTCCTTCTCGTGCTGGTCGGGATTTTCGCGCCCTATCTCGGGACCGTCGACCCAACCGCGCTCGCGCCCGCCAGGCGCACGCGCGCGCCGTCTGCGGCTTTTTGGTTCGGCACCGACCTGTTGGGCCGCGACATCTATTCGCGCGTGCTTTACGGGGCACGGGTCTCGCTTGCTGTAGGCCTTTCGGTCGCCGCGCTGGCTTCGCTCGCCGGCCTCACCATTGGACTCGTCTCGGGGTTCGTGCGCTGGGCGGACGGCATCCTGATGCGAGTCATGGATGGGCTGATGTCGATACCGCCGATCCTGCTCGCCATCGCGCTCATGGCGTTGACGCGCGGCAGCGTCGGCAACGTCATCCTCGCCATCACCGTCGCCGAAATCCCGCGTGTTTCACGTCTCGTGCGCAGCGTCGTGCTGTCGCTGCGGGAGCAGCCCTATGTCGACGCCGCAACGGCCTGCGGCACGCGAACGCCGATGATCATCCTGCGTCACATCCTGCCCAACACGCTGGCGCCGATGCTGGTCCAGGCAACCTATATCTGCGCCAGCGCCATGATCGTGGAGTCCATCCTTTCCTTCATCGGCGCCGGCACGCCGCCCACCATTCCGTCCTGGGGCAACATCATGGCCGAGGGCAGGGCGCTCTGGCAGATCAAACCCTATATCGTGTTCTTTCCCGCCGCGTTCCTGTCGGTCACGGTGCTTGCCGTCAACCTGCTCGGCGACGGCCTGCGTGATGCGCTCGATCCGCGCATGGCCAAATCCCTGTAGGGCACAGATCCGATGGCGCTGCTCGAAGTCCAGGATCTGCAGGTCCATTTCCGTACCGCCGAGGGGATCAACCGCGCCGTCGACGGCGTCTCCTTCCATGTCGACGAAGGCGAGACGCTGGCCATCGTCGGTGAATCCGGCTGCGGCAAGTCGGTCACGTCCATGTCGCTGATGCGGCTCATCCCCGAGCCCCCGGGCAAGATCGCGGGCTCTGTCCGTTTCCAGGGAAGGGATTTGCTGCAACTCTCCGAGCGCGAGATGCGCGCGATCCGCGGCAACGACATTTCGATGATCTTCCAGGAGCCGATGACCAGCCTGAATCCGGTCCTCACTGTTGGCCGTCAGATCGGCGAGACGCTGCGGATGCATCAGGGACTCGACAGGCAGGGCGCAGAGGCACGCGCCATCGAGATGCTGACACTGGTTGGCATCTCGGAGCCCGTGCGACGCGTGCGCGAATATCCGCATCAGCTCTCCGGCGGTATGCGCCAGCGCGTGATGATCGCCATGGCGCTTGCCTGCAATCCAAAACTCCTGATCGCCGACGAGCCGACCACGGCGCTGGATGTCACCATCCAGGCGCAGATCCTGCAGCTGATGCTGGACCTCAAGCGCCGCGTCGGCGCGGCGATCGTTCTGATCACCCATGATCTCGGCGTGGTCGCCGAAGTCGCCGAGCGCGTCATGGTCATGTATGCCGGCCGCAAGGTTGAGGAGGCGCCTGTGGCCGAGCTGTTCCGCTCGCCGCGCCATCCCTACACGCAGGGCCTGCTCGGCGCGGTGCCGAAGCTCGGTTCCTCCCTCACCGGCGCGACGAGGCGGCTCGCCGAGATTCCCGGGCAAGTGCCCAGCCTCAAGAAGCGGGTCGACGGTTGCGTCTTTGCCGGACGGTGCTCCCTGGCTACCAGCCTCTGTCGTGAGGTCGCGCCGGGTCTCGAAGAAAAGGCCTCGCGCCACATCGTCGCCTGCCATTACGTCCCCAAGGAGGTGGCCGCGGCATGAGCGCCCCGCTGCTCCAGGTCAACGACCTCAAGAAGCATTTCCCCGTCCGCGGCGGCCTGTTCAGCCGCAAGTCCAGCTGGGTCTATGCTGTGGACGGCGTGTCCTTTGAGATCGCGCGCGGCGAGACCCTGTCTCTCGTGGGCGAGTCCGGCTGCGGCAAGTCAACCGTCGGCCGAGCCATCCTGCGACTGTTCGACATCACCGCCGGCCAGGTGGTGCTGGACGGCCAGCGCGTCGACGCTCTTTCACCCGACGGGCTACGTCGCATGCGCCGCCGCGTGCAGGTGGTGTTCCAGGATCCCTACTCCAGTCTCAATCCGCGTATGCGGGTGCGTGATATTCTCGCCGAACCGATCCGCAACTTCGGTCTCGCCAGGTCTTCCGCGGAACTTGAGGCGCGGCTCGCGGCGTTGATGGACACCGTGCGCCTGCCGCGCGACGCACTGAACCGCCGACCGCATGAATTCTCGGGCGGTCAGCGTCAGCGCATCGGCATCGCCCGCGCACTCGCCGCCGAGCCCGACCTCATTGTCTGCGACGAGGCGGTGTCGGCTCTCGACGTCTCGGTCAAGGCGCAGATCGTCAATTTGCTGCAGGATCTGCAGCAGGAGTTCGGCCTTGCGCTGCTCTTCATCAGCCACGATCTGGCGATCGTCGAGCACATGACGCACCGTGTCGCGGTCATGTATCTCGGCAAGATCGTCGAGATGGCGCCCAAGCGCGACATCTTCACCGCGCCGAAGCATCCCTACACCAAGGCCCTGCTTTCGGCCGTGCCGGTGCCGGACCCCGCGGCCGCCCGCACCCCGATGATCCTGAAGGGCGATGTGCCGAGCCCGATCAATCCACCCAGTGGATGCCGCTTCCACACCCGCTGTCCGTTCGTGTTCGATCGCTGCCGGACGGAGGAGCCGGAGCTTCGCTCGACCGGGGGCGGCCAGTGGGTGGCGTGTCACCTCGACGCACTGCCCGAAGCGCCGGGAACAGGTCGATGATCCACGTTGGGCACCGCCGAAATCGAAGGCCGGTCGAGTGAGATTGCATGAATGCGATAGGTACGTGGATGCGCAGTCCGATGCCGCCTCTGTGCATCCGTGTGGTGAGCTTCGATGGCTGACGCCGCCGAGCCGGAATGGAAACCCGAATTACGCAAAATAGAAAGCTGATTATGCGCGTCATTAACGTCGCCGCTGCCCAGATGGGCCCGATCCAGAAAGCCGACAGCCGCGAGACCGTCGTCAAGCGCATGATCGCGCTGATGGATGAAGCCAAGGCAAAAAGCGCCGATCTGATCGTCTATCCGGAGCTGGCGCTGACCACGTTCTTTCCCCGCTGGTACATGGAGGATCAGGCCGAAGTCGATGCCTGGTTTGAGCGCGAGATGCCGAATGCGGCGACCATGCCGCTGTTCGAACGCGCTGCCCAACATCAGATCGCCATGAGCTTTGGCTATGCCGAACTGACCCCGGATGGGCACCATTTCAACACCTGCATCCTCACCGACAAATCCGCCGGGATTGTCGGCAGGTACCGCAAGATTCACCTGCCGGGGCATTCGGAGTTTGAGACAGAACGCGCCTTCCAGCATCTGGAGAAGCGCTACTTCGAACCGGGGGATCTCGGCTTCAACGTCTGGCGCGCGCTCGGCGGGATCTTCGGCATGGCGGTCTGCAACGATCGGCGCTGGCCTGAGACCTATCGCGTCATGGGTCTGCAAGGTGTCGAGATGGTGCTGATCGGCTACAACACGCCCTCGGTCAATGCCGAGAAGAGCGAGGAGGGGCCCGAGAAACGGTTGTTTCACAACCGGCTGTCGGTGCAGGCCGGTGCCTACCAGAATGCAACGTGGGTCGTCGCCGTCGCCAAGGCCGGCGTCGAGGATGGTCACCCGTTGATCGGTGGCAGCCTGATCGTCGATCCAAACGGCGAGATCGTCGTCGAGGCCAGGACCGAAGAGGACGAATTGCTGGTTCACCCCTGCGATCTCGACGCCACCACCTTTGGCAAGAACACGATCTTCAACTTCGCCCACCATCGCCGCATCGAGCATTACGGCCTGATTACGAGGCGCACCGGCGCGGTGCCGCCTCCGGAAGTGTAGACGTTCCCATCCGGAGGCAACGCCTAATGCTGCGAGAACTGCACCGTACCCAGCGCCATGGTCACAGCCGCCTGGGTCGGGTCGATGACGGGAATCCCGAGCGCCTGTTCCAGCGACTTGCGGTGACGCGCCATGCCGGCGCAGCCCATCACGATGGCGCCGGCGCCATCTTCATCCTTGAGCGCGCGACCGACCTCGATCATCTTCGCCAGCGTTCCGTCGCCCGACGTGGTCTCCGCCACGCTCATGTTGAGCGGCCGTTCGCTGGTCATGCGATCCATCAACCCCATTTGTCTCAGATAACGAAGATGACGGCGGATCGAGCGCTGGGCGATCGCGATAACGCCGAAGGTCTCGGCCCGCGCCAGCGCCGTCAGCACGCCGCATTCGGCGATGCCAAACACCGGCCGGTCCGTTCCTTCGCGGCAGACATGCAGACCGGGATCGCTGTAGCAGGCAATGACGAACGCAGCGGAGTGATTGTCGCTCTCGACAAGACGGCGCAACGGCATCACCACGCTGTCGGCGTCGGCCTGGCTCTCGATCCCATGCGGTCCCTCGGCCAGCGTCTCGCAGACGATCTCAGGTCCGCCGTCGAAGTCGAGCGGCTTCAAAGCTTCCTTCAGCCCTTGCGTCACGAGGTGATTGGAATTGGGATTGATGACGAGAATACGCGGCCGGGACATCGTGTTTTCCTGCTGATGCTTCAACTGAGACGAATTGAAAAGGCAACGACCGTGCCATCGAATACGGCATGATCGGCGTACTGTTGCGCTGACGCAAGGGAGCGCAGCGGCACGATCTGTGCTTTCATCCGGCGAATGCAAGATCGCACGACGCGACTTTGACTGCGAGACCTTGAGAACAAGGCGTGAAGATGAGACCTGGGAGCCGATGATGACCGAACCTGCCTATGACCTTCTCATTCGCGGTGGTCGCGTCGCGACCGCGAGCGACGTGTTCGAGGCCGACGTCGCCATTTCCGGCGAGACCATCGCCGCCGTCGGTCGCGGGCTGTCGGGCGCGAAGCGCGAGATCGATGCGCGGGGCAAGCTGGTTCTGCCAGGCGGCGTCGACAGCCACGCGCATATCGAGCAGCTTTCGGCCGCAGGCATCATGAATGCCGATACGTTCGAGAGCGCGACGGTCTCGGCGGCCTTTGGCGGCACCACCACCGTAATCTCGTTCGCGGCCCAGCATGTCGGCATGAAACTGCCGCAGGTGCTCGAGGATTATCACGCGCTCGCGAGAAAAGGCGCCGTGATCGACTACGCCTTTCATATGATCATCGCCGACCCGACAAAGGAGACGCTGGAGACGGATCTGCCTGATCTGATCAAGCAGGGCCATGCCTCGATCAAGATCTTCATGACTTACGATCGCCTGAAGATCGACGACGAACCGCTGCTGGATATTTTGCTTGCGGCGCGCGACGGCGGCGCGATGCTGTGCGCGCATGCCGAGAACCATGGGGTCATTTCCTGGATGGTGAAGCGGCTGCTCACGCGTGGCTATACGCACCCCAAATATCACGCCATCAGCCATGCCCGGATTTCGGAAGCCGAAGCTTTCAACCGGCTGATTGGCATGGCCGCGCTGCTCGATCAGCCGATCATGATCTTTCACGTGTCGACTGCGGAAGGCGCCAAGGTGATCCGCGATGCGCGCGGGCAGGGCTTGAAGGTGTTCGCCGAGACCTGCCCGCAATATCTCTTCCTCACCGCAGATGATCTCGACAAGCCAGGCGCCGAAGGCGCCAAATGGATGTGCAGCCCGCCTCCGCGCCGCGCCGCGGATCAGGAAGCGCTGTGGCAGGCGCTTGCGCTAGGCGATCTGCAGACCATTTCATCCGACCACGCGCCCTACCGCTTCGATGACACTGGCAAGTTGCGCGCCAGGCCCGATCCCAATTTCAAGCAAGTCGCGAACGGGTTGCCGGGCCTCGAAGTTCGCCTGCCGCTGTTGTTCGATGCGATGGTGTCGAAGGGCCGCCTGGGGGCCGAAAAATTCGTCGAGCTGACCGCGACGGCACCGGCCAAGATCTACAATCTGCACCCGCGCAAGGGCTCGATTGCCATCGGCGCCGATGCCGATATCGCGATCTGGGATCCGCAGCGCGAGGTCACGCTGAGCGACGAGATGGTGCACGATCTCGCCGGTTACACCCCCTATGCCGGCCGCAAGCTGCGTGGCTGGCCGGTCACGGTGTTGTCGCGCGGGCGGATCGTCGTCGCGGACGGCAAGCGTTCCGTCGAAGCAGGCTCAGGCCGCTTCCTTGCGCGCACCGGCGGCGAGGCGGCCAAGCCCACAGGTCGGCTGGTCGCCGATATGGATCCGGAGCAGAATTTCGGCGCGAGGCTCTTGTGAGTTTCGGCCCATCGCGATGAGGGAGGGCTTCCGCGGCACCGCGCTTCGCCCCGGCCGGCCAGCAGGCAAGCAGGACGCAAGAGCATCGGCGCTGATTGTGACCCGCGCCGCGTCTTCAACAACCGACGGCCCTACTTTACGGTGAAATAGAAATCCTCACCCGGCAAGGAACCATAAACGAACGGTTCTTGCTGGCGTCTTGTCGCGGAACGAACATCGTCCCGGACGATGCGAAAAAACATCCCTATCTCGAGGTTGGGCGTCTGCAGATGGTTCAAGAGCGCCGTCGCAAATGGACTATGATCGCCGTTTCCGTCCAGAGCCACCTGACCGTCGCGTGCCGCATACGCCACAAGCGTTCCGACACCGGGTTCGATCGCCGCTAGTCCACGGGTCAGCGAACGTGACGCGACTGTCTGCTTCATTTTCACGATGAAGGGATTCTCGCGACAGGCGTCCAGCAGCACCATCCGCAATTTGGCTGCTCTTTCAGTCGCGATCAGCACGCGATCGAGCGGCACTGCCTCGTCCTGGACGTCCCGATCCGAAACCAGTCTTGCGTCGACAGGAACCAGATAATTTTCACCATTCAGAACGATGCCATGGCCGGCATAGTAGATGACTGCCCAGTCCGCCGTGGCGGCGACCTCTTCGAATTTTCGCAGGGCTTTGGTCAATTGCTCCCGCGTGAGATCGTGCTCGACTTGCACGAATTGGAATCCAACTTGGCGCAGGGCATCTGCCATCGCGTCGGCGTCTCGCGAGGGATTGGGCAGATATTGCACATTTTGATAGGCTGAATTGCCGATGATGAGTGCGACCCGCTTGCCCTGATCGATGACAGCCTTCGGAGGAACTGTCGGAGCAGCAGTCGCCAGACGAAGCTTCTCGGCAGCTTTTTTCGCATCCTCAAGCTCGGCAAGCTTGCGGACAGCATCCTCCTGCGCCTGCCTTGCCAGCAGTTGCTGCGCCGCCTTGTCGGCCAACAGTTTCTCGTTCGCCAATCGCGCCTGTTCTTTTTCCGCCTGGACGCGTTTTTCGGCTTCCAGTCGCGCATCCTCGGCCAGCTTGGCGATGCGGATCCGCGCCGTTGCCTGTGCCTGCCGGCCCGATTCCGGATCCGGATCCTTTTCTGCCGCGAGCGTCAGCGCCTTGTCGTAGTCCGCCTTGGCCTCCTTCAACGAAGTCTTCCTCTCCAACGCGAGACCTCGGCCGGTATAGGCACAGATGGCGGCGGCCGAGACCGCAAGAGCGGAGGAGTAGTCGCTGATGGAGCGATCAAGGTCGCCCCGTTCCTGAAGCGTATCACCCCGGCGGCACAGCGTCAGCGCCGAATTTGGAAGCAGAGCAATCGACTTGTCGAGATCGGCAAGCGATCGGTTCAGATCTCCCTTGAGCCGCCACACCTCGCCCCGGTTGCTGAGCGCACGATCCTCCTTCGGATTGTACAGCAGCGCGTCATCGTAATCGGAAATCGCCTGGTCGAGTTCGTTCTTGTCCTTCCAGACCAGCGCCCGGTTGATGAGCGCATCTCCTGACGTCGCGTTGAGCTTGACGGCTTCATTGTGACTGGCCATCGCGGCATCGAGATCGCCCTTGAGCCGCAGACTTTCACCGCGTCCGCTATAGGCGCGCCAATCGTCGGGCTTGAGAGCAATGGCCTGACCGTAGTCCTGAATGGCGCGGTCGAACTGGCTGCGGTCGATCCAGACCTGGGCGCGCTCGTTGAATGCCGTCGGGTCCTTCGGCGAGATCCTGATGGCCTGGTCGAAATCCTTGAGTGCCTTGTCGAAGTCTCGTTTGCGGTACCAGGCATCGCCGCGATGGAGGTAAGCCGCGTAATAATCCGCATTGAGCGCGATCGCCGCGTCGAAATCTCGGATCGATCGTTCAAGCTCGCCCTTGCTGTACAGGGCAAAGCCGCGAAGATAGAACCCGAAGGAGGATTTGGGATCGAGTATGATCGCCTGATTCAGGTCGACGATGGCGCGATCAAATTCGTTCTGCTTGATCAGGACGAAGCCGCGATTGCGAAACGCCTCGACAAATCGTGGATTGCGTTCGACCGCCGCGCCGTAGTCCTGGACGGCGTTCGGGTACACGCCTTTGCGAAACCAGGCGTTGCCCCGATTGTTGAAGACGGTTTCGAGTTTACCGACCTGCGCGCCATTGATGATGCGCGTGCAGGCCGGGATGCCCTCGTCGGGGTCGTTGATGGAATTGTCGCAGAGCTGGACATCGTCGCTGGCCCGGGCGCCCTGCGCCCCGAGCAACGGCAAGGCGATCAATCCTACCAACGCGCAAAGCGCGCAAAACGAACGATTTACAATCCGGAGCATCGAAGGTCCTCGCCTCGGATGCGGAAAATTGGCTCAATATTCCGACGCTTCAAAGTATTCCAAGGTTCAAAGTATTCCACCGATTGAAAATATTCCAAAGATGCAACGTCTGACGCGCGGCCCGCGTAACAATGCCCCAGCCCGATCGTTCAGGGCTGGAGCCTGTCGCCACCCAACGTATATGACGCTGCTAAAGCTGCAAGCGCGCGCCGATGCGTCCGCCGGCGCCGAACAGACCGGATCCGCCGCGAACTTCTCCCTGCACGAAGGTCGAAAACCCGCGCCCAAAGTCGAAGTTGCTCAGGAAAAGGCCCTCGCCGCGCACCTTGCCCTGATCCGACGGCAATACCGTACCGGCGAACGCGCCACCAGCACCGCTGGTGATAGGCCCGCCGACGATTTTGACGTCGCTGTAGGCGAGGCCCGTGATGGTGGTTGTTATGTGGACACTATTCCAGAAAGACTCAAACCCGAGGCGGGCACCGCCCTGAACTCTCCAGTCATACCCGTCCTCAAGCCCCAGGGCCGCGGCTCCGGCATCATAGCGGGAGTTGGTGTACCGGTAACCGACGGTCGGCTCCACCCAGACAGTCGCGGAAAGCGGGAAGCGATACTGATAGTTCGAAGCGGCGACGAAATTGGTCACGTTGGCCGACCCCGCCCCCGTGATGAGCTGGTTCCCGAAGCCGTTATTGAACGGTAGGATTTCGGTAAAGCTTTCACTGATCGAGAGAAAATCTGCTTTCAAGGTCGTGTCGGTGGAGAAGGGACCATTGAAATAAGTGTAATAGCCACCGACCGATGGACCCGAAACACGGATCTTTCCGCTGCTGGTGCCTGTTCCAACGGTCGCATCGGTGATCGGTGCGGTCGGCCGCGTCGTCCCGCTCAAGGAGATGTCGGTCGATACATACCCTGCCAAAATACCAACGATCAATCCATCATTGCCGGCAAGCAGGTTACGGAATGTGACATCGCCACCTCCGATGACGCCCCATGTCGTCGCTTTTTGGGTAAGATCGATCGCGATCGGTTGTGGGGCGCCTCCACCTCCGCCAAGGCCAAGGCCGCCTCCAAGGACAGATAACGTCGTCGCCGCCGAATCGGTGCGCCGTTCATAGTCACCGAAGGCATGGGCCCAGACCCCAAACCGATATCCGGGATCGATGGCAACTATTGGAGGAGCCTTTACCGGCATCGCCACAGGCCTTGGCGCTGGTCGGGAAGGTCGCGAGGACGAGGGCGAAACCCGCACCGTCGGGGACGAAATGCGCGACGCCGGCTCTGCAACGGCGATGCGGCGACAGGTTCGCTCGGGGTCGTTGGAACGCTCGAATCCCTCCGGACAACGCTCCGTCTCTTCCTTGCGGCGAGCCGAAATGGCATCGAGGGTCGCCGTCGTGGTCTGCTGCGTCACCGACTGCTGGATGTCACCTAGGGCCTGGCTGGAGAGAGCAGCCGCCGAAACAGCGCCGGTGGCGTTATTCGTGCATAACCCTCCCACCAAGGCAAAGCCGCCGGTGCCATTAATGGTCGCCGGACAAAAGATCGTTTGCGCCTGCGCCGAAACGGCTGCCAAGCTGACGATCGAGCCAAAAAAAACGGATTTCCACGTTGGCGCAACAACGCGTAGAGAAACTGCCCGCATGCCACAATCCCCAATATGCATGTCATCAAGACGGCTTGATGGGATCATCAAGGCGGCTTGATTGTATCATCAAGACGACTCAACCGCGGTAATTCGCCAAACGATAAACTGGCAGAGGGGGGGAGTCTGTGACAATTTTACCGCTATTGGTGTAATTTGACCACCGCACTACCCTCGGAAGCCCTGGAACCTGGAACGCGCTGGTGGTCATAAAAAAGGTAGCTGTCGAGATCATGCGGCTTATCCACCTGGCGCCCTGCATTCTCGCCCTGACATCGTTTTCCGAGCAAGGCATGGCCGCCAGCGATTTGCTCGCGGCGCCCGTGGGCGCGCCAACCCATGCGCCGCGCCAATACACCAGGTTTGATGAGCGCGAACTCACAATGGGGTTCATGCGGCTTGCGTTCGGGTCGGACATGCAGCGGCTTGGCGGCGGTGAGGACCGTATTCACAAATTCGATCACCGGGTTCGCTTTCGTATCTCCAACAAAGGCCGGGTCGACCGTTCGGAAATGTACAAGCACGTTCTGGATGATTTCGTGCTCCGAGTGCCGCGCATTGACGCATCCGTCGTCGACACCTCGACTGCTCCTGACGTGATTGTCCGCCTCGTCGACAGCAAGGACTTCATGCCCACGCTCGCGGCCGCTCTGGGAAACAGCACGGCAAGAACGTTCATCAACCAGACCAACCCGCGCTGCACGACCCGCTCCCGCACCGACGAAAATGGCCTTATCTTGCGGGCGGATATTTTCATTGTCGTTGACCAAGGCAATGGCGCCTTCCTCGACTGCGCCTATCACGAAACGCTGCATGCTTTTGGTCTGATGAACCACGCCGACGACATACCCTGGACCACGTTGAACCAGAATCGGTCGGTCGGCTACCTATCAGTCTACGATCGGGCCATGCTGCAAATGCTCTACGATCCGAACCTTCGGGCCGGGATGACACGCTCTGAGGTTCAGGTCCTGCTACCTGCGATCATCAGGGGGCTGGATTAGCAGCCATGTCTTGTTCGGCAGACCAAAAGCGACGCACGCCCGCACGCGAACGGCCAGCGCGCTGGCTATCGTCCCCGTGCACGGCTCGTCGTATGATGTTTGAGCGGATTGAACAGCAACCCGGTGTTTGAACCGAAATGATCAAGGTCAGGTTGGGACGGCTGGTTTTCATCGCAAGCGCAGCGCTTACGCTGCAGCTTGCTGTCGGTTCGCGCAGCTTTGCCGCCGATTGCCGAGCGGCAATTGACCAGTTCAACCGTGCCGTCGATGCCGGGCTGGAAAACGAAGCACAGGTCCAGATCGACAAGATTGCGGGCAGCGCAGAATGCGGGCTGTTCCAGGTGATGGCGCAACGCCGGCTCGCAGCGCTGAGGCTGTCCGCCGCCCAGATTTTGATGGCGCGTGGCCGTCCAGTCGCCGAGTATGACCGCCTGCTCAACTCCGCCGAAACGACCGAGGTGCTATGGCAGGCATCCGCCACCTTGGGAGAGGTGCGTTTCGGTGAGCGCAAGTTCGTCGATGCTGCCCAAGCCTACGACCGGGCCATTGAAATCGTCAAGAACGAGACGCTGACGCCGAGTTCCCCCGAGAAATTTGAAATCGAAGGTTTGATTGCGCGGGCCGCGCAAGCGCATCTGCTGGCGGCAAATGTCAACGGTTCAGACGGGCAGCCGAAGTTCGTCCAGACCGCGCGCGATCACCGGGACGGTACGCTGGGTGGAATCTTCTCTCCCTCGGTGCGAGGCATCACGCCGCAGACGATCCCGATACCGATCACTTTCGAGTATGCCAAAGCGACCTTCACTCCAGTCGGAAAACTGGCCACCGACGAGTTGGTGGCTGCCCTCAAGGAACAACGTCCGGCCCGGATCCGGCTGGTCGGGCATACCGATGTGCGCGGTTCGGTCGAAATCAATTTGAGACTTTCAGCGGCGCGCTCCGAAGCCGTTGCGGCTTATTTGAAGGATGCCGGGGTGGAAGCCACGATCGAAACCTCGGGGGTCGGCGCCAACGAGCCGCTAACCATTCCCGATTCATCCGGCCTCAGCCAGGAAGATATTTATGCCCTGAATCGTCGCGTCGAATTTATTCGCCAGTAGCTCACCGAAGTATCTGCCATGTCCATTTGGACCCTGCGACTCAGCCTGTTTATCCTGGGTGTCTTGATCATGAGACCGCTCGGCGTGGCTGCGTCGGATGGGGTCCATCTTCAGAATCCGGATGGCGGTGCAGTGCGCGGCCTGATCATCGGAATCGACGCCTATCAGCACGTGCGCCAACTCAAGGGCGCTGTTGCAGATGCCCGCGATATCGAGAAGTCATTGCGTTCGATGGGCGTAAGTGACGTAACAATGCTCTTGGATGCCCGCGCAAGCCGGGACATCATTCTTCAGACGATCAGCGACTTCATTGAGCGGACCTCACCAAACGATCTCGTCATCCTGTCCATCGCCGGACACGGAGCCCAGGAACCCGAGACCGTCAAAGGCTCGGAACCTGACGGATTTCAGGATGTTTTCCTGCTGCCCGGCTTCGAGCCGACCGCACTCGGATCCCAACAGCGCATTCTTGCCAGCGAATTCAATCATTTCATTCGACAGTTCGAGCTCCGTGGCGCCAAGGTGCTGTTTGTGGCTGACACATGTCACGGTGGCGGATTAGCCCGTGAAATCGATCCGCGGGCTGAGGACATGAGTTACCGGCAGGTCCCTACCTATACCTTGACGGCCGATCTGCTGAAACCCGTGATCAATGACGGCGAATCGCCGACGGATCTGGATCTGGATCGAACCACCTTTCTCGCCGCGGTCGACCGCCACACCAAAGCGCCGGAGGTCCGGATACCCGGCATTGACGGCTTCCGGGGGGCGCTAAGCTATGCGGTCGCGCGAGCGTTCGAGGGCAGTGCCGATGACAATCATGACGGCAAGGTCACACTGAAGGAATTGTTCGCTAACGTTCGCCAGGTCGTTTATCAGCTGTCCAATCAACGCCAGAATATCGTGACCAAGAAGTCGCCAGGACGTCCGCCTGATGTCGATGTGGTGTATCAGCTCGGTCGTGGAGCGGGGTCAGGCGTTCAGACGCCCGTCAACTCGCCGCCAGTTGCAATCAAGCCAATCCCGGATCCGACAGGTCTGCCGCCACAGGCACCGATACGTCTTGCAGCATTGGACGGCGGCACAAACTATTTTTCAGGCCTGAAGCCACGCGAGGCGACCCTTGAGGTTGTTCGCCCGACGGACAATCCCGACCTGATATGGGATCCGAGTTCGCACGATGTCATCGTCTGGGGGGATATCGTAGCCTATCATGTCGATCAAAATGATCTCGCCAGCGTGATCGATCGGACGGCGGCAGTGCGAGAGCTGAAAACAATATCCGCCAAAGCCCCCCAGCTTCTTCGATTGTCCGCCGGCGATGAACAGCACCACAATGATGATGTCGTGCAGGTCGAACTGTCGGACGTTGCGCAACGCTCGATCGTGTTGTTCAACATATCGGGGGACGGGACCGTCCAATTGCTCTACCCTCTTGCGGCCAATCATGCCCCAAGCGACGCATCGGTGTTTCGGATTTCGCTTCGCGTTCGTAGGCCTTATGGCGCCGATCAGATCGTCGCTGTGACCTCCCCGGAACGACTTTCCGATTTCGAGCAGGTCGTCTCTGGACTTAATCGTCGGCGCGCTTCTGGTGTGCTCGTCAAAGACATGTTGCGTTACCTGCCGGCGAATACACGAATCGGTTCAATCGGAATGTTTACAGCTCCATAGGTTGTGCAATGTCCCGGATTCGACGAGCTCTGCTCGGATTTTGTGTCGGCGCGGCGTTCGCTGCGGCTCGCTTGGCAAGCGCGGAGGAAGACCAGGCGCGCTCCGTGACAATCATCGAGGGAGCGCCATCCGCCGTTCCTGCTGTTCAGCTTCCAGCCGCGGCTCCACCGGACAGCTCCGCACCGCCACCCCCACCACCGACGGACATGCCCTCCGAAGCCCGCCCTCCGGCTCCGTCGTCGCAGACCGGTCCGCAAATTGAGACTGTGACTGTCCCTTCCATTGCTCCGGATCCGTTGCCCGACGCCCCACGCAAGGGCAGTCCGGCACCAATCAAGATAGCCAATTTCGCGGACCTATCGGTTGAAATGATGCCTGGCGGAACGGTGAGTATCGGCTCTCGCGTTTCGTTTCGGATAACGAGCAAGAAGGCAGGCTACGTCGTTCTGGTCGACGTCGATGCGACCGGAAAGCTGAGGCAGATCTATCCCAATTTCGTCTCGCCGGCTCGCAACGCGCGACCCAATGCCAATTCCATCAAGCCCGGCGTGCCTCTGCTGATACCAAGCGCCGCCGATGCCCTTGGCGGTGTCGTTTACGTGGTTTCGCCTCCTGTCGGCAACGCGATGGTGATCGCAATCTGGAGCGAGCAGGCCGTGCAGGTGCTTGATTTGCCCGACGTTCCCGTTGACGTGAAAAGTCAGAACGAAGCGCTCGACTATCTGACCAAACGGGCGAACG
>Ga0307516_10002176_pt1 | contig 26575 bp, 27 predicted proteins | sample 19_EM_MG_FD_203310 | JGI IMG/M metagenome (GOLD analysis project Ga0307516, IMG submission 203310) | Populus trichocarpa ectomycorrhiza microbial communities from riparian zone in the Pacific Northwest, United States - 19_EM | ecosystem: Host-associated > Plants > Roots > Unclassified | place...
AGACCGAACACTACCACCGAAACCCACACACAAGATCTAAGATTATTCCGTTGTGAATTATCGAAAGTAGCCTGATTACCTTTGATTCAACCCGCACTCCGGTTACGAGACAGCCCCAGTGTCACACACGATGCGATGAGCACGACGCGATGAGCACGACGTGATGAGCATGACGACTATGAGGAGGATGGCAATGAGGATGCCGGCGGCGTGGACGATAGCGAGTAGGACACGGCGAGTATGAGAGTGAGTAAGACGTCATGAGTATGGGAGCGAGTAGGATGCGACGAGTATGAGAGCGAGTAGGACGCGGCGAGGACGATAGCGAGTAAGACGCGGTGAGGACGATAGCGAGTACGACGCGGCGAGTATGATGGCGAGCTTTATGGCATGGTTAGCACAGCTCTCAGAGTGACAGAGACACCGGGAAGTTGTAGAATACACAGTGACGAGTCGATGTCAAGGAGGGTGCCGGCGGCGAGGACGATAGCTAGTAGGAGGCGGCGAGCACGACGGCGAGCTTTGTGGCATGGTTAGCACAGCTCCCCGAGTGACAGGAACAGCGGTGGGAGCTGGTACAATACGATGTGACGAGTATGATGTCGTTGAGGAGGATGTCGATGTGTTTGATGGCAGTGAGGATGGCGGCGAGTAACGTAGCAAGAATGGTGCGATGAGTGAAATGTTGATGAGGAAAATGTTGATGAGGAAAATGTCGACGAATAAGATATCATTAATTTGATGGCGGCGAGTATGATGGCAATGCGAAGGACGACGACGAGTATCTAGGACGAGGTGAAAGGAGAAGAAAAAAGGGGTCTAGGAGCGATGAGGACGCCGAACCTTGCGCAAGCGCAAGTGTTGGTAATGGCTTGGCGCTTTGCATTGACATCATACACGCCGTCTCCTACTCGCTATCTATCGTTCTCACTGCCAGCAATCTCATTGACATCGTACTCCTCACCTCGTATTGTACCACTCCCCGCCGCTGTTCCTGTCACTTGGAGAGCAGTGCTAACTATGCCACAAAGCTCGCCATCGTGGTCGCCGCCTCCTACTAGCTATGGTCCACACCGCCAGCACCCTCATTGACATCGACTCGTCACTGTGTATTCTACAACTTCCCGGTGTCTCTGTCACTCTGAGAGCTGTGCTAACCATGCCATAAAGCTCGCCATCATACTCACCGCATCGTACTCGCTATCGTCCTCGCCGCGTCTTACTCGCTATCGTCCTTGCTGTGTCCTATTCGCTCTCATACTCGTCGCGTCCTACTCGCTCCCATACTCGTCACGTCTTACTCGCTCTCATACTCGCTGTGTCCTACTCGCTACCGTCCACGCCACTGGTGTCCTCATTGCCATCCTCCTCATAGTCGTCTTGCTCCTCGCGTCGTGCTCATCGCGTCGTGCTCATCGCGTCGTGCTCATCGCGTCGGGCTCATCACGTTGTGTCGTATTTGCCAACTTTCCTTTGTTTCTGACACTCAGAGTAATGCTACGCACGTCAAAAACAGCGGCGATGGATGTGACGCTCGGTGCTTGTGCTGCAAATGCGAAGTGTGGTAGTAGCATATATAGATGTACATTAGATATAAAGAATAGAACTGGACTGAGTCACTATGCCTGGAACCCGTTGCGTGTTTGTGAATACGACGCGAGTATTTGCTGCGATGTTCCGTGCCTTGACAGCCAGCGTAACCACGGTGCCATGACACGCGTCATCCGGATGCCATTTGCCCTGACACGGCTGCGTCCGGAAGGAAAATGCCCTGACACCGCTGCGTCCAGAAGGAAAATACCCTGACACGGCTGCGTCCAGAAGGAAAATGCCCTGACACCGTGCGTCCAGAAGGAAAATGCCCTGACACCATGCGTCCAGAACGAAAATGCCCTGCCACGCTCCGTCCGGTAAGCAGATGCCGTGGCGAGCTGCGTCCGGGCGCATGGTGCCGTGGCCAGCTGCGTCCGAATTCACATTTCCTGTGCGTTTTGCGTTGGGAGCAGTATGTGCGCTGCCAGGGTGCGTCCAGAGCGTCCCGAGCGCCTGGTGCGTCAGGACGCAGCCTGTGCGTCCGGACGCACTTTTTTTTTCCTGATGTGGCCTACTTCTCTTACGTGTTGCTCGTCTGCCGTCATTCTCCTCGCTGGCCTACTTCTCGTACGCGTTGCGCATCCGGCCTCATTCTCCTCGGTGGCCCACATCTCGTACGCGTTGCGCATCTGGCCTCATTCTCCTCACTGACTTACATCTCGTAGGTATTGCTTGTCTGCCATCACTCTCCTCGCTGGCCAACATCTCGTATGCGTTGCTCGTCTGCTGTCATTCTCTTCGCTGGTCTACATTTCGTACGCGTTCCTCGTCTGCCATCATTCTCCTCGCCGGACAACATCTCGTACGCGTTGTCCGTCTGGCCTCTTTATTCTTGCAGGCCACTGCTACTACGCATTGCTCGTTTGACCTTATTACCGCAGACCTTCGTTCGGACATGTGCTAGAAACGCCGTGTTAGGCATCACTGGCCTACTTCTCATACGCGTTGCTCGTCTGCAGTCATTCTCCTAGCTGGCCTACATCACATTCGTGTTGCTCATCTGCTGTCATTCTCCTAGCTGGCCTACATCTCGTTCGTGTTGCTCGTCTGCCGTCATTCTCCTCGCTGGCCTACATCTCGTTCGTGTTGTTCATCTGCCGTCATTCTCCTCGCCGTACAACATCTCGTACGCGTTGCAGGTCTGGTCTCATTCTCCTTGCTGGCCTACCTCTGGTATACGTTGCTCGTCTGCTGTCATTCTCCTAGCTGGACTACATCTAGTTCGCGTTGCTTGTCTGCCGTCATTCTCCTTGCCGGACAACATCTCATACGTGTTGCACGTCTGACCTCATTCTCCTCGCCGGGCTACCTCTCGTACGCGTTGCTTGTCTTGCCTCATTCTTCTCTCTGAATTTCATCTCGTACGCGTTGCTGGTCTGCCCTTATTCTTCTCACTGGCCTACATCTTGTGCGCGTTGCCAGGATTGCCCCATTCTTCTCACTGAATTTCATCTTGAACGTATTGCTCGTCTGCCCTCATTCTTCTCGCTGGCCTACCGCTTGTACCGCTTGCTCGTCTGCTATCATTATCTACGCTGGCCTCATTCTCCTCGCTCTCCTACCTGTCCTACTTGTAATACGCGTTGCTCGCCTGCCCTTATTCGCCGCTGTAGCTGCTCTGTACTTCGACGAGATTTGGGCCATTGGACTTTGTATCATAATGTATATATAGATTTTTAATACAATAAGTGATTTTCTGTACGATCGAAGAGCATAGCCAACTGCGTGTAGTAGCATTATAACTAGTAATGAAACTCCTCACAGTGCACACTCGTTGCTCCTGTAAGCTTCCCTAGCTTTCCTAGCTTTTCTAGCTTCCCTACCTCCCGTAAGGTGGTGGTTGCGTCGGTAAGGTTGGTGGTTGCATCGGTAAGGCTGGTTGTTGTGTTGGTAAGATTGGTGGTATGTCCGTAGATTTGCTAGCTTCTGTAAGTGGGTGGTTCCTTCGGTAAGATTCACTATCCTTACCGGAGCTAGAGATGCTAGCAAAGCTACTGACGTAGGGCTTTCTAACCGACGTGCAGGGATAATGTCAAAAACCTGCCCCCGACTTCCGTTCTCTGTCTTGGGCTCGACAGGCAACATAGCTCCTCGGCATGCCTTTCTCACTGGCGAGGCGTCATGCTCCCAGCCTTCCATACGGCCGTGCTAGGTCTTATGTGGTCTTCGTCTACTGCCACCCCGTGGTCTTTACTGTAGTACTGTATCATTCTCTCGTTGTTCTTGAGCGATCTCGGATCCCTACTCGTATCTCGCTGTCGTTTGGCGCAAGTGATTCCCACTCACTCGTCGTACTCGTCCTCCTTCATGCCCCGCGTGGCATCGTGGTTGTCGTCTTTCTTCATGCCCGGCATGGCATCGTCGTTGTCGTCTTCCATCCTGCCCGGCGTGGCATCGTCGTTGTCGTCTTCCTTGCTGCCCGGCATGGCCTGCGCTATGCGCGGCAGACTTCCCTCATGCGCGGCGGTCTTCTGTCCTGTCCAGTGCGGCCTTCGGTATGTGCGGCAGTCTTCTGTTCTGCGCGGTGCGGCTTGCGCGGTGGTCTTCCGTTCTGCTTGGCGTGGCATACGCGGCGTTCTTCCTTTCCGCACGGGGCGGCATGCGCGGCGGTCTTCCGTTCCACCCGGTGCGGTATACGTGGAGCTCTTCCGTTCTGTCTGGCATGGCCTGGTATGCGCGGCGATGTTCCGTTCTGTCTGGCGCGGCCCCGTGTACGCAGCCGAGTTCCGTTCTGCATGGCGTGGCATAGGTGTTCCGTTTAGTCTGGTGTGGCCCGGTGTGCGCGGCGGTCCTCTGTTCTGCCCGGCACGGCATGCGCGACATTCTTCCGTTCTGCTCGGTGCGGCACGCGCGGCGGTCTCCCGTTCCACCCGGTGTGGCATATGTGGCAGTCTCCCATTCCGCCCGGTACGGCATACGCGGCAGTGTTCCGTTCTGTTTGGCGCGGCCCGGTATGCGCGGCGGTGTTCTGTTCTGTCTGGCGCGGCCCGGTATGCGCGGCAGTGTTCCGTTCTGCCCGGCGCAGCATAGGTGTTCTGTTCTGTCTGGCACGGCCGGGTGTGCGCGGTGGTCCTCCGTTCTGCCCGGCGCGGTATGGGCGGCGTTCTTCTGTTCCCCTCGGCGCGGCATGGGCGGTGTTCTTTGGTTCCGCCCGGCGCGGCATGGGCCGCGGTCTCCCGTTCCGCCCGGTGCGGCATACGCGGCGGTGTTCCGTTCTGTCTGGCGCAGCCTAGTATGCGCGGCGGTGTTCCGTTCTGTCTGGCGCGGCCCGATGTGCGCGGTGATGTTCCCTTTTGCACGGCGCGGCATAGGTGTTCCGTTCTGTCTGGCGCGGCCCTGTGTACACAGCGGTCCTCCGTTCTGCCCGGCCCAGCACGCGCTGCGTTCTTCCGTTCAGCTTGGCGCGGCATGCACGGCGTTCTTCCGTTCCGCCTGGTGCGGCATGCGTGGCGGTCTCCTGTTCCGCCCGGTGTGGCATACGTTGCGGTGTTCTGTTCTGTCTGGCGCGGCCCGATATGCGCAGCAGTGTTGTGGGTCGGTTATAGGTGGTTCCGGATCACTCGTCGTGCTGCCTGATGACCCGGTGATCATCGGCGCGAGTGATCTGAGATCCCGGTGCTACTCTCGTCACGCCGCTCAGAGATGTTTGAAGGTAGGTCAAGGTAGATAGATAATCGTATCTCGATGTCGTTTGTCGTAGGTGATCCCGGATCACTTCGTCGCGCTGCCGGATGACGCGGTGGTCCTCGTTGCAAGTGATCCGAGATCCCGGCGCTGGTTTCGTCACGCCGCTCAGAGCTGGATAAAGGTAGGTCCAGGTGTATAGATAATATATTGCGTGGAGAAGAATCTCGAGACTAGCTACCGCACCCCTTCCTTTATACTTTTTCCTCGGCTGTGGACATCACAGTCTCGCCCACAAGACCACACGGTATTCCCTTCATGACTCAATTGCCGTGCCTAAAGAAACACACGATCGTACTCGACTCGCACCACCTTCACCGCGCAACAGACTAACGTGAGGCAGACACGTAAACAGTACGGAAGCTACAAGAAAAACATACAACCAGAAACACATAAGGAGAAGGAGTGACGCAAGTAGAGTAAGGCAGACACACAACAGTAAGGAAACAACAAGGTAAGCAAATAAACCTAACACAGAGTAAAGCGAGGCAGACAACACAGAAGGAAAGGGATCCTGGTCGGCCGGCGACTAGGTCTAGGGTTCTGACGGACAGCGCTGCCAGAGCGTTATCTGAGGAACCGGGGTGATGTGCCTTAGGCGCACAGGACAACGACGGCGGCGGCAGAGACAAGGAACAGCCACTGTGTGGCGAGGGTGATGGCGGCACCTGCGGCAACGCCGAGCTTGTTGTGACAGATTCGTGACAGATAATTTCTTAATTTTTTCCTGATGACCGATGACTAAAGTTTCAGTTACACAAGAGCGTCAGAAAAAATGTGAATGTCTTGTGTAACCTAAGTTACTACTATGTTCAATCACCACGGTTTTCATATCACAATTGTAACGGGTGGGTCTGGGCAAGGCCCCAGGTAGTGACGCATGGTGGTCGGGTGGGCGCGGCGGTCAAGCGGAATGGCGCGGCGGTCGAGTGGGTGGGCACGGCGGTTGAGCGGGATGGCGTGGCGGTCGAGCGGAACGGTGCGGTGGTCAAGCGGAATAGGCGCGACGAGGACACGGACAAGGACAGAGGACAAGGATACGGACAAGGAGAGACGACAAGGACACAGGACAAGGACAGAGGACAAGGACAGAGGACAAGGACGCGGCAACAGCGTGGGCAAGGACACGGACAAGGACAGAGGACAGGGACGTGGCGACAGCGTAAACAAGTTGTTGCGTACGGATCCATGGCGGGCAGCAGCCCTCGTTATATACAGGAACTTGGCCAGCGCCTACACGTGCAATACCCACGAGCAAACACCAACACGAGTAAATACAGACACGAGCAAACACCGACACGAGTAAACACCGACATGAGCCAACCCCCACTCCCTCATTCTGGCACTTCCGTTCCCTCATCTCGGCACCTCGCGTTTCCTCATTCCGGCACTACGTAGCGCCGCATTCCGGCACTTTGTAACGCCGTATTCCCTAGCTTCCGTGATGGCAGCCTGTGGTCCAGCGCCGTGACAGGAGTCCCCCTTTAGGCTCGAGTTCCCACAAGAGCGAGCTGAGCCGGTGCAGGCCGTTGGGGGTAGCGCTCGTGGTAGTCGTCGATGGCCTGTAATTTGGCCAGGCTCTCCTTGGGCTCCCATGTTGGTACCACGAATCCCCTCCATTTCACGAGGTACTGCAGTCGACCCCGGATTCTTCGGCTGTCCAAGACTTCCTCCACTTCCCACTCCTCTTCTCCTTCGACGATCACCAGGAGCGGCGGCGGAATGACTTTCCCCGGGATTGGGTCGTCGGCGGCGGCGTGTAGAAAGGAGACTGGGAAGGTGTGGTGCTTCTAAATGGCATTCGGGATGTCCAGCTCGTAGGCGTGGGTCCCGATTGCCCTGATGACTCGGCAGGGCCCGTGGTGAAGTTGTTCTCCAGCTTCCGGCTTGGCCTTTCGGTGTGCCAGTGCCTTCCCTCCACCCAGACGAGGTCGTTGGGCTGGAAGGCCGGTGCTGGGGTCCATCGGACGTCCGTGTTGTCCAGTTGTCGGGCTTTAGCTTACCGCATCTCACTTCTGACCACCTCGTGGATTCGGTGCAGGCGTTCGGCCGTGGTCTGGGCTCAGTATTCCTCAGGGTCGTCGATGCAGATGTCCAGTTCGAAGTCACAACGGAGGTGGTAGCCCAAGTTGATGAAGAAGGGCAATAGCGTGGTTGAGTCCAATGCCTGGTTGTTTCCGGCGAACTCGGCGAGGAAGAGATAGTCGGTCCAGTCGTCCTGCAGGTATTTGACGTAGGCCCGCAGGTGTTGTTCCATTACCGCGTTCATCCACTCGGTTTGACCGTCTGTCTGGGGGTGGAATGCGGTGGACAGGCGTGGGTCGATCTTCAGGCAGGAGCATAGGTGTTTTCTGAATCTGGATGCAAATTGCGGTCCCCTATCCGACACGATGGTTTCCGGCAGTCCATGGTAACGGAAGACCCTGTCGCAAAAGAGCTCGGCCAGTCCTTCCGCTGTGATAGTCGTTGTGCAGGGTAGGTGTCTTTGCTTCGTCAGGCGGTCCACGAATACGCAGATGGTGTCGTATCCTTTCTATGGGGGCAGGCCCGTGACGAAGGCGATGGATATGTGCTGCCACGGCTGGGTCGGTACCGGTAGGGGACGAAGGAGGCCGTACGGGGCGTGGCGGGTAGCTTTCATTCGTCGGCAGGTGTGGCAGTTCCTCACGAAGCGATCAATGTCCTTTCGCATCTGCGGCCAGTAGTACTTGCGTGTGAGGAGTTCGAGGGTCTTCGCTCGTCCTGGGTGGCCAACGGCTGGGGGTTGGTGGTGGTCCTGTAAGAGCCACAGCCTAAGGGGTGTATAGTCTGGCACATAGATACAGTCCTGGTAGATCAGCCTGTTATCCCTTACCTTGCAGTCAGCCAGGGAGATTTCCCTCGAGTGCCGGAAGCCTTCCTCGAGCTGTCAGAGCATCCGGTTGGGCAGCGGGTCGATTCGGTAGGCTTCCGTGAATAGGTCTGATGTTGCAGGGCGTTCGGCGTAGTCGGCGTGGTCGGCAATGGGCTGGACGTAGTCGGCATGGTCGGCAACAGGCTCGACGTGGTCGGCGTGGTCGGCAGCGGGCTGAGCGTGGTCGGCGTGGTCGGCGTGGTCAGCAACAGGCTGGACGTGGTCGGCGTGGCCGGCAACGGGCTCGGCGTGGTCGGCGTGGTCGGCAACGGGCTGGACATGGTCGGTGCGGTCGGCATCGGCATGGTTGGCATGGTGGGTCAACGAGTGGAGTGCTAGGTCTGTCACATTATGGGGTTTCAGGACCGCTTGCTGGTTGGCGAGCAGCCATTCATCCCACTCCATAGGGAGGTCTCCCGACCTCCGAGTCAGTGCATCCTGTTTCCCACCTGCTTTCCTGGAACTGTGCACAATCCGGAAATCGAAATGGGAGAGGGATTCAGTCCAGCGTGCTTGTCGGCGGTTGAGGAGCTTGGTGGACATGAAATATTCCAGGTTCTTGTGGTCGCTAAGAATCTGGATTGGGTGACTTGATCCCTCTAGGTGTGGTCGCCATTCCTCAAATGCTCGTACTATTGCCAGCAATTCCTTGTCGTAAATCTCATAGTTGCATTCAGCCTGGCTGTGTTTCTTGGAGTAGAAGGCCACAGGGTGCAGGGTGCCCTCATTGTCATATTGGGAAAGTACGCCAGCCAAAACATAGTCCAAGGCATCAGTTTCCACAACCAATTCGCGGTCGTAATCGAAGTGACGCAAAATCGGTGCAGTCGTGAATGCTGTTTTAAGGTCGTCAAGGAAGGCTGTGCAGAAGTCGTCCAGGAACTGGTGAAGTACGTCGTTGATCAGAGCCTGGAAGTCGGCTGGCGCATTGGTGAGGCCGAATGGCATTACCAGCAATTCAAACAGACCGTATTGAGTCTGGAAGGCCGTCTTCCACTCTTCCCCCTCCGCCATTCGTACCAGGTTGTAGGCGCCGCGGATATCTAAGGTAGTGAAGTATTTTGCCTTCGAAAGTTGCATCAGCATTTCTTGCAGCAGCGGGAGGGGGTACCGGTTGTTGATTGTCCCTTCGTTGAGTCCGCGATAATCCACACAAAGGCGCAGTGAACCGTCTCCCTTTTTGGCCAACAGGATTGGTGATGCGGCCGGAGAAGAAGAGGCATGGATGAATCCTTTACTCAGGTTTTCCTCCAGCCACTCCTTTAGTGCCTGTAGCTCGGTTTTGGATAGCGAGTATAGTGGCCCGAAGGGGGGTGTGAACCCTTCGTGGAGAGGGAACTTGTGGTCATATGGCCGGTGCGGTGGTAAGACCTTGGCCACCGCTTCCGAAAACAGCGGTAGGAACTCGTGGTATTCCTTGGGCATGTGATCCGCCAGGTTCAGCTGCTTCTTTTCTCCCTCCGGTTTGAGTGCGCGGTTGATCTCATAGAGCGAGAGTGAGAAAACAGCGAGTTGTTGCTTATGGGCGATTCGGCGTAACAAACGCCCACCGAGTGCGGTAATCCGTAGTGGTCGGGCGTCACACCCGGGTCCGGTACCATTGAGTTTGGGTCCGACGCGGGTGTCGAGTCCGGGTCCGGCACCATTGAGCTAGGGTCCGCTGCAGGCGTCGAGTCGGGGTCAGGCGCCATTGAGTTTGGGTCCAGTGTGGGCGTCGAGTCCGGGTCTGGCGCCATTGAGTTCGAGTCCGGTACGGGCGTCGAGTCCGGGTCCGGCACCATTGAGTTCGAGTTTGATGCGGACATCGGGCCTGGCGCCATTGAGTCTGGATTTCGCTGACCCACAAGGGGCTACTTTTGACACGAGGGAGCAGAGTGCTGGCTCCGGCGGTTCGGAGGAGATGCCATTGGCCACGGTGGGGACTCGGATACAGTGTGCGATGCAATACTGCAACTCGAAGGTCAAGGTGCGGGAGCTAAAGCGTATTGCGACATCATGGAGTTCCATCCAGGGGATACCGAGTACGATTAGGTAGTGGCTGAGCTTGGTCACAAACCTGGGGAGTTGTTTTTGGTGTTCGCGGATTGACAGGGTGACGTTGGCGGTGTGGGTGATGTCTCCGGATGATATTGGGCGGCCGTCGATGACCTCGATGGCCCTTGGGTACTTGAGTGCTGTGAGGGGTAGTTGGTGATGGCGCGTAAAGTTTTCGTCAACGAAGGACACCCCTGTCACTCCGCAGTCGATCAGGGCGTGGGTGGCTATGATTTTGTCACTGAAGGAGAGATCGCACAAGATAACCAGATGCTTTCCTTCCATAGCTACATTGGACAAACTCGACAAACGAAAGACAGGAGGGGAGAGAGAAGAAGAAGAAAACTTACCTTGAGTGTGGCCAACAGCAGTGCCATCATGCGGCTGCTGGCCTAGGCTTTTCCCACTGGGGTGGCATTGCCACAGCAGCCGTGCGTATGCTGGTGGTGTTCCGAGGAAACTCCCGAGGATGGGGTGGATTTGGAGTCGGAAACTATTGCCGCAGCGGCACGGAACGGGTTGCGGCTCTTGTTGGGGCATTGCGCAGCCATGTGGCCCAGTCCTCCGCAGTACAAGCAGTGGCCTTCCCTAAGTCGGGCTGCACGCTCCTGTTCTGTGGGCTTTTTTCTACTCGCACTGAGGTCCATTGGGCTAGGGGCGGTCGCGCTCTGATTCGTTGCTGGGGGGAAGGTGTTCTGAGGGCGAGGTTGGTTCTGGCGGGAAGTGTGGTGCCTTCCTTCGTGAAGTTGCAGAGCTCATATTTCCGAATCCAACTGCTGGCAAAGTCCCACAAACTGGTCGAAGCACAGGCCCTGGGTCCGTCCCAACAGTCGGCGGCGAAGCTCTATTGACACCCCTTCCTTCAGGGCATCCAGCTTAGTGTGCTCCCCCCAGTTGAGTTTGGACACCAGTATCTGAAATTCGGTGAAGTAGGCAGTGAATTCCTTTTTCCCTTGTTTCAGACTGAGGAGCTTGGTGCGGGCGGTGGCAGCGGAGTCCGTGTCGCCGAAGGCAGCTTCGAGGATCCGGATGATGTCGTCGGTGTCTGTGACACTGGGGTTGTATCATAACCGGAGTGTGGAGAGAATCAAAGGTAATCAGGCTACTTTCGATAATTCACAACGGAATAATCTTAGATCTTGTGTGTAGGTTCGGTGGTGGTGTTTTTGGTGAGGATGTTCGTGTTGGTTCCTCTCCCTTCGCCGGGGTGGAACCTCGGATTTATTTCTGAGCAGGGCCGACGTGAGAAGCGGTGACTCGGACTTGGATTCCCCTGAGGTGCAGTGTCCTCGTAGGCGACTCATTGGTCCTGGCAGGGTGTAGATAAGGGGAGATGAGGTTTCATGCAAGCGGGCGGGGTGCTTCCCCTCTGGACTCTCTTCCGCACGTCATCAGCTGGCGGCGTGGCATCCCCTCGGGAGGGGTCCTAGCCCAAGTCCGGCGGTCCGTACGCTATCAGCAGACGACGTGGCATCCCCTCGGGAGGGGTCCTAGCCTAAGCATTCTCGTCGTTTGCAATCTTCCCCTCATCTCCGGAGATAGGTGTCTTAGGCCCGTCTCGGCTGTAAGCTTATCTCCAGTCCTTATCTCCCTTCTAGACTCTCCGAGTGCGTTCCGTCATCCTTCCGTACTCTTCTCTCGCGTGGCTATGTACTCGAGATAATTTCAGGTGTAATACTACCTCCTCCCCCTCTTAGTCTCGTCCCGAGTGCTAATTTCAATCTATCTAAGTAGCCCGTCTCTTTCTTGGCTTGTGAGAGTCTTTCAACGCTGAGTTTCTTTCAACGTCATGGACTGCAGTCCTCCACCCCTGCAGCCCTCCCAGTCACCGGATCAGGGTTCTTCCCTCAGAACGTACCTGTAATCCGTCGGTATGACTGGGCCCTCTGAGTAGGCCGGTGCGTACTCATACTGTCGTGTCATATTGAGTCGTACTTGCCGCCGCGCTGCGCCAAGGCTTGGTCGGCTCGGTGAGGTTCCGGGGTCGCAGTAGGCACAGGGAATCGGGAGAGGTATGGTGTCCTTCGTGCTAGTAACCCGTATACTCGGCAGTGACCGCTCCCATGTCCTTCCGAGGGGAGACTAGTATGCTGGAGCAGTGACGGCGCTGTTGGGGACTCGCTTCACTGTTTTTGTGCTATCTGCGCTGGTTCCGTCGGTCCGAGGCGGTCTCCGAGGGGTCGATACCTCTGTTCTGAACGGTTTTCCTGACTCTCAACGGTTTTGCCACGTGCACTCCTCATCGGGTACCCAGTCGGCGGCTTCTCGTGGTTGCCCGAGATGCGGGTCTTTTTGTTGATCGTGATGCTTTGGTACTGAAGTCCTCCGCCCCTTCAGCCCACTACCGCCAGGGCCTTGGCGGAACTGGTTTTTTAGCCCTCGGTGAGCAGGTAGTCCCTGGGTGAGTCTGGATTCCGTCAGTGGAACTCCTGGAGATTTTCCAGACCGCCTACCGAAAAGTTGTCGAATGGTTCGTCCGTCCAGTCTTTGCGTTCCGGATAGTCCAGCCATTTGACGAGGTAGAGAATTCTCTTGCCATTTCTCTGGCCGCGTTCGACCGAGGACATAACTTTTTCGACATCGTATTCCTCCGATTGTTCGATATCGTCGGCCTCCCGGAGTACCTTCGAAGGGTCCGGCGGGGCTCAGTGTTCGCTGGTTCGGTAAGGTTCGAGTAGCGAGACGTGGAAGACATTGTGGATCTTCCATTTCCGAGGCAGCGTGAGGCGGACGGCTAGCGGGGAAACGATGTTCTCAATCTGGAAGGGACCATGATTCTTGTGGTCCAGTTTCTTCGATGGGCGGCGTGTTTTGATGTTGCGGCCGTTGAGCATTACCAAGTCTCCTACCTGGTATGCTGGGGGTTCCTTTCGCGCCGAGTCGGTGTATCGGCGCATCCGTTCCTGTGCGTCTTCTAGCCCTTTTCGGGACTCGTCGTTCACCGTACGCATCCAGTGGGTGTAGACTTGGCTGGCTGGGTTGAGGGGTTCCGTTGACACGCGGTCCATGGCGACCAGGTGGAAGCCATAGTTAGCGTAGAACGGAGACATACCATTTCCTGTGGTAATCGAGTTGTTGTAGGCAAATTCGGCCATTGGTAACAGGCGTACCCAGTCGTCCTGTTCCTTGCCGACGAACACTTGGAGATAGGCTTCGATCATCTGGTTGAGCCGCTCTGTCTGACCGTCGGTCTGAGGATGGAACGCTGTTGATATCCGGGGTCAGATCCCCGAGAGTCGTAGGAACTCCTTCCAGGTTTCCGAGGTAAACCTGGAGTCGCGGTCTGACACAATATCAGTGGGGAGGCCGTGATATTTCCATACTTCCCGGGCGAAGATGACGGCTAGGTCCGCCGCTGTTTTTTCCTTTGTTTTTAAAGGGAGGAAGTGTGCCATTTTGGGGAACCGGTCGATGATTACCCATAGTTGGTCGCATTAGTCCAAGATGGGGAGTTCCGTGATGAAGTCCATTGCTATGGATTGCCATGGGGCGTAGGGTAATTCCAACGGGGAGGACAGCCCATACGGCTGGTGTCGGGACGCCTTGTTCTGTTGGCTTTCAGGGCAGCTTCTGATGAAGTCGATGATCCGTTCGTTCATTTTTGGCCACCAAAAGTTCCGTCGAATTAGCTCGATGGTTTTGTCCTGCCCCATGTGTCCTGCCACCTTCGTGTCGTGTTCTGACTCCATAATCCTTTGTACCAATCCTTTCGGTACCCAGAGCAGGTTCTGTTGGTACAGTATGTCCTTTTCGCAACTTAGCTCCCTGATCTTTCAGTCCTTCGGCGATGTTTCCTTCGTCACCGCTTCCTGTTCCTTTGCTTGTTCGTAGTCTTCGTCCTTCTTTCCTTCCTTCTTGACTTCTGTCAAGAATTCTTCCGTTCATCTTTTTTCCGGGAGTGATGCCAGTCGGGCCGAGGAGGCGATGAACGATCTCGTTAGTCGCTCTTCGAAGTGACTCTTTCCCAAAACCGTCGTGATTGGCTTGTTTTCTATCCCCCCCTTTTCTGGGTGGTATTCCGGACGCCGGGACAGCGCATCTGGTTTGCCGTTTAGTGACCCAGGACGGTAGAAGATCTTGAAGTCGATTCCGGCCAGCTCCTGCGCCCAGCGCGCTTGCCGACGGTTTAGTACTTTGGTGGTCGTAAAGTATTCCAGGTTGTGATGGTCCGAGAGCACTTGGACTTAGTGGGTCGCTTCTTCGCAGTACCGTCTCCAGTGTTTAAAGGCATCCACTATTGCCAGAAGTTCCTTGTCGTGGATTTCGTAGTTGATTTCCATGGGTTGGAATTTCCTGGAGTGGAAGGCCACCGGGTGGAGGCATCCTTTCTCATCTCTTTGTGATAAGACCGCTCTCAAGGCGAAGTCCGATGCATCCGTTTCGACGATGACTGGGCTCGCGGGGTCGAAGTGAGCCAAGACTGGGGCCGTGGTGAATCGTTCTTTAAGTTCTCTGAATACAGCCTCCGCTTCTCGCGTCCACGCCCAGTTTTTTCCTTTTTCCTTTTTTGTCAATTCCGTGAGGGGTTTCGCTACTCGGGAGTAGTCCTTTATGTAGCGCCGGTAGAAATTAGCGAACCCCAGGAAGGATTGGACCTCTGTTATCGAATTTGGGTTTTTCCACCCTAGTACCGCTTCCACTTTTTCTCCCGACATTTTGATTCCGTCCCTCCCGATTATGTATCCCAGGAATTCCACTTCTTTGACTTTCCAGACGCACTTCTCTGGGGAGATCGCCAGACCGTTAGTTTGCAGTCTCTTGAGTACTTCCTTAACCGTTCGGTCGTGTCCTTCTTCGGTGTCGGCATAGACAAGTATGTCGTCCATGTATGCTATCACCCCCACATCCAGCATGTCGGAGAATACATGATTCATCATGTCTTGGAAAGTGGAGGGGGTGTTGGTTAGTCCGAACGGCATTACTTGGAATTCGAAGAGACCGTAGCGGGTTCGGAATGCGGTTTTCCATTCGTCTCCTTCTTTCACCCGGATGAGGTGGAAGCCGTTCTTCAGGTCTATCTTTGTGAACCATTGAGCCCCTCTCACTCTGTCCTGCAGTTCCTGCATTAAGGGGAGCGGATATCGGTTCGCGATCGTGATTTTATTTAAGGCCCAGTAGTCGACACAGAGACGGAGCCCTCGTCCATGAGGTTTGGGTACGAAGAGGATTGGGGATCCTGCTGGCGACGTGGAGCGTCGGATTTTTCCTGTACGCTCCATCTCTTTTAGCCATTCCCTCAGAGTCCGGAGTTCTTCTTCCGAGAGGGGGTAGATGGGTCCCCATGGCGCCGTGCTTCCTTCTTGTAGGTCGATCTTACAATCGTAGGACCGGTGCTTGGGAAGGGCATCCGCGGCCTCCTTTCCCATGATCCCCAGGTATTGCCGAAACTCCATTGGCACCGCCTTTACTGGGTCTCCTTCTGCTGCCGCCGATACATACCCGATAACTCTCACCCCAGGGTTGGTTGCAATTGATTCGTCCCATGTTAGGGAGAAGGGGTTTGTTTCGTACCGGGTGCATTTCCGTACGCATTCCACTGTTGAACCGTATTTCGTTGTTCGTCCAGATTCCCTGTGGCGGGTGTGCTGTTATCCATTCAAACGGGAGGAAGGCGTCGATTCCGGTTTCCATTGGTGAAATTTCGAATCTCTCTTTTGAATAGTGCCTTCGGTGCTGAAGGAGCATCGGCTCTGTATAAAATTGGCTGGCCCCTTTTACTCTTTCCCCCGTGTAATTTTCTATGGTGTGGGCTTGCCGGTGTTCCTTCTTGGTGATGCCCAATTTTTCCACGGTTTGGTTGTTGAGGAGTGCTACAGAACATCCGGTGTCTAGTAGCACTTGGACTTGGTGCTTCTTTCCGTCCAGGTGTAGCAACATCGTAATGACTGGGTGGGTGCCATGCGGTTCTTCCCTTGGTTTCTTTGACCGAGTTCCAGCACTTGGTTCCGGGTTTTTCCGTTTCCGGGATAGTCCGCATATTATCGTAGAGATCTCGGGTTGCGGCGCGTCCCGACCTCTTAAAAATCCGATTCGGAGTCTTCCCACAGCGGGGTCGGGGCCTCCGTGTCCATGGTCTCGACGGCAGCTACTTTTTGCTGCTTAGTCGCCGGGAGTTCTTCTTCCGCCTCCTCTCGCCCTCTCTTTCCATTTGATACCACCACGGTGGTGGCTTTCCATGGGGCCTTTGGTAATGGGGTTCCTTGCAGGGTGCTGAACGAGAAGCATTCGAATGTTCGGTGGCCGGTCCGGCCGTATCGCCAGCAGTCGTCCCGGTTTTTAAAATATGTTTCTTGTTCCTTCTGCGGAACACCCTTCAGAGCTTCTTCCTTTGAGGTCCAGTGGTCCTTCGCCCCCCACCACGTTGGCCTTCCTGCTGGGGTTCCTACTTGGGCCTGGCGAGACTTGCTCGTGTCGGCCTTAGCTGGGGTCGTTTCCCCCTTTTTCCCCTCTTGTTTCTTCCGGTTGTCATTTCGCCCGCTGGTCACTGTGGCGCTGGTTCCCCTCATTTGTTCTCGGGCTTGCCTTAACGCCTTTTTCTTTTCCACCTGAAGGCCTGCCTGATGCGTGGTTTGCAGGAATCCCTCGTCGTCCGCGAAGTCTTCAAGATAGTGGGTGAACCGCATGTCCACTACTGCGTCCGGCATGGCCAGGTCGACCTTTTCTCATAGCGCTTCTCCCGTTGCGCGGGCGAAGTTGTTTAGCGCTCTGAACTCCGTAAGGTAGGTGCGGATCGACCCCTGGTATCTAAGCTGGCCAAGTTTTAGCTGGGCGTCGGCCGCTTCTCGCTCGTTGTGGTATTCCGCGCGGATGGCCGCTGAATAGTTTGCCCAGGTGTCGTTTTGCTGCAGCTCTCGGTACCGGTGCAAGTGCCATACCCGAGCCGTGTCCGTCAGGAGGGTTCCGACCCAGGTGATTTTCTGCCGGTCGGTGGTGTCTGGGTAGAATCCCAGGTACATAGTGACGGACTCCCACCACTGATTGAACGCTGTTGGGCTTTTCCCGTCGAATTTTTCAGGGTTATCTATTTTCAGTCGGGAAGTGTGTACTCGGGCTCCGTCTGTGGGTCGTCCAGCCTGTTGGGCCCTTTTCACTCCTTCTGCTACTAGCCGTACCAGTTCTTGTGTGGTGATCGTAGGTGTCGGATTCCTAGGTGGCGAGGGAGAATGATGGGACCGGAGAGGCGGACTGGGTGGCTTGGACGGCGGGCCCGAGGGTGGCCCCACGGATGATCCGGGGGGTGTTGATGGGGGATTCCCTCCTTGCCCTACCACTGGCTCGGCCACCGGTGGCCGAGGGGAGCTGTGGCACCGAAGTTCTGCCAGTCGCTGCCTGATTTCCGGCGTCGTGGGTAGTGCCGGGGGTCTCTGTCGTCGGGTAGGTGGCCCTGGGTTTAGGCGTAATGGGCTTCCCAGCGCTGGTGGAGAATGCGCTAAAGGGGCGCTGGTACTAGTTTGTCGGACCGGGCTTCTCCACGTTAGTGGGTTTGGGGCCGCCGGTGGCATTGTGGGTAGTGGAATCCTGGTCGCAATGCGTTGGATTTCTGCTCTTGCTTCTCGGAGTTGATTTTCCAGGGAGGATACCCGATTCTGGTGGGCGGCTGCCCATAGTTCCACGTTCCCCTGAAAGTTGGCCAGGTGTTGATTTCGGGCCACGTTAGCTTCCGCCAAAAAGGATAGGGCATCGTTTACCCGGGCCAGCTAGGTGGCCTGACATATTTGTCGTTCATTAGCCTCGCTGGTGTGCTCGAGGATAGCCTGCCAGATATTACTGGCGAGGGATTGGTACGCGTTTGCGGCGCTCGACAGCTCACTGCGTATCCATTCTTCTGCTATCTTTTTATTAGCGTTGATGCGGTCATATACGTACCTAGTGCCTTCCGCTAAGGTTTGGTAGGCTTGCTCCATTTCCCGCGTTCGTCGGTCAGTTCTGTCGTAGGCGTCACCGCATAGCTCCGTGAGCCGTCGCAGGTTGTTCTCGGCCTGCCGCTGCTGGTGTACCAGAGTCCTGACCCAGACCGCGGGGTTGGCGATTTCTACTGCCTGTTCCGTGTTTAGTGCTCCATTGGTGATTTGGAGCAGGTCCCGGGGGGCCTCGAGCCGGAGCATGTTGAAGTCCGAGGCGGTCGTCATGGTTCCTTTAGTATAGGTCTAACGGGTGACCGGTGTAGATGGTTTCGTCGTCCGTGAACTTGTAGTCGCAGATGTCCCGAAATTCGTGTCCGTTGAGGTTTGCACACTGATGGGAGAATGCGCAGTCAAACCAGTATTCGGTATACCAGTGTCGTAGTGTGCAGTCGATTGCTTCCGAGGGTATGGGTCCGTCCGTATGAGGGTCCCAAGTTTCTTGGTCGAGAAGGGAGTCAATTGAGGAGTAGGTGTAGTCGAAGTGGTAGCTTGACTGTGGTTCGAAGAACGTAGATAGTTCGAGTAAGAAGAAGTGGTCTTGTTCGAACGAGGGCATGAATTGAAAGTAGGGTGATTTTGAGATCAAGATTATAGTGTGACACTGGGGTTGTATCATAACCGGAGTGTGGAGAGAATCAAAGGTAATCAGGCTACTTTCGATAATTCACAACGGAATAATCTTAGATCTTGTGTGTAGGTTCGGTGGTGGTGTTTTTGGTGAGGATGTTCGTGTTGGTTCCTCTCCCTTCGCCGGGGCGGAACCTCGGGTTTATATCTGAGCAGGGCCGACGTGAGAAGCGGTGACTCGGACTTGGATTCCCCCGAGGTGCAGTGTCCTCGTGGGCGACTCATTGGTCCTGGCAGGGTGTAGATAAGGGGAGATGAGGTTTCATGCAAGCAGGCAGGGTGCTTCCCCTCCGGACTCTCTTCCGCACGCCATCAGCTGGCGGCGTGGCATCCCCTCGGGAGGGGTCCTAGCCCAAGTCCGACGGTCCGTACGCTATCAGCAGGCGACGTGGCATCCCCTCGGGAGGGGTCCTAGCCTAAGCATTCTCGTCGTTTGCAATCTTCCCCTCATCTCCGGAGATAGGGGTCTTAGGCCCGTCTCGGCCGTAAGCTTATCTCCGGTCCTTATCTCCCTTCTAGACTCTTCGAGTGCGTTCCGTCATCCTTCCGTACTCTTCTCTCACGTGGCTATGTACTCGAGATAATTTCAGGTGTAACAGTGTCGCCCAGCTGGAATGCCCCGTTCTGGACAAACGGGAGTATCTGTGCCTTCGCCCTTCCTTCCAGTCGGTTGAAAGTGTAACCCATTCGTAGGGCAGGTGTTGGGAATCGGGAGGGGTCGCTGAACAGTTTGATCCGCAACTGTGTGACAAATCCCTCAAGTTTCTCCCGGCTTCCATCAAAGGTTGGGGTGTCCGGAACCCTTTCCGTGCAGGGTCATGGCATGCCTTCCAGGGTCGCCAGTCGGTCGCTTACCCGTCGGGTGGCGGCGAGTTTCTCCTCCACGTCGTCCAACCGCCAGGTGGGGGCGGCTTCCGGTGAGTTGAGGATGGCCATCGCCAGGGTGCGAACCTGGTCGTAGGCAGTTTGGAGGGTGGCCTCAGGTGTGAAGGCCTCATTCAGTGCAATTCAGCGCAATTGCTCTTCAAGGGCGGCCAGGATTTCACGGCAGAACGGAGGTTGTTTGGGTTCGGGTTCAGGTTCCTTGTTGGTTGACATGGCGTCACTAGGTGGAGAGGTTGGCGACGCAACAAAGTGTAGCGGGTGGGTCTGGGCAAGGTCCTAGGTAGTGACGCGTGGTGTTCGGGCGGGTGCGACGGTTGAGCGAAACGGTACGGCGGTCAAGCGGAGCGGCGTGGCAGTCAAGCGGAACGGCGCGGTGGTCAACCGGGTGGGTGTGGCAGTCGAGCGGGACAGTGCGGTGGTCGAACGGAATGGCACAGCGGTCAAGCAGAATGGGCGCCACAAGGACACGGACAAGAACAGAGGACAAGGATACGGACAAGGACAGAGGACAAGGACACGGGACAAGGACAGAGGACAAGGACAGAGGACAAGGACGCGGCGACAGCGCGGGTAAGGACACTGACAAGGACAGAGGACAGGGACGCAGTGACAGCGTAAACAAGTTGTTGCGTACGGATCTATGGCGGGCGGCAGCCCTCGCTATATACAGGAACTTGGCCAGTGCCCACACGCGCAACACCCACGAGCCAACACCAACACGAGCAAACACCAACACGAGCAATCACCAACACGAGCAAACACCAACACGAGCCAACCCCCACTCCCTCATTCTGGCACTTCTGTTCCCTCATCTCGGCACCTCATGTTTCCTCATTCCGGCACTACGTAGCGCCGTATTCCGGCACTTCGTAGCACCGCATTCCCTAGCTTCCGTGACGTCAGGCTGTGGTCCGGCGTCGTGACAGCAATCCTTACCGACGGCTATCACAACGGTTTACACACCGCAATAGCTGTAGAATAGTGCATCGGATGACTCAACACTTCCGCTTGTTGACAGCTGTCCCAACTGTTTGTGCGCAGCAATGCTTGTCAACAGCTATCCCATATAATTGCCCACTGTAATAATTATCCGTGGCTATCCCAATGGTTTACGTGCTGCAATGCTACTCGAATAGCGTATCGGATTGCTCATTGCATTCGCTCGTCAATGGCTAGCCTGTCAGTTTACGCGCCGCAATGCTCGTCGAATAGTGCATCAGATGGTGTAAACTTTCAACATGTAGAAAATATGTCGGAAAAACCAAATATTTGAACTCCAACTGATGAATAAAGTTTGGGTTACACAAGAAAGTCAGAAAAAATGTGAGTGTCTTGTGAAACCTAAGTTACTACTTTAGTTGTATAACCTATGTTACTGTTTACACACAGCAACGTGCGTCAAATAGCGCATCGGATAGCTCAATGATTGCACTCGTCGACTAGAATCATGTCGGTTTGTGTGCCGCAATACTTGTCGATGGCTATGCCAATGGTTTACACACCGCAATACTTGTTAACAGCTGTCCCAATGTTTTGCATGTTACGAACCTGGCGCGACAGGCGCCTTGGTGCTGGCGCTGGTGCCACTCTCATCCTTGTCGTCCTGTGGCTCGTCCTCGTTTCCGCTGCCGCAGCCGGGGTCATCCTCCGCACTTGGGCGCCTCGACCGATCTCCGCCATATCACTCTGGTAGCGATACCCTCGACCGCTGGCTGGTCTAGACCTCTCTCCTTCGTCTCCGTTATGTTACTTGCGCGTCCTCCTCCTGTCATCGTTACGTATGTCGTTTCCTGTTGATTATGCTTGCACGTCCTTTCTCCTGTACGCTATGTTTGTTGTCTCCTGTTGATGAAGCTTGCACGTTCTGTTCCCTGTTCCTTACCTTTACTGCTTACGCGTCCTTTCTGCTGTCCGCTACGTTTGTTGTCTCCCATTAATTGAGCTTGCGCGTCCTTCTCCCATGTTCGTTACGAGTATTGTTTTCGCTTGATTAAGTTGTACGTCAGTCTTCCTTTCCTTTACTGTTAATGCTTGCACGTCCTTTCTCCTGTTGCCGCGAGGAGAGTGTTGGCCGCGTGGCGGCCGAGTGCGATCATGTGTTTTCCTTGGGCGCAGCGATCGAGTCATGATGTTAGATGGAGGAACAGTGTCAGTCTTGCGGGCAAGCTGTGATTCCACAGAGGGAAGGAAAAGTATAAAGGAAGGGCACGGTAGCTGGTCTGGAGATTCTTCTCCACGCAATATATTATCTATACACCTGGACCTACCTTTACCCATCTCTGACCGGCGTGACGAAACCAGTGCCGGGATCTCAGATCACTTACGCCGATGACCACCGGGTCATCCGGCAGCGCAACGAAGTGATCTGGGATCGCCTACGACGAACGACATCGAGATACGATTATCTATCTACCTTGACCTACCTTCACACATCTCTGAGCGGCGTGACGAAACCAGCGCTGGAATTTCAGATCACTTGCGCCGATGACCATAGGGTCATCCGGCAGCGCGACGAAGTGATCCGGGATCGCCTACGACGAACGACATCGAGATACGATTATCTATCTACCTTGACCTACCTTCACACATCTCTGAGCGGCGTAACGAAACCAGCACCGGGATCTCGGATCACTTGCGCCGATGACCAGCGGGTCATCCGGCAGCGTGACGAAGTGATCCAGGATAGCCTACGACGAACGACATCGAGATACGATTATCTTTCTACCTTGACCTACCTTCACACATCTCTGAGCGGCATGATGAGAGCAGCGCCGGGATCTCGGATCACTTACGCCGATGATCACCAGGTGATCCGGCAGCGTGACGAGTGATCCGGGACCACCTATGATGGACCCGCAACACCGCCGCGCATACCGGGCCACGCCAGACAGAACGGAACAGTGCCGCGTATGCTGCACTGGGTGCAACGGGAGACCGCTGCGCATGCTGCCCCGGGCGGAACGGAAGAACGCCGCGCATGCCGTGCTGAGCAGAATGGAAGAACGCCGCGCGTGCCGCGCCGGGCAGAACGGAGGACCGTGGTGGCAACACCGCCGCGCATACCGGGCCACGCCAAACATAACGGAACACCTATGCCGCGCCGGACAAAACGGAACACCGCCACGTACACCGGGCCGCGCCAGACAGAACGGAACACCGCCGCGCATACCGGGCCGCGCCAGACAGAACGGAAGACCTCTGCGTATGCCACACCAGGTGGAACGGAAGACCTCCGCATATGCCGACCTGGGCGGAAAGGAAGAACGCCGCGCATGCCGCGCCGAGCAGAACTGAGGACAGCCGCGCATACCGCGCCGGGCACAACGGAAGACCGCCGCACATACCGAAGGCCGCACCAGACAGGACGGAAGACCGCCGCGTATGAGGGAAGTCTGCTGTGCATACCGCTGGCCACACCGGGCAGGAAGGAAGACGACAACGACGATGCCACGCCAGGCATGAAGAAAGACGACAACCACGATGCCACACCGGGCATGAAGGAGGACGAGCATGACGAGTGAGTGGCAATCACTTGCGCCAAACGACACCGAGACACGAGTAGCAATCCAAGATCGCTCGAGAACAACAAGAGAATGATACCGTGCTACAGTAAAGACCACCAGGTGGCAGTAGAGGAAGACTGCGTAAGACCTAGCACGGCCGCACGGAAGCCTTGGAGCACGAAGCCTCGCCAGTGAGAAAGGCACGCCGAGGAGCTACGTTGCCTGTCGAGCCCAAGACAGAGAACAGAAGTCAGGGTCAGGTTTTTGACATTATATTGCATCTCCAATCGACACCTGACGTAGCGGGAAATCCTCGAGAAACCGAAATCCACCGTGGATTAACCAGACCAAGAAAAATAAGAGTAGCGAATTGAGGAGGTCACCAACATCGAAACGCCGCTTCACCGAGGCCAGAGAGCCCAGCTACACCAACGGGAAGCCAGAAAAACACCGAAACACAGTAAAAAACACCGGAAGATGCAGGAAGCTGGGAAGAAGAAAAACCCACAAAGAGAGTGGACCCGTGGAACACAGCGACTTCTTTATCCCATCGTAATTGGGAATAAGACCTTATTAACAAGACGAGCTGCGAGACCCACATACGGACGTCACCAACGGGCATGCCAGTACGAGTTGAAAAGGAGAGCTTGCGGCTATGCTTTGACTACCGAACGGATTATGAATGGACGTCTGACGAATCACAAACAGCGATGTTGACACAAAAGGGGTTATGAATGGCCAAGCGCGGCCTCAATTGACGACGCGGCCAGTGATGCGAACGGCCAGCCAACGGTTGGTTTTAACATCAAATATTGCCCAGCAAAGTACCGGCAAGACAAACATACTTGCTAGAGAGTCAGGAGACTCTCCCTGGAAAAGGGATATGAAGCTTCGACAAAACCAGTTCCGAGTATTGCTGTCAGTAGTAAGCTTTCACGAAAAACGTCAGAAACAATGAAAGCACCAGAAACGCCGAGAACGCCGGACACATCGGAAAGACCAAAAACGCCTGAAATGACTAGCAAACGCCTGAAACTCTGGAAGGAATGGAAACACTGGAATCGCTCGTCGCGTTCCAGGACACCTGGCCACTTGCCGCCAGGGACACTGGGAACCGGTGTTAGACAGATGTGATGCCAAAGAAGATTAGGACGAAGCCGAATACCGCCACAGCGAAGTCGAATACCGCAACGATACCACGCCGGGTGTGAAGAAGATTAGGGCGAAGCCGAATACCACCACAGCGAAGTCGAATACCGCAACGATACTCTGCCGGACGTGAAGAAGATTAGGGCGAAGCCGAATACCGACACAGCGAAGTCGAATACCGCAACGATACCACACCGGGTGTGAAGAAGATTAGGACGAAGCCGAATACCGTCACAGCGAAGTTGAATACCGTAACGATACCACGCCGGGCGTGAAGAAGATTAGGGCGAAGCCGAATACCGCCACAGCGAAGTCAAATACCACAACGATACCACGCCAGGTGTGAAGAAGATTAGGGCGAAGCCAAATAACGCCACAGCGAAGTCGAATACCGTAACGATACCACGCCGGGCGTGAAGAAGATTAGGGCCAAGCCAAATACCGCCACAGTGAAGTCGAATACCGCAACGATACCACACGGGGCGTGAAGAAGATTAGCGCGAAGCCGAATACCACCACAGCGAAGTCGAATACCGCAACGATACCACGCCGGGCGTGAAGAAGATTAGGGCGAAGGCGAATATCGCCACCGCAAAGTCGAATACTGCAACGATACCTCACCGGGCGTGAAGAGAGTAGGGCGAAGCTGAATACCGCCACAGCGAAGTCGAATAGTGCAACGATATCACGCCCTGCGTGAGGAAGATAGAGCGAAGCCAAATAATGCTACTGAGAAGCTGAATACCACTACCGCGACATCGAATATCACAACGACACCGAGATGCGAGTGTGTGGACTGGCAGAAAGGAAACAGAACACCCAATCTATTATCTCTCTAGACAGATCCACCTCTCTATCCCCGTGACCATCACTACGACCACCACTCTGCGAGAACAACGAGCCCACGCAAGGCGTGTAAGAAGAGCCGCGAAGAGACCACGCCGCATGTGACGGATACCGTGAGAACAACGAGCCCACGCAAGGGGTGTGAGAAGAGGCGCGAAGAGACCACGCCGGGCGTGACGGATACCACGAGAACAACGAGCCCACGCAAGGCATGTGAGAAGAGGCGTGAAGAGAGCACGCTGGGCGTGATGGATTCCGCGAGAACAACGAGCCCATGCAAAGCGTGTGAGAAGAGCCGCGAAGAGACCACGCCGGGCGTAACGGATACCGCGAGAACAACGAGCCCACGTAAGGCGTGTGAGAAGAGCCGCAAAGAGACCACGCCGGGCATGACAGATACCGCGAGAACAATGAGCCCACGCAAGGCGTGTGAGAAGAGCCGCGAAGAGACCACGCCGGGCGTGATGGATACCGCGAGAACAACGAGCCCACGCAAGGTGTGTGAGAAGAGCCGCGAAGAGACCACGCCGGGCGTGACGGATACCGCGAGAACAACGAGCCCACGCAAGGCGTGTGAGAAGACCGCGACGAGACCACGCCGGGTGTGATGGATACCGCGAGAACAACGAGCCCACGCAAAGGCATGTGAGAAGACCGCGACGAGACCACGCCGGACGTGACGGATACCGCGAGAACAATGAGCCCACGCAAAGGCGTGTGAGAGGACCGCGAAGAGACCACACCGGGCATGACGGATACCGCGAGAACAACGAGCCCATGCAAGGCGTGTGAGAAGACCGCGACGAGACCACGCTGGGCGTGAAGGATACCGCGAGAATAACGAGCAGCGCGTGAGTACACCGGAAGTGAACTGCTACGCCCCATCGAAGAAGATCAAGAACCCCACACCGCCACGGCTGCCAGCACCACTCCCCAAGATGAGCAACTTGCGCTGCTGGGGGAAATCGTCACCATGATACATCCAACAACCACCCGGGACGCTCGCCGCAATCACGTCGTACAGCGGACGCTCGCCCAGCGGATGAACGAGTTCCACCACACGGACCAACAGCAACTCCAGCAGATGGCCAACACCCTGGGAGCCATCATCACCGAACAACAGCGAATGAACAAACAACTCCAAGCCCGGCAGCAGGCTAGCCGGCCCGTCCGCATCTAACGCAGCCCATCCGCCGCCGGACTCTGACGACCCGACATGGCCTCGCCGGAGCTTCGGTCTGGACAGGGGACGTACTGTCACGAACCTGGCGCAACAGGCTCCTTGGCGCCGGCGCCGGTGCCACTCTCACCCTGGTCGCCCTGTGGCTCGTCTGTTGGAATTGCTTCTCGCCGCTCGCCACTCCGGCGTGGCGCGCCGGTGGAAGCGTCAGCACAGCAACGGCGACGACAACGCTGTGAAGAGCAATGGCATAGCAACGGCAGTGGCAAGGGGATCC
>Ga0307516_10002178_pt1 | contig 26558 bp, 25 predicted proteins | sample 19_EM_MG_FD_203310 | JGI IMG/M metagenome (GOLD analysis project Ga0307516, IMG submission 203310) | Populus trichocarpa ectomycorrhiza microbial communities from riparian zone in the Pacific Northwest, United States - 19_EM | ecosystem: Host-associated > Plants > Roots > Unclassified | place...
ATATTCATGATGTATGCCAACTACTGAGACTTTCTAAATTGTGGTTGTGGGGATCGAGAAGGTTGAGTGAGGGCATCATGGGCAGTTGTACCTGGGTGTACGGAAACTTTTGGCCTAGTACTTTAGTCTTCATGAGCGCTAAGTCCCGGCTAGATTGTACGATGGAGAGCAGGAGTACGTAACGCAATGTGGCACCCCTGGTAAGGTTGTGGATAACTCTGGTTCAACAACAGATGGTTTCGTCGGGTGTGATGGTGTAGCTTTTTGCCGCAGAGTCCAGGGACGCACCGAACAACGAGAACAGAAAAAGTGGCACAGCAAAGGGTAACTAGTTGGATGCCCATCTCGCGTAACCCGAGATATTTGTTTCGCTGCTACGATATTTGAGGTGGTGAAAATCGGCGTAAAATCGACGCTCGATCGAATCCAGCGGAGTTGGCACTGCGTCTCGACAGTATAGCGTGGGTATCGACAGAAAATAGCGGGGCTAGCCGGGGTGAGTTGTACTACGCTATCGATGTTGTCGTGTCTTTGCTACTGCTAGCACCAAGGTAGACATCCCGCCGCAAGATCTCTTGAATTTATGTATCCAGGATGAAACGCATCTGTCGGCAAAGCCGAGTAGTGTGTTTTTATGATAAGAGGCAATAAAAACCAGCAAGATGCACAATGTCATCTTTGCTCTGCTTTTTTCGTTACCGGCCGGGTGTTGAAGGTAAGTGAACGGAAAAAATTAGCCCATCCTCTGGCCAACAACTTTCCCACTTCGTGGAGATGTCACGTTTGCCGCGCATATGAAAAGAACCCTTTCAACAGACAGAATCTATTCTATGGAAACCCAACTCCAGTCGATCATTTACCGAAGAAACAGTAGGGAGGCAGCCCCCACCAAGCCAGGTGAGGGTACGGAACAGGCGGGGGTGAACATGTGCAGATCAAAACTGGGAACAAGAAACAGAATAGTGGAGTTCAAATGGGCGAAGTAATTTTTTGAGATGAGAGTCAGCATATACGGCAAGTATATTTCCTCCAAGAAGAGAATGCAGAACATGAGTAATATGCTGGACCTTGTAGGTTGCTAATCGTTGACAAACGAGGGGTGTTAGGGGGGGGAATGGGCAGGCGGGGAAAAAATTGGGAGAACGATGCGTAAAAGAAAAAATTGGGGACCTCGGTGGTGATGCCAGGACATTGCGCGATGCTATAACATGCCCATTCTGAAGGTCATTTTCCGTTTTTTATTTCCGTCCCACCTAGCGCGGAGGAGAACGCAGCTGGCTGCCAGGAGCAATGCGGCCCGAAGTAGCAGCGCGGACCGGGGTAAGAGCGCGACCCGGAGTAGCAGTGCGGCCCGGAGCAGGAATTCGGTCGGCCGGCATTGCGAGTGAGCGAGTGGACGGTGGCGTGTTGAGGGGGCGTTCGGCTCCACGGGTGCGCGGCGTGGACGGCGGCAACATCTGCATCGCGGGGCCAGTAGTGGAGCGCGGAGCGGCGCGGCCGGTAGCCGGAGGTGCATCACGCCGGCGCGGAGGAACCGGGATAGCAACACGTCGGAGAGGCGTGGGCGAGTCGAGAAAGGGGTCCTCACCGAGCTCCGGAACATGGCGGCGTGGGGTGGCCGGGACGGCAGCCCGTGGGCGCGGAGAAGGTGGCGGCCCCCAGATAATGCGCGGGGGGTCGCCATCCGGCTCAAAAGGCATGGCGTTGAGTTGACGAAAAACATAGGGGTGTAACCTCGGAGAGATCTGCCTGCCGTCACGCCACGTCATACCAGCGTAGGTGAAAGCAAAATCAGTTTCCAGGTTCTGCGCAGCCCAATGCTGGTCTATCATTGAAGCACGCAGTGCGCTCCACTCATCGCGGGAGAGCAAGCCACCCCCATGGACGTTCCTGTCAGCAACGATCGCCGTGGTTCCGCCATCCGGTCCAGTGCGGTGCTGCTGATCGGGGGGCGCAACAACAGGGAGCTGCTGGCGAGGTGGGCTGATGGCGCCGTTAGCGATGCCTTGGGAACAGAAGGGAATGAACATACCGGCGATACTCTTGGGGTGGCCGAATCTCGTCGGATGGATAGGCGCCAGTGTCACGCAGCTCGTTGGGATTCGTCGCAGGCTCAGTCACGGCGTCAAGTCGTTCGTTCTCGACAAATGGATCAGTGATAGTCGGCCCCAAAGCTATAGCACGAATGGGGACACGCTCGTTGTTCAAGGGCTCATTGTCGATGTTAGAGTTGCGAACATAACCGCCACGGCTGGCGCGGAGATACGCATCTATCCGCTCCCTCTCGTCTAGCTCTCGCTGACCATTTTCTCTGCGTGTCTGCCTCTCGGACTGGACACTCTCATCCCAGCGGCGTCTGGCGGAGTCACGCAACTCGGCGCGTGCAGGGCGTCCAGCAGTGAGCTGCAACTCGCCCAGGATGGGGCCTCCCCTACCAGCCAACCCAATCGTCTCTACAGCCGTAGCAGTCATGGGTGGAACGAGGACCTGCGGCGGCGGGCGGAGATTGCGAATCGGAGCACTGTTTTGTTCGGCGATCCGATCCAACCAAGTTCCGTGGCGCAGTCGGGTCAAGTTCTCCTTGTTGCCGTCGGTGATCGGCTGATTCTCGGGGGCAATCCCGCGAGGACGGCTTTCGATACGAGTAGACTCCGGTGAGAGCTGGCCCTCGCCGTACACGTGTGGATTGGGGAGACCACTAGGCGTACGAGTATAAACATCCATCGGGGTCTGAGGATAGTCGCGCTCGTAGTCGATCATGTTCTGCATGTGGAAATGTATGAAGCGGCGGCGCACGGGTCCGTGCAGTCCCAGGAACATAGCCGTCCGGAGTGGCTCGAACGCCTGTACAGGGACTTGCGAGACATTGTCAATGTAACTGTCCGGAGGACCATCGTGTAGGCCGAGGTCCTGTCGGATGTATCTCACTGCTTCCTTGACGCTAAAGACTATCTGTCCGTCATTGACCAAGAGCGGGGGGTCGTCAGGTGGGACAACAGGAGAAGGCGGAGGAGGGCGGAAAGAAATTATTTGTTGACGGGGCATCTTCCTGTATTTCCCAACGGGGCAAGGCGTGGTGGTTGGTATATTGGTATAGGTGATGTATGGATGGCGTGTGTGGGGGGGGGGGGGGGTAGGTGAGTGAGGGTTGTGGCTGAAAGGAAGATTGGTGGGGTTTTCCTCGAGTCAACTTCGTGATGCGCCAAAGAGGACTTGATACCAGGGTTAGTGCGTGACGTGGTTAAGCGCGGCGCCAACAGCGGCAGTAGAGGGGTAGGGTAGGGCGGTAGAGAAGTGGGCTACTGGCGTGTACTACTGCGCCAAAGAACGAGGCTGAAGGAAGGACGGAAGTAACTGCAATCCTCGGTTTGAAGTACGCAATCCTCGGTTTGAAGTACGCAATCCTCGGAGCCCCCTTTTGTGTGGATCTGCCCGTAACTCGCAATTTGATCGAGTATCTCGTTTTTTTTTGTTTATTCATACTCGCATGCGACCTATAGATCATGGCAGCGTACATTTTACCCAGTTTTCCTGTCCGCAGTCCGCGCGGTGGCGGCACGTTGCAAGCTTCCCTTCGCCCTCCGCCCAGGCCTGTCCCAAGAAGATAAGGCGCGCACCAAGGGAATCACAAAGGAAAGTAACAAGGAGAAGCGACCATCCCCTACTCCTCGTCTGCCGATGCCATGAAGGAGGGCGTGCGCAGGAACAGCGTCAGTTCCTCCTCGGCACCCAATCGTCCCGCAGCACCCCAGCTCCTCCACTTCCTGTTCCTCTTCCCTCTCCCGGCGCTTCCGGAGCTCCCTCTCTGACGCCTGACTCCCGGCGTCACCCTCTTCCAGAGGCGGCACCCGCCTTCCCACGTCCGTAGAGGAGAGGAAGTCTAGTACCGCCCGGCTGCACCTCCCGTCCGCCAGGAGGTCCTTGATCTTCCACCGGTCCTTCCACCTCCCGGTCTCGAGTATCTCCCTTGGGGGTAGGCGACTCGATTAGTTCTTCCGTCTCGGGTCAGATCACGTGACACAAAGTCTGTCAATCGAATCTACTGGAAAAAGGAAGCTGTCGCGGGAAAATTTCCCTTCCGCAAGATCCCTACTATCCTCAAAGCTACCTCAATGTACCGGACTATAGCTATGTACTCTTCCGTTCAAGATGGTGCGTCCACGATTCGACTGTCGGGAACCTAATATTTGTCGCAGGTGCAGTCAAATCAAGAACCCTCAGCTAATCACAGAAATAGTGTTATATTCTATGGGTTGGTCCCTTACTGATGCTGTCGGCGGCGTTTTGGGCGCCCGTTCGAGGTGCGCCCCGGCACCAAACGATCGATTTCGCCCAAATCCAAGAGCGTTCAGCTTTTTTCGCCGTTCTTGTGACTACTACATCGTTGCCAGCGCCCTCCGATATATCCTCTAGAGAAGAGATTGATAGCTTTGCACGGTTCACGCAGCTTTCTGTAGCATTGCCGTAGATCACCAGACTCGCGAGTCGGGCCCGATCCGTCCTCCCACTAGGAATGAAACGCTCTACCGAAGTGCTGTCTAAGTAGCTACAGCTCGCGGTAGAAACCCACTAAGCGTATGAAGGTTCCTCCATGCCCACGCTGTTCTTATTATTCCAAATACCTCCCAGCAAAGAACATGAAAACAAAGAAATGATGGCCTAGGGTTAGGTACGGAAATAGTCAAGGAAACAGTTACGTAGAAGAGCACCAAGTTTGCTCCCGTACGGCAATGCTCAGCAGTACCGTTTCCAGAATACGTGGCCTGCCTGCACAACCCCGGGCACCGCTTGGCCCCTTTGTTTTGCGCCTAGGGTGCTGTATGTCTGATGGAAATTGGGGAAATTAGGATGGGGAACTGGCGCTGTACCATTCGTTTAGAGAGCACATACGTATTTGCGTCGAAGAGAAAGTGGCTTCACAAGAGAGATAAATGCAGCGATATTGGAAGAAAGGCCAAGTGGGGATTGGAAACGGTAAGGCGAGGTAAATTCAATCAAAACGAAGTTGCAAACATGTCGAGATTGGGATTCGCACCAACGGAATCATTAGTCCTCTGGGAGATCGGGTTCCTCCTCGTCGGAGATGGTGCCGGCCGTCGCGGTACTGGTATCGGATGTCTTCCGCTCTCTCGACGGTCCGGCAGGCATCCTCTTTGTGCCTCCACAGCTTCTCATATTCGCTGCCCCGGCAGTCTTAAGGATGGTTAATTGAGAACCGGACTCCTCGTTGACGTTTGCGTTGCCGGAGCTTGACGACTGCGCGCTCTTGGGAGGCGCACCCGTTTTCTTTGCACGCTTCCGCTTCGGCGTCATAGTCTCGTAGTCCTCATGCGAATGAGCCTTCTTGACACTCGTGGTCCTCTTCGACGCAGCGTCGTCGGTCACATCAGGGTGACAAAGGGCGGCGGAGAAGGGCATCCTGTCATTGGGATTGCCGGACAGGGACCAATTTGGATGGGCCAACTCGTACTCCCGGATGGAGGCAGAGGTGGCTACCGTCTCCGCTATTTCGTCACTGATCGGACCTCTGAAGCCGGTGATGTTGAACAGCGCCTTCTTTGCAACCGAACTGAAGCGCTCCTTACGGGCCAAGTAACCGAGATCAGCGTTGGGGTGTACAGCAGCCCTTCTCCAGGACTCGGCCTGGCCTTCGTTGACTGGAACGGGAGGCTGATTGGTGATTGGGGTCGGAACCGATTCAGGATGTTTCGGATGGTTCGCGGGGTTATTGGGTAGAATTTTGAAGGCTGACCAGATGCGGTCCCTCGAAAGAAGCTTGCCGGTGTCATCAAACTTGATTCCCTCCTCAGCCAACAGGCCGACGTCTTCCGGACGACGCCAGGTAAGATGCTCCTGGCTGGGCTTGCCGGAAGTCTGTCTCAGGACACGGTGGAATGGAAGGGCCGAACGACAACCGAGTTTCTCGGTCGGCTTTGCAAGCCTCACTGGAAAGGTGTTAGCAGATTCCGTTTGATTACCTGGGAGAAGGCCCGGGTTACGTACAAAGACCCCTATTGACATTAGCAGGTCTGCTGCCCACCTCCACATACTGGCAGATGAGCTTTTGCGACGTAACATATCCCCAAGGAACTTGCGAGACCAGGTGAATCAGTTCCTGATATCCAGTTAGGCTCTGAAAACACCCCATCCTCACACCTTGTCCTAATCTTCGATTTACCTTCTCATGCTCCGTGTATAAGACCTGAGACTCCTGTTCTTCGTTAATAACAGTTACTGCAACTCTAGTCAGTTATTTGAGAATTTATGGTGTTCTTACAAGTTGGTTTTGCGGGTGCTGCCGCTCGATATCCGTCATGACTGCTGTGATTTCCTGGCCTGGAGAAGGAATGCTACTTTCCATCTGTCGGTTCTTCGAAGATTTTACCTGCGTGGGAAGTTTCGTAAATCTGTAGGACGATCCACCCAAATACCTACCCGTGTGTGCTCGGATTTGATGGGTTTGGGAGTAGGGTCGTTGAGAAGGGTCAAGTTGCGTTCATCGACGAGTCATGTGAACTCTCGTTAACTACAATAACAAAAAGTGGGGTGAAATTGCTATTGTATCCATACCGTATTGGGCAGGATCGAGTAGCCGTACGGTATTCGGTCTGGATGCGTATCAGCGCAAATCTAGTATTCACTCCCATACGTACTGAGGCTAATACGGAAGGCATCCCGAATTCATCAACAATTCGTATTTGCACTCAAATACGTGTCGAACATGATAGCGGTGTCACTACTGTATTCTCACGTAGCAGTCCAGTATCTGAATGGACCCAGTACCACTGAGGTATTCAAGCCTTTATTTAGGATTGAGATGGGATTCGCGCATGTGTAGCTATGGTTGCCACAGCATCAAGCAGATACTAAGTGAGGATCCGTATGTTTGCATATCATGCAAACGATAAAAAAGTACGAACTTGGAGAGATACAACCACATGTTATCACGGCGCCAGGATCAGGGTCAAGCGGATCATGGTGCTATAGTGGAATTCGGGAGTGAGGGAATGTGTAGCGGCAGAGATGCCATGCCGGAAGTGCCAGAATACACGATATTCATGGGGGTGTTTGCTTGCGATTGACTGGCTCCTGCTTGGAGTACTTGGTTGAAGTTGTGGGGTTGAAGGTTGTGGGGTTGTTGGGAGAAAGAATTTAGGATGGGTTTGAATACCAAATAACAAAACGAAACAACAATAAGCAGAGATATAGTATGCGATATTTTTCCCCGCTTGACCACCAAGATGAGGGTCAAAACAAGTACATGCACTAACGATACCATCAGGTAGCGAAAATATCCTTCATACCAGAGTGGTTTTCTTCTCCTCTTCTGTACACTCTGTACACTCATTCAATACAACAAGAATTGTCACCCTACTGTTGCCGCTGTCTGCTCATATCGTCTCATATCGGAGTAACGGATATGTTGTGCCGTGGCTACAGGTACCAACCCATTTATGGAGACGAAAGATGTGAGCGTGACTGACAAGCACACATGAAAAATGGATTAGGACAAGCTATGAGAAATAATGGACGAGCCAGTGGACTAACCGGCAAGCACACAACAATAATATAGGGTGGCGCAGTACCAGTGCTGGGTGGCATGAGTACGAGCTTTTATCTGGTATTGCACCTTCATTGACGGGAAACAAGCATTCAGGAATAAACTATTAATCCCCTCAAATACAGTAGGCAAACAGTATTGGTGCAGAATTACCTCCCATACGCATCTAATTGAATATCCTGCTGTCACGGCAGTATAACTGTAGCCTACTCAATACAAATGTTGGTTCAATACCGTCTGCATAGGGTACTGATACGGTATTCAACCAGGTATTCGATCTTACATCCATTTGCTGAATACAAAGTATGTGTAGTACTGAAACCGTAATGCTTCAGTATCCCATACAATATGAAGAGAAATACCAAGGATAGGTATCATGTACGATAGGGTAGTAATACGGCACTGCTACAGTATTGCCACAGTATGCATAAAAGATCAGACACTGTATGTCTCCGGTATGCATTCCGTATTGTACTAGGTACGGAATCGAACCCAATACGTACTGGAGCGCTAATACATATTGGCTTCAATTCGGAATCAGCCCTGATACGGTAATATGGCAGCATTCAACTAGTGTCGCGGACCAGGCGGCTGATTAGGTACTGGTACAGTATGACTACGGTAGCAATTTCACCCCACTTTTCGTTATTGTATGCATCCCCAAACATTGGCACACCCAAGCTATCCCGGCGTACTAATCCCCACCACCAACATTCTTTTCTGTCAGCGTTCTCTCCTCAGTACCTACTGTGTAGTCAAGGAATAAGTAAAAAATAACGTAGTTTTCGCTAAACGCATAGATATATAAATCGTATGACGACGTAAGAAAAACGTATTTTGACCGTTTTGAGGCAACAAAGATTCGCTCCGCTGCCCCTGCTCTAATCAGCTACGCCTCGCATTCACAGCCACTCCAAAAGCCCGAACTTCTGGCTGGAACGGATGGTTCAGTCGGCCTGTCTATTCTGGTTTCTGCTACTGTCGGCCATCGGATTCGCCGCGGAACCGTGTCGCCGCCACCTCTGATATCGATTCCCCTGTGAATTTCGTCGTCGCCTCCAATACCGGTTGTCGCCTTCGTTCTCGTTCGAACTCGACGCCAGTATCGGTCAATGCCGTTTTCACTGCTCAGCAGGCATGCCGTTTCTGTAAAAACGATGGATGTCCGGAGCTGATGGCTGTTCGAATCTCCGAGCACTGTGTCAGGGGACAGTCTCCCATCAATCCCCGAGACCCCTCGTATGTAGAAAAAATGTTCTGTCCACCACGGTGTACTGTATTATCTCGCATATAAGGCACAACCCTATAAGAACCCGGACAAAGTAAGTAATGTATGCACATGCTCTAATAGCGCAAAGGCGCGCACCAGACCATTTAGGGTTAGCGCACCGAGATCCTATCAACTACCATTCTCTCATCCTAAGAGTCGTCGGCATTCTCTCGTTCTCTCGTTGGTCCTCCTCCCCCGAACTGTCAGGGTATGACAATATGAGTCAAGAAGTGCTGTTGAAACACGACATAAGGTGTTCAGGAAATCTCGAAGTCATCAGGCTATCTTCGGCATCGCCTTGTCGTCTGGAGCTCATCCCGGGTATCCCGGTTTTCAACACTTTTTCACAAAGGCACTTAACTAAGCAGATGCGTCCTGGGGACGCTTGTGGGGAAGAGTTGTATGGTTTAGTTGTCAGCCTGAGTGATCACCAAAGTTGGAGCTCTGCGGTTTGGTAGACACATGGTCCATAATGGAGCTATCGTCAGTGTAATATACAGAAACCATGCCCGCTTCGTGATGTACCCACCTCCACCGAGAAAAGTCGGATGCTCCCGAACCATCTGCCACTGCTTCGTGGTTTATTACGTCCATGCTTCGGTCCTGCCAGGCCCTATTCCACCCGATGCAAAGAGTCTCCGGCTGCAAACTAGCACGCCAGAGCTACGTGTAGGGGGAATTGTCGTACTATGCCAATACATCTTCCTAATTGAGATTCTGGATGGGACCCGCCTATCCACGCCTGTGCAGTCTAGTCACATGACGGATAGCACGAAGATCAACCATTGGAGATATATGCTGACCCACCAAAGGTCAAAAGACCAAACAATCTTGTACTCCTCGTCCACTTTCATCCCAAGGGTGTGACGCGTCCCTCACAGTGCCGAAGCCCTTCATGGGCGTGTCATGCTGATCACTCGTCTATAGACTATCACTCGTCTCTTTACTTCGCTATACCTACTTGTAACTCAAAGCCTTTCTTGGTGGAGGAAAAGGGGAGTTTGTAACGAGATACTGAGGACTGGCTGAGCTTGTGGCGGACGAAAAGTGTGTGCATCGCCAGTGGTTCTGGTGGAGAAGTGATCGCCGGCAGGACTGCGTCTCCTTCGCCGGTTGCTAGGGCAGTCTTATCACAGCCACTGAGCCCTTTGGTCAGCACCTACGCATCCACCGAGCTTTGTCTCTTTTTACCGAGAGAGTCGAGCACAAGAACAACGAGCGCCAATATCGGTGGATCCTCCTGGTTGATATGAACAAAACACGGGAAAAGTGTCAAGATCGGCTACATTTCGGATATTTCCTGCCGTCTGAGATTGTAAACCAAAATTAGCCGCTAATAAGCGCCGAATCGCAACTGATAATTTGAGGCTCATGTCAACGACATGGCTGCGAATGCGGCTTAGCAGAGTTGGAATATTTCGCCCTTGTGGGTCGGGTGTGTTGCTGGGACAGCCCTCGCTCAGTTCACTGCCCCGTGACACAGCAGAACTTTCTTCCAACCAACAATTCCTTCTCTTTCTCTTCACTTCTCCATACCTTACTCTCACAAGAGATAAATATCCATTCTCGAACCACAACTTTCTTTCCTCAACCAGCCACTCTTCCCACAAACCTCTCCTCCCCAAAGGTAGGGAAATCTCCTTTCATCTCTGCGTCATTTCCCTCCTGCCATCACATTCCCCTCATATACGGTCGATATAACGACATTTCTAGACTTCACTTACCCGCTCTTCCTCTATTCCGCAATCACTTTTTCCTCCTCCATCCACTTATCCTTGCTCCACATCTCTCACCTCATCACGTCTTCCTTCTTTGTCCGCTCCCACTCAGTACTGCTCCCACTCTCTCCGCATCTCCTCCCTTCCGATCTCTCCGTTTCTTCCTCCATCTGGTTGGCGTTTCGACGGAAAGAGAATTCCACTCTCCACACTGTGTCCTCTTCCCTCCCGTCATTTCCTCATCACTTATCTGGCTAGCGCACTCACGTTTGTGCCATCCCATCCACACTTCTCCACCGCTTCGCTCTCGTTCATCTCTTTCTCTCAAAGACCTAGTCGAGGCCTGTTGCTGTCTTCCATCTCACCAACCCTCCCCCGGCTCCGCTATCGTCGTCAAACCTCACCGATGTTTCTACCAGCAACTTCGATGGGTATTTAACAATCGTTGCCTGCAGCGGTCGCTTGTGTTCATTACGTGTATGTCACTTCAAGCCGAGCTGATACCCCCATTCGCCGTTGTAAATTATACATTCCCTAGTTTAAAAACCCATTGATGTTGACAGCAGCATTGCAGCTACCATCCGCACAGCTGAGCTATCGACGATAAATTTCCCGCCCGTCTCCTATAAAAGGGTAAGCATCACTTCTCACCTCTTATCATTAAGATGCCAAAAAATAACATGATTAAGCTAGCAAATAATCTCGTTCAGGTAGGCAGAGCTACAGCTTGTCTCCCTGATCCGGTTAGACTCCTAACAAAATATAGAATGATCTCGCCAACTGTCCCTACCTCAACGGAGAACCTGGTTCCTGGGACTATCCACTGGTCGTCCAAAGTCCAGGTACGCGGAACCGAAGAGGAGGCCATCCGACTGGGCTCTCGTCCGGGAGCCCGCTCTCGGAACCGGGAGCGGCGCCCCATCTACATCCTCGACAAGTTGGTCGACGGTCGATTTCTAGTCCTGTAAGTAGTAGTATATCCTTCGTTTATATCCTACTAATTGGGACCTCCAAGGACCTGCACCACCCGACACAATACTGGTATTGAGGGGGTTCCCGAGGAACACCAATTGTCATTTCTACCGATCGAGCCGAGCACTTCCCACTGCAAGCGACCGACTATACGGCTAGTCGACGACCCGGACGCGGCTTTCGAAGGAAAGACCTTGATTTTCACACAGGTGGCGGTTCTAGCGTACGACAAGTTCTTCATGGGATACGCTGGATCGGTTCTCCGTGAGGACCAGGACCTAATCTACTCGGAATTCTACTCCTGGCAACTCAAACGGGTCATGGATCCCAAGATTGAGATTGCTTGCCGTCTCACAAGCATTACTTCATTTCTGCACGTCTCACACGCCCGAGTCTCCGAGTTTAAGCCGGACATTGCTCGTGCCATAAAGGAAGCCAGGGTAGCACTAAAGGACGATGGAATTATGCGGAAAAATATCCATCTCGTACATTTTATGGCTACGATCAAAACATATCTTGGGCTTCTTGATCCCAGTTTCAAAGGAAAGGAGGTGAACGGCAACGATCGTCTGAAAGAGATTGTAAACCATGAAAATCGCACAGTCGGAGGTCCGAATGGAAAAGAGTTATCTTCATGCTACGGCCGCCAGAACCGAGACTCTGCGGTTTCTGCATATCTACCCCGCACAATGTCTGGAGACCCCGAGCATCACAATCACAAGAGCCGACGCCGCGGTGGGCCAGATCACAATAACAGGAACCCACGGTTGGCTGTCTCCGATAGCTATTCTCAAGAGGGCTCAGAGGACATCGAAGATCAACCGCCGTTGGGATGCAAGGGTATCTTCAGCCAGCAAGACAACAAGAATCGCTACCAGAGATCACAATTCAACGTCCGGCACCTTGTTCTTCAAGAGAAAGCAGATGGCTATCAAGGCGGAGGCTCTCACCCAGACACTTCGCACAAGTCAGAGCTTTACAGTGGTGACAACCATCATCACCCTCAAAAGTCAAGATACCGTTATCACCAGAGCAGCAAGAACGCTATTGAGACTGCAGACCGTCCTTGCAAGAGAAAGCGCTCGCACTCACCGACGAACTATTGAGAAGGCACATAGAATGTTCGACATCGCTTCTACCGAGTTTCCAGGCGATTGGCGTGTGGCATGCGGTGGTTTGTCTATACTGGTGTTACTTCTCTCTTGTCATTCTGTACATCTTTTGGCAAATATTTTTCTTTACAATTTGGATGAGGCCCTCTTTATTACTTCTGGTAGAGGTTTCCTTCACAACTTTTGGTAGTGGTTATCCTTTCGATTTTTGGTAGCGATCTTTACTTTTTCATAGATCTCTTTGCGGCGTTTGGCAGCTTTTGTCGGTGGTTTTTTTCTTTTTTTTTTTTTTTTTTTTTTGGGGGGGGGTGTGGGATTCTATGGGGATTACTTGATGTTACCCGTCTCGTTTACATTAAAACCGTATATTCACACAAAGTTACAAAACGTGAGATGGTGTCAGAACGGGTACCGCAAGTATATTAGACACCTCATCCTATTACGCATACGGGAGAGGAAATACTGCTTGTTTCGTCCAGAGAAACGGAATAAACGTGCCTTTGTTCACATGTTCCGGTCTACGGGACTAGTGAAGGAGTCATGAGTGCGGTGTCCGTGGCCGCCGGGGTTCTGAGTGCCGGGGAGCAGCTGTAGAACCTCCGGTGGCACCCGTGGGGAGGAGCATAAAGCACCTGATCCGTCGCCTGCCCGCCTCCCCTTATCACCACACTCGCTGACTTCCATGGCTTCCCACCAATACCGGTCTCTGCGGGAACTGGAAGGAGCAGTCCCGCAGCCAGTGCTCCCCTCGCCAGCGGCAGCCTGCGGACCGAGCAACACACAAGGAGAATTCAGCCGGAATCGCTTCGTCATTGCTACTTGCTCGGTTGCTGGTTGTTGCGGTTTGACGTTGTATTGGGTACGGCTCTTCGTGGGATATGTCAAAGATATTCGATTGATAGGGTGAGTAGGAATTCCGTTGCTTGATCTTTTCATCATAGTGAGAGGACTACTCTCTATATATACATGCAGAAGCAAGCCCATTACCCATCACCGACTCGTCCAGATACCCTGGGTGGCAACTTGCCACCTCCGGTCTAGATGTCGCCGATGGCGACTTGCCGCGTCACCAGTGGCGAATTGCCGCCTCCGCCACCTGATGACTTCCGGACGCAACTGAGCGCCGCGGCCTCGTCAGGCCTAGGCTAGCCCTCGACCGATACATCTGACAGGATACAAGGGCGACGAATTGCTAGTTCGAGATGTCAATTTGTATCCATCACCTGCCGGTGTCTCTCCGACGAAAGATAGGTACCGTTCGTAGGGTAATTCTGCTGGTATGAGGTCGCAGCTTATATCGGCAGTTACAGGTAGATGGTTTAGTCTTAGCTAGTGCTCATTTCGCTGATAGCCCCTTTTTGGGGGGAGATCAGATCTTGTGGCTCCGTACATATGAACTCTACATCCAATTCCTGGGAGATCCGACCGATGATCGACGGTATCCCCTACGAGATAGATATCCATGTCATTGGTATATATGTGAAAACAGATCAATTTATCCACTTGCCGAGTAGCAAGTGCCCGGTATGGAATTTGCATCTCGCTGACGTAGGACTGAAGCGCTCGAGCCCATCGCCAGTCGTTGTGAGCTGCGGAAATTCAACCTCAAGATGTTACAAAAAATCCGTCTATGGTGTCCTACCGGACTTCTATCCTCGCCATTTCCCTCGCCCTTGGTAGCTGTCTCCGTCTCGATCGATCTCATCGTCTCGAAAGACTTCGCTGGCAAGCCGCTGTCACGGGGAGAAACAGCCATCACTTCTCCAAAAAGCTGTCAGCAGCGCGAGGCTCGATGCGAATGGACATAACACATTTCCTTTCCTCCTGGCCCACAGGTGTCCCGTCTTGGTGCGAAAACTTTGCATCTTGCATAACAAACGGGCGGGAAAGCGACCGCGCGCACCTGCACGCACTGCCTGAGCTCCAACCTCGCGTGTGCTCCCAGGAACATCCTCCCGCCCGCGTGCGCCCCAAGTCGATGACTGGCTGCCTTACATGTTCAAGCACGAGGACTGCATCCAACTGCCGTGTGCTCACAATGCATTGTCGACATGTTCTTGCGGCGATGGAAAACAATCCGCATGCTTGGCGGGCACGCAGTAACTCCCCAACAGCGGGATGAATCACCGATTCCCCACTACGCACCAGTATCCGCGGCCAGAAACGTACTATCGCCTTGCACAGCTGGCAATTGGTGATAGCTCGCGCGTGGGTGATTTCAATGATGGAAGAAAGTATAGTATGATAGTATCCCTTAGACTAACGAATCGGAAATGAAGATTTTAAAAATATGTGACTGATGGGAGGGCTATATACTGTCACATGCCCGGAAGGCTAGTTTTGATAGTAATACAAAGGTTTTCCCTTCAGAAACCTCCACAAGGGACGGGAGACGACATTGGTAATTTCGGCCACTGCCTCCTCCGGAGTGCTTCCAGATGCCTCGAGCTCTTGGATTGGCAAACTGGTCCAGTCGTATCCTAGGATAGGCTCATCCCGCGCCTGCCAGTATCGGACCCTCGCTCCCACCATCGTCACGCTCGTGCCGTTCCGCTGAATGATATCTACCGTCTTGCTGTCGGAGTACTCCTGATTATTTTGCGTACTGAGCAAAAACGACTTGGAACGCCCTCCGTCTTTTGGGCGTCGGCGAATACCATCTCTGCGGATCGAACGGGTAGGCGACGGCTTTCGAACTTGTTCGATGAACTTCTTTGCCTCGGCGTACTGTTTAGCAGTGTACCTACAATTTTTCAGCAAACAGGGCTGTTTCCAATACGGTGCGCCCAGTGGAACTTCCTTCTCCATGACGAACGTGGTGGGGTACTTCTTAGTCCCGGCCGGATGTCCTTGCCGGGGTGTCCAGTTCTCTGAGGCCTTGCCCGGTATTTCGCTAGGTCGTTTGCGATACCTCTCTCTGATCAGTGGAAGCAGTGGCCACGATTCAATTTCAGAAAGCCATACGCCTGGGGGCTTAGCGCCCTTCCATAGGACCTGGAATTCGTTATTGAGTTTCCCATCCGTCCGATGATCAATTATCCCGGCGACCAAAGCTCGAACTTGCGCTTCGGCCACTTCTGGTTGTTTCTCGAGGTCCCGAGTAAGATAATCATGGAGGCGGTCCCACTCCTGTGTCGCCACAAACGTGCCCTTTTCCCACGTAGTGGTTTGGCCGTCCGCCCACCTACATGAATATTCGAGCTCGTCCCCGGCTCCCCGGTGACCAGTGATTGCGAGAGCCGTTCGGAATACATTAAGGTCCTGGTCATCCGGTGGTGTCTCCTCCTTCTTCTTCAAGAGGTGTTTGAAGTGTCTAAGATTCATTGCCGGTTCCCATGTATTCTCACTGTCCGGACAACCCAGCCATCTGACCAGATAATGAAGGGAGCCATTCACCGTCTTCTCTCCAAGAATGGCGCGGGGAATGAACCTGTCACCCGCCTTTACTGAAGTTAATCTCTCATGGTATTGGTTAACGAGCCAATCGTAATCGGTAATAAGATTTTCTAGAGGCTCCCATGTGTTCTCCGAATCTGGATAGCCTTCCCACCTGACGAGGTAGAAAACGCTATTATCTATGATCCGATGCCCAATAACGTCTTCGACATAATATGAGGTGCTGGTATCTTCCGCAGATGTGGCCTTGTTCACCTTTCTCCAGTTGTAAGCGTCGACCAGCGATTGCGCAGGGCCCAGGTTGTAGTCCGGTTCCCAGGTGTCGTGTTCGGCGCTGTAGCCCTCCCAACGAACAAGGTATTCGGTCTTGCCATCTTCTCGACGTCGGTCGCCCAGGATCTCTTCGACAAAGTACATCGGCTTCCCCTCTTCCGTCGTCGTAGCTATTTCATCATCCGGGAGGGTTTCTTGCCGTCTGTGGTACGCGCGGATGAGTTCTCGCGCGCTGTCAAGACTGGAGGACGGCTCCCAGGTATCGTTTGCTTCAGTATAGCCCTGCCATCTGACGCGGTACTGGAGAACACCGTTTATGGCTCGAGAATCCACGATCTCCGACGCATAAAACTGCTCTGCTGTCGACTTGTTGGGAAAGTCCTTTTTGGCCTTGAAGAAATCATTGAAAAATCCGGGAGTGTGGTCGCGCTCAGCGCGTTCCTGACTAACAATCGGTGATGGTCGTGGCTCCACAAGGAACCAGTTTGCGTCGTCGATGCTGCCTCGCCGCGGTGGTATCGTCGGACGGTAGGGCTGTTCACCGTATGGCTTCGGCGTAGGCATGACGGATGTCAGCTGGGTGTGTGCCTGGAGGTTCCTCAGAGTAGTTTTGTACATAAAATCCCGGTAAGCTTTGATCTGACGGTCAACTGTGCGGCCCCTGCGCTTCGGGGATCCCCTCCAACTTCCAATAGTGATGTAGAGGTGTGGTTGTAGGCAGAAGCCGACAAAAGAGAGGCCCAAAAGCGTGTTTAATGCTACAAGCATCGCGGAAACAAGGGAGTATCGATAGGTTTCCCAAATTTGAATGTCGTTGCTGGTTTTCTCGGCCAGCCGAGACTAGGAATCGAGCAAAAATAATTGGCTGCGTGGGCCTGAGTTCGGCTAATGATCTACTTACGCCTTCGCCGGCTCCATCATGACTGCTCTCCTACGATTGTTCAATATGGATGCCAGCTATCCTCAACGCTAAACTCACCTAGCTTGCTTCAACGTGACTCTCTTCGAAGTGGCCAAGTGATAGGATCCTACCTCTAATCCTCCAATTATCTTTGTTGCTGCCTGTTCCCATCAAAGGTTCACGGCTGGCTTCCAGGCTCAGCTCGTAAGGCCACTGCATCCATCCGGGAGATTCGCAGTCATTGGTACCAGCGCCAGGCATCCGTCTCAGCGGCTGCTCAGTAAGTATGTACCTCCTAGCGCAAAGTGTTCGTGATGACTCACCGCTCAGACCATGTTTCAGCCCACAGTTGTTGGTCCTCCTCGTCGCGCTATCCAAACTTATATTAGGGTACGTGTCATCAATCGAGCTATCAGCACCCCCTACCGTTGAAATATCGAGATGACGACAGCGAAGAGGTTTAAACATACATCGTCGTGAACAAAACATTCTCTCTATACGTATACAAGGCCTCAGCGACTCGCCAGGGGAATCGGAAGGCTGCCCCCCGAGAGTGTGCTGGGAGACATCTCTGGACCGTCATCTCCGGACGTTCATCGTTTTGTCATTACTGCTCACATGGCGTCCGGCACCTGCTCCACATGAAAATACCTTCCTGTTAGCCCACCAGTCGGTCGCCAGTTTGACAGCGGCCTAGAAGTTCCTTTCTCGGTCCGATACCTCTCGCCGTCCAGGTATCTCTGGCCAGAGCTATCTAGAAGGCTGCCGATCTGTTAATGTGGTTCTTGGTACCAGCGCTGAGTCGCTTCTGTAAATCACCCCTCCCGTCGATTGCTTTATTTTGGAGCTTGTGTTGGAAAACTCCGAAGCTATTCCAGCAATGGCTTCGGACGGGGGTCGAAAGATGTTGGAGGTGAGATCTCTGGAGCCGCTCTATACTTCCTTCTGTGTCGAGCAATATTATATAAATGGCAGGCTGGTAGTTATATCTTTCGTTTCGATACATACATTGATCGATCCACCCGTGCGTGCGGATGCGCGGATTTCTCTTCTGGAGTAATTTAGTGGCTTTGAAATTCTGTAACATAAACCGACGGTCTGTCGTTCGGCGCCGCATGTGTTCAAGATAGTTGTCAGGCTGAACGGTGGGGTGGAGTATTCGTGCCACCAGCCGCCAATCCTTACTACAGTAGATATGCAGCTAGGCACATAATCACGATGACATCACTTGTGCTACAGTGCCGACGCGGGACGGACATCGGTCTGTCCTTGCTGGCAGTATCCACAGCGTATGCACTGCATCTGACGTGCTGCCCCGTAGAAATGGTTCGGCACGCCGCTCGGCATAGCAACGGAGATCCCGAAGCCCGCGCTCACCACCACGACGCCGGCGGTGCACGTGAGCGACAGCGGCTCCGAGGCGAGCCTGCACAAGGAGTTCTGCGGCACGTGTGGCAACGGTATCCTGGAGTTCGGCAGCAACGCGGGCGATAACACCTACATCACCTACGAAACCCTCGATGAACAAAACCTCGAGGATCTAGGCCCCAAGGAAGAATTTTACTGCAAATACCGTAGGTCGTGATGCCCGAAATACCCGGTAGGTAACGCGATGCCTTGTGAGTTTCGAGTGCGTGCTTACCACGACGACGGACGGGAACCTTTCAGAAGACGGGAATTAAGGAGTACATATAGCTGACATAAGTAAGGCCATGACCACTGGTCCTTAGCCAAACTTCGTGCGACCAGGGACTAGAGATAACAACGTCGAAGTACTAAGGCTCAACTACCGTATTATCTCACTTATAAGGCCCCTTTTCCTTTGTGATTTCCTTGGTGCGTCTGGATTCTTTTGCCAGACAGGCCTGGGTGGAGGTCAGGGGGATGCTTGCACTGTGCCGCCATGCGCGGTATGCGGCGTGGAAATGGACTGTACATACATACTTCTGGTCATGATCTACATAGGTCGCACACGAGTAATGAAGAAACAAAAAAAAGAACTTATAAGGTCCCCCTATAAATCCCAGCACTATAGGCCCGGACACGCTTGGCGCGCGCTAGGCCGCTTAGGCTTAGCGTGCCGAGCCCTTTTGCAACGTCAGGTGATCAGCCCCAGGGGTATCTCAGCTCGGTTTGGTGGCGCTCCCATAACCAACGGTCGCAGTACAACTTCTCACGACAATCCTCTCGCAAGCTTCCTTACAGCCGACTGCCAATACGCCTCGAGCTCCCAGCAAGCGCTCACTGGTTAAGTTCAACAACTGCCAAGGCCCCGCAAACACCCGATTGCTGTGCTCCTCGTTGGGTTCCTCTGCCAGCAGCCTCTCCTTACGAGAGGCAAGCGGTGCAGAACAGTTGGGTTTGAGCTCAGAGTATTGTCTGGGTAGAATACGGAGGGTGGACGGTGGGAATGGTGGGCAACAGAAGCCTATGCGTGAGGAGGTACGAGTATATCAAAATGGCACAGCAACCCACGGTGGGAGAAACTTGAGAAACAACTACACGTTGCGTTTGAGGAGCGAAAACTGGGGCGTGTTGTACAGCGCAATTGGTTCGAGGGTATCTCGATGCGGTTATTCACAGAGATTTATCCTTATTCTACTGTCGTATTCCACATTTAGATGGCTGGTTCTCTCCGTCCCTTCACCGCAATGAAATTACACTTCAGGAAACACCACCGGTCCGGTACAGCAGCGCGAGAAGATCATCAACTTTTCACCGGTCGCACACTGCGCTGCATAAACGGCTGCACTGGCCACCGGGCTGCACAGTGCGAGGATGGGACGGATACCTCTGCGCAGTCATGTCGTTTCTTTCGCGTAAATTACCGACACTGAGGGTGATTAGGATGAAGATGAGGACTTGAGTACGACTTCCGTTGGCATGCAGATGAGTTTTAGTCAGATTTGTAGATAGTAGATTCTACGGGTTGAGCGCGGTACTCGCGAAAATTCGGTCCTTGTGCCAAGCGCGATTTGACATTACGCTAGTCCTTAAGCGCGCTAGTGGACGCTATTGGCGCTATTACCTATAACAGTGGCGTTTATAGGGGGGACCTTATAAGTGAGATAATACGGTAGTGAGGATCACATTACAGTCTGGAGCACCATGCTCTTACCAATGTGCACCAACCTTGCAGTGACGCCAGCGGCATAATCCACCATGAGTCGAAGTGCAAAATTATCACTCGCCCCCGTGACCTTAGCCGCCCGCCGAAGCGCCAGCACTAATACTATGAAAATTCGTCGTTACCGAGTGGGGCGCCGTGCTTTCCGGCTGAGTGTCATCGTTTTTCGCCAGAGCGTGATACGATGACTTGGCTCGAGGAGGGCAATATGCAGGGCGTTGATGTGGCCTGCCAACCCCGACATGAACCAGATTGAGCACGTGTGGATGAAACAGAGGCAGGAGATATGAGAGGTTTGCGGACATCCGCAAGACATTTGGCGGCGCGGCCATAGCTACAGCCTCTCTTCCGGGTGTTGTCGAAGGGGTTTCAACCACGACCAGCATATAATTCCGCAAGCTCGGTTCGGAAAACTCCCGATGAAGACAGGCCGTGCTCCAAGGGAGTTTGTCTCAGGTAGGCGAGTACCCGTACGGACGGAAAGCTCTACACACTGCCCGTAGGAGTGCCATAACCAATCCAGAAGTGCGCTGTTTCGAAGGAGCAGCGGAAGGACATCTGGGCTGGAGTGAGAGACGCCACCAAGTGCAGAACAGAAGGAACACTATTTGCAGACGAGCGATGTGTGGGAGTTCACCAGAGGATTCTAGACACCACCGCTGTCAGACAGGGATTCAACCCGTTTTGGGTAGATGGGAAGGGGCACGGTTGGTGTATACATTGCCAATGTTTGCTATGTTCCTGCTAGGCTACACGAAATCAAAGAACGGACTAACAAAAAAAGCCTTTGATCCGGAGGCCTAGTTCAGCTTGAAATGTATGACCTCTCACACGTGTCAGGCACCCAACGTTCTCAAAAAAAAATGGTGTCGATGACCAATCAACTTGAAGGGAATAGGTTCGGACGCCATGATCATGTTGCGCACCGTGTCACCAGGTGCGCTACAGCACATATATGACCATCCGATACACTCATACTATCCCGCTCTTTTCTTCCCTCTTCCGTGGAGTAACAAATCACCAAACCCCGCCTCTCGGATAAACGGACGACGACGACGCCCGAAACAACTAACGAACAGAGAAAAACTCCATCAAATCGACACGCCGGACGCGAACGATCAACAAAGATGGCATGGAGGGTAAGAAACCGCACTCTGCGACGGGAGAGCTCATGGAGAGCCAGCCTACTGTATGATATGTGCTTCCATACGCTGACGTTATGCGCAGAGCGATGGTTACGAAAGCTCGAGAGTCGGTGGCAGCACCCCTGCAGGCGATGACATCGGGCCTGGACCTTTTCCAGGGATTCCTAACCCTGCAACTCAGGTATCTCTAGACGGGCTCCTCCGTCTACATACCATGACACCACAGGAGGTTTTATCGGCCTGGGAGGCCGAGAGGAAGAACCGCGTGCTGCCTACGAAGAATCAACCAAAGTTTTGGCCTATCTACCCGAGCGAACCCTCCAAGACGGACGAAAAAGCGGTCTGTCCGCTCGTGGGACTTTCGGAGCGGACCAGGATTAGCGAGCACGACCTGTTGAAGCTATTGATTTACTGGTCTAATCAAGAGTTGGAGAGTCCTTGTGGTGTAAGACGAAACTGGTTGACGGGTTTGTTCCGTACGCACCCCGCACTCCCAAGATTATTTTTTTCTTTCAAAAAATGTTCTATGCTCAGCGCTGACGGGAATACAGCCGAGCTTCGCAGAGTCAAAGGGGGTCGGACCTATCCTCGAAAAGTCGGTCAGTGGCTCAGAGGTAAGTCCTGCGCCGTCCCCGCCTCGCCTTTCTCCGCTGATGTGACAGATTCGCTGAAGCGCTTGGAACATTACGCGTACGCTCCGGGAGGCTATGGTCTGGTTCACGAGTCTTGGAGGTCGGCGCCAGGAAGATCGGACTCAGGATCCCGTGTGCCATCCCCTACAAGGTGGACAGACGATGATCAGACAAGGACCGTCATTCCACACAGGAACAGCCACAAGACATGGTTGGCCCTCCGCGGTGAGCTTAGCGTACAATCCGTCTACCACAACTGGTACAATCTGGAAGGATGGTCCCACCCTCCACGTGGCATGAAAGCACCATTGAATCCGAACAGGATAGTCAATATCCACGTTTTCGGCGGCAGAGGCGACGTTGACCCTCGTCAATGCGAGGACGGAGTGTACTGTGCAGCATGCCACGGAGTCTTCCGTGATGAGCTCGCATGGCTGAGGCACTCGCAGGCGTACCGTGGTTGGGTCCAGTGTCCCTGGGACTTTGTCGACACCGGATACACCTGTGGGAAAAGGAGAGCAAAAATTAAGGGGGCTCCACCCGTTGGCCTTGTGTTCAATAACTGGGGAACCGTGAGGAACCGATCTCTCCCCGTCGCGCTAAAAAAAACAAGGGAACGAGAATGCTGACCCCCGACATAGTTCCTCAACCACGTTCATCAGAGGCACCCCACGATACCAATCCGCTTTCCATTTTGGCACCCGACGATTGCAGCGGTTTACTTGCGCCATCTCCATCCAGGGCCCGGGCCACCCTTGTTGGATACAAACAACATCAACGTGAAAGTCGTCGACCCGGCCGACCCCGAGCGTAAGCCAATCGAAGTCATGTCGGATGTCGACTATGAGCTTCCTGCCACCCATATACAAGGCGAAGATCTTCCCAACCTCGACTTACTCCGCCCCGACTCCTTCGATTTGCCCGGAAACGCTGTGGGGTCATATAACATAATCACCAACACGCTCCAGGGGTATGAGGGGACACCTCGGCCACTGCGCATGCGGGTACTTCGCTCCCTCGCCCTTACCAACTAGCATACTGTGACGCGTGGCTAACTTGTCTACGTCCTAAAGGTGGTGGAGTCGAGAGCCAAGTCGGAAACGCCCTTCTCGGACGAAGAAGAAGAGGACGACCCAAGATCGAGGGCGGCGGTAGAGGGGGGCGGCCCGGAAGGGTCCAAGCCGATGGCCGAGCCGACGCCCGAGAACAGCTCCCGATCAACAAGTTACGTGAAGCCACCTGCGGCTGACCGGAAAGGAAAGGGAGGGCGTGGCAAGCGGAAGTCCTGCAGCCCGTCATCCTCCCCCGTTAAAGAAATCGCCAGTCCGACGCCTAGCCCAACCAACTCGGCCGCCAGAAGGCTCGTGCAGGCCCGCCTTGAGCTCAAAGCCAAGGTTGATGTGCCGTCGCCAGAGGACTCGTTCCGGGCGAAAGGGAAATAAATCCACCACGCCGGCTGCCGATAGCCTGAGGCCCCAGTTGTTTGTGCCGAGCGAAATGTGGAAGTGGGAAAAGCGCAGGACGCTATTTTCTTGTGCGTACGTCATTGGAACTGTTAGCACATATCACGAATTGCAGCGTTTGCGTGCTTGTCTTATTGCTGGTGACTCTTGATCTCTGCAGCTCCAAGGTCTCCCATGGGCCAGTTCAGGTTCCGAATCGGTTCGCTGTCGTCACTGTACGATCGTCTTCAAAATTCGGTAAAAACGCCGTAAAACACGCTCTCCGACGGTGCGAAGTTCTGCAGGACGCGCAGCCACCGAACACTACTGCGGCCGCCGAGTTCGAATTTCGAAATACCCCTCCAAACAATGGCAGTTGTCCACCGTGGAGAAAGTCGGTTCGATAGATCACTCTTCTTTGGGAGTCTGTCGTGGTGGAAAGAAATGTTTCTCTTTTTCTTGTGATTAGATGTTTACGCATTTTGTGGCTGAAAAGGCGGGCGAGCACTGTAAACCTCTACCTACATATGTAATTATGTAATTAAGCTGGCGATATCTATTACACCAGGCGTCAAAGGACAGTCGTTCGCTGACGACATCGTTCGACGGGCGAAAGAAAAAGATGATCAGGCGGTTGCAGGCAAACTGTCGGAAGCGGCAGCAACGTCCCTCGAGTGGGCGGCCGACAACGGTGCCGCCTTGCCGCCGCCATCCGGATAGGCGACGGAGACAGGCCTTTCAACAAGTGGGAATACCCTGGCTCAGAGTCTGGTGGATTCTTACCTCACCCTGAAGGAACACCACGCCGTCAGGCTAAAAAAAAGTGATTGAACGCCCTGAGTCGGCTCCGACGGCTCACAGGGCAGACTTTGTTTTGGGTGAATCGTATAGCATTCAGACTATGTAGACTATGGCGGCGTGCATTTTGACCAGTTCCCGTCCGCTCTCCGCGCGAACGGCTGCACGCTGAAAGCTCCCCTTAGCCCTCCTTCCAGGCTTGTCCAAATAAGACATATCACGCACTTAGGAAAGCGGGCCTTCCCCCTTACCCCTCGTCCGCAGATGCCATGAAGGAAGGTGTTGGCAGAAACAGCAGTGCCCCCCCGGTGCCCAGCTGCGCCGCAGCACCCAGCTCCGCCTCCTCAGCCCTCCTCTCCTCTCCCCGCTCTCTGCGCTTCCACTGAGACACCTTGCTCCCTGTGTCTTCCCCAGCCAGGACTCGCCTTCCCACATCCGTGGTGGAGAGGAAGTCTGGTACCGCCTGGCTGCACTACTCGTCGGTATGGACTCTGGAGGTCACGGATCGTAAACCGGCTTTCACTCCCCAGCCCCCTTCCCGCTCCTCTGCCCACAGGATTTTCTGCTGGGCCTTCCACTCTGGGCACACCCTGAGGGGGTGATCCCGTGTCTGCGCCCGGTACCGGCACCACTAGCACTGTGCTGTGGGCGCGTAACAGTTTGCAAGCTTCTACAAATCAACACCAGTTAGAAAGGACTTACATCTCCTATCTCGCCACTGCATTTTCCCATCCTCCGTATATACCTCTTCCCCATTGATCGGATGCCACATAAAGCTCTTCCTATTGCGGCTTGAAGCCGAAGCTGCCAAATCCCCAAACGAGGGTTTCATCACGGATGTACTGTAATATCAATCTGATGACTGTTTTCACCTAGAATGTTCACCTCTAGCTTGGGGGAGGGGGGGGGGTGGCTGCTGGGGGTAGAGTCGTCTGGGGGAAGTGCGGTGTGGTCAGGAAGATCGGGTGGTGCGTAGGTATCATAGCTGATATCGTCTTCCGGCGTCATGGATTCGTAGTGACTGCTGATTGTGAATGACAAACCGGCTGTTTCCCTACTGTGTGGGCGGTTGACTTGCGGTTCTTGGGGAGCCTATATTTGGGTTGCTGTGCGAGCGATTGAATTGCAGTTCTCCGTGAAGTCGTTTGATGAAATTTTGATTTTATGTAATTATACTAGCGGTGGCCCGCGGGTGCCCGGCCGGACTGGGTCACCAAAAAGCCTGGCCCCTTCCCAAAGCCCGCCCGCGGGCCGGCCGGACTATTGAGACCCCTGTATATCGGCAACATGAGTACGTCGAATCACGGACCAGTGAATCATCACGTATAATTATTTTTATTTAGTTCTCGCATCCGACCTGCTTAGATCATGACGAGCTAGAGAACTGAATTGAAGGGAGGAAAAGAGATGATAAGCATTCACTGGAGGGCCCGAGAGGCTCTAAAAGGAGTGACGGACCCCAAGGCGTCAGTAGGTCCCGTTTCCGACATATTCACATGAGCACTCCCTTCAAGGCTTCGGGAGAACGCCTGGCTCGAGGTGGCATCTCATCATCCGAAACCTCCTAGAGTTTTCACCTGTAATCCCAAGACAATTGGCGGGTTTTCGTGACATGTTGGAATAGGTATGTGGATCGATAAACGTAAAGATTATGTTACAGTACCGTATTATCTCACTTAAGAGGTACACCCTATAAACGCCACTATTATAGGTCGTGACGCGCTGGCGCGCGCTAGAGCGTTTATGGTTAGCGCACCGAGCGTTTTTCAGACGTCAGGTGATCAGCCTGGAGGTACCTCAGCTCCGCTGAATAGGGGGATACAGCTGGTAGTATCACCGACTACGCGGTATCTCTACAGCTTAAAAGAACAATGCGGCCATCCATCATTGACGATCAAGTATCAGGCTCCGAGCAGCCAGTAACCCTCCTCACGACGATTTTCTCGCAAGCCTTCTTACAGCCAACTGCCGATACGTCTCGAACCCCAAGCAATCGTTCACCAGTTAAATTCAAACAACGACCAGGACCTCGAAAACACCCAATCTCTGTGGCCCCTCGCTGGGTTCCTCTGCCGGCAGCCACTCCTTCCAGAGCTAAGCGATGCAGGACAGTTGAGTTTAAGCTCCGGGTATTGTCCTGGGCAGAACACGGACGGGTGGATGACGGGAATGGTGGGAAACGGAAACCTACATGTGAGGAGGTCCGAGTAC
>Ga0307516_10002180_pt1 | contig 26516 bp, 11 predicted proteins | sample 19_EM_MG_FD_203310 | JGI IMG/M metagenome (GOLD analysis project Ga0307516, IMG submission 203310) | Populus trichocarpa ectomycorrhiza microbial communities from riparian zone in the Pacific Northwest, United States - 19_EM | ecosystem: Host-associated > Plants > Roots > Unclassified | place...
AGCGCCATCTCGATGGGCTTCTTCACGATCTCCACGGCCTTGCGCGCCAGGCCGGAAACCAGCGCCCAGCCGATCAGCCCGTGCAGCAACAGCACGACGGCCAGGCCGGTGCCGCGCCCGCGGCCGGTGGGCAAGGGCCGGGTGGCCACGGGCTGGGAGCGTGGAAACGAAAAACCCCCTTGCGGGGGAAAGACTGCACTCATCTCAACCTCACTTCTTGATGAACTGTTCGCTGCCGACCACGCCCATCTTGCGCAGGCCGGTGTGGTTCAAGGCCACCATGACCGCGACGAAGCGCTCGTACCGGGCGTCTTTGTCGGGCCGCACATGCACCTCGGGCGGCACGGGCTGCGCTGCCACCGCCTGCAGCCGGCTCTGCAGTTCGTCGTGGCCCGCCAGGGGCGTGCCGTTCCAGTAGACGGTGCTGCCGGCGTCGATGTCCAGCCGCAGCACCTCGGGCTTCTGGTCCACCAGGGGCGGCGGGGCGCCCACGGGCAGGTTCAGGTTGACCGTGTGCAGCTGGATCGGGATGGTGATGATGAGCATGACCAGCAGCACCAGCATCACGTCGATCAGCGGCGTGGTGTTGATGTCCATGATCGGTTCGCTGTCTGCGCCGTCCTGGGCGGCTGCCGTGGCAATGGCCATGGGTGATCCTTCGGGGAGTCAATGAAGGGCCGCTCCCGAGTTGACTCGACCCCCTCGGGGGGCGGACGACGCAAGGCGGCCTGGGGGCTCACATCGCTTAGCCGCGTGGCGGCGGTTCGGTGATGAAGCCCACCTTGGCGATGCCGGCAAGCTGGCAGGCGTACACGATGCGGCCCACCGGCTCGTAGTTCGCCTGCAGGTCGCCGCGGATCTGCACCTCGGGCTGCGGCTCCTGCCGCGAGAGCCGCTTGAGCTTGTCGAGCAGCGCGTCCTGCCCGCTGAGGCGCGCATCGAGCCAGTAGATGGTGCCTTGCGCATCCACGCTGATGACCACGTTGTCGGGCTTGGTCTCGCGCACCTCGTTGCGCTCCTTGGGCAGGTTCACCGGCACGGAGTAGTTCACCACCGGGATGGTGATGAGGAAGATGATGAGCAGCACCAGCATCACGTCCACCAGGGGCGTGGTGTTGATGCTGGCGACCACCTCGTCGTCCGCGGCTGCCGCGGCACTTGTGTTCATGGCCATGGCGTGGGTTCCTCCTCAGCGCGCGGTGCTTTGCGCCAGCAGCACGGAGTGCAAGTCGTTGCCGAAGGCCCGCACGGAGTCCAGCGCTGCCTTGTTGCGGCGGATCAGCCAGTTGTAGCCCAGCACTGCGGGCACGGCCACGGCCAGGCCGATGGCTGTCATGATGAGTGACTCGCCCACCGGGCCGGCCACCTTGTCGATAGAGGCCTGGCCTGCCACGCCGATGGCCCGGAGCGCGTGGAAGATGCCCCACACGGTGCCGAACAAGCCCACGAAGGGCGCCGTGGAGCCCACCGTGGCCAGGAAGGCCAGGCCGTTCTGCAGCCCGCCCTGGATGCGCTCGGTCGCGCGCTGGATGCCCAGCGTGACCCATTCGTTGAAGGCGATGTGCTGCAGCAGGCCTTCATGCTTGCCGGTGGCGTCGATGCCGGCCTCCGCGATGTAGCGGTAGGGGCTGTCGCGGCCCAGCACCTCGGCGCCTTGCCGCACGCTGCCCGCGCTCCAGAACTTGCGGCTTGCGTCCTCGCCCTGGCGGCCCAGGCGCAGTTGTTCGATCAGCTTGGTGATGATGATGTACCAGCTGCCGATGCTCATGACTGCCAGGACCAGCAGCACGCCCTTGGCGATCAGGTCGCTCTGGGACCACAGGGTTTCGAGGCCGTAGGGGCTGTCCGCGGCGGCAGAGGTCTGCGCCTGGGCCGAGGCGATCCAGATGGCGGTGGCCAGTGCAGCGGCACTGCGTCGCAGAAGGGTGGCAAGGGGGGATGTGAGGGGCTTCATGGGTTTCTCGATGAAGGGGGTGGATGGGGTGGGTAGGGAGGCACGGGTCTGCGGGTGTCCATGAGGGATTGCAAGAAGAAGACCAGCCATAAAGGCGGGGGAATGGCGCGGATCGCGCAGCAAACAACGCAGCGAGCCCGGTAGGCTGCTGGATGTTCAACAGAGCGGTGGGTGGGCTGCTGGGGGTTCAGCAGCGGGCGCGCCGGCTGTGGTGGCGCGAGGCCCTAGCCCAAGGCCTGGCCGCACTCGCTGCAGAACCTGGCGGCCGCAGTGGCCTGGCTGCCGCAGGCGGCACAAAACCGCGGGCCGGTGCCCGTGGGTACGTGGGCTGCCGCCACCCGCAAGGCTTCGTGCGCGGCGCGTGCGTCGGGCAGCGCAGCCGCCGCCGCCCGTCCCTCGGTGGCCTGCAGGACGCTCAAGCGCCGCAGGTCTTCGCCGGCCTGCGGGGCAATGAAGACACTCTGCTGGCCGGCAAAGCGGCTGAGTTCCGCCGCAAGCTGCCGGGCCTGCGCCGCGGTGCCGAACATGGCCGTCACCTGCCGCTCGCTGTCTTTGCCGAACACGACAGACTCCACCCGCGCGCGCCACACCCGCAAGGTCATCGACTCGACCCGCACGACGTCATTGCGCGTCTGCAGGTGGCTGGACAACTGGTTGCCGGTGCCGATGGAGGACGACTGCCACACGCCCAGCATTTCCACCCACACCAGCACGGACTCGAAGTTGAAGCGGCCCCAGATCGCACTGGCCGACTGGAAGCAGAACGCCGCCACCACCAGGCAGATCAGCGAATAGCCCACCGGCGCATGGCGCATCAGGCCGCCTTCCAGCAGGCGGGCCGGGTCGAAGCCCTGCACATAGACCAGGGCGAACACAGCCCCGGCCACCACCAGCAGCGTGCCATAGGCATCGAGCAGCACCAGCCAGCGGTGGCGCGGGGCACGCAGTGCGCCGGCCAGTGTCTGGGCCTCGGTGCCGGTCATCGGCATGGGCTGGGTTTCTTCGAACAGCTCACCGGCAAACCGGCCCGAGCCGGCCGCGCCCTCCGTCTCCGGCTCCAGCCGGGTGTAGCGGCGGTTGGGGATCTTGTCCACCCACTGGTCCTGCAGCGTGCGGTCCAGCTCGGTGAGCAGCGCGCCCGGCGGGCCGTTCATCGACAAGGTGACCTGCTCGCAGCTGCGCTCGGTGGCCGGCGGTGCGTCCATCTGGGCCAGCACGGCCAGCAGGATGAGCGTGACAGCCAGCAGGGCGGCACCCAGCATGAAGTAGACCTGCCCGTGCACCGAGAAGCTCACCGGCGGCAGAGCCTTGCCCAGCATGCTGGCCAGCACCGGCCCCACCACGGCCACCACGGCCAGCAGGATCAGCGACACCGTGCTCATGCGCGCCTGCCCACCGGAGGACAGCGGCCGCAGCAGCACCACGGCGCCGAACACGAAGTAGAAGATGCCGATCAGCGGCCGCGTGTTCTCGGTGCCGAACACCGCCCAGGCGACCACGAAGCTGAGCGACGTGACGACGAGTGCCAGGGCATTGAAGAAGTGCCGCTGCGCCAGCTGCTGCACCACCAGCGGTGCCGTGATGAGGCGAGGCAGCCCGTGGTACAGCACGCCATTGAGCGCGCCCTGCGGCTCCGGGTAGGCAATGCCGCCCTGGCGCAGCATGTTCTTGTAGAAGTCGGCCTGCCGCGAGGTGCCGGTGGCGCCCACGGTGATTTCCGGCGCCAGCGAGGCCGGCCGGCCGCGGCCGAAGAAAAAGCGCAGCCGGCGCGCGGCCACGATGGCAAAGCCCAGGCCGCTGGCCAACAGGCCGATGCCGGCCAGCAAGGGCGCGGCCCCCAGGCGCACCGCCTGGCCCTGCAGGGCCGAGCGCGACCACAGCAGCGCCGTCACACCGGCCAGGACCAGCACTGCGGCGCAGATGAAGAGGAATTGGTTTTCGACCCGGTAGGGATTGGGGAGCTCAAGCCGCTTGTTCTCTGAGCTGTAGTCGTAGGCCATTGGGGGATGAGGGGTCCAGGCTTGCTGCGATCGCTTGATTCTAGGAGCGGGTTTGCAGCTACTCGCGGTAGTCCAGCCCGGCCTTCGCGAACCGTGCCTGGAACTCGGGCCTGGACACGAAGGCCACGAAAGCCCGTGCGGCGGCCAGCTCGGTGCTGCGCGATGTGGTGCCAGCTGCATACACGGAAACCATCTGCAGCTCCTTGGGCAAGGGGCCGACGAAGGTGACGCCCTTGACCGGCAGCAGCTCGCTGATCTGCTGCACGGCCAGCGCGCTGTCGCCCTTGGCCACGGAGTCGGCGGCGTATCCGTCGGGCCACAGGCGGGTCTTGTCCCGCACGGCGTCGGCAATGCCCAGGCGCTGCAGCACGCCGGCCACGTGCACGCCGCTGGTGGCGCCTTTGCCCGGGTCCATGTAGACGATCGACGGTGCGGCCAGGATTGCCTGCTTGAATGCCTCGGTGGACGAGATGTCGGGCACCGGTGCGCCCTGCCGCACGGCCACGCCGACACCGACGCGTGCGATGTCCTTGCGGCTGTCTGCCACCAGCACGCCCTGCCTGGCCAGGTCTTCGAAGACGCCGGCCGCGAGGATCAGCACGTCGGCGCGTTCGCCGGCGGCCAGCCGCTGGCGCACCACGCCCATCGGGGCGTAGGCGATGTGGACCACGTGGCCGGTTTCCTTCTCGAAGTCGGTGGCCAGGCCTGCCACCACGGAGCGCACGGCGCCGCCGCTGAGAACCTGGATGTCGGCGGCTTGCGCGGCTGCCAGGGCCATGCCCAGGGTGATGGCGGCCAGCGTGCGGGCCACTGCTCGATGTGTTGACCTGTCGATACTGGACGCCATTGCAGTCTCCTTGTCGGTGTGCCGAACGGAATGCCTGTGCTCTTGCGGTGGGTGATCGTATCCGGGCGCAGGGGGCAGGAACTGGAGGGCTTGGGTCATCCCCTGAGTTCGATCGAACTGGATGCCGGCTGCCTTTGACGGCATAGCGGTTGAACTGGCGGGCCGGTGCTTGTGGGGGTGTGTTGAACGGCGTGGGCGTTGTGCCTGGCGCCGCATGGGTTGCAGGTGCTGGCACGGGCGCGCAGGTTGGTGTCTGGATTCCTTGTCGGCTGAACCTCGAAGTGTTGATCCGGGATCCGGGTGCGGCAGCCAATTGCTGGCGCCCTCACGGTTCGGCCAGCGCGACGGCTTGGGCGCGGCAGTGTCTTGTCTTGGCCCGTGTGCTGGTGCGCCGGCAGGTGAGGTCATCCGCGATTTTTTAGGTGACCTATTGCGCACGACATTGCTCACGAAGCAGGGCGGCGCTATGAGCCGTGCCTGGGAAAAGCGGGCAGACTCAGCTGAGTCGCCGCCGACGATGGGCAACCTCCCACCTGATTAGCGACCTACCTCAGTGCCCCCCTTGGAAGCGGACGGATGGCCTCAACCTGGGAAGCATCGATTAATGGGATAGCGACCTGTCATTGCACCGGACCGCTTTCGACAACCGATGAACCCCAACGTCAGCGCCCTGGCTCCCGCGCCGTCACGACCCCGTTGCGCGACACATCGATCGCACGGTGCGCGTTAATCAGGCGGCCGTCCACGAAGCGGTCTTTCAGCTTCACCCAAAGCGCGCCGGCCGGTTCGGCCGAGATGCTCGTGAAGAGACCCGGAAAGGCAGTCGACCCGGTGGCGCATTCGCTGCATGGAAAGAGGACAGGTCTGTAGCTCCGGTTGCGGATGCCGCCGAGGCCGTTGGGCAGATGCTCGTCCCACAGGCGGTAGCTTTCCTTGACGCTGACTTCACCGCAAATCTGGCGCAGTTGCGTTTGCGACATTGCGCTGAACGCGGCGTGGAAGCCGATCAGGTTGGACACCAGATCTTCCAGGCTGTAGCTGCTGTCGGCCGTCTTGATGGAGAAGGGAAAGCTGCCCTGCAAGCCTTCGAAATCCATGGACGCCTGCATGAAGATCGCGAGCGCCACGCTCTGCCGCTGCGCCAGCGAGAGCCCCTTGCGGACGATCCAGTGGCGCATGGTGTCAACTCGGATGGGCCCGGCGCCCATGCGCTGGCCGTAGGCCATGATGTAGGCGGGTACGCCTTCGAGGAACACCTTCATCTGTCCGAGCAGCGGCCAGTCGGCCAACTCGGCCTCCATCTGCATCTTCAGCTTCTTTGCACCATCGGGCAGCGCGTGGCCCCAGTCGACCCAGCCGCAACGGCAGGTGTAGCTGAGACGGCGCCAGCCTTTCGAGACGGGCTCGATGTCGCTGCGTTGGGTCATGGCGTGCTCCGGGTCAGTTTGTCATCGCCTGGCTTCGACGGTCACGCGACAGGTGTCGGCGGTACAGGTCGAGCTCAGCAGGACGGTCTCGTCCACGCCGGGTGCGTGAAAGCTGCACAGCAGGTCGGGCTCGATGCGAAGGTGTTCGGCATCGGCTGGGCCCAGGCCCGCTTCCTTGCATTTCGTCTCGAAGAACTGCCGAAGCGCCTCAGGATTGCTGCGGATCTCGAACGAGCGGGTGGCTATCTCCGGCATCGGGCCGTCCGGGCCCACGACCGAAATCCCGGATACGTTGTAGGCGCCCTCGGGAAGCCCCATGGCGTTCAGCAGCCCGCGCGGTTTGGATCCAAGCGAAAACGACAGCGTGGCATCGCGCAGCGTGTACGGACTCATCCAGAACAGCAACGCCACCACGGCGACAAATGCCGCGATAACGACCAAAACCAATCGAAACTGCTTCATGCCGAGCCCGTTTGCTGCCGATGCAGGATTCTCCGGTCAGGCACCTTCACGCGACAACGTGCCATTCGTCAAAAGCGATGATTTGCTCAGCTGGCAGGCCCCAGCAGTGGGGTCGCCCGGCGATCAACGCACCGTCGAAGAAAACAAGGCGAACTCCTCAAAGGCAGTCGAACTTTCGGCCCCTTACACTCGCGGCTCGGTTGGCGGAGCCTGCCACAGGCACAAGTCGCTTATGCCTCTCCTTGCCACCCTCCTCCGCAAAGTCATCCAACACATGTTCAGCGCCGCCTTCATCTGGGAACCCGGCACCTACGACGCCGAGTTCAATGAACTCAACGCGCTCATCGAAGCCGCTGCAGTGGCCACGCCCGGCTTCATCGGGGTGGAGGAATGGGCCAGCGAAGATGGCAAGCGCAGGAACGCCACGTACTACTGGGACCGCCTCGACAGCCTGAAGGCGCTGTCAGTCCACCCCAAGCACATGGAGGCCAAGCGTCGCTACGCACAGTGGTACAGGGGCTACCACGTGGTCATTTCCGAAGTGGTGAAGTCCTACGGTGATGGTGCGTTCGAGCATCTCACGCGGGGCGCGTAGGGTACGGCTTGGCCCCATGGAGTTCATCTTTGAATTGCTCTTCGAGATCCTCGGTGAAGCTGTCCTGCAGTTCATCTTCGAGGCGCTGGCCGAGGTCGGGCTGCACGTGTTCAGCAAGCCCTCCGAGCGAGGGCCGGTGCGTCCGTGGCTGGCCGCGGTCGGCTACATCCTGCTGGGTGCGGCATGCGGCGGCTTGAGCCTATGGCTCTTCCCCGACTACTTCGTCAAGTCGCAGATGGGCCGCGCGGCCAGCTTTGTGATCACGCCGGTTCTGGCCGGCACCGGCATGGCGCTCATTGGGGCATGGCGCCGCAGGCGTGGCGAGCAGGTGATCCGCCTGGACCGGTTCGCCTATGGCTATGCCTTCGCGCTGGCCATGGCCGCGGTGCGGTTCCACTTTGGCCAATTGGGGTGATCTGCGGTTGACTTGCCATCACTCCAGCCGTATCCCCGCCCCCTTGATGATCTGCCCATACCGCCCATGCTCCCGCTGCACCAGCGCTGCAAACTCGGCCGGCGACGTCGGGCTGGGTATGGCCCCCATGCGCGCAAAGCGCTCCACGGTGTCGGCATGGCCCAGGGCCGCAACAAACGCCGCGTGGAGCTGTTCCACCGTGGCCTGCGGCAGCCGGGCCGGGCCGAAGATGCCGAACCAGGTGCTGAGGTCAAAGCCCTTCAGCACCTCGTTCAACGCCGGCACCTCCGCCAGGCTGCTTGAGCGGGCCAGGGTGGTCACGCCCAATGCCAGCAACCGGCCGGCCTTGATGTTGGCGCTGGCCGAGGCCAGGTTGTCGAACATCAGGTCGGTCTGCCCGGCCAGCAGGCCGGCCTGCGCCGGGGCGGCTCCGGCGTAGGGGATGTGGACCATGCTCACGTGGGCCAGGCTCTTGAAGAGTTCCCCGGCCAGGTGCCCGGCGCTGCCGTTGCCGCCCGAGGCGTAGTTCAGGCGGCCCGGGTTCTTGCGTGCGTAGGCGATGAGGCCGGGCACGTCCCGGATGCCCAGCCGCTGCGCGGCCTCGGCCGGCATCACCAGCACGTTGGGCACCTGCGCCACCCGCGTGATGGGCGTGAAGTCCTTCAGCGCGTCGTACGGCATGCTGGCGTAGAGCCAGGGGTTGATGGCGTGCGTGGCCACCGCACCCATCACCAGCGTGTGGCCATCGGCGGGTGCCCTTGCCACCCAGGCGGCGCCGATGTTGCCGCCCGCACCCGGCTTGTTGTCCACCACGACGGTGGCGCCCAGCGTGGTGCCGATCTTTTCGGCCAGGATGCGCGCCGCGTTGTCCAAGGGCCCGCCGGGCGGGTAGGGCACGACCAGGGTGATGGGACGCTGCGGCACGAGCTGGGCGGCGGCGGGCAGGGCAAGCAGCGCACCTGCCAGGGTGGCAGCGAGCTGGAGGAACTGGCGGATTTTCAAGCGGTTTCCTTGGGGACGGGGGTGTGGAACGGCGGCGCAACGCGCGCCATGATGCCAACTCTGCGCCGCCCGCCCGCGCGGCCGGGCGGCCCCGTACCATGTGCCTCCCGTCACAACCGCACGCGCCCTGCTGCGCTTCCATGGAAATCCTCGTACTTTTCGCCCTCATCCTGCTCAACGGCGTGTTTGCCATGTCGGAAATCGCGCTGGTCACCGCACGGCGAACCCGGCTGCAGAAGCTGGTGGATGAGGGGGATGCCGGGGCGGCCGCCGCCCTGAAGCTGGGCGACGACCCCACGCGCTTCCTGTCCACCATCCAGATCGGCATCACCTCCATCAGCGTGCTCAACGGCATCGTCGGCGAGGCCACGCTGGCCGAGCCGCTGGCGCTCTGGCTCATGGGCCTGGGCGTGCCGGTGCCCTATGGCGCGTATGGGGCCACGGCGCTGGTGGTGTTGCTGATCACCTACTTTTCCATCGTGGTGGGCGAACTGGTGCCCAAGCGCATTGGCCAGACCCACCCTGAGACGCTGGCGCGCCTGGTGGCGCGGCCCATCGGCTGGCTGGCCACGGCCACCAAGCCCTTCGTGCGGCTGCTGTCTGGGTCAACCCAGGGGCTGCTGCACCTGCTGGGGGTGCGGGCGCGCCACGGCTCCGACGTCACCGAGGAAGAGATCCACGCGGTGCTGGCCGAAGGCACCAGCGCCGGCGTGATCGAATCGCACGAGCACAACATGGTGCGCAATGTGTTTTTGCTGGACGACCGGCAGATCACCTCGCTGATGGTGCCGCGCGGCGACGCGGTGCTGCTGGACATCGACCTGCCGTTCGAGGACAACCTGCGGCGCATTGAACAGTCTGACCATGCCCGCTTCCCGGTCGTGCATGGCGGCCTGGGCAACGTGCTGGGCGTGGTCAACGCCCGCAAGCTGCTCTCGCGCGTGGTGCGGGGCACGGCACCCGACCTGAAGCAGTACCTGGAGCAGCCCCTGTACGTGCCCGAGACGCTGACGGGCATGGAACTGCTGGAGAACTTCCGCTCGATGGACGTGCACATGGCCTTCGTGATCGACGAATACGGCGAAGTGCAAGGCATCGTGACCTTGCAGGACCTGATCGAGGCCATCACCGGCGAGTTCCACCCGCGCAATCCGGACACCTCGTGGGCGGTGCAGCGCGAAGACGGCTCCTGGCTGCTCGATGGCCACATCCCCATCCCCGAACTCAAAGACCGGCTGGGGCTGGATGCCGTGCCCGAGGAGGAGCGGGGCCGCTACCACACGGTGAGCGGGCTCATGATGCTGCTCACCGGCCGCCTGCCCAAGGAGGGCGACGCCGTCACCTGGGACGGCTGGCGCTTCGAGATCGTGGACATGGACGGCAAGAAGATCGACAAGGTGCTGGCCAGCCGTCGAGCGGACCTGGCCCCTGGCGTGCCGCAAGGCAAGCAGCCGTTGACGGCCCATCAGCCTCAGGGGTGATGCCACTGCAGGTGGAGCCTTTCGCGCTGCGGCCGTGCCGGGAGGGCACTGCAAGCGCTGTCTGAACAGGCCCTGCATGCGCCGGTCGGCAGCGGGGTGACACGGTCCGCTCTCCGGACCGTGCGTCGAGGTCCGCCCCGGTGGCCGTGATCGTGAACAAGCACACGGAGCCGGGGGCGGCGTGCAAGCCCGTGCCATGCGAGGCCCGTCCTCCGGGCGCGTGTGCTTTTTCACGCCTGATCGGTTGGCGGGTTCAGCGGTCGGCTCATAGGCAGAAGTGCCGGCAGAAGCGCTCTCTATTCCCCGCAAGTTTCCGGTGGCCGTGCCGAAGAATCGTTGAGCTGTGATGCGCGTGCGGCGGGCCCTGGCATGGCTGGGTCTGCGGCACGGTCGCATCGGGCCGATCCTCACCCTCCACCGGACCCGATCAATGCCCGCTGCATCCACTCCGCACGACACGTCCGCCCTGGCTGGCAATACGGCGCAGGCCGGCACACAGGACCCGGCTTCCACTGCAGCCGCACGCAATGGGCCGAACGAGGGCCTGCAAGGGCCTGGGCCGGCCGGCACGGGCGCCGTGCAAGCGCAGGGCACTGAGGGCCAGGACACGCCACCCGCGCTGCTCGTGGCGCAATTGGCAGCCGGGGCCACGGGCCCGGCCGCTGCAGACCCCACGGCGGCGGGTTCCGCGCAAGTGGTGGCGGTGGTCAAGGAAGGCGGCGGCAACGCCAGGGTGGTACGCGACGGCCAGACCCGCAGTCTTGCGCCCGGTGAGGCGATCCTCATGGGCGATGTGATCGACACCGACAGTGGCTCGGTCAAGATCGAGTTCACCCGTGCCAGCGAACGCGGCAATGGCGACAAGCCCATGTCGGTGACGATCGGTGCCCATTCGAACCTGCTGATCCGTGCCGATGCGGGCGAGCAATCGATGGTCTCGCTGCGCCTGGTCGCGGGGGCGATGGCGGTGGAGAACTCGCCCAGCCAGGGCGAAGGCGTCAGCATCGACACGCCGTTCGGCCGCGTGGTGGCGCGCGGGCAGGGCGTGGGTGTCAACGTCAATACCACCAGTGGCGAGACCACCGTGCTGCCGATCGGGGTCCGCGCGGCCGCGGGCGCGCAGGGCGATGGCGTGTGGGTGCAGCAACCCGGCGCAGGGTCGGCCGTGGGCGTGGCCGGCGAGGGCATGGTGCTGCATGCGGCTGCGGCCAGCGCACGGGCCGCCGAGGCGCCCTCCGCGGCCCAGGCCAGTGTCATCACCAGCCTGGTGTCCTCCAGCGGCCAGGCGCCTGATGCGGGCACCGGGGCCGCGGCGTCCGGCGGGGGCGTGGCAGCGGGCGCAGGCGCGGGCACGGCCGTGAGCCCGGGTGCAAGCCCAGGCACAAGTGGCGGCACGTCCACCGGCCCATCCAGCGGCAGTGCCGGCGTGGGCGCGTCGATGTCCACGCCAGGCAGCTTCAGCGGCAGCACGATCTCGGGCGGGTCTTCGCTGGCCCCCATCTCCGGCGCCGCGCCCGCAGCTGCCAGCTTCGCGGCGGTCACCACCGCCTCGCTGCCGGCACTGAACCAGAGCGGGTTCGTGGCCTCCAGCACCACCGGCAGCCGCCCGGCAGAAACGCCCAGCGCGCCGCCGGTGATCCCGAACATTGGCATTGGCAGCCTGCGCGTCGATGAAAGCGCCGGGTTTGCCAACGTGGTCATCACGCTGTCGGCGGTGACGACCCAGGTCGTGACCCTCACGGTCACCGTCACCGGCACTTCCGACGGCCGGGTGGGCAGCGGCGTGTACACCGTGGCGGTCCCCGCGGGCGCGGACCGCGCCACGCTGTCATTGCCCATCGCCACCGACACGGTGCGGCAGGCGGACAGCACCATCGGCCTGCACATCAGCTCGGTGGTGAATGGCGTCATTGCCCAAGGCGAAGCCACCGTGGTGGTGCTGGATGCCGCCCCGATGGTGGCCGGCGCGACCAGCAGCGTGGTCACCGGCGGCGCGGGCAATGACGAGGCCAGCGGCGGCGTGGGCGACGACACGGTGGATGGCGGCGAAGGCAGCGACTCCATCAGCGGCGGTGCCGGCGACGACGTGGCGCTCGGCGGGGCCGGCAATGACTTCGTCGATGGCGGCGAGGGCAACGACGTGGTGAGCGGCGGCACCGGCAACGATACCGTCACCGGCGGCGACGGCACGGACACGGGCAACGACACGGTGGACGGCGGCGAAGACGACGACTCGGTGGAAGGCGGCCTGGGCAACGACAGCGTCTCCGGTGGCGCCGGCAACGACACGGTGGATGGCGGCGCGGGCGACGACCGCGTCGATGGCGGCGAGGGTGACGACGTCGTCACCGGCGGGCAGGGTGACGACACGGTGACGGGCGGTGACCTTGCCGACACGGGTGACGTCGACGGCAACGACACGGTGGACGGCGGCGAAGGCAGCGACTCGGTCGAAGGCGGCCTGGGCAACGACGTGGCCAGCGGCGGTGCCGGCAACGACAGCGTGGACGGTGGCGCGGGCGACGACACGGTCGATGGTGGCGAGGGCGATGACCTGGTCAGCGGCGGCGACGGCAACGACCTGGTCAGCGGAGGCGATGGCATTGGCAACGACACGCTGGACGGCGGCGCGGGGCGCGATTCCGTCCGCGGAGGCGGGGGCGATGACACGCTGGTCTACGACGCCGACGACGGGGTGCTCGACGGCGGCGCGGGCACCGACACCCTGCGCTTCACGGCCGATGCCAACCTCAAGACCGACGGCGTGGCGGTGAGCCGCATCGAGGTGCTGGACCTGCACGACAGCGGCAGCGGCAGCCACACCGGCGCGGGCACTGCGACGCGGGTGGAACTCTCGGCGGTGGACGTGCGTGCGCTGCTGGCGAGCGGCACGGACACACTGCGCGTCGAAGGCGACGCGGGCGACACCGTCTACGTGACCGAACAATGGCTGCTCAGCACCGGCGGCGGCACGCCCTCGGGCTATACCGACTACAGCCGCAGCGACGGCCAGGGCGGCAGCGTGACCTTGCGCCTGGGCGCGGGTGTGTCGCTGACCGCTACGCTGACGGCCGATGCGGCCGGCGACACGCTCACCGGTGGCCAAGGCAGCGACGCCGTCATCGGCGGCACGGGCAACGACAGCGCCAGTGGCGGTGCGGGTGATGACGTGGTCGACGGCGGGGCCGGCGATGACGTGGTCGATGGCGGCGAAGGCGACGACGTGGTCAGCGGCGGCGAAGGCCGGGACACGGTCACCGGTGGCGACAGCGCCGACATTGGCAACGACACGGTGGACGGTGGCGAAGGCAACGACTCGGTCGCAGGCGGCGCGGGCAACGACCTGGCGTCCGGCGGCAGCGGCAATGACAGTGTCGATGGCGGTGCCGGCAACGACGTGGTCGATGGTGGCGAGGGTGACGACGTCGTCCGCGGCGGGCTGGGTGACGACACGGTGACCGGCGGTGATCTGGCCGACACGGGCAATGACACGGTGGACGGCGGTGAAGGCAGTGACTCGGTCGCAGGCGGGCTGGGCAACGACAGCGCCAGCGGCGGTGCGGGCAATGACACGGTGGACGGCGGGGCCGGCGACGACACGGTCGATGGCGGCGATGGCGACGACCTCGTCATCGGGGGACTGGGCAATGACACGGTCACCGGAGGCGACGGCACTGACACCGGCAATGACACGGTGGACGGCGGCGAAGGCCGCGATTCCGTCAGCGGCGGGCTGGGTGACGACAGCGCCAGCGGCGGTACGGGCAATGACACGGTGGATGGCGGCTCCGGCAATGACACCGCGGATGGCGGCCAGGGCGATGACTTCGTCAGCGGCGGGCTGGGCGACGACACGGTCATCGGCGGCGACGGCACGGACACCGGCAACGACACCGTGGACGGCGGCGAAGGCAGCGACTCGGTCAGCGGTGGCCTGGGCAACGACCTCGCCACGGGCGGTGCGGGCAATGACACGGTGGATGGCGGCGCCGGCAACGACACGGTGGATGGCGGCCAGGGCGACGACCTCGTCAGCGGCGGGCTGGGGGACGACACGGTCACCGGCGGCGACGGCACGGATACGGGCAACGACACGGTGGAGGGCGGCGAGGGCAGCGACTCGGTCAGCGGCGGCCTGGGCAACGACCTCGCCCTGGGCGGTGCCGGCAATGACAGCGTCGACGGCGGCGGCGGCAACGACAGCGTCGATGGCGGCGAGGGCAACGACCTGGTCACCGGCGGTGCTGGCGACGACGTCCTCACCGGGGGCAGCGGTGCCGGCCAGGACACGCTGGATGGCGGCGCGGGCCGCGACTCCGTCAGCGGCGGGGCGGGCGATGACACGCTGGTGTACGACGCCGATGACCTGGCCATCGATGGCGGCGCAGGCACCGACACCTTGCGCTTCAAGGCCGATGCCAACCTGAAGACCGATGCGGTGACCTTGGCCAACATCGAGGTGCTGGACCTGCGCAACAGCGCAGGCAGCAGCGGCACAGGCGCCGGCACGGCCACGCAGGTGGAAGTGTCCGCGGTGGAGGTGCGTGCGCTGCTGGCGGCAGGCACGAACATGCTGCGCGTCGAAGGCGACGCAGGCGACACGATCTACGTGACGGAACAGTGGACGCTCAGCACCAACGGCGGCACACCGGCCGGCTACACCGACTACAGCCGCAGCGACGGCCAGGGCGGCAGCGTGACCTTGCGCCTGGGCTCCGGCGTGTCGCTGACTGCGACGCTGACGGCCGATGCGGCCGGCGACACGATGACCGGCGGCGCGGGCAGCGACGACGTCATCGGGGGTGCGGGCAACGACAGCGCCACCGGCGGGGCCGGCGATGACATCGTCGACGGTGGGGCGGGGGACGATGTGGTCGACGGCGGCGAGGGCGACGACGTCGTCAGCGGCGGCGAAGGCCGGGACACCGTCACCGGCGGCGACAGCGCCGACACGGGCAACGACACGGTGGATGGCGGCGAAGGCAGCGACTCGGTCGAAGGCGGCCTGGGCAACGACAGCGTCAGCGGTGGCGCGGGCAATGACACGGTGGATGGTGGCGCGGGTGATGACACGGTGGATGGTGGCGAGGGTGACGACGTCGTCAGCGGCGGCCTGGGCAACGACACGGTCACCGGGGGCGACCCTGCCGACACCGGCAACGACACGGTGGATGGCGGTGAAGGCAGCGACTCGGTCGAAGGCGGCCTGGGCAACGACAGCGCCAGCGGCGGTGCAGGCAATGACACGGTGGACGGCGGGGCCGGCAACGACACCGTGGACGGTGGCCAGGGCGATGACCTGGTCATGGGCGGCCTGGGCAACGACACGGTGACCGGCGGCGACAGCGCCGACACGGGCAACGACACGGTGGACGGCGGTGAAGGCAGCGACTCGGTCAGCGGCGGCCTGGGCAACGACGTGGCCACCGGCGGCGCCGGCCAAGACACCGTGGATGGTGGTGCCGGCAACGACACGGTGGATGGCGGGCAGGGCGACGACCTGGTCCTGGGCGGCCTGGGCGATGACACCGTCACCGGCGGCGACAGCAGCGACCTGGGCAGCGACACGGTCCAGGGCGGCGAAGGCAACGACAGCGTGGACGGCGGCGCCGGCGACGACACCGTCGATGGCGGGCAAGGCGACGACATCGCCCTGGGCGGCCTGGGCAACGACAGCGTCACCGGCGACACCGGCAACGACACGCTGGATGGCGGCGCGGGCCGCGACACGGTCGAAGGCGGTCTGGGCAACGACAGTGCGTCCGGCGGCAGCGGCAACGACAGCGTCGATGGCGGGGCCGGTGACGACAGCGTCGATGGCGGCCTGGGCGACGACGTGGTCATGGGCGGCCTGGGCAACGACACGGTGACCGGCGGCGACAGCGCCGACACCGGTAACGACACGGTGGATGGCGGCGCAGGCAACGACTCGGTCAGCGGTGGGCTGGGCAACGACGTCGCCACCGGCGGCGCTGGCAATGACACCGTCGATGGCGGGGCGGGCAACGACACGGTCGATGGCGGCCAGGGCGATGACCGGGTCCTGGGCGGCCTGGGTGACGACACGGTCACCGGCGGCGACGACGCCGACACGGGCAACGACACCGTGGATGGCGGCGAGGGCAATGACTCGGTCAGCGGCGGCTTGGGCAACGACCTTGCCACGGGCGGTGCGGGCAACGACAGCGTGGACGGCGGCGCGGGCAACGACACCGTGGACGGTGGCCTGGGCGATGACCGGGTCAGCGGCGGCAGCGGTGACGACGTCGTCACCGGCGACGCCGGCAATGACACGCTGGACGGCGGCACGGGCAGCGATTCGGTCAACGGCGGCCTGGGCGACGACACGCTGGTCTATGACGCCGACGATCTGGTCCAGGACGGTGGCACGGGCACCGACAGCTTGCGCTTCCTGGCCGATGCGAACCTGAAGACCGACACGGTCACGCTGGCGAACATCGAAGTGCTGGACCTGCGCAACAGCGTGGTCGGCAGTGGCACGGGCGTGGCCACGCGGGTGGAGCTGGCTGCCGTGGACGTGCGGGCTCTGCTCGCGACCGGCACGAACACGCTGCGCGTCGAAGGCGATGCCGGCGACACCGTCTACGTGACCGAACAATGGACGCTCAGCACCGGCGGCGGCACGCCGGCGGGCTACACCGACTACAGCCGCGGCGACGGCCAGGGCGGCAGCGTGACCTTGCGCCTGGGCGTCGGCGTGGTGCTGACGGCCACGCTCACGGCCGATGCCGCCGGCGACACGCTGACCGGCGGCGCAGGTGGCGACGACGTCATCGGCGGCACCGGCAACGACAGCGTCAGCGGCGGTGCGGGCAACGACAGCATCGACGGCGGTGCGGGCAATGACGTGGTCGATGGCGGCGAGGGCGACGACGTCGTCAGCGGCGGCAGCGGTGACGACACCGTGACCGGGGGCGACAGCGCGGACACGGGCAACGACACGGTGGACGGTGGCGAAGGCGGTGACTCGGTCGAGGGCGGGCTGGGCAACGACAGCGCGTCCGGCGGCGCCGGCAACGACACGGTGGACGGCGGCGCGGGCGACGACACGGTGGATGGCGGCGAGGGCGACGACGTCGTCAGCGGCGGCAGCGGTGATGACACCGTGACCGGGGGCGACAGCGCCGACACGGGCAACGACACGGTGGACGGTGGCGAAGGCAGCGACTCGGTCGAGGGCGGGCTGGGCAACGACAGCGCGTCTGGCGGCGCCGGCAACGACACGGTGGACGGCGGCGCGGGCAACGACACGGTGGATGGCGGCGCGGGCGACGACGTCGTCAGCGGCGGTCTGGGCAACGACACGGTGACCGGCGGCGACAGTGCCGACACCGGCAACGACACGGTGGACGGTGGCGAAGGCAGCGACTCGGTAGAAGGCGGCCTGGGCAACGACGTGGCCAGCGGCGGCAGCGGCAACGACACGGTCGACGGTGGTGCGGGCAACGACACCGTGGATGGTGGCGACGGCGACGACGTGGTCGGCGGCGGCCTGGGCAACGACACGGTCACTGGGGGCGACAGCGCCGACACCGGCAATGACACGGTGGATGGCGGCGAAGGCAGCGACTCGGTCGAAGGCGGCCTGGGCAACGACAGTGCCAGCGGTGGTGCGGGCAATGACACGGTGGATGGCGGCGCCGGCAACGACACCGTGGACGGCGGCCAGGGCGATGACCTGGTCACGGGTGGGCTGGGCAACGACACGGTGACCGGTGGCGACAACGCCGACACGGGCAACGACACGGTGGACGGCGGCGAAGGCAGCGACTCGGTGAGTGGCGGCCTGGGCAACGACGCGGCTACCGGCGGCAGTGGCAATGACACGGTCGATGGCGGTGCCGGCAACGACACGGTGGATGGCGGCCAGGGCGATGACCTGGTCATGGGCGGCCTGGGCAACGACACCGTCACCGGCGGCGACAGCAGCGACCTGGGCAATGACACGGTCCTGGGCGGTGACGGCAACGACAGTGTGGACGGCGGTGCCGGCGACGATACCGTCGATGGCGGGCTGGGCGACGACATCGTGCTCGGTGGCCTGGGCAACGACAGCGTCACCGGCGGCGACAACAGCGACACGGGCAACGACACGCTGGACGGCGGCGCGGGTAGCGACACGGTCGAAGGCGGTCTGGGCAACGACAGTGCGTCCGGCGGCAGCGGCAACGACAGCGTGGACGGCGGGGCAGGTGACGACACAGTCGATGGCGGCCTGGGTGACGACGTGGTCATGGGCGGTCTGGGCAACGACACGGTGACCGGCGGCGACAGCGCCGACACGGGCAACGACACGGTGGATGGCGGCGAGGGCAACGACTCCGTCAGCGGCGGCCTGGGCAACGACCTGGCCACCGGCGGCTCTGGCAATGACACCGTCGATGGCGGAGCCGGCAACGACACGGTCGATGGCGGGCAAGGCGATGACCAGGTCCTGGGCGGCCTGGGTGACGACACCGTCACCGGCGGCGACAACAGCGACACCGGCAACGACACGGTGGATGGCGGCGAAGGCAGCGACTCGGTCAGCGGCGGGCTGGGCAACGACATCGCCACCGGCGGCGCGGGCAATGACAGCGTCGACGGCGGCGCAGGCAACGACACGGTGGACGGCGGCCAGGGCGACGACCTGGTCAGCGGCGGCAGTGGTGACGACGTCGTCACCGGCGACGCCGGCAGCGACACGCTGGACGGTGGCACTGGAAGCGATTCGGTCAACGGCGGCCTGGGCGACGACACGCTGGTCTATGACGCCGGCGACGTGGTCCTGGATGGCGGCGCGGGCACCGACAGCTTGCGCTTCCTGGCCGATGCCAACCTGAAGACCGACACGGTCACGCTGGCGAACATCGAGGTGCTGGACCTGCGCAACAGCGTGGCCGGTAGTGGCACGGGCGTGGCCACGCGGGTGGAACTGTCTGCCGTGGACGTGCGGGTCTTGCTCGCGACCGGCACGGACACGCTTCGCGTCGAAGGCGATGCCGGCGACACCGTCTATGTGACCGAACAATGGACGCTCAGCACCGGCGGCGGCACGCCGACGGGCTACACCGACTACAGCCGCAGCGACGGCCAGGGCGGCAGCGTGACCTTGCGCCTGGGTGTCGGCGTGGTGCTGACGGCCACGCTCACGGCCGATGCCGCCGGCGACACGCTGACCGGCGGTGCGGGTGGCGACGACGTCATCGGCGGCACCGGCAACGACAGCGCCAGCGGCGGCGCGGGCAACGACAGCATCGACGGTGGTGCGGGCAACGACGTGGTCGATGGCGGCGAGGGCGACGACGTCGTCAGCGGCGGCAGCGGCGACGACACCGTGACCGGGGGCGACAGCGCGGACACGGGCAACGACACGGTGGACGGTGGCGAAGGCGGTGACTCGGTCGAGGGCGGGTTGGGCAACGACAGCGCGTCCGGCGGCGCCGGCAACGACACAGTGGACGGCGGCGCGGGCGACGACACGGTGGATGGCGGCGAAGGCGACGACGTCGTCAGTGGCGGCGAGGGCGATGACACAGTCACCGGCGGTGACAACGCCGACACCGGCAACGACACGGTGGACGGCGGCGAAGGCAGCGACTCGGTCGAAGGTGGCCTGGGCAACGACAGCGCCAGCGGTGGTGCCGGCGACGACACGGTGGATGGCGGCGCGGGCAATGACACGGTGGATGGTGGCGACGGCGACGACGTCGTCAGCGGCGGCGAGGGCGATGACACCGTCACCGGCGGCGACAGCGCGGACACCGGCAACGACACGGTGGACGGTGGCGAAGGCAGCGACTCGGTCGAAGGCGGCCTGGGCAACGACAGCGCCGGCGGCGGTGCCGGCAACGACACGGTCGACGGTGGCGCCGGCAACGACACCGTGGACGGCGGCGACGGCGACGACGTGGTCAGCGGCGGCCTGGGCAACGACACGGTGACCGGCGGCGACAGCGCCGACACCGGCAACGACACGGTGGACGGCGGCGACGGCAGCGACTCGGTCGAAGGCGGCCTGGGCAACGACAGCGGCAGCGGCGGCGAAGGCAATGACACGGTGGATGGCGGTGCCGGCAACGACACCGTGGACGGCGGCGACGGCGATGACAGCGTCACCGGTGGCCTGGGCAACGACACGGTCACGGGCGGCGACAACGCCGACACCGGCAACGACACGGTGGACGGTGGCGAAGGAAACGACTCGGTCAGCGGCGGCCTGGGGCAGGACAGCGCCAGCGGCGGCGCCGGCGATGACAGCGTCGATGGCGGCGGCGGCGACGACACCGTGGACGGCGGCGAAGGCGATGACTTGGTCACCGGCGGTGCCGGCGACGACATCGTCACCGGTGGTAGCGGCAATGGCAACGACACGCTGGACGGTGGCACGGGCAGTGACTCCGTCAGCGGCGGGCTGGGCGACGACACGCTGGCCTACGACGCCGGCGATCTGCTCATCGATGGCGGCGCAGGCACCGACACCTTGCGCTTCCTGGCCGATGCGAACCTGAAGACCGACACGGTCACGCTGGCGAACATCGAGGTGCTGGACTTGCGCAACGGCGCAAGCAACATCGGCGCCGGCGTGGCCACGCGCGTGGAGCTGTCCGCCGTGGACGTGCGGGCCTTGCTCGCCACCGGCACGGACACGCTGCGCGTGGAGGGCGATGCCGACGACAACATCTATGTGACCGAGCAGTGGACGCTCAGCACCGGCGGCAGCACGCCGACGGGCTACACCGACTACAGCCGCAGCGACGGCCAAGGCGGCAGCGTGACCTTGCGCCTGGCAGCCGGCGTGGTGCTGAGTGCCACGCTGAGCGCGGATCCCGGCGGCAGCACGCTGGACGGCGGGACCGGCGGCGACGCGGTCACCGGCGGCGATGGAAATGACAGCGCCAGCGGCGGCGCCGGGGACGACAGCATCGACGGCGGCGCGGGCGACGACGTGGTCGACGGCGGCGAGGGCAACGACGTCGTCAGCGGCGGCGAAGGCGACGACACCGTCACCGGCGGCGACAACGCCGACACCGGCAATGACACGGTGGATGGCGGCGAAGGCAGCGACTCGGTCGAAGGTGGCCAGGGCAACGACAGTGCCAGCGGCGGCGCGGGCAATGACACGGTGGATGGCGGCGCGGGCGACGACGTGGTCGATGGCGGTGAAGGCGACGACGCCGTCAGCGGCGGCCTGGGCGACGACACCGTCACCGGTGGCGACAGCGCCGACACCGGCAACGATACGGTGGACGGTGGCGACGGCAGCGACTCGGTCGAAGGCGGGCTGGGCAACGACAGCGCCAGCGGCGGCGCGGGCGACGACACGGTCGATGGCGGTGCGGGCAACGACACCGTGGACGGCGGCGACGGCGACGACGTGGTCAGCGGTGGCGAGGGCGACGACACCGTCACCGGCGGCGACAACGCCGACACCGGCAACGACACGGTGGATGGTGGCGAAGGCAGCGACTCGGTCGAAGGCGGGCTGGGCAACGACAGTGCCAGCGGCGGCGAGGGCGACGACACGGTCGACGGCGGCGCGGGCAACGACACCGTGGATGGCGGTGACGGCGATGACCTGGTCAGCGGCGGTGCCGGCGACGACACGGTCACCGGCGGCGACAGCAACGACACCGGCAACGACACGGTGGACGGCGGCGAAGGCAGCGACTCGGTCGCAGGCGGCCTGGGCGACGACAGTGCCACGGGCGGCGCGGGCGACGACACGGTCGATGGCGGCGCCGGCAACGACACCGTGGATGGCGGCGATGGGGACGACGTGGTCAGCGGCGGCGCGGGCGACGACGTGGTCACCGGCGGCGACAGCAATGACACGGGTGACGACACACTCGACGGCGGCGAAGGCAGCGACACCGTCAGCGGTGGCCAGGGCAGCGACAGCGTTGCCGGCGGCGCCGGCAACGACAGCGTGGATGGTGGCGCGGGCGATGACACGGTGGCGGGCGGCGATGGCGACGACTTCGTCACCGGCGGCACCGGCGACGACACCGTCACCGGCGATGCAGGCAGCGACACGCTGGTCGGCGGCGCGGGCAGCGACTCCATGGCCGGCGGCCTGGGCAACGACCTCTTCGTCTATGACGCCGGCGACAGCGCCATCGACGGCGGCGCAGGCACCGACACCTTGCGCTTCCTGGCCAACGCCAACCTGAAGACCGACTCGGTCACCGTGAGCAACATCGAGGTGCTGGACTTGCGCAACAGTGCAGGCGGCACCGGCACCGGTGCCGGCACCGCCACGCGGGTGGAACTCTCCGCCGCCGACGTGCGGGCCGTGCTGGCCACCGGCACCACCACCTTGCGCGTGGAAGGCGACAGCGGCGACAACATCTACGTGACCGAGGAATGGACCCCCGGCGCCACCAGCGGCGGCTACACGCACTACAGCCGCGAGTACAACGGCGAGACCTTGACGCTGGCGCTGGCCAGCGGGGTCAGCCTGGCCGCCACGCTGGACATCACCGGCTCCAACACCGCCAGCCTGACCGAGACGAACGCCGCGCGCAGCACCTCCGGCACGCTCACGGCCAGCTACATCGACGGCCCCGGCCACTTCATTGCACAGACCGATGTGGCCGGCAGCAACGGCTACGGCAGCTTCAGCATCGATGCCGATGGCGCCTGGACCTACACGATGGACAGTGCGCACGACAGCTTCGTCGTCGCGACCGACTACACCGACAGCCTGACCGTCACCACGGTCGACGGCACCACGCGTGTGCTCACCGTGACGATGACCGGCAGCAACGATGCCGCCGTCATCACCGGCAGCAACACCGCCAGCCTGACCGAAAGCAACACCGCGCAGAGCACCGGCGGCACGCTCAGCGCCAGCGACGTGGACAGCGCCACCACCTTCGTGGCGCAGACCAGCGTGGCCGGCAGCAACGGCTACGGCACGTTCAGCATCGGCACCGGCGGCGTGTGGACCTACACCATGAACAGCGCGCAGAACGCGTTCGTGGGCGGCAGCACCTACACCGACAGCCTCACCGTGGCCACGGCCGATGGCACCACGCGGGTCATCACGGTCACGATGACCGGCACCAACGACGCGGCCGTGATCACCGGCAGCAGCACCGCCGGCCTGACCGAGAGCAACGCCGCGCAAAGCACCGGCGGCACACTGAGCGCCAGCGACGTGGACAGCGCCACCACCTTCGTGGCGCAGACCAGCGTGGCCGGCAGCAACGGCTACGGCACGTTCAGCATCGGCACCGACGGCGTGTGGACCTACACCATGAACAGTGCGCAGAACGCCTTCGTGGGCGGCAGCACGCACACCGACAGCATCACCGTGGCCAGCGCCGACGGCACCACGCAGGCCATCACGGTCACGATCACCGGCAGCAACGACGCCGCCGTGATCACCGGCAGCCACACCGCCAGCCTGACCGAGAGCAATGCCGCGCAGGGCACCAGCGGCACGCTGAGCGCCAGCGACGTGGACAGCGACGCGAGCTTCGTGGCGCAGACGGACGTGGCCGGCAGCAACGGCTACGGCACCTTCAGCATCGACACGGACGGCGCGTGGACCTACACGATGGACAGCGCGCACAACGAGTTCGCGGCTGCCACACCCTACACCGACAGCCTCACCGTGGCCACGGCCGATGGCACCACCCAGGTCATCACCGTCACGATGACGGGCACCAACGACGGGGCCATCATCACCGGCAGCAGCACCGCCAGCCTCACCGAAAGCAATGTTGCGCAAAGCACCGGCGGTACGCTGGTCGCCAGCGACGTGGACAACCCGCTGACCTTCATCGCGCAGACAGGCGCGGCTGGCAGCAATGGCTACGGCAGCTTCGACATCGACACGGCCGGCGTGTGGACCTACACGATGGGCACCGCGCGCAACGAGTTCATCAACGGCGCAACCTACACCGACAGCATCACGGTGGCCAGCGCCGACGGCACGACCCAGCTCATCACGGTGACGATGACCGGCACCAGCGACGTGCAGACGGGCACCTCCGGCAACGACATCTTCACGGTCATCGATGCCACCGACACCGTGGTGGAAGCGCTGAACGAAGGCACCGACGAAGTCCGCACGTCACTGGCAACGTTCACGCTCAGCAGCAACGTGGAGAACCTCACGTTCACCGCCGGCGCCAATGCCACCGGCACCGGCAACATTCTGGCCAACGCCATCACCGGCAACGCGGGCGACGACAGCCTGACGGGCCTGGCCGGCAATGACACGCTCACCGGCGCGGCCGGCAACGACACGCTGGACGGCGGCACCGGGGTGGACAGCCTGGTGGGCGGCGCCGGCGACGACCTGTACTTTGTGGACGACACCAACGACGTGGTGGTGGAAGCCAGCGCGCAAGGCACGGACGAAGTGCGCAGCAGCGCCGCCGCCTACACGCTGAGCGCCAACATCGAACGGCTCATCTTCACCAGCAGCAGCAATGCCACCGGCACCGGCAATAGCAGCGCCAACGTCATCACCGGCAACAGCGGCGCGGACAGTTTGTCCGGCCTGGCCGGCAATGACACCTTGACCGGCGCGGCCGGCAACGACACGCTGGACGGCGGCACCGGGTCCGACAGCCTGACCGGCGGCGACGGCAACGACGTGTACCTGGTGGATGCCTCGGGCGACGAGGTGGTCGAGAACCTCAACGAAGGCACCGACGAGATCCGCACCTCGCTGGCCAGCTACACGCTGGCCGACCAGCCAAACATCGAAAACCTGAGCTACCAGAACGCTGGGTTCAGCGGGGTGGGCACCAGCGCATTCACGGGCACCGGCAACGCGCTGAACAACGCCATCACCGGCGGCAGCGGCAATGACAGCCTGTCCGGATCCACCGGCAACGACACGCTCAGCGGCGGTGCCGGGGCCGACACGCTGGACGGCGGCACGGGGGCAGACAGCCTGGTGGGCGGCACCGGCAACGACGTGTACCTCGTCGACGACGCGGGCGACAGCGTCACCGAAGCCACGTCAGCCGGCACGGATGAAGTCCGCACCGGCCTGTCCACGTACACGCTGAGTGCCTATGTAGACAACCTCGTCTTCACCGGCAGCGGCAACTTCAGCGGTACCGGCAACGAGGAGTACAACGTGCTCACCGGCGGCAGCGGCGACGACACGCTGGTGGGCGCGGCCGGGCTGGACACCTTGTCCGGCGGCGCGGGCAATGACTCGCTGGATGGCGGCATCGACAACGACACGCTGATGGGCGGTGCCGGCAACGACACCCTCATCGGCGGCACGGGCAGCGACACAGCAGACTACAGCAGCGACACCAATGCCGTGATCGCCAGCCTCGCCGCTGGCAACGCCACCGACGGCAGCGGCGGCATCGACAGCTTCAGCAGCATCGAGAACCTCACCGGCGGCAGTGGCAACGACGGCCTGACCGGCGACACCGGTGCCAACCGCATCGACGGCGGGCTGGGCAACGACACCATCGCGGGTGGCGCCGGCAGCGACACCTTGATCGGCGGTGGCGGCACCGACACGCTGGACTACTCGGCCCAGAGCGCCGCGGCCAACGTCAACATGAGCGGTTCCACCGCCAACCTGATCGCAGCCGGCACAGCCAGCGATGGCCTGGGCGGCACCGACAGCGTGTCCGGCTTCGAGAACATGCTGGGCGGCAGTGGCAACGACACGCTGGTCGGCAGCACCGGCGACAACCTGATCGCCGGCAACAGCGGCAACGACATGATCTGGGGCGACGCCGGCAACGACACCTTGCAAGGCGGCGCCGGCGACGACAGCCTGCGCGGCGGCACCGGCAACGACAGCCTGGACGGCGGTGCCAACAACAGCGGCGGCGACACGGCCGACTACTCCGACCAGGGCACGGCCGTGACCGCCAGCCTGCTGAGCGGCAGCGCCACCGGCGGCAGCATCGGCACCGACACGCTGGCCAACATCGAGAACCTCAGCGGCAGCAGCGCCAACGACACCTTGACCGGCGACGCCGGGGCCAACCAGTTGTGGGGCAATGGCGGCAACGACACCCTGGTGGGCGGCGCCGGCAACGACACCTTGCGCGGCGGCCAGGGCAACGACAGCATCGACGGCGGGGCCGACACCGACACCTTGTCGTACAACGACATCAACGGCCCGGTCATCATCAACCTGGGCGCCAGCACGCTGAGCCAGACGGTACGCGTGAGCGGCGTGGACTACGCCTACAACGTGGCCGCCAATACCGCCCAGGGCGTCACCCAGGCGGGTGCCAACTCCGGCACCGACACGCTGGCCAACATCGAGAACGTGGTCGGCTCGGGTGGGGCGGACACCATCGTCGGCAGCAGCGGCGACAACGTCATCGACGGT
>Ga0307516_10002181_pt1 | contig 26514 bp, 19 predicted proteins | sample 19_EM_MG_FD_203310 | JGI IMG/M metagenome (GOLD analysis project Ga0307516, IMG submission 203310) | Populus trichocarpa ectomycorrhiza microbial communities from riparian zone in the Pacific Northwest, United States - 19_EM | ecosystem: Host-associated > Plants > Roots > Unclassified | place...
CCGGACGCCTCAACGCTTTCGTACTGGACATGGACGAACAACATGAGTGAGCAGGCGCGACTGCTTAGGGCTCTGAAGGATAGCGGAATCAAACGAATCGCTGTCGTTGACGACGCATTTGATGTTCCTGACGTAGGGCAAGACGAATGGGGCGAGGTGCGCCAACACCTCTCAACTCCAGCGCTGCAAGCCGCTGTTGACGGTTACGAAGAGCTGCGACAATTGCTTCCAATGGCTGTTGCGGCCATCGAAGAGACCGAGTACGAATCTGACGCTCTGAGGCGGTTCTTGAAGGGTCTGTTCGACCGGTTCGCTGAGACACGAAATGCTGCGTTCGACCCAGGCGGGGTATTTTCCAGCAAGCGAAACGACAGCTTGAACAGCGTCGAGGCTATCTTCCAGCTGCTTCAGCCAGCAGATCCCCCTGTCGAGGTAATCCGGATTGGATCAATGGAAGATGACGATTTTGCTGAGCGAATTGCGAACATTGACCTGATATTCGCAGATTTGTATTTGGATGCAGGGGTTACGATCACGACAGCTGAAGACGACCCCATGTTAGACGAGGCAAGACGTAAGTCGCGACATATGATCGAAGAGATCGGAAAAATTCAAGGCAAGGAACCAGCAATCATCTTGATGTCGTCGAAGGATGTGGCTTCACGAGCGATACGTTTCCGCGAGGATCTTGGTCCGAGATACATCGCTGCGCGATTCCAGTTCGTTGAGAAGAGTCAGCTCGTTCGTGAGAACGACGGTACTGTGCGAGTCGAGGAGCCTGCCTCCGACGCACTGCTCGATATCCTGCAGTGTTACAAATTCGGCGAAGCCCTCTCGATAGTAATCGGGCTTTGGGAAAGCAGCGCCCGGGCTGCGGTCGGCCAAACGCTTGAGGCCATTTCGAAGCTCGAAATTCGCGATTTCGCCTATCTGATCCGGTTTCGGTTGGAAAAGGAGGGACAAGACCTAATCGAATACATGGAATGGCTTCTTGGTGAGTACCTAGTTGACGCAGCAGGCCGCCTTTTCTATTCGAGCGTACATGGAGAACCTAAGGCGAGAACGGTATCTGAGACTTCTAAGTCGGTGTCTGGCGCGTTTGAAGGACAGTCGGAAGCCGTTGCACACATCTATCACAAGGTTCGAGTCGAGGATCCCCGTCAGGGCCGAGCGCCTTCAATTCGCATGGGCGATCTGTTCTTATCTCTGGATGCACAGCGCGTGTCGGCAGTAATCACGCCCGACTGCGATCTGGTTGAGCGCCCAAAGAGACGGGCTAAACGTCTGACAGTAGTGAACGGCGCTATCAAGGCGTTTGACAGGAAAAATCCCTCGGCCGCTGAATTCATCCTCGTGGACAACGCGCCAAAAAACATAGAATGGTTCAAGAAGGACATCGATACACATCCGTTCAGCTGGACACAAGATGCAGCGCAAGTAGTCCCATTGGGGACATTGCGGCCTCTGTATGCTCAACAATTGCAGCGCGCTGTGCTGCATGACTTCGGGCGAGTTGGCCTAGCCACGTGGCCGGGATTATACCTAACGGTGGAACCGGAGCTTTGGTACTTAAGTAGTGCAGGCGACAGCAAGCGGCTGCCTCTCCCGAACGCTTTAAGTCGATGCTCGGTGATGCCCGCGAGACCCGGGGCTGCACCGGAAGAAAGACACATGGTGTTCTTTACACGCGCGTTTATGAGAAAAGTGAGAGACACGTTGGCGTCGCTCGATCCAGCGATCGTCATCGCTGCAGGAAGCCCGCATCTGGAAGAGCTCAGAGATCCAATAAAAGGCGATTCTCTTGTAGAACCAACGTGTCTTCAAATTCAGCTGGAGAGCCGCCTACCGCATAACATACTGGTCACGAGTGGCAGTGCACCAGGTAACGATGGCTGGTGTTGGCTCGGAGTGAGGGTGAGTGAGTTGCGCTAGACACACATTAGTGGCCAGTAATGTTTGATCGGAAGTAGCGCGTTACGCTTTCGATCGGTCGCCGCATCTTAAAGTGCGCAACCGAGAAGGGCAGGCACTCAACAATCCATTGAAATCTCGGTCGTATTGTGCAGGCTGCCGGACGGTTTGCAATTATGCAGATTTACTTAGACCACAACAGCACTACACCCGTGGATTCTCGGGTTGTGGAGGCTATGCTGCCTTTTTTTCAAGAGGCATTCGCTAATCCGAGCAGTGCTCATACTGGCGGGGCGATAGCCTCTCGCGCCATCGAATCCGCCCGATTTCTTGTCGCAGAACTGGTCGGCACTGAGCCCGAAGGAATTACGTTTTGTTCGTCGGCGACCGAAGCGATCAATACCATTATTGCCTCAACAAAGGGCAAAATCGTAACCACCGTAGTTGAACATGCTGCGACTCTAAGCGCCGTGGAGCGCATGGAGCGGACTGGTACGCAAATCGTTCGGCTCTCTGTCGATCGTGATGGCCAACTGGATCTGGACGAACTAGGAGAGGCGATTGAAGGGGCGGCCTTGGTGTCAATTCTGTGGGCCAACAATGAGACTGGCGCCATCTCTCCTATCGAACGGATTGCAAACCTTTGTGCGTCGCGATCGGTGCCATTGCACGTTGACGCCGTGCAAGCGGCGGGAAAACTTCCCATTGACTTGCGAGAAGTCCCAATCGACTTTCTGTCGATTAGCGCGCACAAGATGAATGGCCCAAAAGGGATAGCCGCGTTGATAACCGGCGGGAAGGCGAGAGTGAAGCCTTTGCTGGTGGGAGGACACCAAGAAGGCGGTCGTCGGGCCGGCACGGAGAATGTTCCAGGCATAGTTGGATTCGGTGCGGCTGCATCGCTTGCGTTAAAGGAGATGGCCTACCACACAGATGCAGTAATGCCGTTACGCAATAGATTGGAGACTTCCCTCGTCGACAGATTGCACTCATGTTGGGTGAACGCAAGCAATTCGCCGCGCCTTGCGAATACGTCCAACATTGGATTTGCTGACATCGACGGAGATAATCTTGCGGCCGCATTGGACGCGCGCGGCATTTACGTGTCCACTGGCTCTGCCTGCCACGCTAATGCCACAGAGCCGTCGCACGTCGTACGTGCCATGACACACTCATACGACGCGGCACGCAGCTCAGTTCGATTTAGTCTTGGACATTCGACAACGCTGGCAGAAATCGACTACGTGATTGACGCGGTTGTTTTGGCTGTCGCGGAAATGCGCTGATATCCTTCGCGCCGTCAGTGCTCTCGGTACTGCGTCCTGAGTGCGCTAACCAGTTGACCAATGTCCGTGGACGTCAGCATGGGCACCTGACAGTACGTCAGACCGACATGCCCCTCCAACTTGGCCACCATATGTCCGCGTCCGAGAAGACGCTCAGCACCCTTATCACCACCAAGCGCGATTTCCGACGTACCCTCAGAGTCGACCCGCAAAATCAGCCGATTGCCCAGATTAGACCGCAACTGCATCGGCATCACTTGGTTGTCAGGACGTTGCGCGGCGAAGATCAGAAAAATTCCAGCGGCGCGTGCCTTTACGCCTAGCCGACTAACGACGTTGGACACCGTCTGGCTGTACGTGTCCGTCATCATCCACTCTGCGAATTCGTCGTGAATGACCCAAAGAGTCGGCAAGCGCTCTGTGGCATCACTCTTGCGGTTCAGCTCGAAAATGTTTGCGCATCGATTCTCTCGCAGGATGATGTATCTCCGATCCATCTCCTTCAACAGACCATTGAGCGCGTTGATGGCATCGTCTTGCTCTTCGATGATCCCTTCGCCCAGGTGAGGCAGACCCTCGAACGCAAAATAATCGACACCCATCTTCGGATCGATGAGGACAATCCGCGCCTGGTCCGGCGAGTTTGTGCAGGCAATAGACAAAATAATATTCTGCATCAAGACCGACTTACCGCTGCCGGTGGCGCCGGCGATTAGAGTGTGCGGTGCATTTTCAGTCGGCGAGACAAAAAGTAACCCGCTATCGTCTTCCCTCACGGCGACGAGCAGCCGGTGATTGCCGACACTTGCGGACGGTTCCCATTTTTTCCAAACATCTAGCGTGTGGAGGGTTTGCCGCTGCGGTCGCGCGACGGAAACCGACACGACCCCCGGTTCGCCGCGGACTGAGATTACGTTAAGCCCGTACGTCGTGAGCAGTTCTGAGCGGCGCTTCAGAACCTGTTCCACCGTCATGTTGGCGGCGCCCTGAAAGCGGATGATCGCAGCATTGGGTGTGAGCTTTGGCTCACCTACGACCTTGGAGTTCAATTGGAACTGCTGCAATGCCGTTCGAGTCGCCATAACAACTTCGCGAAGCCACTCGGTATCGGCTTCGGATGTCGCAGACGTCTCAAGCCTTCGGGCGACAATCGCCGCGACCTCGCTGCTACTCCAGCCATCAACGCGCGCCGAAGGAGAAATTGGGCTAGATATTGCCGCGGCAGGATCGGCTGCGACTAAGTCCGAGCGAGGCGTCGTTTCATTTCCGATTGGAATCGCAGGCTTGACCGCACCAATAGGAGAAGAAGATGGGATATTCGTGGCATGCTGTAATACTTTCGGAATTCGTGTCACCTTTGCTTTCACCGTCTTCGGTGCCGATATCAGGTTCCCGCTGCCAATTGCCAAAAAGTCCCTCTTCTGTATGGTTGGTTTCTCGGCAACTGAGAAGCGGACGGCATCTGCGGACGAATTTTCTTCGTATGCCAACAACAACAATCTGGTCTTCTCTCTGGAATAGCATTCCTGAAATGCGCCGACGCAATTCGCCACCGCAACAAAGTCGCAACTGTCAGACCCTGCTGCGGGGCCTGATACAAACACGTGAGAGTAACCGCGAAGGAAAATTCGGCATCGACCTTCCCGAACAAGTCGTCTAAACCCTACTAGGTCGATTGGATCTCCAGCCGAGTATGGAATACCAGTTAGCAGGAGATCAGAGAACCTCGATAGCCACAAATCCCTGTCGAGTCTTGGGGGATCTCCGAAGAGTGCCTGTTCAATCCGGCGCATGCTGTCCCGCAGCTGTTTCTGAGACTCCTTGCGCTTCTCGGCTAGAGACGTTTCCACAATGTACTTCGCTTCTGTTACGACAACAGAAAGATGTCGGGTTCCATCCGGCAACACCTCCGGACTGATGATCAATAGGTCGGCGATTTGCTCACCTTCCTCACCAAGCCATTCGGCGTAATCGTCCAGGAAGTAACATCCCAAACGTTTGTTTGCACCAAGCTCCTGCTCTACTAGAAAGTAGCTGAGCACCACACCGATCAATTCGCTGGCATTTCTGCCGCGCTTAGCAGCTCGTAAAACCAGATCGCCGGAGATAACGTTAGCGTCGTCGATGAAGCGCTTGGCGAGAGTCCGCACGCGGTCTTCAGAGAGCTCCGGTGCCAGGTCTCGGATACGACCGATGAGCATAGTCTGGAGGAGGCCCAACGACGCGTTGGATGACACCAAAAGGTTGCGGCCCTGTGTCGCCGACTGTTTGTATCGAATTACGCGGACGCCTTGATTGACTAGCTGCCTGCGGTCGAGCAACTCGTCAAAATTGACAACCCAATTCCCGAGGTTGTGCGTCTCCTCGAATATCTTTGCGGTTGTCGGGTCGTGAAAGTCGAGCTGTCGGGCGGGCAAATAGCGCCGCGCCAGGTCCTCATGCCAATCAGGCCGAAAAAAACTTGTGACCGCAGTGATGTAGTCCCACCCCTCCTTGGTTTGCACGGGACAGCAGAGATAAACAATCGACTTCTCTTCGTCGCTGGGTGACGGCCGTCGCCTCGACCATTGTGCAGGAACGAGCGTTTCAACGGCGACCGGCATAGCGTCTTCCCGATACCACTCCAGCACCGCATGACGAGACACAACGTCGTGTAAGAAAACAATGTCCTTGCTCGGACCATCTTTTTGGTCCGGGACGGGCGCCTCATCAGCCATTATTCCGATCCGGAGCCTTGCCATGAAATCGCGACTTGCCTCGCTTGAGATAAAGCCGTCATTGTCAGAATCAGACGATTCCAGGATTTGCTCATACAAGCGATGCAATTTCTCTCGATCGCGGTGACGAAGAACGACCTCGCACCGCATGTTTTCGTCATCCTCATGCAATTCATTGATGCGATCGACCACTGCCTGTGGGAGGCTTGCCGAATCACAGTTATAGAGCACTGTCGACAGATTGGCGCGCTCGTGAGGGAAGAGCATAAGGTATCGCTGGACCATATCGACGATCTGCGTCGCCGCTTGAATGGGGTTTTCGTTCGTCTCTGATTCTCGCGAGGTACCGCGCAACGGCAGTTCATGGAGCGTGTAATCCATATAGCTATCGGTCGCGGTCAAGAGCTCCGCCTTGCGCTCGCGCCAGCCGATCGCGAGTTCCGGGTAGTACGGATGCTGCAACTCGTCCTTCATCGCCTTGAAGTACAGCGCAGGGTCTCCAAACAAGATCGATGGAGCCTCAAGCAGGTAATGTACTAGCGCTGTCAACCGCTCGGCTTTTGCTGCCATCGCTCGCATCCGCAGGGGGTTCCAGGGAGCAACGATCGCGGCGGGTGCGGCGCCCACAACCGGAACTACTCCAATCGCAAGCAACGGTTTCAACAGCATGTCTCGTAGGCGATCGCCCTTAGCCTTCAGCGTCACTGCTTCAATCAGCCGGCCATAGGCTGTGTACTGATCATTGATCTCATCCGCGGCCACGCCGGTCTTAGGGAAAATCTCAATCGCTGCCGTATAGGCCTTTGAGAACGTTCCGAACAACCCCTGCAATTCGTTCGCCAGCGCTTCGGTCAGAAAGCCTTGCGTCAACAAAGCGGCAAGGTTTTGCTCCCAGCTAAACGAAACGTCGTGGCCCTTCCGGTATGAACGAACCAGCGACCCACGATCTTGACCAAATGCTGCGGACAAACTTCTCACTTCGTGAAGATCGAGTGCCAGTGCCTGCCCTTTGGGACCCACTGGCTCACGCGATACCTCACACAGCGAAAACGGATGATCGACAAGCCTGCCCCAATCCGAAACCAGCTCGCTTCCGATCGACGTTGGCGTAAACCGCCAGACAAGCTGGCGATGGTTCTCGATGTCCCCATCGTTAACGCTGAGCTTTACGTAGAACTTAATTTCCAAAGCCGCCCGTGACATGGAATCGTTGGGTTTGTACTTTTTCTTACCTGCCTTCGCATCTTTCAGCCAATCCGCATGAATTTGCTCAAAGTTGAAGAGTTCGCCAACATCAAAAAGATTTCGGCCTAACAGGACACGCAGCCCCTGGTAACGAAACACAAAATGCCGACCGGCATCCACGTTCAGTTTCCTGAGGTCTGCTTTGTTTCGCTTGTCAGACGAAATCTGCAGGACGCGAGTGCTGCCATCCGGCAAGTTCTGGTCGAACAGCGATTCAAGACAAAGCGCCAGTCCCCCGAGGAAGTCGGTCGTTTCGATGGGTGTGCCAAATACAAATCGGTCCCATTTTGACTTGAGCTGTGGGTTGTCCTTCAGATCGAGGCGATAGGCTCGGTAGAACTGCAAGTCGTCGGGGATCGCCTGTGACGAATGCCGGTTCGAGAGCGCCTTAAGATAGGTGCGCTCGTCCTTGGTTAGTGAATCTGTCCCCTGTTCGTCGAAGAAGTCCAATGTCGCTTTACCGAGATTGAATTTCTCGGGTCTGAGCCCGTCAAAAAGTGGCTTTATCAGCTCCCAATCAATGTTCGACAAGGCTTCAGCCTGAGCATTCCATTTACTAGGCGCGGCAATGAAGTCGCTGACAACTGCATGAAAGGGTTCCGGAATTACATCCTTGACCTTGTCGAATGCGATATTCAGGTCATCGGCGGACAACATCTGATTGCTGGGCGTGTATTTCTTGAGGTAACACGCCTGTTTTTTCTGGACGGTAGCGAATAGCTGCTTCCACTTGCTTGCATGTCCGGCGGTCTTGTCATTGAGTGAGCGAAACAGGGCTGGATTGCGCGGCCATTGCAACACGGGGAGAGCAATCCCCATCACATCCGGGAAAACGTGGCCTTGTTCGACCTCCGTTCGAACCCTCAGCACGTATTTCGCGAAAGCATCAAGCGTGACTTGCGCAACATCGTAAAGGCCATTCAAAGCAGCCACCCATACTCGCCGCTGCTGGTCCGTGATCGGCAAGCCAACAGAGGCCTCTTTGACCCAGAGTGCAACGTGAGATCGAAGAACCGTCGTGTCGATGACAGTTAAATCGGCAAGTGATTGCCTCTCGTCGTCTCCTGGTGTGGCGAGTAGCAAAGCCGGCTTCGTGCACGGTGCGTTACGGTAGAAGGTCGCTCTCTCATGTGTCAGGCACTCCGACGGTAGGCCGAAAGAGGCCAACCATCGATCCGGCAACTTCAGATCAATGTTCGCCCACAAGGCAGCATTCGCAAGTATTGCCTTTGCAACGGCTGCTGTTTGTTCTGCCGACAGCGAGTCAATGAGATAGCGCGCCGTCGCGGCAGGGTCGAAATGCTCAAGCTGCGCCGCGAGGTACGATGCCGCAACGTTGCCAATTAGTTCATTACTGTTCATCGTCAGTCCGCGTATGGATTTTCAACATACGCACACGCGTCTGACAGGCGTTTGAGCAATCCCAAGCTGCTCAACCGATGCTCCAACCTAAGTGCGTTTTGTTGGAATGGTTTCTTGTCGATTCCCTGTTCCGACTTTGCGTCCCCTGCCTCGCGTTCACCAAACACAAGACCGTACCGTTCATAAAGTCGAGCCAGCAGCTCGCCGAATTCGATTCGCTTACTCACACTCGCAAAGACGAGGCACTTCAGGAAATGGTCTGTCGGCGCATATCTGAATCTGTTCGTACCGCGCCTAGATACGAGCCCGATCCCTCGGCCGAAAGTACGATGCACTTGACCGAAATGACGGCGATGGCGCTCTTTCGCCTCGTGGCGGAACTGCGCGAGCAGATCATCCGGATCGTTGACCTGCTTCTCGTCACTCCAGCGGAAAAGTTCTTCCAAGACGTCTCGCCGCCTGTGGAGCTTGTCACCGGGCGCGCCAGGCAGATTCCATGATGGATGGCGCTCCGCCGCAGTGATGAGCTTTTCCGCCGCTTCGATGGACAGGAAACTGTTCTCTTCAAAACTCTCGATCGACAATTCACGAACCAGTCCTTTTTTGGGAGCCACGACCTCACAGATCATAGGTGGCTTCGGACGGCCGCCAACAATGTTTGCACTTGTATGGAGTTGATAAAGCAAGAGGCCGAAGGTAGCCGATGTAACCAAATATGGAATGACATCGAACCCTGGAAGGCGCAGGCGAAGGAGGGAAATCCAGTCTTCAGCTATTAGATCGAATATAGGATGCGAGTCGTACGGGAGAAACGCTGCCACGCCCCTCCTCTCCCCGGACTCCTCAATATCCGGTTGTAAGCGGGCGACCAACTGACTCCATTTGTTGCTTCCATCTAGAACACGCGCTGGAAAGAGTTTTGCGAGCTCACCTCGTGACTGAGATCGTGACAGCATGTGATACAGCAATTCGCCGCTTCTTCCAAAGTTCACATAGTCGCGAGCGACCTTTTCGTTCTTGATGGACAGGTCTTCAAAAACGGCCGCGGGTCCGAAGGGGAAAATAAAGCGCGAACTCCAGCGTTTGTTTGTATCCCCCTCCACAACACAAGAACGCAATGCCTTTACGAGAGTCGCGAAGTCGTGAAAGGACTCGAAGCGTGAACGCAGATATCCAAAGTCCCGCTGAGCCGCATCGAGGCCTCGCGCATTCGCGTCTATCCATCCGAGCCACTTTGACCACGCCGTGGCATTGTCCCCAAAGGCTTCCGCGATGCGGCTTATCTGTTGCTCGTTGTTAAAAAGTATGTTCCGAAGGTGAATTCGACCATACGCGATGTATTCCGATGGATATTGGGACTTGTCGAAATCGAAGAGGTGACCATTCCGGAGGGCGGATGCCGCCACGCACAGAAACTCAAGGAACGTTAGCCAGGGCGACTGTTGGTCCCAGAGCCGATGGCCCCAGAACTTTTCCTCGAGCCACATGTTCTCTCGTTCGCGATCCGCGGTCGATGGCGTCGGCGTCTTCGTTGTACGTGTGTAGGTCACAACAACACCGCGATCTGCCTATCCCTAGCGACGCCAAGAGCATCAATCTCTAGGGTCGTGAACGTCACTTCGCCATCCCGTGCAGTATTGAGATTGCGCTGCTGCAGCTCCCTCATCAGTTGGCTCTTGAAAGCCATTACGTCCTCGAAGCATTCTTTCGAAAAACTACTCGGCATGGCACCTTCAGCAACGCGACTCAGGTATTCGAAGCGCGTGAGGGTCATCTGAAGGTCCGCCGACCGATCTCCACCTATTGACACCCGTAGTACCGGGTAACGGCCGATGAAGATCAGCTCGACGCGCTCTCCGGTATGTTTTGGTGCAACGGAAATTCGCTCCTCCAGAAACCGAGAAACCTTGGCTTGCGACAGGGACGCGCTAGATGCAACGAAAATTTCGTTCTCGCTGCTGACTAACATACCCGTAAAGATGCGATTTATTCCTTTGACGACTCTACCCAGAAGGCCACGCCGGACAGTTCTTTTGTCCCTTAGCGGCGCCAATACTTGATCGAGGTACTCGCCGCCGTAGCGGAATACCGTGAGATCCCACAGCTTAACTTCGTCTACCTCGCTATCGGGAACCTTGAAAAATAGAGCTTGTCGTTGCGCTACCAGCAGTTCTAGGAACCGCTCTCCCGTCTCGTTGGTCTCGTCATTGCCCTCTATGTACGCGCGTCGAGCAGCAGCATAAGCCAGGTCCGCTCCATAAAATGAGTCAGACTTTACGAGTGCTACAAACTGCTGTTGCAAGCGCTCATGTGATTCCCCGAAGATTAGGATGTTGTCGACGCGATTGGTTGTCTCGTGGCCAATTTGGAATCTTTCCAAATAATCGAAGATCGCGGTATTACTGCGCCGTGAAGCTGGCAGATTCCCGCCAAAGATGTTGCTGTAGAGGCTAGCAAGGTGTCGCTCACCCGATGCAATCACCTTACGAACATCGTTCGCCGTCATCAGATGGTCTTTGACGTTTCGGTGGCCGAGCACTGCATTTGTAAGAAGGATGAGGAGCTGGCGAATCGGCACGTGCAAGCCATTTTGATCACAGAGTTCCAGGAGAGCGCGAAGACGCTTGCGTACCAATGGCTCCCCAATTAACTCGACGTTACGACGGATCGGGCACTCGGAGCCGAAGAGCTGATCAGGTTCACTAGACTCTGCGCGGCATTGTTGCCAGCCCTCGTGCCCTAGAAATGCATCTAGGGCCAAGTCGAACAGGTCTGCTGAGCTACCACGCGATAAGTTAAAGAGGGATAAGAATGCGCCATTCATTCGCTCCTTATCCGTCACCAGCAGTTCTTCGATCGTTTCTTTCGCGTATTGAATCTCGGGAACAGGTGGTAATCGCCGCAGAGTCTCGCCTAGCTGGCCGTCATTAGCAGCGATAAGAAAGACATCCGCTGCCTCCCCGTTAGAGAGTGAAGCGCAGAACGTCTTCATGAGTTCAAGTTTGTCGCCTGGCCATTCGCTCCCTTGCGGAGGAACCCATGCACTAAGGTCTCGAAGGACGTGAAGGGTTAACGTGCGAGCTGGATTCGAAGCTGTAGCACCAACCAAGATCGTGTGTAAGAGATGCGTCTCTTGCCCGGCCCACTGGGCGGGGTCGCCTTTCAAGTACTCCCAAATGCGTCCACAAAGAAACGTCTTCCCATCGCCGGCGGTTCCGGTGAGGATTACGGATCCGGAGAACTGGATACTCTCAAAACAACGCCGCACTCGCTCCTCGAATGGGTGAGCGAAGAGAATTTGTGGTATTCCGGTCTTTCGTGACCGCCGCCGAAGGTTTTCATCATACAAATTATCTTTCGTCGGAATTGGCCCGTACTGACGGAGAAAAGTGATCCATTGCTCCCCATTCACTCAGAATCTCCCGGGTTACAAAGTACAGATCGTGCACGAATCGCGCGGTGCCTCCTCCAACTCGAAATCAGCGAGGACTGCCATGAGCCCCTTGTTCTTTCTGTTGCGCTTTTTTTGCTCAATGCTTTTCTGGTGACGCTCCTTAATTTCGGCTGTCCGCTCAGGCTGTTCGATATCGGCTAGTGATTCGTTCTGGCTCCAGTAGAACACGTTCCCATTCACCTTATTTGGTTTCTCATACGCCTTAGCTTGCTCGTACAGATCTGGATACGTTTCTTTGAGGCGCACCCACTCAATTTTTTGCTGATAAAAACAGAAATAGCATCCCGACCGGGATCTACCCCAGTCCGTATACTTCGGCATGCCGACGCCAGACTCGTTCAAGATACGGACGATATCTTCGTATACCAGGCCATCGTCTCGGAATGGAAAGACCGCTTTGATATTGGGCTTCGTACTGATATAGCCCACTCGGTCCTCATCAGCGCGGATTCCGATATAGTTGATGACTTCGTCATCCCCTACATAAGCTTCAAACGGTTCCAGCTTCAGCTGCCGGGTACACCAGCGGCGGTGATTGGATGGGATCATGTCCCCATACACCTTGAACCAATGGTCGAAGCTGTTTGGGGGCGTCGTTCGATGGACGGGTTTCCCCAACACAGCTTCCAAGCGGGAAAGGAATTCGTAGGTCTCGGGCAGCTCTTTGCCGGCATCGTGAAATATGTATTCCATTTCGGGCACACGATCGCGCATATAGACCGCCAATGCCGCGCTATCTTTTCCTCCTGAGAGACTCAAGATATGGCGAATGGGCTTGGACATGCTCATTTCTTCTCTAGTGTTGCCCAAGTAACTTGGGACAATGCAGCCAGCGCGACATTTCTGTTCTTTCCAAGCGTTTTTTTGATCTGTTCTACGAGAGCCGCAACCTCACTGGACCGTGCCGGATCGACGAAGACAACCTCCTGCGCCTCATGGCCATCATTTCGTGTGACAACGACCTTGAAAGCTGCCGATCCGCGCAATGTACGCCCTTTCGCGAAGACCATTGACTCTAAATTCTTGAAGCGTTGAGTCAGTAGGTGGAGTTCGCGGCGATAAGCGTCCTCTTCGGCATCACGCCACTTCGCAGGTGGTTGCGAAGTCAGATAGCTGCCCAGCGACTCAAGCCAAGCATTATCGGACAGGCCCGCGTCTGAAAAGCGCAGGCATAAGGTTTTGAGCTTCGGTTCACCCGCCAAAAGGACGATAGGCTGCGCCCTTTTCTCCAGCGCTTGGCGAACTTGCCGAAGATCTCCGCCGATGCCTAACTCCTCGGTCAAGGAGCTCACCATGCGAGTTTGCAGTGCGTCATAGGCATGTCGAAGTTCGTCGAGGTACCTTTTCAGCGTCTTCGCGTAACGCCTGGGTCTTTCTCCCTGCGTGGCGTCGTCTGGACCCACAGCTTCAACACCGATTGCTTCTGGCAAGTCGCGAAACAAAAGCTTTACCGGATCCTTCGCAGCTAAAATTGCCTCTCTGACCTTGCTGGCCTCGGCGGATATGCGCTTCGTATTTCTTGCGTAGTCCGGCAGGTTCGCCACAAATTGGCAAAGGGGCCTGACCACATCTAGGACCATTGGCTCCGCCGCCGCGCTGGAACGGAGATTCAGGATCCGCAACAAGAACTCGAAGACCTCCGCTCTCACGCCTGCGATCCGGCATAACTGAACTTCAAAGCTTTCCGGCACCTTGGTAAGGCGCTGAAATTCCTCCGGACCAATCTCCCGCAGGAAGCTGCCATCCTCGTAGAATGCCAATTCCTGAGCATTGACCGCTGCGAATACGGCGATCAGCAACCAAGCCAGCCCGTCGCGCACGCCGAATGGAGAGCGGCGGAGCACGTGAAGCAACTCGGTCGCTTTTACTCGTTGATCCATTCTGCCCTCAAGATGGCTACGAAGAGCGTCGAGACTTGGGCGCAACTGGAGACTATCCTTTGCCGATGTTGGAATCTTTAGCTGATAGTGGTCGCCTACTCTGACATGCAAACCACCGCGCTGAAGCACCGACATGTACATCGACATCTCGGGAGGTTTCTTGCCGCGATCCATTCCGAGATAAGGCAGCTCGGATCGCTGAAGCAATCCCCCGATTAGAAGCATGCGGGCACGAGCCGCCGCGGAACTGAGGGAGTGCCGATTGAGCAACTCATTCTTCACTTGCGGCGCTTTTGGATAGCGCTCGTCACAAAGCGTAGAAAGACGTTGCAGGAGCTGCCGCCCATCCTTGATCTTCTGAACGCTGCCGCTCACATACCAACGCAACGCGCGCGCACCGCTGAGGGAGCGCAAACCGACAAGGTCCTGCACTCGATTTTCTAGGCGAAGCCGCGCCGCTTGCAATTGTCGGCTGACTTCTTCGCGGGCAAACCGGTCAGCGTTGAGCTCCGGTGTGTTTAGACTCACCCAATCCCAACGCAGCACTTCAGCAACTAGGCCAGCTTGATGTGAAAGGGGCTCGGCTGGAATCGCCAGGAGTAGGTCCGGCCGCAACTTCAAGTCATGCGACTGCGCTGCCTTTTGAGCCCGTTCGATGTCGCTTTGAGATTCACATAGGAGCACCAGCACTACGCCGTCGGCGGTGGTTTGCTCGGTTAGGGCGCCTTGCAACTGCTCAACTTCAAGGTATCTGACGCCGAAGAAACGAAGATTTCCGGTCTCGATGTAGTGCCGCCGCGCAACAAGCGATCTCTCCTCCAGAAAGTCCCCTAGGTGGCGAGCAACCGACGCGACGGTACCAACTTCACGAGTAGCACGTTCGTAGGCTGACTCCAGATCAACACTAGTGTGCGGCCAAAGGCAAAAGCCCCCAGATGTTCCACGACGGAAGAGCACCTTGCGCTGCTTGTGCAAGCGATCAATCGCATTTCGGAGCGCTGATGAACTAAATCCGCCGACACCCCCGAGTGCCGCCTCCAACGTATTTTCGTTGGCAATCAGGTCCGGGTGATCTAGCAGATTCATGATTCCGACTGCTTTTACAACTGCCTGCTCAATCTGCTCGGCGGTCGAGAAGCTCTCGACCATGGACTCAATTTGAGTCCAATGACTTCGATAGCTCTGAGCTGACAGTCGATAGCCGAAACTCGAACGAACGTAGTCGTAGAAGTGCGGCAGGCGATACGTTGCGCCAAGAGCAACTGATGCTCCTGCATGATTCATGAGACCGAATGGCTCGTTGGATAGGAGGAACCCGAACAGAGAACGCTCGTTTTGTCCGAATCTGGCAAAGGTCCGAACCATCGCTGGAATGACAGTGGCATGGAGCGGGTAGAGCTTAGCGGCTAGATCGCCCGCACCCTTACCGGCGGCAGATCCTAACCATCCCAAACCCGCAGCCGCGCTCCACCCAGCTCGGGCTTCCTGCTTCGCTATTGCTGGTAGCCGCTGTGTGTCAACACGCAACGCCGCCGCGACCAGTTCCGATACTTGGAGCAGCGGCTGGTTAAAAACTACCTCCTCAAACCGTCCTCCCACTTTCTCCCATTCACGCTGCGTCGCCGGGTCGAGGCTTTCAGCATATACGTCGAAACCTTGATGCAATATGCCTACGACAAATATCGGGGCTCCCTTGTTTGACGAACAGGCCATTTCCGCGAGGCGCTGGAGCAAGAAAATATCTTGCTGCTCTGGGTGATGTGCTGCGTACTCAAGGAGCTTGCCCAACTCATCGAGCAGTATTAGGAGCCCAAGAGCCTTGTCGTCGCGCACAAGCTTGTCGTTCGCTTCGGACAGCAGCGCCAAAACATCACTGTCGAGAATTCGGTCTTTTGTTTCTGCGGCACGCAAACGAATCTGCAGCGAAGACTTCACCCCGCGCGAGTATTGTTCGTCGAGAAGGTTTGCCAGAGCTCGGACGACTGCGCGACCCATTGGCTCGCGCGAGCCAGTAATCAGCAAAGGAAGATATCGCGGCTTGAAACCCAGCGAAAAGCGATTGTACTGAACGTCAACACTAATCGCCTTGGAAATCTTCGCGGCTTCGCCGCTAAACCAGTGGGCCAAAAATAGAGCGAAGCTGGACTTGCCCGACCCATAGTTACCGGTTACGCGCCACGCGCGCTGAGTAGAGCCAGGCAAGATGCCCTTGGAGAGGCGGTCCAAGCATTCATGGGCGTGGGTCGTAAGGACATAGCTATCCAGAGCCCGTCGGTCGTGGAAATCGCGCTCAAGATTCGTGGACCGAAGATAACGCGGCGTTACGTCAAAATAGGACGCGATGTTCGGCGCGGAACTGTTGCGATTCATTCGTATGCCTTGCTCAACAAAGCGTCATCACGTAGGTGTGTGATGCGGCTCAACTGCGGGAGCGTTTCCGAATCGCTGTATCGGATGCGGCCATGGGTGACACCTTCGACCTCTGCAAGACGCTGGTAGATCTCCTGCTCGGGGATCTTGAAGATTTGGCCTGGGCTGCCGTGCGCGTTCGCAATGGCTCTTGCGGGAAGTGTCTTCTCGGTGGGGTAAGCGCGATTCCAGAAGTCGTTCACGCAAAAAGCGAACAACCCATGTGAAATTCCAGGCTTGTCTTCGCGGCGGAAGGCATAGATAGGCTCACGCCTGCTGCTGGAGTCTTTACCCTCGCGCTCGCCAATTTTGACGATTAGCTCCAACTCGGTAAGCGGGCAATCAAGATTGTCTTCGCTAATTTCGTCTTTGCGCGTACGAGTGGCGAGATACGTGTGAAGAAAGATCGCGAAGTGCTGTCGGAGCGTGACCTCGGAGGCGGTGCGCTGCGTGGCGTCAACCTCTTTATGAAGCCCTGTCAGGACGCGGGACTCACTGAATTCAGTTTCCTGCCAGCGATTGAGCAGGAAATCCCAAGCCAGTAATGGGTTTGTATTCGTGGACAGCTTCCAATGGATAAGCCAAAGGGTCGTAATGTCCTCAAGGAAGGGGTCGAATCCCGCATCAAGAAAAATTTGCTGACCAAGAGGACTCGGAGACAACCCGTTTTTTGCGGACTCGATCATGCCTCCTGCCTCGGCCCAGAAGCGGATCGATCGGACCATATTCTTGCCGACGCCAAGTTCCATCATGGCAGCGTCTTCATCGGAGAAGAGCTCGGGTGAAGCGGTAACAGCCTGAAGCGCCTTTGGCAGCCATGCATATCGGCAAGCAAAGGACTCATGCCCGGAAAATCTCATTCAAAACGCTCCATGTAGAACGTGACGGCGGCGCTCGGGCAAAGCAGTGGCCTTCGAGCTCTCAGCTTCAGCCGCTGGCACCGGCTTTGGAGACTATTACAACATATGTGCAGGGAACTGAGCATGGTTCGCTCCAGATGGAAATTCACGGCCGATTCGGGACCGATCACTATGTTTCGCATGAGAATTTTACCCCACACGGTCTGGCATTGCGATCCGCAACGCCAGGCCCCGCACGAAAAAGTTCATGAACAGCGCCGGCCAAGGACTGACCTTGTTGGTAATGCCGAACGACGCCTTCGCTACTGGGTGAAGGAAAAGGAGCTCTTTGTCGAGCGATCCTATCCGCAACTGTCACTAAAGGACGCTCGGGAAGGCACAGACAAATACGTGGAACGTACAACAAGGCGACGTACGTTGAGGGCTGTCGAAAGATGATGCAGGCGTGGGCCGACTGCCTCGACGCGCTGCGTGACGGGGCGAAGATATAGGCCATTCAAACGGCGCGCTTAGTGTTGCTCGACAATCGCAGGCGAGGGCAACGCGCACACGCGCCTTTCTCGTTCATGTCGAATGGGCGGGATAGGACTTCGGCGCAGGCAAGCGTTAAGTCACCCTGCCCGTTGCTAGTGAAGCTCTGACGACCCTCGACGAGCTGTGTACGAATGCTCCTATTCGAGGGCAATCATCTCTGCTCGATAGACAGCTGCGCTCAAACTGACAGCTCCGCGAATGTCACCACTAAGTTTGAACATACGAGGCGGCCGTTCGGATGACCCGTAATCGAACAGCCGGTAAAGGACATACGAATCTGCGTGTCGCTCGCTAAATGCGACTTCGTTGGCTGAGAGAAAAAAGCTTGTGGCAGCTCCACCTTTCGTCGTTTTGACTTCGATGAAACGCACCCGCCCATCGAGTTCAAAGGACCGAATGTCGTATCCCGCACCATCACCTTCGATGTCGGAGACGTGCGTCACTTGCTGCGCAAGATCACCCCGCCCACCGTCGCAGAGCCGCTTTCGCTCGTATTCGAGGACACTTACCTCGCCTTGACGACCGAGTTGTCGATTTCGTTGATCCTGTGCCGCATAGTCTGGAGTCTTATGCTGTCTGAACTCTCGCGTAGTGACCCCAACGCGGGCCACTTCTCTCGACGGCGGGTCGACGACCGTGATTGTGCTGGTGAGCACATCTGCCGCATCCGATTCAACGTCTATTGCTGTAGGGAGCAAATTCAGTCCGATTCGCTCTAGGAATTCGGACGGAGGGGGCCACGAAAGAATCTGCCATTGGAAGTAGACGGGTTTCTCCCGTTGGGAGTCGTGGGTTAGATAACCGAGCCTTCCGAGATAGCTGTATTCGCCGCGGTCTGTCCTCAGAAATAGGTGAATGTTGTTCACGCGATCGTCGTGGAGAATGAATTCGCGAACCATGTCATCGCCCAAACGCTGCTCAGGTCGTGACTGCCAACTGAGCACGCCATCTGGAGTGACCGATTCATCGAAAACATGTTCACCCTGGGACTTTCCGAACGTGACAAAAAATACCCAATCGCCCGCCCGATCCGGGATCCGGACACTGCCACGCAGTCCCCAGGTCCCTGCTTGCGGAGTGAATCTGGTGTTAGGCGAGAAGATGGCGTGAACCTCTTCGCGCGTGTAGTCGGACCAGATTTCGAGTTTTCGCATGTTTAGCAGCTTACGTGGACTGTGCGAACTCTGCGCTATAAATGCCCTTCCGGCCTATGACCCGCCGTGCGCCATCGCAGGGATCTGGAACATCGCCGTCGTGGCAAGTTATGAAACTGCGGGTGCGCATGCCCGAAAAAATTGAATATTGAGACCGGCATCAATCGTAGCCGATTTTTGCTCACTGCCTGGACGAACACAATGCCGCGCGATTACGCACTCGTTGCGAGTGAAACACGCTTTCGCGAGCGCTCAATGCGGTCGCGCAGCCAGCTATCGACCTCTTCTTCAACCCATCCGGCAGCACGTTCACCCAACGGGACTTGTCTTGGGAATGTGCCGAGCACTATCAAGCGGTAGATCTGACTTCGGCTGAGCGCCGTTCGGTTGACTACTTCCGGCAGACGCAACATGCGTACGGAATTGTTCATTTGCTTTCTCTCCAGCTTGTGTCAGATTCAGGACGCCATCGGCTCAAGCGCCAATGTTTGTGCTGTGAATAGGCCGACCGCGTGCAAGGCAGTGCGCAAGAACTTCGCGTGCGTCTCGCTGCCCACGTCAAGGCCGTGGGCCGGAATATGCCAACCATTGGACGCGCTCCACACGATGTGATCCGTCGCCCGATGCGTGACAGTCCCATACGTGATCTGTAGGGCGATGCAGTCAGTGCGCGTTGGTGTGTAGGCTAACGTCAGTGGGGAGGTAAACGCAGCGTCGCGCCAGGCACATTGCACCAGGAGCCGCGGCGCCCTAACAGGTTGGCCATTGACGCGCAGCTCCGCACACGCCGGCTCGATGACGCTGTGAACGACGATCGAACCGGGCAGTCGAAAATTACATGCAATGCGCGACAGGACAGCAACCAGGTTGGCCGCCGCTTCCGTCTTTGCCACCTCTGTCCGTGCAATGGCATCCAGTGCCTGCCGAAGCAAATTGTCGAGCGGTGATGAATTATTGATCTGCATGGTCATGAAAAATTGCCGACGTTGAGGGATTCAGCATGGACCTGGAAGAGTCAAATAGGTCGCGCGGACGGCGCGGCGCGACATCGTGGAGCGAATGGATTTCGCGCTACGCACGCGGGAATGGTTCGAGCGAGTGAAAGATAGACGGCCGCAAGAGCAATCGGATTTGGGCGCAGCTATGCCGCGCGCGCAAAAAATTTGAGCGCCTCAGATCTACGGCTAGTGATTGCTCATCGTGTTGACGAGTGAGCTCAAGCCTTGGCGCGTGATTTGCGAGCCGGCTTGCCTTCGGTCTCGCGCATCTTCTCGATGTCGACCTTGTGGAGCTTCTCCCATCCGCGAATGTGGTCCGAGAGAATAGTTTCCATGACGTCGAATAGCGACATTCCCTTGAACGCCGCGATGATCTTGAGGCGTTCGCGCGTGTCCTCGTAGACGTAGCTGTTGACCGTACGTCGTTTTTTCTTGGTAGCGCCTTGCGAGGTTTCCACGTGCCTGCCTCCCGATACCCGACTGCCTGCGAGAGCGACATAGGAGATGCCGCGACTCGCGGACGTTTTACCTGCATGGAGTGCAAAGGGCAAGGGGTCATAGGTCAGACCTTTGTAGTAGATGCGCTATCTACCACGTCCGGCGCTTTCGCCTGCCGTAGTTCGCCTTCCAGGCGCTCGCGCAGTTCCGACATTGCGATCGGCAAATCATGAACCACGTCGGGGCCGTAGCTTCGCTCGATATCACGCATGAGAAACGGCACGTTTGGAAAATGCGCGAGCAAGATCTTCAGGGCCGCCACGCGGGCACTCGTTGCTACGGACATGTGACTCCATGGGAAGTTGCCACTCAGAGCCGAATGGTGCGCGACTTCGCAGAGTTGCGCAGCTATCCACTCGCATAGGTTTGAACTTAATACGACATTTACGATGTTTGTGGGATTTAAGGCGTGAGAACGATTTCAAGGCGCTCCCGCCACCAGCGCGTCCTTCGGCATCGCTGCTTTGTTCGGAGTCTCCGGGCTTGACGTCGCCTTTTCGCGCAGATAGCGATTGAAGCCGCTGTCGCGAGCCAGGAAACTTTCGATCAGCGCAATGATCGTGTCGGCTTCCGTTGGAGCCTGCTTGAGGTCGAGCCCCTGCTGTTCGGTGTAGTACGTGATGTATGCGCGCAGTTTCGCTTCGAGTGGCGGCGTGATGTTCAGCACCTTGCGGATCGCAACGTGCTTCACGGGAATTGCGGGAAACAATTTTGATTGAGACACGGCAATCCTCCACTCAACCGTGGTACGGCGGCAGTTCGATGTCTTTCGTCACGAAGACGGCGACGCGTTGGCCCGGCCGAACAACAAGCGTCGGCTGGACTTGAAGATCCTTCTGCACGATCTGCTGGCCGGCGCTATTGATGTTCTGCGCCGCGCCGGCGGCCGCGAGTTGGCCGAGCGCCGGACTCGCGGCACTGACACCGCCGCCGTACGATTCCTGTGCGGCTGCGCCGAGAAACGAACCGAGCACGACGCCCTGCGCGAGCTTCCACCAGTGGTTGTCCACTTTGTCACGTACCCCGGAGAATCCGGAGAGATCGGTTCCGGGCATGCCTTCCAAACTGATGCTGCTGCCGTTCGGAAACCGCACGCGTGTCCAGACGAACAGGACGCGCTCCTGACCGTACGTGATGCGGCTGTCGTATTCGCCGAGGAGCGTCGAGCCCTGCGGGATCAGCACGTGCCTGCCTGTCACGGTGTCGTAGATGGTCTCGGCGACTTGGGCCGTGATCATTCCCGGAAGATCGCTATTGATTCCCGTCAACAGCACAGCCGGGATCATGGTGCCGGCGCCGACGTACACCTTGTTCGCCGGCGTAAGAACCATCTGATCGAGATATGGATCGGTCGTATGCCGAGCGCTCGCAAAGGCGCGCTTGTCGTCCTGCCGATTGTCCTGGTCGCGTGGTGAACGTGCGGACGGGTCGGCCGCGGTAGTCGGCGCGCTCGATGATGCAGCCGCTGACGTTATCGTTGGCCCGGACGAGTGATCGCCAAAGTCCGGCTTCGCGTCACGCGCAGCGGCGCGACGCTTGAGGCGAGCGAGCGTCATATCGGCCAGCAGCTTTCCGACCGGGTCGTCTGCCGCCGTACCGGTGCGAGCGAGCGCGTCTCTTTTCATGTCGAGCTGCGCTGCGCCGAACTCGCCGCCGATAGGACTGCCGAGCTTGGGCACGTCTTCGCGCCGTTGTCGTGCCGCCGCTGCGGCGTAGTCGCTAGGCAGGTCGTTCAACGCATCGGCGGGAAGCACGAGCTGCGTGTTCGATTTCGTCTGAACAGCCCGCTTCTCCGGCTGCCGCAACGCGGCAGCGAGCGCAAAGGCGATCAGAATGCCCAGGCCGAGCAGAACTGACGCGAACGCCGTCCGATTCAGCCGCTTCACGCGTGGCTCGGGAGCGCGTAAATCGATCGGCGGCGCGGCCTCCGGTGGGACGTAACCGCCTTCATTTGTCGTTGTCATTGTCAGCACCTCAGTGGCAGAACCACGCGTGGGCAGTGCAGCGCTCCACATCGATCTGCCTTTCGCCGACGCGCAACTGCGCGTTCGCGAACAACCGATCGACGATGTAGAGGCGATCCTTGACGCGGTAATTCACGAGCAGCGGCTTGCCATCCTCGATCACAAACAGCGCCGGCGCGTCGCCGCTTGCCATGCTCTCGGGCATCTTCAGGTACACCTTCGCGCCGTCGTCGAACACCTGAGCCGGTTTCCAGGGCAGGTCGCGGCCCTTCACGCGATAGCGGAAATTGAGCTTGTCAGGCGATACCGCCAGCGCTTCGCTGCTCTCCTGCGTGGCCTGGTCGTCGACTTCCTTCTTGACGATTGCTGCGGCATCTTCGTCGGGATAGAACCAGCGAACAGCGGGCATGTACCAGTCCGGCTTCGACCGCAGATTGAGGTGGTACACGCGTTTGGTCGTCGGCACGATCAGGTTCGTTTCGATGCCTTCGTCACGCGGTTTCACGACGATGTGCGTGCGCGCGCTCGCGCCGCTGCCGCTTGTGAACTCGGACTTGATCCAGCCTTCGGTATCGCCGGCGACAGGTTCTGCGGTCAGGCTCTCGCCCGCTTCGAGCTCGATGTCGGTCAACCGGTCAAGTCCCGCATAGACGATATAGATGTCGCTTTCGCGATAGCCGTACACCGTGGCGCTGCCCGCGCTGCGTGCCGTCGTCGGATGCTCCGTCGCCTTGCCGACGTACTCGGCGACGCGTGCACGTTCCTTCGTATCGAACGTGTCCTTCTCTTCATCGAACGCTTTGTCGGCAGCGATTTCGCGCGGCGATTTCGCATGCGAAATGGGCGCCGCCAAGTCGGCCGGCAGCCACGGAGTGGCCCACGCCGGCGTAGTCTCATTGGCGGGGAGCGGATCAAAAGACGCGAGCTGCGATGGTTTCAGGTACGGCGCGGGACTCGTGACAGTGATAGTCGGCAACGTCGGAATGACGTCATTGATCGACGGCACGATCGGCTTGGCGCCTTTGTCGGCGGCCACTGCGGCTGTGGCAAGACTCAGGCACGAGACAAGAACGATGACTGTACGCATGGCACTCCTTGGGATCAGAAACGGGAGACGAAAGAAAGAAGTCAGGACGACGGCGGCGCGAGGTCACGGTGCCACTCGAAGTCCTTGACGAAGATGCCGAGGGGATTGACCGCGATGTCCTCTTCCGTGGATGGCGGCTCAAATTCGAGCGTGAACGTTGCAGTCCAGGTAGAGGATTCCTTCAGCGCGCCTTCGCGCTGATAGCTCGACTGCGACCAGCGCAGTTCATAGGAGTCGGCAGCGATCGGCAGAACGCTTTGCAGCTGCAGCGTGACAGTCTCCTGTCCGACTTTTGGCAAGAGACTATCCGGCTGCCGCGCCCACGCATTGAGTTTGCTCGCGGCGGACTGGCGCATGAAGTGGTACGCCTCATTCCACTGCGCGCGCACGACGACGGGATCGAGCGGCACGGTGCGCAGCAGGCGCACGATGTGGCTCAGGAAATACGCGATCTCGGCTTGTTGCGGCGTGTACGTGTGCTCCGTTGCCTTGCCGACGACGTTCGTCACACCGGTCGTCTTGTCGACCGTAATTACCACCGGCTCGACCAGCGAGCGCGTCATCGCGAAGAGGATTCCACCGGTCAGGGCGAGTGTCGTGAACAACACGGCGAAGAACGCGAGGCGCCAGTGCTTCGCATTCGTGACGACGGTGCCGAGTCGATCATCCCACTGCCGGCGCGCGGCGCCGTAAGGTGTGATCGGTGCGCGGTCGGGTTTGCGGCCCAACGGCTCGTGCAAGAGTTCATCGGCAAGCGACATGCGTTCTCATTCCCTGTTCGTGGTATCGGTGGGCGCTTCGGGCGGTGGCGGCTCTGCTACCTTCAACGCGGGCTCCGTCACCTCGTCGGCCAGCGGTTCATCTTCGAGGCGTGCGGCCTTCGCGGCCTGCTCGGTGGCTTGCGTCGCGTCGTCGCGAGCGGTCGCGTCGCGATGAAGGCTGGCGCCAAGGTTCGGGCGCATGCCACCGGTCGCCGCATCGTCCGTACGTCGCTGACTTGGTGCGATGCGTGCCGCGTTGAGGGTGTGCACCGTGGCCGGCGCACGAGGTGCAGGCGCGTCACCTGCCATGCGTGCGACATCGGCTGCATCAGCTGGCGCCCGGACCGCAGCCGCCTCACCGGTCGAGACGCTGCTATCGGAAGAGTCTTGTGCGGGTGCGGCGTCTTTTGTCCGCGGCGCGGCACGCGTCGACGCGCTCGGCGAAGCCGTAGTGGAAGAAGACGCAGCGGACGGCGTCGGGGAGCCGGGAGGGGAAGCGGCATCGCCGCCCGCTGCGGGGGAACTCGGATTCGTAGACGGCGAAGCAGGTCTCGCACTCTCCTGCCCAGGCGTGACGCCGTGCGCGGCGAGGCCGGTGAGCTGGCCATCGCTCACACGCTTCTTCATCGTTTCAGCCATGCGCGCCAGAGGACTCAACGCCACCTTTGCGGCGCCGCCTATCGCACCTGCAGCTTGGCCAACCGGGCCGGCGCCAGCTTCGGCCGCGCGTGCCGCACCGACGCCCGCACTGGTCTTGAGGGCGGACGCGGCTTGTACCGTCGCGCCAACGCCGCTCGCCGCAGCTCGACCCACGGCGGCGATGCCGGCCGCGCCGAGCACGACCGCACCACCGGTTTCCAGCGCAGCACCTGTTGCGTGACCGGCGCTCAAAGACGGCGACCCTGCAAGCAGTCCCGCTGCGACGCCGGGTGCATGCCAAGCGAGAAAGCAGATCGTCATCGCCGCGAGCAACGTGCACCAGGCATCGCGCATCGAAAAATCCGCAGGCACGGTGATCTGCTGGAGCACCGGCTGCGCGATCGCGATCACGAACGCAAGCACCATGAGCTTGATTCCGTGCGCGAGCACGGCGCCGAATGCCTTCTCTGCAAGAAATGCGGTGTGTCGGAACACACCGCACGGCAACAGGATTAACGAAAGGATCGCGACGATGTAAAACTCGAGATAGACGAGGAAGCACTGAATGCCGAGCAGGAAAAACGAAAACAGAATCCCGATCATCGCCAAACCGATCTGCATGATCGTTCCGAGGTTCTTGAGCGCGGTCCACGTGCCCGAGGTCAGCGCGTCGACCTTGTCGCTCAACGGCTGGATCGCATTGAGCCCTTCGGCGACGATCGACGAAGGATCGTTGAGAGCCAGACCACCTGGTGAACTGGATGCACCGCCCGCCGCGGCGCCGACCCGGGCGAACGATTGCATCGTGGTCGTCGTGACCATCTGCCACTGTTGGATGAAGAAGAAAAAGATCCCAATCATGAGGAGTTTCTGAATCAATCCCTTGACCGCATCGTCACCGCTCATCGCCCACCACAGTCCGGACAGCGTGAGCTCAATGCCGACGAGGATGCCGAGCAGCGACATAGCCTTGGGCTGCAGGGCGCTCCAGCCGCCGTTGAACACGGTGAGGAAAGCATCGAGCAAGTGCGTCAATGTGCCGGTATCGGGCGTCATGCGAAGTCCTCGTTAATCGGGGCAGCGGTGTCGACGATCAGTACCGCGGATCGCGCGCGGGCCGTGGCAAGTATTGATCGCGATCGTGCGCGTGCAATTGCTGGCGGATTGCTTCCGAGGCGTCGTTCTCGGATTGCTCACGCGCCATCTTTTCAATGACGACGCCGTTGAAGGTTGCGACCTGCGTGTTCAATCGTTGCAAGTCATCGTTGACGCGCATCGTCAACTGGTTGCCGGCCTGGATCGCCTGCAGCGCGCCGACTCCGTCCTGGCTGCTGAACGTCATGAATTGCGTGTCGCCAACGGCGTATTGCAGGTCCTTCAGGACGCCGGCGCCCTGCTGCAACGCTTGCAACAGGTTCTGCCGGTGTTGGTCGCCCCATTGAGCCTGAAGCGTGAACATATTGATGTTGTCCGCTGGCGACATCCGCAGATTGGGGTAACGCGTGGCGTAGCTGTAAGACAGGCTGTTGTAGTTGCCGACGAGCTGCGTCAGGTTCTGAACGTCGCTCAGAATGTGCTGGAAGCGCGAGACATAGCCGTTGATGATCTGCTGCGGCAGATTTTTCAGGTTGAGAATCTCATTCGCGATCATCTGCGCTTCGTTGATGTTCGACTGCAGCGTCCGCACTGCGGTCAGTACCTCCTGCGCGCCATTCAGGTAGTTCTGCACCAGGTTCGCCACGTCGATCACGGCGA
>Ga0307516_10002182_pt1 | contig 26508 bp, 19 predicted proteins | sample 19_EM_MG_FD_203310 | JGI IMG/M metagenome (GOLD analysis project Ga0307516, IMG submission 203310) | Populus trichocarpa ectomycorrhiza microbial communities from riparian zone in the Pacific Northwest, United States - 19_EM | ecosystem: Host-associated > Plants > Roots > Unclassified | place...
CCAGAGCATCGCCGAGAACGAGCTGACGATCGCGGCGCTGCCGGCGATGCCGATCGGGGTGCGGTCGCGCCGGAAGCGCCACAGGCCGTAGCCGAAGAAGGCCAGGTAGGCGCACGTGCCGGCGGCGCCGTGCGCGTACATCAGCTGCCAGAACTGGCCGTTGCCGCCGACGGTGAAGTTGCCGCAGCGCTCGCACTCGGAGCTCTCGCCGACGGTGATCGAGTTACGGCCGCCGATCGTGTTGCGGGTCGAGCCGTAGCCGATCACCGGGGACTCGGCGAAGCCGTCGACCGCGCGCTCGATGAGGAACGAGCGCACCCCGTTGGACTTGCCGTTGTCGATCCGGGCGTTGACCGTGTCGCCGAGCGGGGTGGCGACCAGGGCGACGACCAGGCCGGCCGCGGCGAGCGCGACCGCCCCGATGATCCAGATCCGGCCCATCAGCACGTACCGGACGGCGACGTAGCCGACCACGACGCCGAGGCCGATCCAGAGGCCGCGGTTGAGTGAGAAGATCGCCGGCACGATCGAGACGCCCAGGCAGAGCACCGCGAACAGCTTGACGCCGGCGCGCCGCGAGGCCCACGCGGCCACCACGAGCCAGCCGATCAGCAGGCAGAAGTTGTTGCCCCAGGTGTTGGTGTAACCCCACGGCGCGGCCGGGCGCGGCTTCTCGCCGCCGACCAGGTCCATGATCTGCGCGGCGTACGGGTGCACCATCGACTGCACGAAGCCCTTGCTGCGGATCCCGTGCGGCAGCAGCCACTCGACCGGCGAGGTGAACTCGAAGCGCCCGGCGGCCATGCCGAGCAGGCCGCCCGCCACGGTGACGACGAAGAGCCAGCCGAGCAGCTTGACCAGCCGCCGCCGGGGCAGTTCCCATTCGGTGAGGTTGCCCGCGTACACGAGCAGGACCGTGAGAGACGCGTACAGCGACAGCCGGTAGACGACCGCGACCAGGCGGCCGGTCGCCGGTTCGGCCACCGTCCCGCTCGGGTCGGCGCCCAGCGCCGCGACGCTCACCACGACCGCGGCCAGGAACAACAGCCACCAGGCGAAGCCGGGCGGCAGCAGCAGCGGCCGGCCGGCGGCGCGCCGGCGCAGCAGCAGCACCAGCATCGGCGCCGCCGTCAGCGGAAAGATCAGCACACCCAGGCCGAGCGCCCACCACAGCGGGTAGCAGGCCAGCACGCCCGCCAGCGGCCAGGCCGGCAGCGTGGTCGGCCGCTGCTCCGGCGCCGAGTGCGCGGGCCCGGCGGCCCGGGTGCCGGTGGTGCCAGGACCGCCCGGTACGACCAGCGTCACTTCTGGTCCGGCTGCTCGCCGGTCTTCTCGGCCGTCTTGGTCTGGGTGCCCGCCGAGCCCAGGTCGATGATGGCGGTGACCTCGTCCAGCTCGCTCGGGCGCGACCGGACCGGGCCGCCGGGGGTGGGACCGGCGGGCCGCCGCATCGCCTGGGTCCGTTCCGCGTCGAGCACCGCGGTCTCGTCCGGCCGCGGCTCCGCGCGCTCGTCGGAACGGGGCTCGGGGCGGCGCTCGGCCGGCAGGGTGACCGCCGGCAGGTTCTGCTCGTCGGCCCGCATCGCGTTCAGCCGGGGCAGCACCACCGCGCCCAGCAGCGGGGTGCCGACCCGGCTGAGCTGCTCGGCCGCGTCCAGGAGCGCGGGGCGCTTGGCGCGGCGCAGCTCGACCGCGAGGATCGCGGCGTCGGCCAGGCTGGCCAGGCTCTGGGCGTCGGCGCTGCTGCTGGTCGACGGGGCCTCGATGACCACGTAGCCGGCCTGCCGGCGCAGGGCGTCCAGCGTGTCGCGCAGCCGCTGGGACTGCATCAGGCCCGCCGCGGTCGCCGCGCCACCGGTCGTGATGACCCGCAGCGACGGGATGCGCGGGGTGCGCTGCATCGCCTTGTGCAGGCCGATCCGGCCGGCCAGCAGGTCGGACAGGCCCGGCATCGGCGCGACGCCGAGCATCCGGGCCAGCGGCGCCGCGTCCACGACGCTGTCCGGCAGGTGCGCGCCGATCAGCACGACATCACTTCCGGTACGCGCCAGCGCGGCGGCCAGGTTCGCGGCGACCAGCGTGGTCGCGGAGCCCCGGCTGGCGCCGGTCACCACAATGATCTGGTCACCGCTGTTCAGGCTGGCCAGGACCTCGTTGCGCAGCCGGTTGAAGACCCGCCCGCCGGGCCCGTACGGCTGCAGCACGTCGTCGAAACGCGGGGTGGTCCGCTCGTCCAGCGCCGCCAGCACCGGGATGCGCCCCCGGTCACGCACGTCGCCCGCGCTCCGCAGCCGCCGGTCGAAGCGCTCCCGGGCGAACGCCAGCCCCAGCCCGACGAGCAGGCCGACCATCGCGCCGGTGGCCATGTTGAGCATCGCGTTCGGGCTGATCGGGGCGTCGGGCTCGCGGGCGTCGCTGATGATGCTGCCGGCGCCCACGGTGGCGGTGGTCAGCTCGTTGAGCCGGCCGGTGATGTTGTTGAGCTGGTTCTGCGAGTTGTTGCGCAGGCTCTCCAGGTTGCTGCGCTCGAAGCTGCCGTCCGCCGCCTTGGCCAGCCTGTTGTTGATGCTGCTCAGGCTCGTGGTCAGCTGCTTGGCCTTGAGGGTCAGCGTCTTGATCTGCTGGTCCAGCCCGGCCCGGGCGGTCTCCTCCCGGTTGCGCAGGTACGCCTCCGCGAACGCGTGCGACCCGGCCTGCGCGCCCGTGGGGGTGTCCGCCGAGAAGCGGATCACCAACACGGTCGTGTTGGCCGGCACCTCGACGGACACGTCGTGGGCCAGCTCGATCGGGGAGACCGGGGAGCGCAGCAGGGCCGCGGCCTTGACGGCGACCGCGCCCGAGCCGACGAGCTGGGCCTCGGTGTCCAGGTTGATCTGGCCCTTGGTGCGGCCGCCGGACGCGTTGGTGTCCCCGGAGACGGCCTGTACCAGCACCGAGGTCGACGATTCGTAGACCTTCGGCATGGCCTGGGTGATCAGGGCGCCGAGCCCGAGGCCGACGCCCGCGGCGGCGAGCACGATCCACCAGTGCCGGCGGAACACGCCCAGGTAGTGCGAGAGGTCGGCAGACACCGGGCGCGGATCTTCCATCGGTTCGGCGGCCCTTTCGGGGTATGGAGTGAGTTGGTCGGCAATCGGGCGTTTCGCCCCCGTAGGGGGTAAACGGCCCGTACGCCGTTGCGTAACTACTCCACCGCCACCGGTTACTTCATGTTCGGTTCCACCCAGCCACTTTCGATCAGATAGGCCAGCACCACGTCGATGGCCTCGACCACGGTCATGTCCGTCGTGTCCAGCGTCAGCTCGGCGTCCGCCGGCTCCTCGTACGGGTCGTCGATGCCGGTCATCCCGCGCAGCTGGCCGGCCCGGGCGCGGGCGTACAGGCCCTTGCGGTCGCGGCGCTCGCAGACCTCCAACGGGGTCGCCACGTGCACCAGCACGAAGCCGGCGCCCGCCTCGGTGGCCATCGTGCGCACGGCGGCCCGGGCGTCGGCGTACGGGGCGATCGGGCACGCGATCGACATGCCGCGGTGCCGGGCCACCTCGGCGGCCACCCAGCCGATCCGCCGCACGTTGCGGTCCCGGTCCGCCCGGCTGAAGCCGAGCCCGGCCGAGAGCTCGCGGCGCACCACGTCGCCGTCGAGGAAGGTGATCGTCCGCTCGCCGCTCTCCCGCAGCGAGTCGGCGAGGCCCCGGGCGATCGTGGACTTGCCGGAGCCGGAGAAGCCGGTGAAGAAGACGACCAGGCCGCGGTGCCGGCGGGGCGGGCGAACCCGGGCCAGCTCCTTGGCCACCGCGGGCGGGGTGTGCCACTCCGGCAGCGGGAAGCCGCGGTCGAGCAGATCCTCCACCTCGGCGGTGGACATCGCCAGCCGGCGGTTGCGCGGCGGGATGTCATCGCGCCAGCGCCACTGACCGTCCCGGTTGTCGTAGGCCAGCTCGCGGGGGACCAGCACCCGCAGCCCGGCGCCGGAGAGCATGTCACCGGTGGACAGGACGTGGGTCACGCCGTACGCCGTCGCCACCCGGGCCCGCAGCAGCGCCTCCCGCATCTCGTCGTTGCGCGGCATCAGCGGCACCGCGACGATCGTCGCGGGCGGCATCCGGTCGCGGGCCGCGAAGATCGCCCGGACCAGCGCCTCCGGCGGCAGCCCGTCCGGCCCGGGGCCGGTGACCGGGATGATGATCAACAGATGGGCCGCGAGGGTGCGCGCGGCGTGCGCGATCTGGGCGAGCTGCGGGCGGTGCAGCGGCCGGTCGGCGATGACGCCGAGCACCCGGCCCGGCGGGAGCAGGGCCTTCACTTCCTCCGGGGTGCGCCGCAGCCGCTGGAACGGCCCGTGCCCGCCGTCGCCCATCCGGCGCACCGTGCCGCCGATCGCGAACATCCGCTCGCTGGTCGGCCAGGCGTCGCTGACCTCGACCGCGGCGACCGGCGCGCCCTCGGGGTCGGTCAGCACCACCGTGCGGCGCAGCGGATCGTCGAGATTCAGGGCGCTGCCCATCTCGGCGGGGATCTCGCAGGTGACCCCGACCGGCCACGGCGTCCCGTCGGCGAGCCGGCCACGGCGGCGCAGGGCCGTCAGGTCGGCACGCCCGAGGAAGCCGGTCAGCGGCTCGTACGCCCCGGAGAGCAGCAGCTCCAGGTCGGCGAGTTCGTGCGCGCGAGGCGTGTACGAAGGCGCGTCACGCAGCACGTCCTCGGGCAGCACAGAACCGTCGTTCACCTAAGACTCCCCTTGCAGCGGCTTGAGGGACAGTTTCGCAGCCGCATTCCCCGGGGTCGAGCGGGGTCGGCACTCTGTCTGATCTCGACCGTCGCCACGCGCGGAAGCGGCTGCGGTAGTCGACAAAACGGACTTTAAGGATCATAGTGGGCGATCGTGAGACGTCGACCGCGCCGGACCAGGCTTACGCACCTCGTCGCCATGACGGTGATCTTTGCGCTCTCCGTGGTGGCCACCCTGTCATGGGCCTGGACCGGCGGCGCCGATCGGCTCGGCCTACCGGGCAGCGACCCGGTCGTGACCATGCCCGGCCGCCCGCTGCCCCCGTTGCCGGGCACCCGGCCTTCCGCGGAACCCGGCGTACCGGCCATCCCCGGCGGCCCGACCGCCACCCCCGGTGCCTCGGGCGTGCCCGTACCGTCGGGCTCCGCCGAACCGGGCGCGCAGCCCGTCCGGCCGGGCCCGGGACAGACGGCAATCCCCGGCCCCCGTCCGGCCCTGCGCGACGGGAACGGGGAACGGTGCCACACCGGCCGCAAGCTCGTGCCCTCCTGCGGCGTGCTCTGGGGCGTGGCGCCCGGCGCCTTCACCGACGACCGCGGCCGGCAGGCGCTGGCGGCGTTCGAGCGCAAGACCGACCGGCACCAGGCCGTCTACCACGCCTACCACAAGGGCAACCGGCAGCTCTTCCCGACGGAGGCCGAGCGGGCGATCGCCCGCGAGCCGGGCCGGGAACGCATCCTCTTCCTCAACTGGAAGCCGGCCGGCGCCTCCTGGGCCGAGATCGCCAAGGGGGACGAGGCCACCGACGCCTACCTCGACCGCCTCGCCCGGCACATCCACAAGAACTTCCCCGAGCAGTTCTTCTTCACCGTGCACCACGAGGCCGAGGACAACGTCAAGGAGGAGAAGGGCTCCGGCTACACCGCCGCGGACTACTCCGCCATGTACCGGCACGTGGTGAGGCGGCTGCGCGGCCACGGGGCCGACAACCTGGTCACCGTGCTGGTCCACATGGCCTACGTGCCGCACACCAGCAAGAAGTGGTTCGACGACATGTACCCCGGTGACGACGTGGTCGACTGGATGGGCTTCGACACGTACGCCTACAGCGACCCCGGCTACGGCCACGGCGACTTCGCCGAGTTGCTCAACCGGCAGAGCTCGGCGCGCCCGAACTGGCCCGGCTTCTACAACTGGGCCAGGGAACAGCACCCCGGCAAGCCGCTGATGGTGGCCGAGTGGGGCGTCTGGTCGTCGAAGAAGAACCCGGGCCACAAGGCGGAGTTCTACCGCGAGGTGGGCCGGCAGATCACCAGGTTCCCGAGCATCCGGGCGATGGTGCACTTCGACACCCCGCACAACCAGGACGGCCGCGACTCGTCGGTGGACGCGACCCCGGAGGCGCTGAGGGCGTACCGCAAGCTCGGCAAGATGCCGATCTTCCAGGTCGACGTCGCGCCCGCCCTGCCCTAGGTCAGCGGCGGACGGTGACCGTGTTGCCGACGGCCTTGCCGTCCGCGTGGCCGGCCCGCTTGGCGATCACCGTGACGGTGAGCTTCTTGTTGCGCATCGAGGCGGTCAGCTTCAGCGACGAGGTGGTGGCGCCCTTGATCAGCTTGCCGTTGAGCCGCCACTCGTAGCGGTACGAATTCGCCCTCGGCGACCAGGTGCCGGCCGAGACCCGCACCGTGCGGCCGACCTTGGCCGTACCGGTGATCGCCGGCCGCTTGGTCGCCTTCGGTGCCTTGCCCTTGGCGACCGCGGCGGTCGCCGGCGAGGCCGCCGCCCCGGCCGGATAACCCGAACGGACCGCGGTGACGGTCACCGTCAGTCGCTTGCCGAGCACGGCTGCGGCGATCGGGTACGACGAACCGGTCGCGCCCTTGATCGCGCTCCCGTTCGCCCTCCACTGGTAGCGGTACGACGTCGCCGCGGGCGTCCAACTGCCGGCGGACGCCTTGACGGTCGAGCCGACCGCGACGCTCCCGCTGATCGCCGGCGCCCTGGTGGCCCGCAGCGGCGGCAACGTTACGGTGAAGGCGGCGGCACGCACCACGGGCTCGCCGTCGGCGCCGAACGAGTCGACGCTCAGCCCGGCCGGGCCGGTGGGCGTGGCGGTCAGGTCGACCTCGGCCGTCAGCGTCCGGCGGTCCGCCGACACGGTCTTGACCGTGGCGGTCAGCGCCGGGCCGCCCGACGGCGTGACCTGAACGGTGTCCCGCAGGTGCAGCGCCGTGCCGCTGACCGTGATGGTCCGCTTGGCGCCGTTGGGCACGGACGCCGGCGCCGCCGACGTCACCGTGAACGTCTCCCCGCCGCACAGCGACGTGCTGTTCTCGCAGGTGGCCTCCAACCGGTAGGGATGCGGCGTGGCCCGGTTGCCGTTGGTCAGCAGGAAGACCGTTGGCTCGACCCGCTCCCGGCCGCCCGAGCAGTGCCACCCGCCCGCGGAGCTGACCGCGCAGCTCTGCATGCCGGCGCTGCCGGTGATCGCGTACAGGCCGGCGTCCCAGGAGTAGTCGTCGGACGGCGTCACCGGGTTGGTGATGTCGATCGACAACTCGTCGTAGTAGGTGGCCGGGGCGACCACGCACAACGCGGGCTTCGTGCTGCTCAGCGTGCCCGTGTACGGGCCGAAGCCGTATGCGGCCGAGACCTTGGGGCACTCGGCGGGCGGCTTGCCGTTGGCCCAGACCTTCCAGACGTCGAGCTGGTACGACGTGACGCCGGTCGTCGCCAGGCTCCACACCAGCACCTGGTACTTGGTCTTGCCGGTGACCGAGCAGGCGCTGACGTAACCGGCGCAGCTGGTGGTGTCGCCGGCCGGGTCCAGCACGATCGTCCGGGACACGTTGTCCTGGTCGCGGCTGTCGATCAGCAGCCGGTCCGTGGCGGCCGCCGACACCTGGTAGCAGCGCAGATCCGCGCGCGTGGCGACGGTGCCGGTCAGCGACGGCCCACCGACCACCGTGGACGTGATCGCCGTGCAGCCCGTCGCCGTGCCGGTGACGTCCCGGCGGGAGAGCTGGTAGGTGCCGGAGGCCGTGCTGCCCTCCACGAGAATCGTGGCCGCGCCGGCCTCCAGCCGGCAGGTGGTGAACGCCGCGTCCGAGGACAGCGTGACGCAGCGCCGCGTCCCGGTGGGGCCGAACACGGACAGCCGGGCCTTGCCGGTGCCGGCGGTCCGCTTGAACGACAGCGCCTCGGTGGTGGAGTGCTGGCCGGCCGGCAGCGTGAAGCAGCCGACGTACCGGTCACCGCCGAGCGTCAGGGGCGTCGTCGCGGTGCCGCTCGGCAGCGCCTTGCAGGCCGGCCCGCCGGTGGTCCTGACGAAGTTCAGCGCGTACGCCCCGGCGACCGTGGCGGTGTCCTCGTCGAGGTGCAGCAGGACCCGGAACGGCGCGGTCCCCTCCAGCACGCAGGTGGCGTCGCGGAGCTGGTAGATGTCGCACTCGTAGTTGCCGGTGGCGTCGTACACCGCCAGCTCCGGGCGGCCCGCACCGGTGGCGTCCTGCGGCTTGAGCAGGGCCAGGCCGGCCCGGGACGGGGTCGGCAGCAGCAGGCAGTCGTACTGGCCGGCCACCGTGAACGTGCCCTTGGCCGGCGCTGCGGTGGCCTGGTCGGACCCGGTCACGCAGCCATTGCCGGCGCCGGTGGCGGGCAGCAGCACCGTGGCGTAGGTGTTGCCCTCGGTCGTCAGCGAATACGACCCCGCTGCCGGGAACGTGCAGATGCCGACCCCGCACACCCGCGCGCCGGCCTGGTCGTAGATCGTGCCGTAACCGTGGTAGTTCTCGTCGTCGACGAGCTCGACGTGGTAGTTGCCGGCCGCCGGCACGGTCAGGGTGCGGCACCGGTTCGACGTGGCCGCGCCGGCCGGGGCGGAACCGTACCGGCCCACCGGGACCGTCGTGCAGCCCTGCGGGTTGTTGAGCCGGCGCGCCTCGATCACGGACCAGCGGTTGTCGGGATTGCTGGTCCAGGACGGTCCCGAGATGATCCGGTACGGGCCCGCGCCGGGCAGCACGCACCCGGTCTGCCCGTCGTCGACCGCGTCGCAGATCCGGTCGCCCGTGCCGTCGGTGATCCAGCCGCCGGAGCGCAGGTCGACCCGGTCGCCGGGCTGCGCGTCGAGCGGGTTGCAGTCGATCTGCAGCGGCGCGGTCACCGGCACCCGCAGCGGGGGTGTGTCCCACGCTGTGCCGACCGCGGGACCGCAGCCCTGGGTGGTGCCCAGGTCGAGGACGGCGACGGTGAACGTCTTGGCCTCATCCCACAAGTCGTCGTCGTGGGCGAACAGGGTGTAGGTGCCCGCCGCGGGCAGCGGGCAGCGCTCGCCCGGCCGGCCCCGCTCCTCGCACAGCACCGCACCCGTGCGGTCGGCCACACGCCAGTACACGCTCTGGTCGTTGTCGTTGTCGATGGTGATCAGGTGCAGTCCCGCCCCGGCGGTGAAGGTCAGGCAGGCGAGCCCCTCAGGACCCACGGATGCCGAACCCGACCGGTCGCCCGGGTCGCCGAACGCCGCCACGGGCACGTCGTCGCAACCGGCCGGATCGGACAGCCGGGTCACGGCCAGGCCGAAGGTCACCGCGGCGCCGTACTGCTCGGTGAGGAAGAACCGGTACGGGCCGGCACCGGTCAGGGTGCAGTCCCGCTCGTCCTCCAGATAGCAGATGTCCTCGCCGGCGCCGTTCGTCAAGCCGCCGCGCACGTCACCGGCGCCGGACACCGCGATCCGCACCAGCGCGCCCTCGGCCTGCTCGAAGCTGTAGCACCGGCCGGCGGAACCAGCGGGCAGGGTGGCCTCGGCGGGGGTGGCGGGGAAGGCGAGCGAGGCACTCGGCAGCGCGGTGCACGACGACGGGCGTGACCGCGAGTCGATGCCGAGCAGGTAACGGAAGGTCCCGGTGCCGGAGTAGGTGGACACCGAGATCGTGTACGTGCCGACGGTCTCGGCGACACACTCCGCCGGATACGGCCCGAGGAAGCAACCTTCGCCGCCCGGGCCGGTCAGGCGCGCGGTCAGGCCCTGGCCGCCGTCGCCTTCGTCACGGAACTGGGTGAGCAGCCGCTCCCCGGCGACCGAGGTGGTCAGGGTGAAGGTGTGCGTCTCCCGGTCCTTGATCTCGGCGCAGTCCACCACCGCGCCGAGCACGATGGCGCCCCCGCACGACTCGGCCGAGGCCTCCGCTTTCTCCGGCTTCTTCTCCGGAGCCTTGCTCGTGCTGGCCGGCGCGGACGGGCTCGGGCTCGTCGGCGGGGCCGTCGGCGTCGGCGTCGGAGCCGGCACACTGCCGGACGGGCTCGGCGTGGCCGCCGGAGCCGGATCAATGGCGGATGCCGAGCCGGACGGCACGGGTGCCTCCGCCGCGGCGGCCGGCTGCGGGGCGATCAGCAGCGCGGCCGCGACGGCGATGCCCGCGAGCGCCTGGGCGACCCGATTTGTGCCGTGCCGCGCGCGCTTGGACAGGCGTGATGCCATCCGCCGTACCCCCGTGGTGCTTCGATATCCGATGAAATCCAGCGGCATCTTTGCATGCGCCCGGCTCGGCGTCTGCCCCGTATTCAGGGGTGACTCGGGGGTTTACCTGATCCGCTCCGGTGACAACGGTTTCTACGCTGTCGACTGTGAGCCTTATCGTTACCCAAGGGTTGACCAAGACGTACGGCACGCGGGTGACCGCCCTGCATGACCTGACCGTCGCTGTCGAGCCCGGGATCATCGGACTGGTCGGCGCCAACGGCGCCGGCAAGTCGACCTTCATCAAGATCCTGCTGGGTCTGATCGCGCCGACCGCGGGGCAGGTGCGGGTCTTCGACATCGATCCCACCGTCGACCCCGACCGGGTGCGAGCCAAGGTCGGCTACATGCCGGAGCACGACGCGCTGCCCCCGGACGTCTCCGCCGCCGAGTTCGTCACCCACCTGGGCCGGATGAGCGGGCTGCCCCGCACCGCCGCCCGCGAACGAGCCTCCGAGGCACTGCGCCACGTCGGGCTCTACGAGGAGCGCTACCGGCAGATCGGCGGCTACTCGACCGGCATGAAGCAGCGGGTCAAGCTCGCCCAGGCGCTGGTGCACGACCCCGACCTGCTGCTGCTCGACGAGCCGACCAACGGCCTCGACCCGGCCGGTCGCGACGCCATGCTGGCGCTCATCCACCGGATCGGCGGCGAGTTCGGCATCTCCGTCGTGGTCTGCTCACACCTGCTCGGCGAGGTCGAGCGGATCTGCGACTCGCTGGTCGCCATCGAGGGCGGCCGGCTGCTGCGCGCCGACCGGATCTCGGCGATGACCGAGGCCAGCGAGGTGCTCGCGATCGAGGTCAGCGAGGGTATGGACGAGCTGGCCGCGGCCCTGGAGGCGCTGGAGCTGCCGGTGACCCGCGACGGCCGGCTGCTGCTCGTGCCGCTGACCCGGGAGGCCACCTACGACCACGTCCTGCAGGCCGTGGCCGATCTCGACCTGCCGTTGCACCGCCTGGACGAGCGACGCCACCGGGTGGCCGAGCTCTTCGCCACGAGGGAGACCGCCGATGCCTGAGCCGAGCGTCATCCATGACATCGGATATCAGCGCTACACCGGGCCGCGGCTGGGTCGCGCCGCCGTGTTCGGCGCGCTCTACGTGCACGGCATCCGCGCGGCCTACGGCCTCGGCCGGTCGGCCAAGGCCAAGATCTTCCCCTGGCTGGTCTTCGGGATCGTCGCCCTGGTCGCGGTGATCCTCGCGGCGGTACGCGCACAGACCGGCCTGCTGCCGATAACGTACTTCCAGTTCGCCAACACGATGAGCTGGCTGATCATCTTCTTCGTCGCGGTCGTGGCCCCGGAGCTGGTCTCCCGCGACATGAAGGCCGGGGTGCTGCCGCTGTATTTCAGCCGGCCGCTGCGGGCGGCCGACTACGTCGGTGCGAAGGTCGCCGCGATGGTGACCGCGGTGTGGGCGCTGTTGGCCGGCCCGCAGCTGATCCTGTTCCTGGGCGGGGCCTTCACCACCAAGACCGGCATGTCCGGGGTCTGGGACGAGCTCGGTGACCTGCTGCCGGCGTGGGCGTACAGCCTGCTCTGGGCCCTGGTCTTCACCGGGATCGGGCTGCTGGTCGCCTCGTTGACCGGCAAGCGCGCGTTCGCGGCCGGCGGCATCGTCGCCGTCTTCCTGATGACCGCCCCGGTGGTCGGCGTGCTGTCCATCCTGCCCTCGTCGACCGCGCAGGACCTGGCCGGCCTGGCCAGCCCGATGAGCCTGATCACCGGTGTCGGGCAGTGGCTGATCCCGGACGCCAACACGGGCATCACCATCGGCGAGTTCGGCGCGGTGTACGCCATCGAGGCGGTCTGCCTGGTCGCCACCTGCCTGCTGCTGCTACTGGCCCGCTACCGGAAGGTGGCCTCGCTGTGACCACGGTCGAGCTCGAGAACGTGTCCCGCTGGTACGGCAACGTGGTGGCGGTCAACGACATCAGCATGACGCTGGTGCCGGGCGTCACCGGCCTGCTCGGCCCGAACGGCGCCGGCAAGACCACCGTGCTGCACATGATGGCGGGCTTCCTCTCGCCCTCCCGCGGCACGGTGACCATCGACGGCGCGTCGACCTGGCGCAACCCGGCGATCTACCGCCGGCTCGGCCTGGTCGCCGAGCGCGAGGCGGTGCACGGCTTCCTGACCGCCCGCGAGTTCGTGCAGGCCAGCGCCAGGATGCACAAGCTGTCCGACCCGAAGTCCGCCGCCGAGCGGGCGCTGGAACTGGTCGAGATGACCGACGCCGCGGATCGCCGGATTGAGACGTATTCCAAGGGTATGCGCCAGCGCACCCGGGTCGCCGCGGCGCTGGTGCACGACCCGCAGGTGCTGCTGCTGGACGAGCCGTTCAACGGCATGGACCCGCGGCAGCGGATGCACATGATGAGCCTGCTGCACAGCCTGGGGGACAGGGGCCACACGATCCTGTTCAGCTCGCACATCCTGGAGGAGGTGGAGCAGGTCTCGGGCACGGTCCAGGTGATCGTGGCCGGCCGGCTGGCCGCCTCGGGCGACTACCGCAAGATCCGCCGGCTGATGACCAACCGCCCGCACGTCTTCGCCCTGCAGTCGTCCGACGACCGGCGGCTGGCGGTGGCGCTGATCGCCGAGAAGTCGGTCAGCGGCGTCGAGATCGACCACGCCGGGCTGACCGTGCGCGCCTCCGACTACGGCAGCTTCACCCGCGCGCTGCCGCGCATCGCCATCGGTGAGGGCATCCGGCTGCGCAAGCTGCTGCCCTCCGACGAATCCCTGGAGAGTGTCTTCTCCTACCTGCTGGAGGCCTGACGTGTCGACCGTTGCGTGGATCACCGCCCGCGGACTGTTCGGCAGGCGCCGGGTGCTCCTGCTGCTGCCCCTGCCGCTGCTGCTGGTGGGCCTGGCGCTGCTGTGCCGGGCGTACGACGTGGACCCGGCGGAGTGGGGCGCCCCGGTGCTGGTCGGCCTCGGGCTGGCCGTGATGCTGCCGGTGATCAGCCTGATCGTGGGCACCGGCGTGCTCGGCTCCGAAGTGGACGACGGCACGATCGTGCACATCCTGACCAAGCCCCTGCCGCGCCGCGACATCATCATGGCGAAGCTGGGCGTGGCGATCGGGGTGGGCGCGGTGACCTCGGCGGTGCCGCTGTTCGTGGCGGGGCTGCTGGCGGATTCGGCCCGCCTCGGCCTCGGCCTGGCGGTGGCAGCGGCGGTCGGTGCCTGCGCGTATTCGGCGCTCTTCCTGCTGCTGAGCCTGCTGACCAAGCGGCCGGTGCTGGCCGGGCTGGTCTACATCCTGGTCTGGGAGGGCCTGCTGGGTCGCTTCGTCAGCGGCACCCGGGTGCTGTCGATCGAGCAGTACGTGATCACGATCGCGGACAAGATCGCCCCGACCGGCATCCTGGAGGCCCGGGTCTCCCCGACGGTGTCGATCGTGATGGCGGCGATCTTCGTGGTGGGCTGCGCCGTGGCGGCGGTGGATCGCCTGCGCAGCTTCAGCATGGCCGGCGAGACGAGCTGATGTCGGCCTGGCGGCCCGACCTCGCCTACGTCCACGATCAGGGCTACGGATTTCACGCGACGGACTGCGCGCCCGGCATCCTGAAGCTGCTCGAACCGGTGCGCGAGCGGGCCGGCCTGGTCCTGGAGATCGGCTGCGGGTCCGGCCTGCTGACCAGGCTGCTGGTGCGGGCCGGGCACCGGGTCATCGCGACGGACGCGGCCCCGGCGATGCTCGACTTGGCGCGGGCGGCCGTGCCGGAGGCGGAGGACGTCCGGCAACTGGTCCTGCCGGACGATCCGGTCCCGCCGGTCGACGCGATCGTCGGCGTCGGGCACGCCCTGAACTACCTGCCGGATCTGGCCGCCGTGCGGCGCGGCCTCGCCGCGCTGGCCGGCGCCCTGCGGCCCGGCGGCGTGCTCGCCCTGGACCTGTGCGATCTCGAATGGGGAACCGCCCGGGCGGGCGCCGTCGGGCAGGGCCGGGTCGGCGCCGACTGGGCGATCGTCACCCAGTTCAGCCGGCCGGCCCCGGACCGCTTCGAGCGGGACCTGACGACCTTCGTGCGGTTGCCGGACGGCACCTACCGCCGCGACGACGAGCACCACGGCAACGTCCTGGTCGACACCGCTGCGGTGCCGGGCCTGCTGCGCGACCACGGCGTGACCACTGTGATCGGCGACTCGTTCGACGATCCGGCGCATCCGCTGCCGGTCGGCCTGAGAAGCGTGATCGGCCGCGCCGCCGGCTGAGACCCCTCAGAGCCGGATGCGGGCGGCGATCGGCAGGTGGTCGCTGCCGGTCGCGGGGAGCGCCCAGACCTCGGTGACGGTCACCGACCGCCCCATGATCTGGTCGATCCGCGCGACCGGCGTCCGGGCCGGCCAGCTGAAGGCGAAGGTCGATTCCGCCGTGCTGAGCCGGGAGCCGATCGGCGCCAGCTCGCGATCGTCCACTGTGTAGTTCAGGTCGCCCAGCAGCAGCACCTTGCCGAGCGGTTCGGCGGCGATCGCGGCCCCGAGCAGCGCCGCGCTCTCATTCCGCCGCGCCGAGCCGAGCCCACCCACCCCGATCCGCATCGACGGCAGATGGGCGACGTAGACAGCGACGTCCCCGCCGGGCATCCGCGCGACGGCCCGCAAGCCCCGGTTCCAGTCGGTGCCGACGTCCCGGGGCCGGATGTCCAGCAGCCGCGCCTCGGACAGCGGATATCGCGACCAGAGCCCGACGGTGCCCTGCACGGTGTGGTGCGCATACTCGGCGGGCATCGCCGCCGCGTAGGCCGGAAGCGCGGCGGGCGTCACCTCCTCCAGCGCGATGAGGCCGGGCTTGACCTTCAGCAACTCCCGCACGGTGCCGGCGGGGTCGGCGTTCTCGTCGCTGACGTTGTGCTGCACGGCGACCAGGTCGTAGGGGGAGCCGGGCGGGGAGACGAGATGCCCGCCGAAGACACCGAGCCAGGCGGCAACCGGCAGCAGCGCGGCCAGCGCGGCGACCCCCGACCGTCGCCACCAGGCCAGACCGAGCAGCACCGGAATGCCGAGGCCGAGCCACGGGAGAAACGTCTCCAGGAGGCTGCCGAGTTGCCCGACCGCGTTCGGCACTATCCGGTGGAACAGCAGCAGGCAGGCGGCAACCACGGCCAGGGCGGCGACGACGGCTCCGCGTCGTGGGCCGGCCTCCTGGCGCTGCAACCGGACGTGCTCGCGCCTCAGCGGGCATCCCGTGGGACTGCGGGCTCCTCGCGGCGGCGCCGCGACAGCGCGGTAACCCCGAGCAGGGTCAGCACCATGACGATGACCGCCTCGCTCAGCCGGTCTATCCGCACGCTGGTGCACGATTTGAACGCCTGATCGAAGTAGCCGGCGTTCGGCTCACCGCTGGTCGGCGACGGATACCACGGTCGCAGGTTCATCGACACGGCATTGCCGCAGCTCTGTTTCTCGTGGTCGCCGGCCCCGAGGATCCGGATCGGCAGGAACAGCAGCAGCGCGACGACCACCGCGGAGGCGAGCGCCAGACGCATCGGGGTCAACCACGCGAGCCGGGTCACAGGCTGATCCTAGCGGGGGTCGGCGAGGCCGGTCGCACCGTCGACATCGCCCTACGGGCGCGCCACTTTGCGGGCCAGCGCCCGGCGGTGCGGGCTGAAGGGATCGGCCACCATGCCCGGCAACTGGACCCGGTGCTCGGGCGCCCGGCGCGGGTCGAGCCTCCCGGCCACCCTCCGCAACGCGCTCGGTTTCGCGACGATGTGGAAGTGTCCCGCCTTGGCCGGGCTGAGGTCGCCGCCCCACACCACCGTGCCGGCGCAGTCCACGAGGATGTCCCGCACGACCTGCACCTGGTGCGGCCACAGGCCCTCGCTGCCGCCCAGGGGATAGGCCCGCGCGTACAACGCGATCGCCGTGCCCGACAGGTAGTTGGACTGATAGCTCGTCCGTACCGTCGAGTTGCTCGTGTGCCCGGTGATCGTCCCCTCGCCGGTACCCAGCGGGGCGATCTCGTAGTGCCAGCGCCGCGCGACGTGCAGCAGCACCGTGGCCGCCGGCCCGTCGTGCAGGGCGACGGACGCGGTCGAGCCCTCGATCCGGAACGTCGCGATCGCGTCCCGGTCGATGACCCACCCGTTGGCGGATTTCTTCCTCGTCCACTTGCGCTTGCCGTCCGCGAATGCCGGGGCGGCCGGCACCACGACGAGCGCGCCGGCACCGGCCGCCGCGCCGAGGAGGCTCCGTCTGCTGACCATGTCGAGATTCCCCACTAACTACTCAGGCCGGAGACGCCGGGATCGCTGCCCGTGCGCCACACGTCGTTGTCGAGGCCGAAGGAGCCCTGGAAGGTGAACTCCTTGATCTGGTTCAGCGACCAGTTGGCCGGCATCGGGAAACCCAGGTTTCCGGAGAAGCCCCAGGACATCCCCGAGACGAAGGACCACTTCGCACCCTTCTCCTTCGAGATCCGGCTGCATACGTTGCGGCTGCCGTAGACCCCGTACGCGTACCGGTTCCCCCGCTGCGCCAGCCCGTCCCGGATGCCGTCGAAATACGGCCTGATGTTGCTGTCGATGTCTATGTCGAGCGCGTCGTAGTCCACCGCGAAGTAGATGGTCGATCCGGCCGGGATCCGATAGCCGACCGCCTTGTCGTGCGCCCGCCCCGCATGGAAGAGCCCGTTGGCGTAGGTGAAGACCGACAGCGCCCGCCCGTAGTACTGGAAGATCGGGATGAGTCGCAGCCCCGCGTCGAGGATGGTCTGCGGTTCGGTCGCCTTGAGCGACTTGCCGAGATATCCCGGGTCGGTCGGGCCCAGTTCCTCGTCCAGATAGCGCCCGACGATCTGGTAACCGGCCGCCTTGAGCTGCGCGCCCCGGGCCGCGGTGATCTCGGTGATGCAGTCGCAGCCGGTGGCCGGCCGCTCCGAGTCGCCGGTCGAGATCAGCAGCTGCGCCCAGGTGGCGTAGTCATTGGTGCCGGTCACCGGCAACTGTGAGAACGCCTGGAACGCGTTCAGCCAGGTCAGGTGCGTGCTGGTGGCGCTGTCGGTGCCGATGTCGCTCGGGAGGTAGGCCAGCTCGCCCGACCCGTTCATGGTCGGCGAGTTGAAGTAGCACCCGGCCCGGAACAGGTAGCGCAGCTCGCCGGTGAGAGTGCCGGAGCCCCTGCTGCCCTTGAGCGCGGCCTGCGTGCCCGGCCCGAAGTTGCCGTTGATCGAGTTGATGTTCAGGCCCAGCTCGTACTGGATGCCCATCATGAAGCCCTGCTGCACGTCGCGGCTGTAGTAGCCGTCGCAGGGGACCAGGATCATCGCCGGGATGCCGACGCTCGCCACGAAGCGGGCGTTGAGGTGCTGCTGGATCGACCGGATGGTCGCGTTGCCGCCCGGGATCTGCTTGAACTGGTCCATACGGAACAGCGCCCGGCAGATGTGCGGCCACATGGTCTGCCACTGGGTCTCGTAATCCAGGCCGGCGTCGCCGTAGAGGCGGGCCAGCGACGACTCGGCGTTGCCGTCCCAGAACGCCTGCTGGGTCGAGGCGAAATAGCCCTTGCACCACATGGCCGCGTTGTAGAGCCGGACCAGCCGGGGTGTGCCCTCGCGGATCGGGACCGTGTTGCGCGCCTTGACCGCGGCGAACGTACCCGGCCCGAAGTTCTGCACCGTCGGCGAGATGCCCAGCTCGTGCTGCAGACCCTGGGTCAATGACAGCACGGTCGACCAGCCGGTCTTGCCGTTCTCCGGGCAGCGGATGTAGCCGGGGGCGCTGGCGTACTCCGAGTTGCACGACACCTGGGCGGCGTAGATGAAGAGGTCGGCCAGGCCGCTCCACGGCGCCGCGGGGTCGATCGACGTGCCCGGCTGGGCGTACATGGTCAGGTTTCCGGGGCACTCGGTGTCGTACTGGAACTTGTGCGGAAGGATCCGCAGGCCGGTGCGGCGGGGTGCCTCGTTCCGCAGATGATCGATCAGATTCCGGTACGAGCGGACCATCGCCTCGGTCGGGGTGTGGTTGGAGCGCAGCAGGCCGCAGATCGAATAGAAACCGGCGTTCCGGCCGTACCCGTCGATCGGCGGGGCCAGGCCCTGGTTGGCCTCGCCACGCTCGTAGCCCCGTCCGGTGTAGACGTTGCCGTGCAAGCAGATCAGGAAGTTGTACGCGATGTCGCCGTTGAACTCATCGATGTGGTCCTCGAAGACCCCGGCGATGTCCCGGAGACATTCCTCTTCGGTGTTGTAGTCGGTGGCCAGCGGGTTGGTCGGCCCGCGGTGGTGGATGAAGACACCGGCCGCCGGGTTCCACTCGGGATTCGCGCTGGGCGCCGGAGGGGCCGCGGCGACGGCCCGGTGTTCCTCGCCGACGTAGGTGGCCCAGGTCGAGCGCGGAAGGATCGTGACGGCCATGGCTCCTCTTTCGTTGCGTCCCCGTTGGTAGAGAGGATGACGTCGATCGCTGCCCGTTCGCTGACACAGCGCCCCCCGTAGTCCGCCCGTACCGGATAAGGTCATCTACATATGTGCGGTTGTCTATGGTCCGGGGGCCATGGCGAAATGGACGGATTTGGGGCGCTACTACGTCGGAGCAGGCTCGCTGCCGCGCTCACTCAGCGGGAGCTGGCCGACCGCAGCGGGCTCAGCCTGGCCGCGATCCGCGACCTGGAACAGGGGCGCAGCCGGCGGCCGAAGCCGGGGTCGGTCGGCGCGCTGATCGACGCGGTCGGCGCGACCGGCTCGGCTGCGGCTTGCCTGCGAGCCGCGTCGGCCGCCTTCCCGGCGCCGGCCAAGCGGGTCGAGACCACCCTCGGGCCGGTGCGGGTCTCCCTGCTCGGGCCGCTGATCGTCCGCCGCGGTGCCGCGGAGGTGTGGCTGCCGGCCAAGGCGCGAGCGCTGGTCGCCCGGCTGGCCCTGAGTGCCAACGCGACCGTGCCGGTCAGCGAGCTGACCGAGGTGCTCTGGTCGGGCCGGCTGCCCAAGTCACCGGCCGGTGCGGTGCAGGCCCACCTGTCCCGGCTGCGGGCGGTCCTCGGTCCCGGCCTGCTGTGCCGCGGGCCGGGCGGCTACCGCCTGGAGCTGGCAGACGACGAGCTCGACCTGGCTGAATTCCGGTTGGCCGTGCGCCGGGCCCGGCTCGGTGAAGCAGTCGACACATTGCACGTCGCGTTGCGGCAGTGGCGGGGCGAGCCGCTGGCCGACGTGCCCGAGCTGCGCGGGCAGCCGCTGGTCACCGCGCTGGCGGAGGAACGGGTGCAGGCGGCGCTGCTCTACGCCGACGCGGCTGCGGCGACCGGGCGGTCCGGGCGGGTGCTGCCGCTGCTGCGGGAGCTGACCGCGGCCAACCCGTTGCATGAGCCGCTGCACGCCCGCGCGGTCACCGCGCTGGCCGCCAGCGGCCTGCAGGCCGAGGCCTTCGCGCTTCACGAGCGGGTGCGCACGCGCCTGCGCGACGAACTGGGCCTGGACCCCGGTGCCGAGCTGGCCGGGGCGCTGCGGCGGGTGCTGCAACCGTCGGCCGTTTCGGTGGCCGCCACGCCCGGGCCGCCACGCCCGGCCGGGCTGCCTCCCGCCCCGCACTACTTCACCGGGCGGCGCGAGGCACTGCGGCGCCTCGACGGCCTGCTCGAAGCGGGAGAGCAGGCCGGCACCGTGGGCACCACCGTGCTGACCGGCGCGACCGGCATCGGCAAGACCGCCCTCGCGCTGCACTGGGCCCACCGCGTACGGCACCGCTTCCCCGACGGCCAGCTGCACGCCGACCTGCGAGGTTTCCACCCGTCGGGCCGGCCGGTCGAGCCCGGGAAGGTGCTCGCGTCGTTCCTCAGCGCGCTCGGCGAGACCCGGATCCCCGAGTCGTTCGAGACCCGCCTGGCCCTCTACCGCAGCCGGCTCGACGGGCGGCGGATGCTCGTGGTGCTGGACAACGCGCGCGACGCCGAGCAGGCCCGGTCGCTGCTGCCGTCCGGTCGCCGGTGCCTGGCCGTGGTGACCAGCCGCAATCCGCTCGTCGGGCTGGTCGCGGCCGACGGCGCCCAGCCGGTGACCCTCGGCCTGCCGAGCGCGGCCGAGGCGACCGAGCTGCTGACCGCGCGGCTCGGCCAGGACCGGGCGCTGGCCGAGCCGGGCGCGATCGAGGAGATCATCGCGGCGTGCGGCCGGCTGCCGCTGGCTCTGGCGGTGACGGCCGCGCGGGCGGTCGTCGACCCGGCGACGCCGCTGACGGCGGTCGCCCGGCAGCTGCGCCACCAGCGGTTGGACGGCCTCACCGCGGGAGATCGGCACGCGGACGTACGGGCCGCGCTGAGCTGGTCGTACGCGATCCTCGACGAACCCGCCGCCCGCCTGTTCCGCCTGCTCGCCCTGACCCCGCCGGGTGAGGTGCCGACCGAGACGGTGGCCGCCCTGGCCGGCACCACCGCCGTCCGGGAGCCGCTCGGCGCGCTTGTCCGCGCGCGGCTCATCGAAGAGCCGTCCCCGGACTGGTATGTCATGCACGAACTGCCGCGCGCGTACGCGAAGGAGCTGGCGACCCGCGCGACCTGAGGATGCGGTCAGGACCCGGCGTAGCAGTCGGCGACGGCGGCGAACGCGGCCTTGGGCTCCCAGGGCAGGCCGGGGTAGGTGTCGCCCAGGCGGTCCTCGAAGACCTTGACGATGCCGTAGCTCGCCAGATCCAGATCGTCGCGGGGCTTGCCGTCGGGGCGGTGCGGGTGGTCGTAGAGCGCGAAGATGAACACGAAGGCGGCGTCGACGCCCGCGCCGTCGAAGACCTCCAGCGACTCGCGCAGATACGCGGCCTGGCCGGCCTCGTCGCGGTCGTAGTCCCCGTTCAGCCGGACCGGTCCGGTCGCGCCGTACTCGACGATTTCGAGCCCGTGCGCGCCCCGGTCGCCCGCGCCGCGGTAGGTGGCGGAGCCGAACTCGGTGATCGCGACCGGCTTGCCCTGCAGGGCGGGGCTGCGCATCCCCTCGGCGAACGTCTGGGCGAACGTCTCGGCGATCTCGGCCGACCGGTAGACATCCATGGACACGATGTCGAAGGGCGTCCAGTCCACCCGGTCGAGCGGCACGGAGGCGTAGGTGATTTTGCCGCCGAACCGCTCACGGACGAGGGCCACGGCGGTGCCGAGGAAGTCGTTGACCCGGGCGCTGATGTCGGCGATCACCTCGCGCAGCCGGTGTGGCTCGCTGAGCAGCCCGAGCCGTTCCTCGATGGTGTCACCGGGGAGGAATCCGGGATTCATGATGCTCAGCTCGGCGCCGGTGACGAAGACGACCTCGCCGCCGCGGCGCCGGAGCCGTTCCGCCCGCTCGGCGCAGTCGGCGAACAGCGCCAGCGTCTCATCGGTCGTCATCTCCAGCGGATACGGCGAGAACCAGACCTCGAGGCCCAGGTCGGCGGCGAACGTCGCGGCGAGGTCGATCCGCTCGGGATCGCCGCCGGTCACGCGGACGGCGGTGCAGTGCAGATCGTCGCGAATGATGCGCAGCTCGCGCTCGACCAGATCCGGCTCGAAGCGCCGGCGGGAGTGCATGCCATGGCGGACGAATCCGGTGTCGTAGGTGATGCCCCTGGCACGCATGTGGCGTTCCCTTCCTCGTTCGATTAGGTACGGCCAGTACCCTATTTTGCCTCAGCGCATAGGTCAAGGCGATGCTTGGGAGGGAACGAGAAGTACCGACCGTGAGGAAAGGCATGCCGGACGAGGAGATGACGCCGGCCCGGGCCGGGCAGACGCGGCGCCGTGGCGCGGCGCTGGAGGAGGCGATCCTGCTCGCCGCGGCCGACGAACTCGCCGAGAGCGGCTACCCGGGGCTGACCATGGACCGGGTCGCCAAGCGCGCCGGCACCAACAAGAACGCGATCTACCGCCGATGGCCGGACCGGCTGGCTCTCGGCATCGCCGCCTATCGCAAGCTGGCCCGGACGATCCAGCCCCCGGACACCGGCGACCTGCGCGAAGACGCGCTGGAGTTGCTGCGCCGGGCCAATCGGCACTGGAGTTCACCGCTCGGCGCCGTCCTGCGCGAACTGCTGACGGCGGCCGGCAGCGCGCAGAAGCTCGTGGCGCAGTTGCCCGAGCAGTCCACCGACGCCATGACCGCCATGTGGCTCACCATCCTGGGCCGCGCCGTCGCACGCGGGGAAGCCTCCCCCGAATCGCTGCATCCGCGGGTGGCCACCGTGGCGATCGTGTTGCTGCGCAACGAATTCGTCACGCGAGGCGCGCCGACCGCCCCGGATGAGGTCCTGACCGAGATCGTCGACGAGGTCTTCCTGCCCCTCGTGCGCCGCCGCGCCGGATAGCCCGCCCGCGCTGCTCAGGTCGGTGAGGGCGGCCGCCTGCTGGCTGGCGAAGGTAAGCGGCGCACGATCAGGCGGTGACGCCGAGTTTGTGGGCGCAGGGGTGGGTGGCGTCCGCGGCGATCGCGATCACCGCGTCCAGGCGGTCGCGGGTCGCCAGCAGCCCGGTGATCTGCTGGTCGATGCGGTCGCGTTCGGCCGCCAGCCGGGCCGTCGACTCCGGCGTCCGTACCCCCGCGTCCACGCATGGCAGCAGGTCCAGGATCGTCCGGCTGGGCAGTCCGGCCGCGTAGAGCTGCTGGATGAGCTCGACCCGGTCCACCGCCGCCGGCGGATAGATCCGCTGGCCGCGTGGTGTGCGCTGCGAGGCCAGCAGGCCCTGCTCCTCGTAGTACCGCAGCGCCCGGACGCTTACGCCCGCCGTGCCGGCGAGTTCGCCGATCCGCATGATCATCTCCCGAAGTGAGGTCGGCCACCGGCCCTTGCCTCTGACGTCAACGTCAGGTTTTAGCGTAGCCGCCATGAAGATTTCTGGATCCGTCGCCCTCGTCACCGGCGCCAACCGCGGCATCGGCCGGCAGTTCGTTTTGGAATTGCTGGCCCGCGGCGCCGCCAAGGTCTACGCCACCGCGCGCAATCCCGAGCTTGTCGACATCCCCGGCGTCGAGGTGCTGGCGCTGGACATCACCGACCCGGCCGCTGTCGCCGCCGCGGCCGCGCGGGCCGGGGACGTGGACCTGCTGATCAACAATGCCGGCGTCTCGACCTACACCAACCTCGTCACCGGCGACCTCGACAAGATCCGGCTGGAGCTGGACACGCACTTCTGGGGGACGCTGAACGTCATCCGGGCCTTCGCGCCGGCGCTCGGCGGCGGTGCCATCCTCAACGTGCTGTCCCGGCTGTCCTGGATCTCCTACGACGGCGCGACCGCCTACAGTGTCGCCAAGGCCGCCGAGTGGAGCCTCACCAACGGCGTCCGGCTGGAACTGGCCGCCCAGGGGACGCTGGTCACCGGGCTGCTGCTCGGCGCCGCGGACACCGACATGATGGCCGGCTTCGACATCGAGAAGACCGACCCCGCCGTGATCGCCCGGCGCGCCCTCGACGGCATTGAGGCCGGCGCGCTCGAGGTCGTCGCCGACGAGGCGACCGCCCAGGTCAAGGCCGCCCTGGCCGGCGACCCCCGGCTGCTGTATCCCGCGGCGGTCTGAGAGACGAAACGGCCGGGTCCCGCGCGCGGGACCCGGCCGTCGTCGATCGGTACGAGGGTCAGCCGGTGTTGCGCATCCCGGCGGCGATGCCGTTGACCGTGGTCAGCAGCGCCCGTTCCAGCGCCGTGGAATCCGACGGCGAGCGCCGCGCGCCCGGTGCCGTCGGCGGCTGGCGGTCGTCGTCGTTCAGCTCGCGGTACTGGCGCAGCAGCGCGACCTGCAGGTGGTGCAGCGGCTCCAGGTACGTGTCCCGGACGCCCAGCGTGCGGGACAGCTCCGGCGAGCTGGACAGCAGCTCGTCCCGGCCGGTGATGGCCAGGATCTGCTCGACCGTCCTGGCGTACTCCTGCTCGATGGTGCCGAAGATGGGCTTCAGCTCGGCCGGCACCAGCGTCTCGACGTAGCGCCGGGCGATGTTCAGGTCGGTCTTCGCCAGCATCATCTCCACGTTGGAGACGAACGTGCGGAAGAACTGCCAGTTCGCGTACATCTCGTGCAGGACATCCGCGTGGCCGGCCGCGCGGACCGCGGTCAGGCCGGTGCCCACGCCGAACCAGCCCGGCACGATCTGGCGGGTCTGGGTCCAGCCGAACACCCACGGGATGGCCCGCAGGCCGCCCAGGCCGGCGTCCGCGTTCGGCCGCTTCGCCGGCCGGGAGCCGATGTTCAGCGCGCCCAGCAGCTCGGTCGGGGTCGCCGCCCAGAAGTACGCGGGCAGGTCCGGATTTTCAACCAGCGCCCGGTACGCCCCGAAGGCCGCCCCCGACGCGGTGTCCATCGCCCCGTCCCAGCGGGCCAGCGAGGTGAGGTCGACCGACGGGGAGGTGTGCAGCAGCGTCGCCTGCAGCACCGCCGCCACCGTCAGCTCGAGGTTTTCCCGGGCCAGGGCGGGCAGCGTGTACTTGTCCGAGATGACCTCGCCCTGCTCGGTCACCTTGATCGCGCCGTCCAGCGTGCCGTACGGCTGGGCCAGGATCGCCTCGTGCGTCGGGCCACCGCCGCGGCCGACCGTGCCGCCGCGGCCGTGGAACAGCCGCAGCCGGACGCCGTGCCGGGCCGCCGCGTCGCGCAGCGCCCGCTGTGCCTTGTGGATCGACCACTGGCTGGTGGTGATCCCGGCCTCCTTGTTGCTGTCGGAGTAGCCGAGCATGACCTCCTGCAGGTCACCGCGGGCCCGCACGATCTCCCGGTACGCCGGGAGGGACAGCATCTCGTCCAGCAGGTCGCCGCCGGCGTCCAGCTCGGCCGGGGTCTCCAGCAGCGGGACGATGCCGATCCGGGCCCGGCCGGTGTGGATGTCGATGAGGCCGGCCTCGCGGGCCAGCACCGCGGCGGCGAGCACGTCGTCCACGCCCAGGGTCATCGAGATGATGTACGACTCGATGACCTCCGCGCCGAACCGGTCCTGCGAGTCGCGGATGGTGTTGAACACGTCGAAGGTCTTGCGCGCCGAATCGGTCAGCGGGGTGTCGTTGCTGGACAGCGGCCGCCGGCCGGTCAGCTCGGCGGCGAGCAGCTTGGTGCGGTCGGGCCGCTCCAGCGAGAGGTAGTCCTCGACCTCGCCGACCCGCGTGTACATCTGCGCCAGCACCTCGTGGTGCTTCTCGGCGTGCTCGCGGACGTCGAGTGTGGCGAGCTGCAGGCCGAAGGCGGAGACCGTCCGGATCGCCGAGGCGACCGTGCCGACCGCGGTGAGCTGCCCCGAGTTGCGGGCCAGCGAGGCCCGGATCAGCTCGAGGTCGCCGACCAGCTCGTCGGTGCCCAGGTAGTCGCGGCCGGGCACGTGGGCGGTGCCGCGGCGCAGCCGCTCGCGGGTGTTGGCGAGCTTGGCCTTGATGCAGCGGACCTTGAGCCGGTACGGCTCCTCGGCGTTGGTGCGGCGGAACCGCAGCGCGACCTCGGGCAGAGCGTCGAGATCCTGGGCCAGGCTGGCGGAGAGATCGAGCGACACCCCGCGCAGTCGCCGGGAGACCGACAGCTCGTCGATCAGGGCGTCCATCGCCGCCTCGGTGGCCTGGATGCCGTGCTCGTGCTGGATGATCAGCACGTCGCGGGTGACGGCCGGGGTGACGAACGGGTTGCCGTCGCGGTCGCCGCCGATCCACGTGCCGAAGGTCAGCGGACGCGACGTCGGCGAGGTCTCCACGCCGAGCTGGCGCAGCGTCTCGGCGAGATCGTCGAGCACCTGCGGGGCGGCGTCCGCGTACAGGTCCTTGAGGTAGTAGACCGCGTTGCGGGCCTCGTCGGTCGGGTCGGGCCGGTCCAGGCGCAGCTCGTCGGTCTGCCAGAGCAGGTCGATCAGCTCCGCGAAGCGGCGCGTGGAGGCTGTGGTGTCGGAGGCGCCGTACAGGATCGCGTCGCTGGCCTCGCCGTCCAGCGAGTCGGCGAGCTGGCGCAGCTTCGACAGGATCGAGCGGCGGGCGGCCTCGGTGGGGTGCGCGGTGAAGACCGGGCGCACCGCCAGCCGGCGGGCGGCGGCGGCGATCTCGTCGGCGGGCACCCCCCGCTCGGCGATGCGCTTGGCGGCCTGGTCCAGCCAGCCGCCGTCGCGGGCGCGGCGGCGCCGCAGGTCGCGGGCGCGGTGCACCTGCTCGGTGATGTTCGCCAGGTGGAAGTAGGTGGAGAAGGCCCGGGCCAGCTTGGTGCCGGTCGTGACGTCCATGGCGGCGAGGCGCTCGGCGGCGGCCGGGGCGTCGGCCCGGACCAGCGCACGGACCTCCTCGACCAGGTCGAGCAGGGGCTTGCCCTCCTGGCGGGCGAGGGTCTA
>Ga0307516_10002183_pt1 | contig 26503 bp, 34 predicted proteins | sample 19_EM_MG_FD_203310 | JGI IMG/M metagenome (GOLD analysis project Ga0307516, IMG submission 203310) | Populus trichocarpa ectomycorrhiza microbial communities from riparian zone in the Pacific Northwest, United States - 19_EM | ecosystem: Host-associated > Plants > Roots > Unclassified | place...
TGAGGTAAGATCCCGTTCACTTATTCACGAAACTATTTACTTATTAAATACCTAGCTCGTTGTCTAGGTGAATATATAGTCCTTTGTACTCAGACAAAGACTGAGCTCGTTGTCTAGATTATTACACGGGTTCATGCTGTGAGGTTCGGTTCAGCAGGACGATGAACATGGACATGTCCTAGAGGTTTGGTTCAACCAAACCCCGAACATAGAACCTGAACCCAAGGTGCGGTCCAGGTTCAGGTCCGGGTTCACAGGGTTCTGAACCACACCGACGGCCAGTCTAATAGGGTGGGATTGGCCCCACCAGTTTGTGATGAAATCTTGCCAGTGGTTCGAGGCCCTCGTCCACCCCGTGTTATCCCACACCCATCTTCTTGGATCTGCGTTACATCTGCTGGATGTACGGGTGCAGAGAAGTCTGTAGAGGTAGGTCGTAGATGAAGCACCAAAGACAACTGCGGCTCACGGTCTTCACCGCCTTCGGCGAGTTGGTCGCTACAGGAATACTCCTGACGATGCCTTTAACGAAAAGGCATGACACATCAGTCGTCGTTCCTGTGGCGAGCAACAGGCAGGGGGCTCACAAATGGATCTCGGACGAGGTCTCGGCGACCACATCTCTGTTGATGGCATTGGGAATGGTGTGGTCCAAATCAGGGTCGTTTGTGATGGAGGGCAAATCACCCATCTGCATCAATCCCGGCTTGATCGCCGACATCGTGAGCGTTTAAACACAGGGTGGGGATTCTCGGGCGAGTCTGATGGTTAATAGGAGGTTTCGCTGTGGCGAGGCCGCTGCGCAGCGCTAGGTACCATGCCAGTCATATGATGCTACTCAATTGAATTAGGTGCTTATTATGGAAGGCTACAATAGCGTAAGAGCTACAGTAGAAAAGTCGGCTCTGAGGGGGATTGTATATACATTACAACGCAAACCTAACCAACGATGCTCATAAGCAGCTCCCCGCTCAAACCGACAGATCAAGCCGAAAGAGACAGTAAAGCAGCGTGGGCGTCTTGCACACCGGGCAATGCGAGGTCTTCATAACTTCCTGCGTGATACACCTAACATTGTAGTGTCAAAGGTAAGGAACCACAGCAATAAGCAGTGAACACACTTGTAGCAAAATACATGCCCACACATCGTAGCCGTCAGATCCACGCACGGCTCACACGCGCATAGCCGGCAATGTAATCGCAGGCTCGCCGTAGAAGCTGCGATGAATGTCGAATTGGGTCCACCAGCCACCGCGCGCGTCGGCGTGCTGGGGGCAGTCACGACCACACCCTTCGATGCAAGGGATCCCTCTTCTTTCTTCTCTTCCTCGTCCCGACGTTCCTCTATTGTCGGCGACACCACGCGTCCCCCATCCTCTTCATGATCATCTTCAGCAGACTTCGCATCGAGGGAGAAAGCATCCCTCGTGTCACACGGCACGGCAGGACGATTCGACGCTCCATCCGACAGAAGACTGTCCATCGGCAATACGATCGACATAATTTTATCACCTTCCGTGCCATCCTGCGCCTGCCCAAGACCGTCGGCCTGCCTCCGCGCTTCGAGCGCACTCGTCAACGACGGCGTCGACGCCTCCGAGCTTCCCACCGGCGTCTCAGGCAACCGCGTGCGCAGCGCGAGGCGGAACGGCGTTTCAGGTGTCCCAAAGCTGGACCCTTGCGGGGGCGAGGGTTCCAAAAGTTCATATTCTTCCTTGTCGCCTCCGAGTTTTGTCTGTAATCCATACGCTTCTCCCTTTTCTTCCGCTCCCTCGATCTCCTCACCAAGCTGTGAATGAGGCCCCTCGACGGGCGTCGACTCGAGGGGAGATAAGGTGGGGAGCGGGGCAAGACCGAAAGGGGAAAAGACTTCGGGCGAGCGCGAGCGGCTCGAGCTGTTTTCGGATCTGGCACTTTGGGGTCAGGAGAAACGTCAGGAAGAGAAACGCTTTGCGCGTAACACTGACGATGGAGTGTTGATATTCAATAAAGGAGGTGGTGGCGTCTCTTCAGGCTCAATACTATGACCAGGTCCAAGTCGTCGTTCTTCTGCACGCGGGGAAATATCCCTGACGCCCTTATCGAAAACAAAAAGAATGAATAAAACCGGGAATTTTCTCTTGGCGTCGAAATGCACTCCTCACCTTTATCTCCTGTACGTTCGACTGTACACGTTCCTGAATGGAGTCAGGCAGGTCAATAGCCTGAGCGGGTTCATCTGGCAATTTTCGTCCGCCGAAAGACCGACCAGCGCTGTCGTCACAATCATTTCCAGGGCCAATCGGCCCTTGGGCTTTTATCGTCTGTTTCAGCCTCTCCGCCGACTCCCTGCGCCAATTGAGGTCCGGTCGCTCAGGCCCTTTCCCCGTGCCAATCAATCCAAAAGTGATTTTATTGCCAGCGCTTGGCTTTGAGTCTCCGATTGGCAAACTAGAAATTTGGAAGCGTAAAATCACATGAAAGTCAAACAGTTTTATACTTACCGCGAAGTAGAAGCCAGCTGCGAGAATCCGTTGCTGCTGTTTTCCATCGTCGACCGGCGAGCACGCCAGCTCAACTGTCCATCTATAGATGACGGTGCGCATACAGCCGTCTGCAGTGGACGAAAACGTGTTGGTGGAGCCACGAGGAACGGGGATAATTGCTTACCTCTAGGGGATCCCAGCTTCCTCCACGAAGATGTCCAGCCACAATTGGGGAGCTCCCCACGGCGGGAGGCGAGAATCGGCTGACAACAGACGATAGCGGGGCTGAAAAATTAGAGCTGGAAGAGGGACCCTTTTTCCGGAATAAATATATGTAACAAATCGCCAAATGTATGGAAATGCCTACATCTTTGCCAGCTCCCTCAGGGGAAGGGAATGTCTTCTTGAGCCAACTGGGACCTACTAGACGTGAACCTGGAGTTTGTACATTCTATTCGAATGCATATATAATTCTGAGAGATTGAAGGAATTTAAACAGACGTCTGTCTCTTACCTCGTGAGCGGCCCAAGCCTGTTCAACTCCCTTCCCGGGAGGAGGGAGTGACGAGGAATGGAAAAACGGAGTTTGGACCTCCAAGAGGGGCGAAGTGTACTTCGTCGGCAAAGTCATCGTCGGGGATAAGGCTGCTTCGTTGCTACCAGGACCGGAAGATCCGAGTTCCTGCACACGATCAGTTGTTGTGGTCAGTCGAGAAACGAAAAGCACGACATGCCTGGAGTCGGCGAGCAGGGAAATTGAGGGGTGAAAACACATGGTCCGAGCCAAAATCGTCGAAATCCGGTTGAACATGTAAGAGGGATGAATGCGCGTCCATGTGCTGGGTGCATATATGAGCTCAAAAAGGTTCTTGGAGGGAAAAGATGCGAGAGATGGTTACCGAACGGTATTCCTGATCGTCTTTGAGCCCCTGATGGCAGATGACGCATTCTGGGTGGTTCAACGATGCGAGATAGTGATTCCTTAAGGCCTCCTCGGTTTCAAATTCACGTTCGCAAGGAACGCATTGTAATTTAGGGTGAGCCAATCTATCGTGCTGCTCAGGAAATAGGGTCAGGGCATAAGGAAAGGTATGGATGAATCTGGAGGACCTCAAGGAGAGAAACTTTGTCTTTGAAGCCCCGTTCACATTTTCTGCACGTAGGGTGAGAAGACGACTGGAGATAGTGGTCGTCTAGCATATCGTGATATACCATCATTCCTCCACAAGTGTGGCATGAGACGCGCGGATGCACGCTTCGGTGATGCTACGACAAAAAACGGCATTATGGTAAGGTGAGAAAGAAATAAAGAGGACGAGATCGGTCTTACTTCATCACGGTCGGCGTTATCCTTGAATCCCCGCCCGCACTTTGAACAGTTCGGATGAGCTGGGGAGCCACGATAGTGTTCCTCCAGCGCCAGAAGCGAGGAGTAGCTGCGCTTGCAGGCAGAGCAGGTGAACGAAGGGGCATGTTTCGCCGCCATATGCTACGGAAAAATGCGTAAGCATGAATGGCCTGTGAGAAAGACCAACGGGTTCAACGGGGGTTCTCACAGCATCGCAAGCAGCCTGGCTAATGAAACGGCGATCGCAAGCAGCGCATGAAGGATGCTCGACGCTTGAGCTTGCGATATGCTGTTGAAGGGCCTCCCTGTTGAGGAAGACCCTGCTGCAATGTATGCACTCTGCTGGCATGGAAGATGGAGTCACAAGGAGAGGAAGATCACGATGGCCATGGGTGTGTTTAATTAAGCAGCGTCTAAATTAATCGAGGAGTCAGGACACCATGATGAACACGCCTTGTCCTCGAGGCGTTCTTCAAGTCAAACTGAACGCGTGCGACATGCGGAGTTGCTGCCACCCCATTCAATTGTTCTTCCCCACCGCACCTGGTCCTCGCGCGAAAATGTCCGAAGGAAACTCACTTGATGACACTTGGACGAGTCACCACAAAAGTTGCGCGCCCTCGTGATCATCTCCCTTCACGTGACTTGGACGCGTCCAACACCCGTCAGCCGTCCCCCAATGCCCCGCATCCCCTCCCTCAATCCCTACCGGCCCAACACCAACAGGATGGTGGCCACCGACAGCACGAACCACGTTCATTCCAAAGTCCTCTCGGCTCTTGATGCCTTGGACATCAACGACACTGCCGAGTCCGACATCGAGGTCCTTGGACCGTGCCCTAGCACCCCTGCTGCTAAGCTGAGGCCCAAACGCAGAGGAAACACTCTTGGCACGCGGAAGGTAGAGAAACGCGAGCTGTGCGTGAATGTTTCCTTTCAACCTTTGTTCCGCCCGTCTCACCCAATAACTTAGTGTCCACCCAATGTTTTTATCAAAGCACGCACTAGCAAGCGACCTCACTAGTGTCGCCCCACATTTCCGAAAGATAAATTCTACTTTGGTCATTGATAGCCAGTATCCTCCGATCCTACCCTACACAACTGCCGTTGTTCACAAAGGATCAAACTTGACTGAGCAAGAACAGAAAACTCCAGACCTAGTCACCTATTCATACAAAGACTATACCAAACCCAAACCCTTCCTCGTCTTCACCCGTGACGAAAGCGAAACCGACGACCTCGTCGCAAGCCTCAAATCAGGGTCCGTCATTTCCATCTCGCGTCCCACACCCCTGACCAAGTTTCCGGGCCATAGACCGGTCGCCTTTGACATGGAATGGCGTTTCTTTTATACAAGGAAAAACTCCGCCTCGAAAGTAGGAGAGCACAGGACTTCCGTCGTGCAGGTCGCTGACACGGCGGGGCTCATCCTCGTCATACAAATCTACAACATGAGTCGTACGTGAACGCGTCCTCTTTTCCAGCTTCGTAAACAACGACGCACAACAGGTTTTCCGAAGGCATTGCAGGTACGCCGAACGCCCCATTTCATGAAAGAAATATTAAACATTCGACGCGCTCCCTCAACACCAGGCTTTAATAGAGGACCCCAACGTCCCAAAGATGGGCGTCAATATCTTGAGTGAGCCTATATCGCAGAAATTTTGAAGCCTGACGCACCGTCTCGTTCCACAGACGACGGCAGGAAGCTCTTGAGAGACTACGGAATTCTTCCCAAGTCGCTCGTCGAACTGGGTGTCCTCGCGCAAATTGCAGACCCTCAAGGCGCCAGGACCCGGAAAATCGTCAGTTTAGCCAAGGTCAGTCCACCGCCGTCCTTCCCTAGAAGATCATTGCCGAGCGGCCTTCCTTGAAGCTCGTGGAGCAATACACCAGCAAGACCTTGGAAAAAGGCAAAGAGCGATCATCAAACTGGGAGGCGGAACTAGACCCGAAACAGCTCGAGTGTAAGGCTTTCCCTATCCTGGACGTCACCCGTCCCTTAATTCCTCTTCACATCAGACGCAGCAAACGATGTCCACAGCACCATAACAGTCTACAAACGCCTTCTCACGCTCGCACAGCAGCACGATATCCCTTGCACCGAATCCGTCCTTAAATCATGCAGCTCGAACGTCACCATGGACCTCTCATCCCTCATCAGTGGCCCACTCCCGTCACCACCTTCACCACCATCGTCCAAGTCACCTTCCCGCACCTCGTCCACCTCGTCCGCCACTTCTTCAGCCTCCTCCGATCACGCCCGAAACTCACAAACACCCCCAGCACGCCCACAATACCTGCGTGCGTACCAGTACTGGCACCACAAAGGCATGAGCATGGACAGGATGCGTGCGGAACTTAGTCTCAAGGGTAAAGGCACAGTCGAGGGAACCTTGGGTGAAGGGCTCAAGGCCGGGACTGTGGTGTATGGCTCTCTTGCTCTTCCTTCCTTTCTCTTGCCTGTAAAGTGACACTTTTCCTTCGAAGATCCTATGTCATTGGCGCCTTGCAAGCGGACTCGACCCTTCCATTTGAAATAAAGAAGCTGCGGGAATTGGTCCAGATGGACGCGGGGTCTTGGATCAGGCATAGGGAGTGGGTATGTCGCCTTTGGTCAGAGAGGCAGGCATTGGGAGTGGAAGAGTGGTAAAGAAGACGGCTCGGGAGAGTTGCACATTTCAAAGTAATTCGTAACATTGATTCCGGAGGACTTACTGTACATATCTTGCAATTGGCTGTACATATCAGATGGTAGAACAACACTGTAAACTAGTTGGAACGACATGATGTTGGAGGATTTTAATTCCACCTCTTTATGACACGGACGCGATTTCGCACTTGGGCACACCGAAAAACCAAACAAAAATACCGAACCCCCAATAAATAAGCAGCTCAATCCAGATATAACTTGTAAACATCTTCCCAAGCTTTCTTACCACCCGTCTCGATCACATCCTGATAAAAAGGAAGTCGTTCAATGACAGCAACCGTGGTTGTGACGAGGATGCGACTTACCCCATGACACGGAATGATTCTATCAAAATCCCAGTTGGCCACCGTCCGTACATCGCGGCGCATAGCCCTGCCGAAAGAAACACATCATTCACTAAACATACACTATAAATTTCCGAAAACCTACTCTTTGTTTTTCCCTAAATCCCACACCATTTTCGGGTGAAGCCACGACTTGTAACTAAACCCGAGAGTGCCAAGGATGGGAAGCTTGCCCGACTTCCCTGTCTTTGAATATTGCTCTGTCCCGGGGAGGTTGTAGAGAAGGTCGGCCTCGATCAAGGTCCTGGAAGCTGAATGCAGGAACGCAACGTCCTTGTTCTTGTATCCCGAAAAGTAGCTAGCACTTGTGCGTCAAAAACCTCGTTCCCTGGCAAATGGAGAAGAAATACCAATATTTGATCTAATGAGAGGGCTGCAAGTGAGACGACACGAAAAAAAAAAGAAGTTTGGAAATGGAGGGACACACATCGTCTTCGAAACCGTACTCGGTGTTCGGAGGGTCACTTTGCCAGACTAGAATTCATTCACAAAGAGACCGATTAAGCTTGTTGATGATATGCATGAAAACGTGAAAAGACCACCCACCGCCATCAAATTTGAGATCCGGGTCTCGATGCCGCTCTATAGCATCTTTGGGCGCGATCAACTTTGCATCCGGATACGCCTTCTTGTAGTCACCTGCATTACATTGAGATAATTCTTTGATAAACCAAAAGCCCGCACACCAATGAAGAGGTGGTGAAACGCATCCGCGCCAACTATATACCTAATCAAGGAAGCGGCCGTCATTAACACACGTCCACCCACCCATTACGATAACATGTAGGGACTCACTGCACAGGGCCCAACTCATCCAACTTGGCCTTGGTCTCTGGGGACAACGGCGTTGAGGCAAGGATCCACACCCCACCATTCTTCATCTTGATAGCAGTTGACCTCCCACCAAAGGGTATCCACCCCAATCGAGCAAAGGGCCGCGAGAAAGTCCAAACGTTGTTTGTGACCTGAGGGGAGTGGGCACTGAGAATAAGGGCACCTGTGGAACATGGGCACACCTCTCGAATAACGATATCGGCCATGGTGGTCGTGAGACGGAATATTCAGCATACTCCGCATTCCCAGGGGCTTTATAAAGGGTGCGCGTTGGTGTGTGCCTGCGTCATCGGTCAATTGGAGGTACATGATGCAATTGTCCGCTTCGAGAGTCGTGTGAGGACTGTGGTGTACGGCTCTCCTCCTCTTCATTCCTTTTTCTTGCCCGTAAGGTGACATTTTTCTTCGAAGGTTCTATGTCATTGGCGCCCTGCAAACGGACTCGACGCTTCCGTTTGAGATGAAGAAACTGCGGGAATTGGTCCAGATGGACGTAGGGGGTCTTGGACCAGGCATAGGGAGTGGGGATATCGCCTTCGGTCGGAGACGCGGACGTTGGGAGTGGTAGAGGAGTTGTAGAGAAGACGGCTCAGGAGAGAATCTGCTGTATGTGTCATGCCATTATCTAGCAACAACACTGTAAACTAGATGGAACAATATGATATATAGACATAAGGCATTCTAGTTGGATCCACCTTTTTATGACACGCGATTTCGCACGTGGACATACCGAAAAAAAAACCAAACGGAAATACTGATGAGCAGCGAAACATATAATCAGTCCAGATAAAACTTGTAAACATCTTCCCAAGCCTTCTTACTACCCGTCTCGATCACATCCTGGTAAAAGGAAATCGTTCAACGAACAGCAATCACGGTTATGACGGGGGTGCGACTTGCCCCATGACACGGAATGATTCTGTCAAAATTCCAGTTGGCTACCGTCCGTGCATCGCGGCGCATAGCCCTGTCAAAAGAAACACATCATTCATCAAGCATACACTAGAAAATTCCAAAAACCTACTCTTTGTTTTCACCTAAAGCCCACACCAGTCTCGGATGAAGGAACGACTTGTAACTAAACCCGAGTGTGCCAAGGATTGGAAGCGAGGCCGGCTTCCCTGTCTTTGAATATTGCTCTTTCGCGGGGAGGTTGAAGAGAAGGTCGGCCTGGACCAAGGTCTTGGAAGCTGAATGCAGGAACGCGACGTCCTTGTTCTTGTATCCAGAAAAGTAGCTAAAAGAAATGGAGGCGCGTGTGTCAAAAACCTCGTCCCCTGGCAAAAGGAGAAGAAATACCAATATTGGATCTCATTGAGAGGCCGCAAGTGAGACGACACGAAAAAAAAGTCATAGAAATAGAGACACACATCGTCTTCGAAACCGTACTTGGTGTCCGGAGGGTCACTTCCCCAGACTAAAATTCAGTCACAAAGGACCCGACCAAGGCGTGTGATAACATGCATGAAAACATGAAAAGACCACCCACCGCCGTCAAATTTGAGATCCGGGTCCCCATGCCGCGCTATAGCGTCTTTGGGTACGATCAACTTTGCGTTCGGATACGCCTTCTTGTAGTCACCTGTGATACATCAGTGAGATAATTCTTTATTTAACAAATCAAAAGCACACATACCAATGAAGAGGTGGTGCAACACATCCGCGCCAACGATATACCTGATCAAAGAAGCAGCCGTAATTGACGCGCATCCACCCATTAAGATAACATGTAGGGACTCACTGCACAGGGCCCAGCTCATCCAACTTGGCCTTGGTCTCTGGGGACAACGGCGTTGAGGCCAGAAGCCACACCCCACCATTCTTCATCCTGATAGCAGTCGACCTCCCACCCATGGGTAACAATCCAAACCGAGCAAAGGGCCGCGAGAAAGTCCAGACGTTGTTTGTAACCTGAGCGGGGCTCGTGAGCACTGAGAATGAAGGGTATCTATGGAACATGGACACACCTCTCGTATAACGATATCGGCCATGGTGGTTGTGAAATGGAAGATTCAGGATACTGCGCACACCTGGGTGCTTTGTAAAGGGTGCGCGCTGGGGTGTGCATGCGTCATCGGTTAATCGGGGGTACATGTGATTGCAATTGTCAACAGCTTCCGCTTCGAGAGTCGTGTGATATAAACGAAACACATAGTTCTATCAATCAATCTTCATTCATCGCTCTCTTCAAAGTATCTTGCCAGTCCATGGCCAGCTTCGTCAACGTCTTGCTGCGGACTGTGGGTAGAACAAAAACAACATCAGTCCCATCAAAAGCTCACACTCAGGCTGAACACAGTTTCCTTACCAAAGACGGACAACACATCTTTCAGAAAATCACGCTTCGACAGCCCAATAGCACTCGGCGACCAGTTCTCCTCCCATCCAGGCCGGCTAACCATTTACTCCGTCAAAAACATCGTACACGATAACGAGAGAGAAGAACGCACGAATAGATAGGCCCAAAAAGCTCCTTGATCAATTAATTCCTCAGCCTTCCCTCTAAACCCCTCATCTGTAATATCATCTGTAATATGCTTCGCAACCACATCACCTGCTTGAACTTCTGTGGACTGTCCGACAACCTCGTCGCATGCAGCCTCGTCTCCAGGTGTCCCAGCGTCAGCGCCGTGCCCCACCAACTAGGTCCTGAGATGATGTTCCCTTCGTTAGGCAATGCCGTTGGAGCAATTGATGATAGGAGCGCCATTTGGTCGGACTGCGACAGAGGTTATGATATGGTTGGGAGAGGAGAGCAAAGATGTCGGTGGGAAGTTGGAGGATCTCTCCTTCACGCTCCTAGAACAGAGTAATGAATGTCTGCTCGCAGCTCAGCCACTTGCATGAAATATTTACCACGAAAATAGTACGCCAGCCGAAGTGATGACCAACAAAGTCTGTTTGTTAGCATCCATGAAGGAACATGGACTCTGGAGCACCCAAGTTGATAGTTAGCATGATCCTAGCACCAACGTAAAGTTGAGAAACCTCCAAAGTCTAGAATGAACATACCGTCGCCCGATATGCGAGTAAACATTCAGAGAACCGTCTTGCATGACATCAGCACAAAAGTAGCAAGTTGCTCTCACAGCCAACACAAGCGTCGGGAGATAATCCAACCACTGTGTTTGCACCTCGGTCAATCCTACCAAACCTCATTAGGATCAAGGAAAAGCATCCTAGAAAGCAGGAACACATACCATCGTCCTCTGAATCCTTCCCTTCGAAAAAACTTTCGCTACCCTCAATTTCCGCCGTCAAACTGGTCAAAATGGCCAGCACAGGAAGACTCATCTTCCCTACCACGACCCCCCAAGAACCACCAAACGCCGCGCTGGACACAATCTCCTTCACAGGCGCATCATCCCTCTGTCTATACCCGCCCAACATCCTCGCTGTCAGTCTCGTACTATCCTCAATGAAATCAATCGCATTCGACGCTTTGCGTTTCCCCTTTGCATCCATTCGATCGCCACGTCCAGGTCCATTCCTACTTACTTCGGTGTGGCCCCGGTATCTGACGCCTCGGCTGCTCGAAGGTAGACGGGAACGAACCAACACCAGAAGAGTTGGAACTAGAAGGCATTGGGCATTTTCGCACTTGGACATACCGAAAAACCAAACAAAAATACCGAACCCCCAATAAAGAAGCAGCGATACAAAATCAGTCCAGGAAAAACTTGTAAACATCTTCCCAAGCTTTCTTGCCACCCGTCTCGATCACGTCCTGGTAAACGAAAATCGTTCAACGACAGCGACCATGGTTGTGACGAAGGTGCGACTTACCCCATGACACGGAATGATTCTGTCAAAATCCCAGTTCGCCACCGTCCGTGCATCGCGTCGCATAGCCCTACCAAAAAGAAAACACGTCACTCACCAAGCATACACTAAACAATTCTGAGCACGTACTCTTTGCCTTCACCTAAAGCCCACACCATTCTCGGGTGAAGGAACGACTTGTAAGTTAACCCGAGTGTGCCAAGGATGGGAAGCTCGCCCGACTGCCCCGTCTTTGAATATTGCTCTTTCGCGGGGAGATTGAAGAGAAGGTCGGCCTGGACCAAGGTCTTGGAAGCGGAATGCAGGAACGCGACATCCTTGTTCTTGTATCCCGAAAAGTAGCTATCAAAAATGGGGGCATGTGTGTCAAAAACCGCGTCCCCTGGCAAAAGGAGGAGGAATACCAATATTGGATCTAATGAAGAGGCCGCAAGTGAGACGACAGGATAAAAAAAGTCCGGAAATGGAGGGACACACATCATCTTCGAAACCGTACTTGGTGTCTGGAGGGTCACTTCCCCAGACTAAAATTCATTCACAAAGGACCCGGCGACTAAGCCGGGTGACAACATGCATGAAAACGTGAAAGACCACCCACCGCCATCAAATTTGAGACCCGGATCTCCATGCCGCTCTATAGTGCCTTCGGGTGCGATCAACTTTGCATTCGGATACGCCTTCTTGTAGTCACCTGCAATAAATTGAGATAAATTCTTTGACAAATCAAAAGCCCACATACCAAGGAAGAGGTGGTGCACCACATCCGCGCCAACTATATACCTGATCAAAGAAGCACCCGCCATTAACGCGTGTATACCCAGATGCGATAACATGTACTCACTGCACAGGGCCCAGCTCATCCAACTTGGTTTTTGTCTCTGGGGACAACGGCGTTGAGGCCAGAAGCCACACCCCACCATTCTTCATCCTGATAGCAGTCGACCTCCCACCCATGGGTAACCATCCAAACCGAGCGAAAGGCCGCGAGAAAGTCCAGACATTGTTTGTAACCTGAGCGGGGCTCGTGAGCACTGAGAATGAAGAGCATCTATGGAACATGGGCACACCTCTCGGATAACGATATCAGCCATGGCGGTCGTAAGGGGGAAGATTCAGCAAACTGCGCACCCCTGGGTACTTTATAAGGGGTGCGAGTCGTCATCGGTTGCAGTAATCGGGGGCACATGTGATTTTTTTTTTTTTTTTTTGAAATCAATTTTATTGTGCGCTCTCATGCTGCACCTCATATAGGCGAAGAAATACATGCTGGGCAGCGACGGAATGTACGGATTCGAATCGCACCTATTTACAAAGCTACAGAAGCCACGGAATACCACCCCTCCCAAAATGTGTCATAGCAGAGAATGAGTGGGCCGGCGTGTTCCACACCGTTTTAGACTGTGCTCCCTTGACCTGAAGGAAGAGGGAACGGGAGTGTTGAGACGTTGATGCGAGGGGCGGCGACAGGCGCTGGCGGAGGCAGCGAGGGAAAGGGATGTGTATCTCAACGAAAATCTGCTTGTCTGGATGAGAGTTAGTAGGTATTTGGAGAGGCAGGGGGAGAGTTGGGAGCCATGAGGGAGGCGGGGGCAAGTTGTCTATTCAATTATGATTCCAGGATCTATATACTGTACATATCTTACAATTGGCTGCACATGACAGGAAATTGTAGCACAACACAACACTGTAAACTAGTTGTAACAACTAGAAGACATTCACTTTAGATCCACCTTTTATGGTACGGACGCGGTGTCGCATTTGCACATATCGAAAAATCAAACAAAAATACTAAACCTTCAATAAATATGCAACGACACGAAATCAGTCCAGATAAAACTTGTAAACATCTTCCCAAGCCTTCTTGCCACCCGACTCGATCACATCCTGGTAAACGGAAATCGTTCAACGACAGCGACCATGATTGTGACGAAGGTGCGACTTACCCCGTGACACGGAATGATTCTGTCAAAGTCCCAGTTCGCTACCGTCCGTGCATCGCGACGCATAGCCCTGTCAAAAGAAAAACACATGATTCACCAAGCACACGTTGGAAAATTCCGAGACCCTACTCTTTGTTTTTACCTAGAGCCCACACTATTCTCGGAAGAAGGAACGACTTGGGACTAAACCCGAATGTGCCAAGGATGGGAAGTTTGCCCGACTTCCCTGTCTTTGAATATTGCTCTTTCGCGGGGAGGTTGAAGAGAAGGTCGGCCTGGACCAAGGTTTTGGAAGCGGAATGCAGGAACGCGACGTCCTTGTTCTTGTATCCCGAAAAGTAGCTAGCAAAAATGGGCGCGCGCGCGTGTGTGTCAAAAGGCTCATCCCCTGGCAAAAGGAGAAGAAATACCAATGTTGAATCTAACGAGAGGCCACGAGTGAGACGACACGGAAAAGAGAACAGGTCATGGAAAGGGAGGGGGACACACATCTTCTTCGAAACCGTACTTGGTGTCCGGAGGGTCACTTCCCCAGACTAAAGAGACCGACTAAGCCGCGCGATGACATGCATGAAAACGTGAAAAGACCACCCACGGCCATCGAATTTGAGATCTGGGTCTCCATGCCGCTCTATAGCGTCTTTGGGTGCAATCAACTTTGCATTCGGATACGCCTTCTTGTAATCACCTGCAAAGAATACATCGAGATAAATTCTTTGACAAATCAAAAGTCCACATACCAATGAAGAGGTGGTGCGCCGCATCCGCGCCAATTATATACCTGATCAAAGAAGCAGCCGTAATTAACGCACGTCCACCCATTTCGACAACACATAGGCACTCACTGGACAGGGCCCAACTCATCCAACTTGACTTTCGTCTCCGGGGACAACGGCGTCGAGGCAAGGAGCCACACACCACCATTCTTCATCCTGATAGCGGTCGACCTCCCGCCAACGGCTATCAATCCAAAGCCACCAAAGGGCCGGGAGAAAGTCCAGACGTTGTTTGTAACCTGAAGAGGAGTGATAATGAAGGGTATCGAAGTTGGACTGTGGAACATGGGCACACCTCTCGGATAACGGTATCGGCCATGGTGGTCGTGAGACGGAAGATTCAGCACACTGCGGACTCCTGACTCCTGAGTGCTTTATAAAAGGATGCGCGCCAGTGTGCATGTGTCATCAGTTAGTCGAAGGTGAACTGGTGACACCCTTCGAAGAGTACATGTGATCGCAATTGTCCGCTTCGAGAGACGTACGGTGTGAATCTGTGATATCTACAAAACATACATCCACCCAATCTACATCAATCTTCATTCATCGCTCTCTTCAACGTATCCTGCCAGTCCATGGCCAGCTTCGTCAACGTCTTACTGCGGACTGTAAGGAGAACAGAAATCCGTCAAGAACCTACTCAGGCCGAACACAGGTGGATCCTTACCAAAGATGGACAATATATCTTTCAGAAGATCACGCTTCGACAGCCCGACAACAGTCGGGGACCAGTTCTCCTCCCGTCCAGGTCGGCTGACCATTCACTCAGTTATGAAACGTCACACACGAGGGGACAGAAAACGCACGAATAAATAGGCCCAAAAAGCTCCTTGATCAACTCCTCCGCCTTCCCTCTAAACCCTTCATCCGCAATCTTCTTCGCATACACCAACATCGCCTGCTTGAACTCCTGTGGACTGTCTAACAATCTCGTCGCGTGCAGCCTCGTCTCCAAGTGTCCCAGCGTCAGCGCCGTGCCCCACCAACTCGGTCTCGAGATGCTGTTCCCATCGTTGGGCGGAGTCCCACCGATGCTCCCTTCCACGCTCGACATGACCCCGCGATTCGTATTCTGCACGTTCTGGCGCTGTCGGCCTTGCCACACGTCTGAGCCCTCGGCCCACCACCGTTCGGTGAGTTTGACAAACGCATGCAAGGAGCAGTCGTACGAGTAGACAATGCCGTTGGAGCAGCTGATGATAGGAGCGCCATTTGGTCGTACGGCGACAGAGGTGATTATATGGTTGGGAGAAGAGAGCAAAGCAGAAACGGATGTCGGTGGGAAGTTGGAGGATCTCTCCTTGACGTTCCTGGGATAGTGATGAGTCTCTGCTCGCAGCTCAGCCACTTGCATGAAATTTACCACGAAAACAGTACGCCAGCCGAAGTGATGACCAACAAAGACTGTTTGTTAGCATCCATGAAGGAACACGGGGCACCCAGGTTGATAGTTGGCATGATCCTAGTACCAATGTAAGGAGGCTTGAAAATCCTCCAAAGTCTAGATAGAACATACCGTCGCCCGGTATGCGAATAAACATTCAGAGAACCATCTTGCATGGCAGCAGCACAAAAGTGGCAAGTCGCTCTCACAGCCAACGCAGGTGACGGGAGATAATCCAACCACTGTGTTTGCTTTCCTGTCATAAAGAACACCTCGGTCGATCCTATCGAACCTCATTAGGATCAAGGAAAAGCATCCTAGAAAGCAGGGATACATACCATCGTCCTCTGAATTCTTCCCTTCAAACACACCATCGCTACCCTCAATCTCCGCCGTCAAACTGGTCAAAATGGCCGGGACAGCAAGGCTCATCTTCCCTACCCCGACGTCCCAAGAACGACCAAACGTCGTGCTGGACGCAATCTCTTTCACAGGCGCATCGTCCCTCTGTCTATCCCCGCCCAGCGTCCTCGCCTTCGTTGTCGGTCTCACATCCTCAGTCAAATCAATCACATTCGACGCTTTGCGTTTCCCCTTTGCATCGATCACGTCAATCGGCACGTCGTCCATGTCCATTCCCACTTCGGAATGCCCCCAGGTATCTGACGCCTCGACCGGCTGCTCGAAAGTAGACGGGAACAAGCCAACACCAGAAGATGATAGAGGTGGCTGCATGGTCACGTCTTCCGCAGGCGGTAATTGTGCACGCTTGGAGACCGGTGGTGCCGATACAGAAGCATTGGTGCCGTTCGTAGAAGCAGTCGTGACAAGGTTGGCGCGCTTCTTATTACTCCGCTTTGCCACGAGGACGTTGACACGCTCTCCGACATCCCCATTCACTTTGCCAAAGTCACTCATAATAGATGTGTGCTTGACTTGGTTTTGAGAAGAAAGCTGCGACTTGTCGTCGAAATGAGAGTAGCCTTCGGGGATAGGTGGTGGTGTAAAGCCAAATTTCTGGAGGTATTGTTCTTGAATGGAATGCGGTGCAATGCCTTCCAGCTCATCGAGGTCGAAATTGAAGACGCCGATGGTTCCGTCCGAAGAGGCAGCATACAACGTCAAGCCATCCCATGACCTTGGTAGAGATGAAGCCATGCTATGGTGAAGTTGCAGTGATACTACGTACCAGCTCAAGTCCATGATGTGGCGTTCGAAAACTTCTTTTGCGACAATAAGGGGCCGCGCCGATTTAGTTTGCCATACTGAAACAGAACGATCATCGGCTCCTAAAGCGACAACGGAGCATATGTTTGATGTCAGAGCTGGGGCTGATGCGTTGCGCAGGAATATGTGAGGATTATATGCCTTTTGCCAAGTGTCAGAAGATAGGGAGGACGAGGATGCGATACTCACAGCAACCTCAACCGTGTTTTCATGACCAACCAAGCTGATTTCTGATGTCCAAGAATTGCGGGTGATAACCGCAGCGATAAATACAAAACCCTTGTTGTTGGTAGCGTTGGAGGCAGTAATGTGGGCACCGTCGGGGGACCAGCTGGTATCGAGCGGTTTCTTGATTAGCGAGCTATGATGCGATCGCAGGTACTCACCTTAATCTGCGGAAAAACGTACTCCCTGGGGAGTCCTCGAACGGCTTCGTTACCTCTGATTCCAGCTTCCAATCTGTTGTCCTCCATATTTTGACGGATCTATCGTCGGACTGAGTGGCAAGGAACTCTCCGACGGGGTCCCAGCACACACCCTTCACAAAGCCTTGGTGTTGGTCAAGCTTCCGAAGACGCTCTTAAATGATGCTGTGTCAGATGGTAGCTTATCTGCGCAGCGAGTTGCCCACCGAGGGTGTAACCGCACCAGACCATCACCTGCGAGTCGAGGCCTACCGATGCGAGGTAACGATCTCCAGGTGACCAAGCGACGTCGGTGACATCTGGGCAACATTAGTGCAATGATTGAAAAGGAGGAAGCCACTGGCTGACCGCTTTCATGCCCTAGAAGTCGTTTTAGAGGTTTCCACCCTTCGACATTGACTTCATCGGACCCCCAGACCTTTCCACGCGCGTTACTTTATGGCACATGCAATATGAACAGAGGAGTCTCGATCCCACTATAGCTATACTCACGGGTCAAGGTCCCAGATCATGATGACCTGATCGTCGCTCCCACTCGCCAGCCACTTGCCAGAATGCGCCCACCGAACTACTAGCACTGGGCCGGTATGCATCGTCAACGTAGAGAGCGACTTTGGAGGTCGGTTGGATTGCTCCGAGGCCGCGTCGAGGATCGGTTTCGTGCTCCATATGCGTATTTTTGCATCCAGGCCGCCTGTCGCTATGCGGGACCCATCGGGGTGGACGTGTACGGAGAATATCGATTGGCGTTTGGCGTGTTGGTCGTTTTTGGCAGAGTCTTTGTGGACCACCCAAGCCGGTTTCGTGAAGCGCATTGAGGAGAAGATGATTACGTCATCCAATCCCATGTACCGGGTACGTTGTACACAGAGTCGCAGTGTAAGCTACGGTAGGGTCGCTGCATATCCTGGGTACTTGGAAAATTCTACCCAACGGCACAGACGGACGCCGGGGATAGAGGCCGTGAAAGGCAATGGTGGTGGTCCAAGCGCAGCGGACTTTGAAAGGGCAACAAAGGTTTGAGTCTCAGGTCATGACGCGCCCAATCCCCATCTTGTCTTTTCCCCACAATCTCCCCCTCCAAAATGGCCGAGAAACCCTCAGGTTATCGCCTCGAATACGCGTCTTCCAACAGAGCCAAATGCAAAGGTATGCAACGCCCGGTCTTGTTCCCCAACCATCCCGTGGCTCGTTCGACGCTAATTCTCTTCTTCACAGGACCAAAGCCTTGTTCAGGTTCACCTCTATCCCATGTATGAAACGCCCAAAACGTTGAGCACACGCTTCTAGGTACCGCAATTGCTAAAGGCGAACTTCGCGTCGGGACTATCGTGGACTTTCGCGGCAACACCAGTTTGTGAGAGCCAAACTCATAACCATCCTCAGAACCCTTTCTAATACCGCATATAGTTCGTGGAGGCATTGGGGCTGTACCACCACAAAGATGATCGAAAACATGAAGAAACAGCTTAGCGAGGGCTCTGAACTCGACGGTTACGAGGATCTCAAGCCAGAGGACCAGGAAAGAGTCGACAAGGCTTGGGACGCGGGCAAAGTCGCCGATGAGGATATCCCCGAGACTGCAAGGAAACCGGCAGCCGAAGGCGAGGCGGAGGATGAGGAACCCAAACCCAAGAAGCGAGTCAGAAAGCCCAAGGGCGAAGCGGAAGGTGATGCCGAGAAACCAAAGAAGACCCGCGCACCCAAGAAGAAGGTGTGTATATTCCATTCTTTCTAAGGCATTCAGTCAAGCGCCGATCGGTTCTCCTGGGTACTACAGCCCGCCGAGGAAGACGACGGCGAGGATGATCAGGCGGAGGGCGAGGTGGCTCCGAAGAAACATGCCCCCAAGCAGGCAGCGGAATCCAAGGAAAAAGCTGCTCCTAAGAAACGCGCCCCCAAAAAGAAGCAGGTTCGACCACGCGATTTTCTTTCTGAACATCTTTGACAGAAATCACTGCAGGAACAAGATGAAGAAACGGGCGGAGATGGAGAGGGCGAGGGCGAACCAGCTCCGAAGGAACCGGTCACCAAGAAGACGGTGGAATCAAAGGAGAAGGCGGCTCCCAAGAAACGTGCCCCAAAAAAGCAGCAGGTTCGACGACGCGATTTGGTTCCTGGAAACAAACATTGACGAGGATCGCTGCAGGAACAGGATGAAGTATCGGATGGAGAGCCCGCTCCGAAGAAACGCGCCCCTAAGAAGATGGCGGAACCAAAGGAGAAGGCTGCTCCCAAGAAACGTGCTCCGAAAAAGCAGCAGGTTCGATGACGCCATTCGGTTCCAAAAAGATATCTGACAAGAACCACTGCAGGAACTGGATGAAGAATCAGGCGAAGACTTTACGGCTGCTATCGAGGCAATTTCTGTTGGAGAAAGTGCCGACGAGGCTGAGGATGAAGAGCCTAAATCAAAACCAAAGAAGAAGGCCGTCGAGAAAAAGCCGGCAGAGAAGGCGAAAAGGAAACCTGTAGCAAAGAAAGTGTCGAAGAGGGTTAGCTTTCTCTACATCTTGCAAGACCTTGTAACGACCTCGCCTCTAGGATGCAGATAGTGATGAAAACATGGATGATGCGGAGCACGATGAGGAACAGGGTGAGGAGAATAACAAAAAACGCAAGGTACCTCCTTCTTTCAATGCAACGTTCTCGTCCCCACCTGGCTTGCTGACACAGAAACCCGCTTCGAAGACAAGTGCACCCAAACCGACTTCGAAAAGAGCCAAGGCTTAGCAAATCTCTCTCTCTGGCCTGGATTCGGACGTCCACGATTACCCTGACCCGATTTGTGTTTTGATTTATCTTTCGCCCATTATCTTCTGTGCTGTTGTTTGCTATGTATGCTGTCATGCGCTGTTGATCTTGTATGAAGACTGCATACCTTTGCCTCGTTCCTGCGGTACAAGTCGCATCCTAGGGGAGCATCGGACTACTTTTTGTACCTTGGAACCTGGCTTTCCGCTTCTCTGCAGTTTCTTTCGTGAAATGAAGACGTACCGTATCAATGTAGCAAAATCAATTCCAATCAGAGTAAGGCTGAAAGGTAAGTTAGTGCTCAGTGCTCAAGCTTCAAGGAGATATTGAGTGATTGATTGATTCGCGTAAGTCGAGGCAGCGTTCACGGGGTAGATTTGGGAGTGGGCCGCTGTGAGGCATGGTGAAGAAACGATCACATGATACTGTGGCGCAATCAGTCGAAACGCGCGCTCAGCAAGTAACCGAAAGCTTGCCATAAACTATCGGCGCTCACCGCGTGAAAGCTGTAGCTTACAATGAACCACGTATACGGCTGCGTCCCCGATTCCGATACACTTTGTATTATACAAGATTACAATGAGGTTAATGCTACAAGATTCTATTCGACGTGCTGGACCATAAGTACACTGAATGAGTTATGAATTTCTGTGTCAAGAAGTGAAGGATAATCTTTCAATATGCTGTTGTAGGTGCCATTACAAAAGTCGAGGAGCCTGCCTGGCTCGACAGCGGGAAGGTGGGTGCGGGTGTAATCGTGGGTGTCGGCGAAATCGTGGGTGTGGGTGTAATTGTGGGTGTCGATGGCGTGGTAGATGTGGTTTCCAGGCACGGCTCTTCAATTATAGTTGCCCCATCCGCGATCAGACTCGAAAGTAGCTTCGAAGCTTCTGCAGGAGACAACGTACTCGTCACGGGCGCCAACGTGGTCGGTTCAGTGATGGTGACGGTGACTTGTTGTTGCGAAGATGGACTCAGAGTAGGTCCTGGTACTGGGTTCGACGATGTGGGGAACAACGTCGTGGTCACTTCATTGCCGTGGTCGCAGTCCTCAGGGTTTGTGTCGGTAGAATTGTTCCCGAAGATTCCGCCAGTCGCGCCAGTGTTATCGATCAGGAAAAATGCGGTCTGTTCACTCGTACAATCGACGAACTGGAAATATATATATGAGAACCGTGCGCGGTGAATTGTTGGATGAGAACGGATTCACAGTTCCCTCGGCCGTGAGTGAAGGCAACGCGAAACATGTCTTATTCGCAGGGCAGATCTGAATGGACCATTTCTGGTTTGCACATGATGTCAGGTTACCGGACACGCAAGCCTGTGTTCCAGCTGATGGAGTCGGTAAGAAATGGAGAAACATCGGCAAGAGGCGCCCAACATACTCTTGCAAGTATCAGTCTCATTCAAGTTCTGAAAGAAGACATTTAATTTCTGAGCTTCCTGGCCGTTCTTTAGAATTGTAGCGGCATCCAGTGCCGGTGCCGAAAGGACGACAGTTGCCAGACAAGCCAAGAAAACAGTAAGTAGGGGAGAGGTGATCATTGGGGTCCCAAGGGAGTGTGGCGAATGATGTCTATGGAGCGCCTGGCACCACCGGGGGCGGAAAGAAGAATACGGGAAACGTTCGCGATGGCATCGAGGAGAGCTCTTATTATTATGGAGGACAAAGGGGGACGATGGTGCATTGTTCTGTCCCAGTCTGTCCGCGAAACGGAAGTCCGATCCACGCTTCCAGATCGTGGGAATATACTTAACGGAGAGAGCCGAGTGTGTGGAAGGATACTGTGCTCAGCATCGTCGTCGTCCTACATATCGCCGCCGACTCAGACGCTACAAGATGGTAAGTGCTTTTCAACCAAGAGCTTCCGTGCCACTAGTGTGTCGTGTTGAAAATCCCCGCAATTTGAGGCAAATTTGGGACGGATGCACCTTTGCCCATCTGGATGACGATTGGACATCATGCTCAACCACTTTCCTTTCATTCATAGACCAAGAAAAGAAGAAATGGCGGCCGCAACAAGAAAGGGCGTGGCAGCGTCTCCTTCATGCGCTGCTCCAACTGCTCTCGCTGCGTGCCCAAAGATAAAGCGATCAAACGCTTCACGGTGAGGAACATGGTCGAGAGCGCCGCAGTCAGGGATATCAGCGAGGTTTCCGTTTATCCCGGTACGTTGCACTTTTCGTCCATCGCCGCCAGTTCTGACAAGGTCTAGAATACGTCATTCCCAAGCTGTACATCAAAATATGCTACTGTGTATCGTGCGCCATTCACTCGCATGGTACGTTCCCTTGATCTTGTAGGGCTTGTAAACTGCCCTTACATATGTTCAGTCGTTCGTGTCCGCTCGCGTGAAGGTCGTCGTAACCGTGCCCCTCCCCCGCGTGTCCGATGGAAGGATGGCAAAAAGGTCAACCCTGCTGTGGCTGCCGCTGAGGATGCGAAAGCAGCTGGAGTCAAGACCTAAATACATCATTTGTCGATACGTTCTGCGTTATTCATCGCATGGCATTACTCTTGAGTTGGCTACCGTGAAATCCCAAGAACTTGAGAAGTTCGAAGACACTATCGTGATCACTATGTCCGCGAACGATCGCAGTGAGTTTCCCAATATCTGTATCGTTCTCGGAAGGGGTTGCCCCCTTCAGACGTGAGGCTCACCCTCCCCATTCCATTTCACCCTACTTTGCCCAGCAGCTACATACCTCGCAGTATGCCTCCGTCCTATCGGCGCCTCCAGCAGTGGGCGATTACGATAAGCATCGCCAGTATTATCTATAATGGGGCAGAAGGGGCTCTCTCAATTTCTTTTGGTACTGAACCTCATATTCTTTGGTATCCAGTCTGTCATCGAAGTCGCCTCAGCAGCCATCGTGATTTGGAGGTTCAAAAAGTTGGGCAAAACCTGGTGAGAAGAAGCCTATCTTGGAAGGCCATGCATTACTGTGTGTACGCCTTATCAACTGGTTCATGAACTCAGTGTATGTTCGAATTCTAAAAGTCTCAACCCTATCCGCTTGCTAATTCCAAGCTGTCAGCTCCCGAATCTGTGTTCAATGGAGATCAACGAAATGCGACCCTTCTTCGTTCAGTCCTGAGTCTCATGACGCAGCTGGCTCGTGAACCATCGACATCTGCGGCATAAATGCTGTCTTATTCATTGTATCCGAGGCCTATTCATTTTATCCGAGGTCTACAACCTGCTATCATACATACCTTGCATCCCCTCCATCTCCAATCGACCTGTCAACTATTGATCCCCAGACTTACAATGACATATACGTTGGCCAGGGTGATCATCAGGCATATAAATGACCCAATTGCCGTGACGACCTTGCCACTCCTGAAATCAACCATTTCATATTCAGCGGCGCTCTCCAGCTCCTGCGGTGTAGCTGCTTCTTCTGGTAAGGTAGACTTGCGCGGCCGCCGCACGCTCATGATAGATTTCGAAGAAGTCAAATAGATGAGAGGAACCACAACGAAGGGGAGAACGATTGACAGAACGACTTGCGATGCAACAAGGAGGACGTCGATGCCTGTTCGACCGCCTACCACAGCAACTATGGTTGATGGAATTATAGCAAGAAGACGCGTCATCAAACGGCGAGCCACAGGCTGTACAGGCAAATGAGATTGACAGTATGTTTTCGAACCGGGATGAAAACGCACAGATACGCGCCAGCGAAGAAATCCTTCTGATACCGCTTGACCCGCTACAGTGGTTATAATGCAAGCACTCTGGGACAACGTAGAGTCCAAGGCCATGAGAAAAAAAAGGAAGTTAACCCTACCTGTCCTGCTGCTAACAGTCCAACGGCGAATAAGATCGCTGCCCCTACATAGAGCAACTATGCTCAATGTCGTCGCATCCAAGAAGAAAAAACCGTACATTTCCCCATAATGTCTTTAATGACATCGAATGCATCAAACAAACTCGCGCCCTGTTCACGCCATTTACTCGAATCAGGACTATAATAAAACACAGCGCTGGCCATTATCAGGATCCTGTTATGATTTTAATGATAAGTTGGTGGAGCGAAAACCATAAAATACCGACATTGAATTTATGGAGACAGCGACAAGCATGAGGCTCATCACGAGATCTACGGTTCCATGGTAGATGTGTGCCTTAATGAACGCGTACGGGTTATTTTCGTGATCGGCATGACTGTTTGCGCTGGAATACTCGCTCGGCGGAGGCCTGCGGAATGGGGCGCGTATCAACTCTTTCAGCGCGACGATAACGCGAGATGGTTTGAAGTGAGAAGGCTGGGGAGGGGCGCTGTTATCGCCTTCGAACTCTTTTTCACCGTTTTGAGCCTTTGGAGGTGATACCGACAATCGATCTTGAGTTGCGAGCGCAGACCCCAAAAATACGCCATGGGGCATGACTGTCGCGCCAATAATACCGACGGCTGTCTATGCATTGGAGACACTGGTTCTTCAAGGAAAGAAAGCACTAACAGGTATATAAAGCGCCTGATGAAAAGATGTGTCTTGATGGGACGTAGCCGTGGATAGCGGTTCCCCATTCCACGCCGACTTTCGAGATGATGATCGCCATACATATCAACACTGTAATAACCTGAGTCAACCATGATCAGTCAAGTTTCTCAAGTGAATCCGACGAACGGATGTACCAAAGCAGCAATGAGTAGTTCAAATGCCCTTACGGGTTTACCACGCAGTGGATCTCGAAGCGCGAGCAAGACCAAGACATCGCACGCCGTAATAAGCACCCCCTGCCAGAGTTGCAACTTTGGAAACAACATATTCAAGGCGATGGCGCATCCAATGAGTTCTGCCAAATCAGTGGTGATGATAGCGACCTCTGACAAAGCATAGAGAGGGTAAAGGCCAAGCCAACGGAAGAGAAGTGGATGCCTCGGCCGATTGAAGAGGAGGAGACGACAATGCGAGGCTAGATCTGGAATATATATGGAACGAGTGAGCGAAGCCCGTACTACAAGAGCAAGACGAATGAACGAACCAAGCCCAGTAACACAACCAAGCCGGCTAGCAAGAATCTAAGGCGACAACGAATAATTAGAACATGACTTGAAGGCCGCCAAGTTCATGGTTCGGACCATGAATAAATGGTCACAAAAGACTGACCTGCAGAAACATTGCGAAGATGCCGGACAAAAGTACAATGAACAGTAACCAGTACCCGAATTGGGAGCCAGCTTGTAAATCGACTGCCCAATTTCCCCTGATGGCGATCTTATTGCCTTTATCCAAGCTCTCCAGATACGTGGCCACTCACGGGTCAAAGTACGCTACAGCACAAATGGTGCCGACTCCCCAATGTTTCAGTAAATGACGCAACACGGTCGAAAATCCTGCCTCCAGGCGCTCCACGAACGTCTGCCCTTTGACGGTCCGAGGGGACGTTAGGGAGGGGAGGGGAGGCGTTGACATCGGGGGAAGGGAGGAACTTATGAAACCCACAAACCGTGTGGAATCGTTTTTAAGGATCAAGTCAGATATCGGAGTGGCAAGCGGAACGTTCGACCTGAGCGAGCCATTATGGAGAATTCAAGTTCACACTGGAAACAAACGAATGGAATTAGTAAAAGTTGTCAACACGAGGTATGACCCGTGCCAACCTCGTCAGTAGGAAAATCCTCAGGTGACAGTAGTTGTCCATTGTAATATATAGGACCACTGGACTAGTAGTTACAGGACAGCAGGCTAATACATTAAAGCAATACATTTGCATTAAATCCCAGTGTCCCTCATACCAGTACCGCCGTTACCCATTTGCCTCCTTTTGGGCAGCTTCCGATAGTAGTACCAATAACTTTGTGGGGCTTTCCTACGACAGTTTAAAGTGCTCCAGTCTCCACTTCAGTGACTTCACTCCAATACGCGACACGGTGGACGCTAGGCCCTAGTCGCTGGGTCTAGTGACATACCTCTCTCAAGCCACGCACTCACCCATCCACCATCACATGCTCGACCCCCCTGACCGGCCTGACCGATCTGACAATTATTCCTGTCGGTATCTGAGCAAATTCGGCGGAATTGGATCGTCGCACATTGTCTGATCATGGGACCCCCCCACCCTCGTGCCAGAGAGAGGCCCGATCTTGCTAGATCCGAAAACCCTGAAATCGGGGTCAGCTACGGTGCGCCAGCTGTTCCAGGCAGGATTTTTCGTTTCAATTCATGGATAATCATGCAACAGGCACTGAATCCGGCCCATGATGGCGCGATTGTTCGGTCCGTTTTCGTTCTGCCAGACCCGAGAGTCGAGGCGAATGAGGTATCGAGTATGAAGTATGTACAAAGATGAGTGTGAGGCTTAACAGTAAGTGCGATTGCTTGCGCGGCGCCACACGCAGGCGCACGGACCTTTATGAGTCGCGTGTCGTATGTCACCGCTGGCAGGAGACGTTACAAGACGGACTTGTAGCCTAAACCATAGCCAAACACATGATCAGATCGTGTGATTTTTGGCGGTGTATCCATGACGACCGCAGGTGATCAGATTATGGTTATCT
>Ga0307516_10002184_pt1 | contig 26502 bp, 35 predicted proteins | sample 19_EM_MG_FD_203310 | JGI IMG/M metagenome (GOLD analysis project Ga0307516, IMG submission 203310) | Populus trichocarpa ectomycorrhiza microbial communities from riparian zone in the Pacific Northwest, United States - 19_EM | ecosystem: Host-associated > Plants > Roots > Unclassified | place...
GAAGGGCTATAGCAGGGAGGCAGTGCTGAAGTGGAAGTGGGCGGGGATCCTAGGTTGGTATAGTTAAAATCAGGAATAAGGAACTATGTAGGAATTCGCGGCAGCGGGTCGAGTTGGAATGGGACGGTGTATATGTACTCTGCATAGATACATACATACATCATGTATCTATGAGACTTGAGGATCTGGATGAGTCTCATGCCCATACATATGGGGTCCGTCCGGTTGGCTACGTTTTGCATCCCCCCCAGCCGCAATCACTTGGCCGATTTTTTGCAGCCCGTCGCGATTGCGATTCCCGCTTCTGTCGCTTGCCCCGCCTCCTCCTCCGCGCTATGTTCGTATATTGGTGTGGGTGTGGGTGCGCAATTGCCGTGGATGTCACCGGCTCCAGTGGTAGTGAAACGATCCCAGCCTCGCGCGATGGAACGAACGATTGGTCGGGGGTGTGAATGTATGCACCGGCTTTTGCGGTCTGCATTGTAGATATGCAGCTGGAGGCTTCCGCCAACCCGCCCGCGGATAAATGCCTATCGGTATGTAGGATATCTACTCTTCTCTGCCGTGCATTGTCATGGACTTTTTGCGGTGTTCTCCGTGGTCGCCGACACTTGCTACATACATACACCTTTCACTTCCGGTCCCATCTCAGGCCGCTATCTATTACATCCCTGGGTATTCCCACCAAGCGAAGAATCGTTAAGAAAAAAAAAAAAAAGAAAAAAACACCGTAAACCAGTCTACCCGCATTACACCGTGATTCCCATTCGCCCGCCACTCATCCAAATCCCATCTCACAGCCCCCCTTTAACCGCCCCTGCGCCCGCCAGGCCGTCCATGCCGGCGGCAGCACGTCCCTCGTCGCCAGCATAGTACCACCACGCCCTACTAGCGACGATGGCGATGTGGTGGGGCAGATAGAAGCTGACGGCGATGACGAGCAGCGACAACGCGATGAAGACGAACGAATCTATCATCATCACTTGTCAGCTCCACTCTCTCCTTCTCACAAACACACACTGAAGGTGGGAAGGGTAGGGGGGGGGGGGGGGGGTGGGGGGGACGAACTGAATATTATCTTCTCCACCGGCGTGAGCATGTACAGACTGAACGTGACCTCGTACTGATACCGCTTCAGCTGCAGGAACCGCATCACAGGGTTTGTACTTGAGTACGGCGATCCCATTTGTGTCGTAATCGCCCGCAGTGGCGGGGATGGAGGCTTGGTGGGGTTTTGCACGTTCTTCGTTGAAGAGTGAGAGGGCATTGTGGTAATCTGTGGATTGTGGCGGCTGTTTTCGATATTTATTGTTGTGGGAAGTTGCGTGCCGCGAGCGTGAAAGTTCTTGAGGTGAGGTGTTGTTCCCCTTTTCCGGCGCGTCAAGCTCTGGGGTCTGGAGTTCGGTTCTTTGCGCCAAGTAATCTATTGGCACCTGGCAGGTTACACAAGAAAGCCACCGAGCTCGGAGCCCGGCGTAACTCCTGTGCTGTAATGGGGCAATAATGTACTTCATCGTTTTTACGGAGCCAAGTAACTATGGCGAAGATGTGCAGAAACAAAGCGGTGGTTGTGCTCCCATGGCCTTCAATGTGAAATGCACTTTGTCGTATATCGTTGCCTACGACCTGTGGACACAGCACCCGTACTGTGTACTAGTACACAGCAGCAATGCACTGACATTTTATCGCCCTTCCGCTTACCGAAACAGCCTTCCCTTTCCCCATGCTCGTTCATACGGCATTCCTCCTCCTCGCGGTCGTCGCGGCCGGCACAGTGGGAACCTTCGTGCCCGGCTGTCTCAAACTCATCATTGTGGCGTACATAAAGTCGGAGATTCCTACAAATCCCTTTTCCTTGAGGTGGTTTAGCACTTTGCTGCGGTACTCGGCATACGTGAGTTTCATTCCACCGTTCTGCGCGCGATCGACGGTTAGTATGCGGCGTTGGACGGCCGGGGAAAAAAGGAAAACCATACTTGTTCCAGATGCTGGAGGGACTTGAAGTTGACAGGACCTTGGTGCTTGACCGGTGCACCGGCCGCCTTCTCAAGAGCGTGGAAGTATTCTGCCGAGAAGCGAGCCAGGAATGGTGAGTACGAGAAGGAAAAAACGTTCTTCAGCTCGATGCCGCGCTCGGTACCCGCTGTTTTGAGGACCTCTATCACGTTTCTACAGAGGTTGTCAGTCAGTGCGGATTCCGGGTTAGTGAGGTGATGATCATACTCCGGGATCGTGCAAGCAAGGGCGGACCGACTATCTTTATCGTTGGCCACGGCGAACGCACGATTGCGCCATATACAATTGCAAATATCCATAATAAAGCCATTGAAGTGGGTCGCAGCCGCTTGATCGTGCGTAGCCCGCATTGTGGGCTCGAGCGCGTCTTTGTACCTACGAACACGTGAGCTTTGCGGCCGCCCCGACGACTGCTGGCGTGCGGTGATACCGACCTGACCAAGACCGAGCAGAGTCGGGAAAACATGACTACATCCCCGATGAACAGATAATAGTACACCACTGCGTCTGGTGGTAGGACGATGCGGAACAGGCTATTATCCCACGGCAGCGAAGACGCGCATTCGTAGAACGAAAGCGTTGCGTTCGCAATGACGGCTGTGTCACTCGACTCCTGCAGGGCTGACGATTAGCGGCTGCGTTTGGCGTGGGGGAATTGGAAGCTACGTTGCGCACCCGAAATAGGCCGAGACAAATACTGCCGATATGTTTTACAAACCGTTGGAGGCAGCGAGCCTTCACCTCCAGGTTCTTCTCGTCCTCCTGGGACCGGCCGCTATGGGAAATAGCCCAATTCCGCAAGAGGGCGGTATGGAATCCCAGCAGATTCGCAGCCGCCTCATCTCCGCCCGAGCTCAGCACTGTTTCGATGGGCTTCAGGAAATTCGTGTGCAGTGCTACAAGGTATTAGCCAGCTGTCACCCACACGCAGGACGACGGGTTGTACAGACTCTCGAATTCCCGAAGGGGAAGGAATGACGCTAGCTCCAATACCGGCTTGGCATGGGACTTGCCGTCCCAATGCGAAAGGAATTTGCGGAGATATAGCTCAACTGATGGAAGCATTTTCTGAAATCATTCATCAGTCCGGAGTATCGAGGCTATTCGTATCGGCCCTCCGCGCATACCCTTGTAGAATGTGTGTATTTAGCGACCCTCGATAGTAATGCGTCTGTTCTTGCCGACGCTCTGGATGTCGGTGATTTCGAAAGCAGGAGATCGTCTTCGAGCGCAGCCGTCAGCCAGTTATTGATACGGTGATCGGAAGTCTCTATTTGCGTCTAGTTAGAAGCTGCCGTCTTGGGAACCGTTCGAGATTTCTTTACCCGAGGGTCTCAGTGCGAGGAGATTCTGCAAGAGTGTATCGTCGAGAACGGCAGCCAACTGGTTCGGCAGCTCCAGTTTATCGAGCTTCCGTACAAAATCGTCGGCGTTTCGCACCTCCTCCAGCGTAACGGACGACTATCAAAATTAGTCAAATCCAGATTCTAGGGGGGCGGAAGAAATGAGTGGAGCGTGCCTCGATTGTTTGGAATGTGTGGACTTCAGGTATCACTGCCCGGTCGGTCTTGCGCCGTTTCGACGCCTGACCGTTAGCATGTCTAACTACAACGAACGTCGTCTTCCCACGACGGCCCGCATCGCTCGCAGCATATGCTTCTTGGATGGTGAGCACCATCTCCATCCATTCCGGGTTAGGGTGCTATGGCGGTACGATCAGCGACGTCGGACCACGCATGGACGGGCCAATGACCCACCGAGAACAGTCCAGACTTGAACGGCCCGGCATCGCCGACGATGATATCGGGATAGTAGTTTTTGTACACCTGGAGAAGTGCATTGAGGGGCTGCTCGTTCCCGATATCGCGTTTGAGCTCTAGTCTACAGCCGTGTCAGTTGGGCGAGTTCCACGAACGTGTTCCCAGAAACCCACAAGGCCTGAATCCTGAACGGCTTGATATGCTTCCGCCGCGTGACGAGAGAGAGCAGGTGGCAGATGGAAGGTCTGGATGCAAGTCAGTGGTGTCCGTCCGTCGAGCCGACCTCGGGGAGCTGGGCGCGTGCCTGAGAGACATCATATCCAGCAGGTTGAACATGATTCCGTACAACTGCGAGAGAATCGTGTAATCCTCCAGGAGATCATACACCATCACCAGCCAACGGAGAAGTGCCGCCTGCGCGCGCACACACAATCAGCACCCGCAGATGGGACAACTGGGAGGCTTGAATGCACCAACCTGAAGCACGGGCTGCGGCCTGTTCGCACCCAGCCCGAGACACCCGACGACCAGGAGCACAATCTCATTTGACACCTTCCTCCGCGGCACCAGCAGTCTGATGACGCGGCCGGTCGTGGTCTGATCCAGGTGGCACGGCTTCTTCGTGAGCGTGTCTACGAGGAGCTCGAGAGCCTCCGACGTGAGGCCACGGATGGATGCATACTGGTCGAGGCCCGAGACCGCAGCGACGACGTCTTCCTTCCGCACGGCTTTACGATCGGCGGCAGCTATTCGCACGCTTAGGTAAGCTTCATGTGCGACGACGACGACGACGACGACGGGGACTGAGTGCGCGGTATATATTTACCGTCCCGGATTCGGTTCGCGAGCGCTAGAAAGTCTTCATCGTACTCAGGAGCGTCTGTGGCGTCCGCTGCGCACACGGCGGTCAGTGACTCTGTCCGTTCAGTCCACGATAGCATAAAGCAACGCACCTCCAGAACGAGACGCTGAAGGCATCGAGGAAACCGGTAGGGTCTAGATACAATTCGTACGGAGTGGTGTGAGAGCGGGCGATACTCGGCGATCAGTCAGTTGGTCGTCGGTGGTTGGTGCTCGCAATGCTTAGGGTTGGGCTGACGCGACGTGACATTCCCGCGATTCGCATGGAGCTAACATCATGCAACCAAGGTCACACAAGCACAACCCCACCAGCCACCGCTATGTATGTAGTTACATTAGATACTAGCTATGCAGAGTACAATAACTACATAGACTACTTGCTAGAGTACATATGACTCTGTCTACTCTAGAGTAGAGTACTCTAGAGTACCTAGATGTGATCATACAGTCTGCGCCATCACAACCCTTCACTGCGCACCAACCCCCCACAATGGCCGAAGCCACCCCACGGTGATCGCCAACTTACTCTATACCTGTCTTCAGCCTCAGCCGCGCGACAACAATTGGAGCAAGGACGATGCAACACGAACACAGCGTCAGAGACAATCCGTCTCCATATTCCTTTTACCGGTCGCCGTGCATACCTACAGCATGTCCTTGTCGCCCAGCAGTAACTGTCATGGGATCACACACTCTATATACGGACAGTGCAGCCTCGAACGGAGAGTGTGCACAATGTCGTCTGCATACCGAGAGGATGTGCGCGAGTGAGAGTGTTCCCATGCTGTAGCTTTCTTCCCACCCACCCACTCACTCACTCTGCGAAGCAAGCAAGCACATTCCGGATCGCAACCAGTTATTGCTTTGTATGCTCGTGCTGCCGCAGTGCCGACTCTCGGCCGCACAGACGAAAGCAGTTGAGCCGGCGGCTGAGTGTGGAGAGTCTTCTCTCTTTATCTTTCCAGGTTTCCGAAGACGAAAGAAAAAGCGCCGGTGCCCAAGTACATACGTGCCTCCTGCCAGCTCAAGTGGTGCCCTTGTTCTTGCATCTTGTAGCGTACCCTAGTTACTAACTATACCAAGCACGCAAGAGGCGACAGCCCGATTGGTGGAGCCGGTGAGAGGTGGTGGTGGTGGTATGTATTGGTGGTAGTGGTGGTGGTGGTGGCTGCAGCCGGTGGATGTGGAATCTGTCGTGCGCGCACGGCGCAACCCTCAGGCGCCCCAGGTATCACGAAAACGCGGAGTGACATACATGCTACATGCTACATGCTACATTGCTGGGGAATGGGGTATCTACCTGCCCATATCTCGCCCCCATGCCCCCACTATGGACGATATGACTGCTGAAATTCCGGCAGCGCGGTTCTACCGCCACTCCCTCCTCCACTCCCACGCTGTCAGGGAATCGGGGGTCCCTATCTAACTCCAGAGCACATGTCGGACAGGGCAGGAGTGCTATGTAGAGTGGGGAGTACGTACGCACGTATGTATGCAATCGGACTTCCCTCGATCTATCAATTCGGCCGTTCAATGGGACATAACTATATCGGTATCAGTGCAATATGGGGGGGGATGGCCGGCGTTCCTTCGCAGCCTCACCGAGCGGGCAGTGCCGGCTCTGTCGGAGCACAGCTGATGGCGATAGTTACAGGTGGAGCAGCATCTGCGGATTCGATCGGCGTGAGGAAATCACCAACCAGGCCGGGCACGAGGAGGTACTTAGATACTACTCTGCGGAGACATGTAAGCACCCGGTACCTACTTACCAGTGCCACGTTCTAGGTGTGGCTTCGTGGTACTCCCCTCGTACTCTGCACGCTCTCTCAGCTGGTTGGAATCGATATTTTTTCCTTTCTTTTTTTCTTTTTCTTTTTTTCGGTCTTTTTTTTTTCTTGTCTTCTTGTCTCTTTTCTTTTTCTTTTCTCTCCTCTCCTCTCCTCTTCTTTTCTTTTCTTTTCTTGTTCCGTTCTGCTTCGCTTCGTATTACACATCAAAGAGCCCGTCGCTTCTCGGCATCTCGCACTCCACGCTCGAGCGCTGGGGCCGCTGTCTTCTGTTTGTTTGATTCGTCAGGCTTGTGCGACGACCCTTCCCTTCTTCCCTCTCGTGCGCTGCCCGATTTAACCGGGGACGGGGGGGTGCACAAGAGAGATTGCCAAAGGGGCTTAGCGCAGATAACGCAACGTTTGGCCGAGTCGTACAGAACGTGCAGCTGTGGAACCACACGCACCTACGCAACATATCTTCCTCGCATGCCGACCAACCCAAGAGGCACAGGGAACACCTGCTGCACTTCCTTGCTGCACTCCCTCACTGCTCCACCGCGCTGCTGGCTGTCCGGGAGCCAGTAAAGATCCAGCCAGCCGAACAAAAACCCGGATGGAGCCATTCAACAACTACTATTCTCCCGCTGTGTGTCGCCGTGACACTGCGTACTACATATGTACCTTGGTCTTGGATATCTATCGTGCGTTTACTTGGATACCGAGCGGCCATACAAATGAACCAGCCAGACAAGCAAGCCAAGTCGAGCCAGGCAAGCCGGCGACGGGAGGGGGACGCGGAGCCCCATTCCGCTTGTGGATCCTGCGGTGCGTGCTACTCTGGACATGTAGAGTAGACACACGGAGCTGGTTAGTTGCTCTACAACTCGCTGGTTAGCTGGCGGCCATATACTCTAGAGTGGTGTCCAGGTATCGTACCGTGTGCTGTGCTCGAAGCCCACGCATACCTTCGTCGAAGCTTGCGGAGCTGATGGAGCTGGCTGGCTGGCTGGATGGGTGATGGCAAACGGTGGGCGGCCTGGACGGAAAGGCGGATGGACTGGCCGGCTGACTGGTGGACGAGGGAGGAGGGAGGAGGGAGGAGGGAGGAGGGAGGAGGGAGGAGCGAGGAGGGAGGAGGGAGGAGCGAGGAGCGAGGAGCGAGGAGGGATGGGGGCGGAGCGAGGGAAGCAGGCAAGATCAGGTGGATATACGTACAGTGATTCTCCATACATACCGGAGAGCCCCCGCCCAGGTCCGGCCGGAATTGTTTCTATTGGTAGGAGATGCTCCGGGGCAACATAAAAATGAAGCGGCGCCGCCAGTTGTGTAGCGGTGAAGCTTTCCGTTTCACAGACTTGGGCTGCTGTCTCGCAGGTCCCCCTCCCCCTCCCTCCCTCCCTCCCTCCCTCCCCACAAAGCGGTAACTAAAAGTACTGCTACACGTACCATCCCCGTTCAAAAAAAAAAACACCCAGGACCTACTTGCTCAACTCACACACGTCGCCTTGCACGGTCAGTGTTATTTTTATTGCCATCTCCTTCCCCCCTTGTCTCCCCGAGATACCCCCCTTCTCCTATCCCCTTTCACTTGTTCCCTCTTCCGCCTCCCCCCCCTTCCTCCTCCCTTCCGAATTCTCACTCCGGCCATTCCGCTTCTCCGGCTCGGATCGGTTGTTGCGGTCCCCGTTGTTGCTGTTGGCTAAAATCGAAGTGTGCCGTCGCGCGAATTCGCTCCTAGTAGCTCATCCCGCTTCGTCTGTCCACCGCCGTCATCCCATAGCAACCCTCGCGCCGCCCTCGACCGACCGAACGTGCGAACTCACGACTGCCAGTACCGCAGAAAGAAAGGAAAATCTCCAAACCGGTCGTCCTCTCCTCGGCGTGGCAAATTGATACGGCTTCCCCGAGAGAGAGAGAGAGAGAGAGAGAGAGAGAGAGAGAGAGTTGCGGAGCTTGCTACTAGATAGCCCTTACGAACCGGACCGATTGTCTCGCGAGAGGGATTTCTTTAGGATCTTGGCCGCCCCGTCGCGTCGCAAAATCTCCTTCGGCCTGGGAGTTGGTGCCTGAGGGAACAGAAAAACTACAAGGAGAAGAGGAGAGCCTGAAATTCAGCCGCTTGCATAGCATGGACGCCGAACCGACACCTCCTCCGCCGCCGCCGCCGACGACAACGCAGGAGGGTGGAGGTGCGCAGCCCTCCACTACCACCGCTGTCGCTGCCGCCGCCGCCGGGGAAGGCAGGATCACGAATGTTGGTTTTTTGGCGTCTCGTGCGACCACGCTGTCGTTGGCGAAACTCGAGAGGCTGACGAGCGGGAGCGGGAATAGGTAATCAGCAGCGAATACGTGTTCTCTAGCCCCTCGCCGCAGCAGCAGCAGCACATACCGAATGGCGCGCTAGACGAGGAGATCCTGAAGCAAGTTATCATCCGCGCTCCTCCCCCCCCCCCCAATCTGCACCAGCTCCAGAGCTAACGGCGACATTGAGCCTCAAGGTGTGTCGGCCAGATGGTCATGGTGGTGTTCGACGGATTGGCTGTCACTCCGGACATTCGGGCGATGATAGAAAATTACTATGTCGGGAATATCCTTTTGACGGCGAGGAACATCCGAGGTACGCGCCTGGGTCGCACGATGTCTTGACCTCGCGCATCACACCCTCCCCGTGCTGATGTGTCGCCAGACAGTGTACAGGTTGCGGCCCTCACACAGGAATTGCAGAGGATTGCGCAGGCGGCTGGGTTCAGATTCCCGCTCATGATTGGCATCGAGCAGGAGAATGGCATGGTACGTGGGTCATGTCCAGCTGATTGAAGATGATGAATCTGCCCTTCTCTTTTTTTTTGTGCGACTGAGACCCGTGCGGATTTGTAACGTAGCACAGATTAGTCGGCTAGGTGACGGTATCCGAGCAACCCACTTTCCGGGTCCAATGGCCCTGGGCGCGACCAGGTCACCCAACCAAGCCTTTGACGTCGCCAAAGCCACGGCCGCCGAGCTCGCCGCCGTGGGAATAAATTGGAACTTTGCGCCCGTGCTGGATGTGATTAGTGAGCGAGGAAATACGGCGGTCAGTGTTAGGGCGTTCGGGGACGATCCGCAGACGGTTGGGCGCTTCGGTGTCGCTTTCACGGAGGGTCTTAGGGCAGGTGGAGTGGGCCATTGCGCGAAACATTTCCCCGGAATCGCATGCACAACGGATGGGCGACGCGATTCGGTCTTCTGCACCAAGTCCAGCGAAGACATTGAAGCGACGGAAATGGTTCCGTTCAGACGAGCTGTCGCGGCCGGATTGGACAGCGTCATGTTGAGCTCGTCAATATGGCCCGGGGCAAACCCGGAGGACGGCGAAGTTGGCGATGCTTCGAGGGCCAAGCACATCATTGGGGAAGTGTTACGACGGCAGATTGGGTACGACGGTGTTACCGTGTGCGATGTAACGGACATGCCGATTTTCGGCAAAGATCCGCACAACATCGGCGAAGCGGCGGTGACGGCGATCAATTCCGGGTGCGACATGATCCTGATCTACCACAACCAGTCCGTACAAGTGCAAGGCCTGCGAGCGATATACGACGCTCTCCAGCGGAGGTACATCGACAGGGACGTGGTGTATCGGGCGTCATCGTTGGTTCTGCGGCTCAAGGGTCACTACTTCAGCTGGCGGACGGCTCTGGCGGCCCCGGACCCCCAGCGGCTGCAAACCCTCATGCAGCTGCATCAGTCGATAGCGCGCAAGGCGTACGAGAACTCGATCACGGTCGTTAGGGACGAGCGCGCCCTGATACCTCTCTCATCGACAATCACTCCCTCTGACGAGGTGCTCCTCCTGACCCCGGTCGTGAGACCGCTACACCAGCGCGCGGCAGGAGAACCAACGATCGATCCCTTCGAGTGCTTCGGGAGAGCGCTTGCCCAGCGCCACCCACGAATAATACACGCGCCATACACGGCTCATGGGATCACGCAGACCCACATCTCGTTGATCAAACGGAGCGCAGCGATCATCTTCATCACGGCGAACGCTACGAGGCCAAATTCGAAATCCCAAATACAGACTGCGGATGCGGTCCACAGGATTTGCTACAGCAAACCTCTGGTCAACCTCGCGGCCTGCGACCCGTATGATTTACTGGATGATCGGAAGTGTATGTACTCCCACGCTCTTTTGACTCAGTGAATTCTAGATCCGTTTTGCTGACAGGCGGGAAACAGACGGGACGTACATCTGCACCTACGAATACTCACCAACGGCCCTCGAAACGGCAGCGGCGGTGATATTCGGCGAACGGCATGCAGCGGGTGTGCTCCCAGTCCAGGTTCCAGGCGCGCCGGCGCTCCGGCAACAACGGCACGTTCATCTGCTGTGAAACTTTTTTTGTCGACTTTTTTCTTTCTGTTTATCGAGAGATGCATGCTAAGACGGTGTTTTTATCAGGCAATGGTTCGTGGAGGTCTGGGAGAAGCGAAGGGACCTGTATGCATCAGCAGATCTCTGGCAAGATTGTTTGGGACGCAAGTGGCCGCTCGACGCGGGCACGCTGTGTGCGCTACTAGATCGGCCCGGATACTCGAAGCATTTTGTAGTGCGCCACCCGACCACGCTGGAGTTTTTGGGCCTTTGCGCGACGTACATTATCATGTTAGGGAATAATAAAGTGATTGGGAGTCTGGCGTTACTACTCGTCAGGCCGACTCATCGGTTCGCGGTTCTTTTTTCCTCTTTTCCACCTGCCCATTTCGATTTTTCTACGCTTTCTCTTCATATTGTGGTGGCTCGCGAGGTGAACGATGATCTCTAAAAAAACTCATCTCTAATTCTGCTCCCCGTGTTTCCAGCAATCTAGGGATAGGCCTCAGCCTCCACGACGTAGCCGTCCGCCACCTGCGCAAGATGCCCGGGATATCCTCCTTGCAGCTTGGCAGTATATTCCCACGGCTCTTTCCCGGTCTTCCAGTCGATCTCCCGGCAGACGACCTATCGTGGTTCGCTCACCGAGGCTGGAAGCTCTCGGACGACCATTTCGTGTACGACCTCTTCATATTTATCAACGATTTCGTCATTCGCGACAACCTCTCCTCAGAGCTTGCGGCGCAGGGGATCACCATCAACAACTGCGCTCCCGGAGCGCAATTTGAGCGTCTGCTAGACTTCGAGGAGAAACACTTTGGCGCGTACCCAGGTTGGGTCGAGAAGTATCAGGCCCTGCGAGAGAGCGATGACATCGCCGACGCCATCGTCGCCTTCGTGCCACCTCCCCCCACCAACGGCGCCGGCGCCAACGCCGCTGCCGCCACTGACGTCGGAGAGATCCTCGGCGCTGTGCTCATCTTCAGCCCGGCCGGCAACAACCAGATCTCAAAGGACATACCCTGGCCGAAGGTCATCGGTGACAGGATCGGTGGCCTCGGCTTCGTCGGTGTCAATCGTTCGTCCCTACCTACCCCTTGCAAGGCTTGCTGGCGACGTGCTAACACGGCGTACTCTGTAGCGGACTACCGCAGCCTCGGGGTGCGCAAGGGATTGATCGTCGCCGCGATACTGGAGCTGAAGCAGCGCGGGCTGAGAGGTTGCTTCATCGATTGGGCCGACGATATAGATACCTACACGAAACTGGGGTTCAAGGAATGGGGAAAGTATAGGGAGGCTTGGAGGAAGATATGATTTTTCTTTCTTTTTCTTTTTTCTTTCTTCTTTTTCATTTGTAAGGGAAGAGGAGGAGACGGGGGAGTGTATTGGTTGGGCTTTGATTTTGGTTATATTTTTTTCCTTTTTTTTTTTTTTTTTTGCTTTTGTTTTAAGGCTGTGGTGGCTGCAATTTTTTTTTCTTCCTTTCCCGGCGTATTCGTTAACCGCATGCGAACTATCTAGATCATGGCAATTTTTTTCTTTTTCTTGTCAAGCTTCCTTTGGTGGCGGTGGTGGGAGTTGTATTTATAGCGAGTGATTAGATGTGGCGGCGGCGTATGAAGTCTTGCCGATGATCGATCAAGGGATTGAAGTCAATTTCCGCCCCCAGCCCGTCCGTCCGCATCTCCCCTCCCTCTATAGCCTTTACATACTATGTACACTTCAGCCCACGACGTCCCATCCTCATCTACAACACATCCCTCGCAACGATACCACAAACCTCTCTGCAAACCCAACACCTTCTTCCCGCACCGCCCACTGCATCCGCGAGGACATCCAATGGTCTTCCTTCCTTGTCCAGTCCCTCGACGACGCCGCCAGCTTCCTGTACGACCACCTTGCCACCCAGGCCGAGGACGTCCTCGACGCTCGCGGAGACCTCGTACTCGCCCTTAGCGAGGACAGTGAATCCCGTGCGTACGACGCTGCTCTCACCGGGAGCGAGCAAGGGGAGTGCTTGCTGGAGCAACCCGTTTATGGCCATGCGTCTGCCCAGATCGAAGCTGTACGGCGGAGGGATATTCCGCAGCGCGGGTAGCAGGCGGAGGATCAACCTCACGGGCCGGTTGGTGCGGTTCGTGATTGTGGTGGAGAGCGTGAGGAATGCGTCCGTCGCTACGACGGAGCGCGCGGGCGACATTCGGTTCACGGTTTCGTCGTCGCCCTCAACCGTAATGGCTACTCCGATCTCTTCGACGCGCACTGTCTCGACCATTCGCGGAGAAAGGCGGATCCCACGCAATTCTACATCCCCACGGCGGGAGGTCCCGACTTCTTCCCAAGTGCCCGTGAGACGCTTCAGGAGCTCCTCGCGGTACCAAAAGGCTTCGCGGCCTTGCCGCTCTTGGTCTACGCTGATACGAGTTGTGGAGACGACGAATTGGCGCTGGGTGGTGGATATGCTGGGGATCGGGGCGTATGGCCGCGGGAGGAAGATGCGTTTCACGGGGAGGGTGAGTCTTGATGTGTGGCCAGCTTGTAACAGGTCCTCCGCCACGAATGCTTCCTCGTCTGAGTCTACGGCGTCTCTGAGAGCCAGTTTGACTTTCAAGGGCTGCGGCCAGGCGTTGCGGAGATCCAACAGCATCAGACAATAGTCTCCTGGCTGGGCGGTCGTGGTACCTCGAGAGAACAGTTGCTTAAACGGTCCGAATGTCGCGCCACCGAGTTCGATCGGGAAGTCCGTCGAAAAAGGGATAAAGTCGACACGTGCAAGCTCGATCGAGGCGTTGACCGTGACCGTTACTGGGTACACCACCTGCCGTGTAAAATAGCGGTTGCCGAGCTCGGTCGGTGGGAGACCGAGATGCGAGTAGTCAGCCAGAATGGTGCCGTGGGTGAGCCCAGGTTTGCCCAGGACTTCGATCTCAAAAGTGGCATCACCAGCAGCGGGAATGTAGACTTTCTTCTTGGTCAAGTCTTGGGTGGAGATCTGGGGTCTGATCTTCTGGCCACCAGCATTCTCCGAGGCAGATATCACACGGTTTTGGCGGTGCCAAGCAAACGCACGCTTCTTCTTGAGCATTAATTCAAGTTCGTACGTCTCGGCCGGAGAGTTAGTTTTCTCGGCTAGCGCCTGACGGATCCGCGCCGTCGTCGAATCGGTAAAATCAAAGTACAAGTGATCCACGTCGACATTACTCAGATTCCTAAGAGTGATCTGGAAGATCCTTCGCTCGCCCTCGAGAACCATGAGTGCACTCTGGCTCAAGCTAGTATTCCGAACTACCAACAGCGGCTGCGAATCCACTACAGTGAGCTGCAACGTTTTTGGAATCGGGTGTAGAATTGGAGGAGGACGTAATGGTCCGCGCCCCGAAGTAGAAATGGTCGAGAGTGGACGTTCCACCTTTGGCTCCAGTGCTTTGAGCCCAAATCTCTTGCACTTGGTATCATTTTGGCGCATATCAATACCGGAGGTGAGAATAGGAAAGAATCGCTCCTTGCATCCATAAACCTTTATCGTGCATCCCAATATCTTCACTTCTCCGATGTCATTCGGTGTTGCAAATACCGAAACTTGGTGGGTTCTGGACGGCCCAATGATGACACCAACCGGTTGCGCCGATAGTGCCACACCGGAAGTATCGAGTCTGACCCACTCGACTTCCACGTCAAAGTTAAAAGGATTCTGTACTGTTAACTTTAGTTCCGCCGGCTCGCCCAATACCAGTATATTCTCTGCCGTCGAACTTTCGGAAACCTTGAATGGATTGTACAAGAACGGCGTTTTGTCATCCATTGTCGTAGGCGAAAGTAGTGAATCAGGATCCACTAGCTCAGTCTTGTTGCGCGGTATCGGCGGTCTCCAAGTAGGGTTCTCGACCAATTCGATGTCCCGCAACAGAAACTGGTCCCAATAGTTCGCCTCGACGCCGGGTATTCCCAACTTGCGAGCTGCTCCCACTGTCCTCGATATCGTGGTTGAAAGCCTGGCCTGGTCCTCTTTTATAACGTCCTCGTCCGTCGTTGTCAACAATAGCGTCGTAAAGTTCAAGACTCCCTGGAAATCCGGTAACGCCTCACAGAGAGCCGTGCAGTTCCTTAACACCTGGAACTTCAACGCCGGCCAACCAAACATTCGAATGTCTTGCTCTGCGATTACTGCCTTGGTCCAGACCGATGTTTCCAGCGTCACGGCATTGCTGGAAACAGCCCGCTGTTGCTCCTCCTCTTTCAACTTCTTCTCGTCTCCCAGGCCAGCAAGACAGCCATATGCCCGACAGAGCTCTTCTAGCATTTCCATAATTCCACTCTCCACATCGCCTTCCCCAAGGTCCAGCGGTGAGCCACTTCCACCACTCAGAGCACTCAATCCGGCTGCTGGATGAATACCCATCTCGGCAGCACCAACCACGCGGGCCTGTATCAACCCGGGGATCAAAATTTTAAGCAGCTCCCTCGTGACAAATGCCTTCCGCCGCTTCATCCCTATAGCCCCATGGATGCTCGCGATTCCGCTCAAAACTTTTGTCGCTTCCAGCACCGTCATGAATTCCACCGGCTGGGGATACGCCTGCATCGCAACTTCCGAAATGTCAATACGAGAAGGGACATTCTTCTTAGGGCCTTTGTGTGATATCGGTGTGCTCGACACAATGTGAGCAATAGCATCTTTGGCCACTCCATTCGCTAGGTACTGTGATGTGAGTGCTTTGGCATGTCGGAGGATTGTCTCGCAGAAGGATATGTTGGGTATCGATTCCCCGGGAAAGTTGGCGGCTCGTTGGTACAACTTGATGGTATTCTTGTGCAGCTCGGGAAGGAGATCCAACACTTGTTGTGCCGTTGCAGAGTCCGCTGGCTGTGGGACCGGCGTGGATGGTTTGGCGGCTGGTGTCGACGACTTCGATTTACTGCCATCGATTGTAGGGTATGGGATCATGGGGATCTAAAAAGGAATAAACATGAGGTCCGTCAAGTTGTAGCAGGCTGAAGCGACCTGAAATGGAACACCAAGATTCGCAAGAATAGTCAGGCAGATGCCGATTCCCTCCAGTGCCTTAGCATGCCATAGATGGTCACTACTCGATCTACAAACATCGGCACCATCCACAAACCTGTTCGCAGCCTCCCTGTCAACGACGAATATCCAGAGTATTAGCGATGACAGCCACTCACTCTTTCATAGCATCTGGAACACGCCCGGCGATAAGGTGAAGTTGCGCTACCGCAATCTGAACACGACCTTTGCCCTTGTTCCGTGATCTCTCACTCTGGCTGCCGCTGCCACCACTAAAGCCAGTCATTGTCTTCCGTTTGTTCGCAGCCGGATCCCCGGAAAAGGGTGCCAGTGTCCCATTGCTAGGGACGCTATTCCGGCGGCCACCATTCTCCCCATCACTCCAGTTTTCGGCCAGCGGCGAATCGAGGGTCGGCTGTGCTTGTAGTGACTTTGCCAGGCCGCACATTTCCGACAGAACCGGCGCGGTGATGTCGCACATCAACGTCCGCATTGAGGTAACCTTGGACTCTCGCTTTTTGGGGACAGTAAAGAAACGTGGACGACCATCTGGTTTCAGTTTCTCATGCTCAGCCGCCTCCGGAGGTGCATCGAATATCAGGCAAACATGGTACAAAGAACGAGGATACTATTACACACGGTAGGTTGAGCTCACATCACATATAACAGCTAGTCAACGCTTCGGGGGTGTACTCACTAGCGATACCATATCCTCCAACTGCGCAGACAGCAACTCCGGATCGCACCCCTCTTCGTAGTCGGCAACCCCAATCACGACGAACGTCCGCCGGTACTGCTCAAACGCCTCAAGGTAGTCATGTTCGCGGTCGACCGATGTGGTCAGGTCCCATACTATCCGGCCATCGGGGAAGCCCTGGGGATTGAACATAGCTGCAGACACACCCGGGTAGCAAAGATCAGCAGGTGGCTACTTCTGGCGGAAGGCGGATATCATGCCAAATGGTGACATACTCCGGTTTGGTTGCATGTCGGGAGTGATATCGCCCAGTCGCACAACATTTGAGGCCTGCAGGCGTCTGGCGAACGACGAGAATCGCGAGCGGCGTATCCGTCCGAGGGGACACAGTAGTACACGCAGTCTAGCTGGCGCAGCAAAGGACAATGAATCGAGAGCCATGGCTAGCGGTAGTGAATTTCGATGGTGTCGATGTGAGCAAATGTAGATTCAATTAGTTAGGGGAGGTGCAGTCGAAGGCCACACCGTGTCGAATTCAGACGAAAGATTGGTACTAGTTAGATTGAAGGACACATGAAACGGTAAATAAAACCGTAAAGGAGAATCAAAGGAGTTTTTTGATGGATGGAAGGATGGGTTGGCGGAGGAGGTTTGTTTGCCCAGCTCCAAGTTTGGTGTGGTTTCTGGAGCTCCTGTGCTCGAGTGCTGCATCCGAGTTTACCCGGCTGTGGGGAATAGGGCTAAGCGAGTGGTCTGTGCACGCGTCGAGTGAGAATATTTGTCGCTGCTGGCAGATCTTTTTTTTTTGGTTTAATCATACTCGCATACAGCCCATCTAGACTATGGCGGTGTACATTTTGTCCGTTTTTCCCGTCCGCTGTCCGCGCGGTGCGGCACTTTGCAAGCTCCCCTTTGCCCTCCGCCCAGGCCTGTCCATGGCTGCTGGCGATTTGTTTCCGTGGGAAAAAACATTCTCCAATATTCTGAATAGTTACTCCTGTAATTCCGCAACTACTCCGTTCCAGTCACCTTTGTCTCCGGTGCAGCCTCGCCCTCAGCCTTTGCAAGACTTTTGCTTGCTGCCGCTGCCGCCTTCTTCGCCTTCTCTCTAGCCCTTTTCTTCAGTGTTTTTTCGCGATTCTTCCTGATCCTTTCCGCGTTCTCTGCCTTCGTTCTCTCTTCTGGAGTCATTCCCGCAAATTTTTCCCGCCCTGCCTGGCTTTTTCTCCTCCGCTCCTCCTTCTCCAACTTAGCCATTTTCGCAATCCTCATCTTAATCCTCATCTTCTTTCCCGGCTTCCTCCGCCTTCCTTCTTTCGTCTCTGTCTCTGGCACGCCGTCAGTAGATATGTGCACAACCTTCCATTCAACCTTCACCGCCTTGGCAGGCCACGGCTTTTTCGCGCCTTCAAGAACATCGGCTCCGGACACGGCGCACGTCGATATCCTCTTCTGGCGTTCTTTGAGCTCAGATGGGGCGATGAGCCAGTGGTTCAGCGGCCGTTTCCGGCTGCGGGCAACGGCATCCCAGACGTCTTCTTCGGTGGGCGGAGGGGTGGCCGAGCGTAACTTCAACCGCTGAGGAGCAGTGCCGGAGAAGAGGGAGAAGTCGAGTTCGAGATCCTCGTCGACATCCTCTTTCGTCACCGCTTCTTTGGGTGTTGTGGGAGCGATGTATTCGAGATCGAGATGAAGGGTTCCGGTTGGGCCGGATGGAGGATTCGTCTCAGTGTCGTAATCATCGAGGTCGGCGCGGAAGATCCGCTTCGTTTGTGGCTCTTCGTACATGTTGCGCTCGGGTGTTTGGTGTACGAGGTGAGGTGCGCATTAGTTCGCGAGGACGTTAGGTTCAACTAGATAGTTTAGCGCGGGCAGATCCTGGTTCTCTCTGACCGTCCTTGCGCGAGGCAGCCTGTCCCAGGTCCCCATCACGATGCCGCGCCTCTCTCCCAGCCTTCTCCTCCGCGCCTACCGCTTAGACCCGTTCCTCCCATCCCTCCTGCGCGCAACCCGAACACTCGATAGCGCTGTCACCGAGCTCCGTTGGCTCCGTGCCCACGCCGCCGAGACAGCAACCGCAACGGACAGTGCCGAGGCAACACTCCGCAGCTATGTCTACCGACGATCCACGCTCGCGGAGCCACTACAATACATTCTTGGCAGTCAGCCATTCGGACCTACATCGATCCTTTGTCGGCGAGAGGTCCTCATCCCGCGAGCAGAGACAGAAGAGTTGGCATCCCATCTCGCTGGGTTGTTGCCGCGGGGCTCGAAGGTAGTGGATCTGTGCACGGGCAGTGGATGTATCCCGCTACTCCTCGCGGCGGAAACGGACGTGTCGGTAGTCGGAGTGGATATCTCGCCGCGTGCACTACGACTGTCGGTGGATAACCTACGGCACAACGCTGAGGTCATGCGTCCGGCGTCGCAGGTGCAGTTCCTGGAGGGGGACGTGTTGTCTCTAGATGGGGAGGAAGGCCAGCTGCTATATTCCATCCATGCATGTTTCGACGAAATGACACCGGAGTATACCAACATCGATGTAGTTGTCTCCAACCCGCCGTATATCTCAGCAAACGGGTACGCCCGCGAGACATTGAGGAGCGTGAGGAATTGGGAACCTAGACTTGCATTGGAGGCCGACAATGGCGGTGATGTATTTTATCCACGGATTGGGGAAATCGCGTGGGGTTTAGATGCTCGCGCAGTGATGGCAGAGGTTGGCGGTTGGTCCCAGGCTGAGAGGGTGAGGGCTATCTGGGAGGGTATGGGATGGGAGGGGAGCGCGATATGGAAAGACTTCGCTGGGAGGGGAAGGACAGTTGTGGCGTGGCGCGACGGCGGTGAGTGGATCGCGGAGGGGCCAAACCCCGTGTAATGTGTGAACGAGAATACGCAATTCAAGAGTGCCGATATCTCGTTCATTGCTCATCCATCGCAACTCGCAACGATATGCCTATACGCCAAAGAACCAGGCACTCAGGCCGAGCCGTCATACGCCAGAACTCCCAACAAAACGCCCCTACACCAGCAGCGTCCCCTCCCTCACCTCCGCCTTAGCCTGCTCCGATACCGCGGTCGTAGTCCCCGCGCCTTGCACTCCCTCCGCCTGTGGTTCCTCTATATACTCATCGTCATCATCGCGATAGACTCCGAATCCCTCCTCCAGATCCCTGCCCAAGCGCTCAGTATCGCTCCACTCCCTGGGATCCTCATCGAAGTCCTCGCTCGGTAACCTTACGTGGCCCCTCCGACGACGATTCGACAGATGCTGCGAGATCGTACTGGGCAAGTGTTGTAGCGGGAAGATGTTGTGGCGCACGAGCACGGGCCGCACCCAGAGACGATAGGTCAGCACCAATGCTGTGGACGCTAAGATCGTCAGGAGGATAGTCTGGTTCACCTGTTAGTAGGCGGTAGGGCACGCGGCGAGTCGTCTGTTCTCTCACGAATGCGAAGTTGGCGATCTGGGAAACCATGATGTGACGGGCGATGCTGAATATTGTTATTGAAGTTGTGGCAGTGATAGTTGTAGTGTTGGCCGTTAGTTAGACCGGGGCGACGTTGCAGAAGGTTGTGTGCTTCTCTCAATCTCACATATCTAGTGCTCTTACGGATGCAAGGGAGTCTTGGCGCCGTTGCGCAATCATCGGGTTGCACTCGATGCGGAAGTGTTTGAGACGGAAGGTTTTCATTTACAGTTCAAAGAGAACGACTACATATCGCCATGATCTAAATATGCCGCATGTGAATTTAGAAAGCAAAATAGAACGGCTGTGAACAAGCCTTATTAGGTGGGATAGCGGGGGTACGGTGTCCGTGCAGAGCACTAGCCACCCTCTCAGCGTCATCTTCAGAAAGGCCTCCAATTGTGCTATTGTCATGGTTTCGCAGTGTCTATCGACTCCAAGTCTCCGAGAACCAAAAATAGTCACATTCCTGTCCGTACCCCAAGGGCCGAGTCTTGGAAGACAATCTGTACCATGAACAATCACTCGGCTCACAATATTCTCCACAACCATTTTCCCAACCCCGTGCCCTCTGAATGGGGCCTGAGAGATCTGGACCGAAGGAAGAAAGGATATCTATGTGGCGTAATTCGGAACCGGCAAACCGACAAAAAGGGCCTTCGGCGTGCCTAACAATCTTGGGAATTTCAGAGTCATCTCCCCACCCCCAATACGACACCACGCTTCATATGCGTGAAGTACTGGCATGCACCCACTTGACTATATTCTGGTAGACGTAAGTTGTAACCGCCGTGACCCGCCCTCCAGAACTGATAACGCCTACCCATCCACCTGAGAGCTGCTGCCGAGGTGTAAGCACAGCCCGTAACCACCTCCGGATCGACCAAATCATCACAGGTCAGGATGCGGGTGGTTGGAATGTCATTGGTTAATGCCTAGATGGCGGTGAATGAGAAGCAGACTTTTAGTCGGCCTAGAGAGTTACACTGTATTTGACGAAACTCGGAATGTATGCTTCAAAAGACATTCTTGTTGATTTTGGATCGCCTCATCTGCTGTTCTACTCCCCGAGATACACTAAAGTTCATCCTTGATAACGGGCTTGGCCTCCGGCTCTTCCACGGCAGCCTCCTTAACCTCCTCGACCACTTCTTCTACCACAGACTTTGCTTCTTGAACCTTCTCAACCACGGTCTCTGCCTTCTCCCCTACTGCTCCGACCACAGGCTCGACCTCCTCAGTAACCTTCCCAACCAGCGGTACTGACACCGTCTCAGGCATACTCATCATGTTGATGACGAGACTAGTCCAGCCCAAGAAGTGCGCTGTCCTCTGTCCCTTTCCGGTGATCGAGTCATACTGCTCCCAAGCGTACCCTGTCTCTTTCCAGTTCTCATAGACATTCTCCACGACCGCCTTCCTCAGCTTCTTGTAGAGGCGTGCAGCCACTTCTTGGTTTGGCCCAGCTTGGGATCCGAGGTCCTAATTTCTGTTAGTGTGGTCAGATTAGGAGGAGGTTGGGGGACGTACGGCAAGCCTTTGTACAGCAAGGAAATTGATATTGACCCAGACTGGACCCTTCCAGTAGTTCTCTCCGGTGCCGAACATGGGGTCATTTTTACTGAGGGACCGGAGTCCATACTCTGACCACAACTCCTCGGGATCCTCCATGAGGGCCAAGACCTTACCTAGCTTATCCGAGTCCTTATCCACGAGTCCAAGGAGCACGGGGAAGAGACTGACATAACCCTTGTGACAGACATGTACACTCTCCTCGTAGTCGTCGATGGTGGCATCGCAGTATGCCTGCTCCTTTTCGCTCCAGTGCAGGTCGTCCAAGTTCCGGATCACCGCAATTTCGGCTTTCTCAAAGATGGCAGCATCCTCAGTTTCACCGATGGTGACGGCAATGCGTTTGATACACCGCGACATCATGCCAACCCAGGAGAGGAGATCCACATGGAGCTCGCCGGTGTGAGGTGGGATGGGACGGGGGTAGTCGTCAAGGCCGGAGGTGAGGCAGTGCTCGGGGGTGCGGCCACGCCAGCGATATGCCTCCCTCGATGAGAATGCTTCGCGGTCGAACGCGCGGATCTCGCCGGCCTGGGTGGAGCGAAACCAGTTATAATGGCGGCGGAGATTGGGGTAGATCTCACGGAGATACTGGAGAGCTGCTTCACGATGGTGCAAATGAGCGGTTGGCAGGTCTTCTGGGGAGATACCGACGGTTCCTGGAGTAGCATCACCAGCAGCTGGGCCCTTCTCGAAAGTGTCGATAAACTTGGTAAGAATGAAGAAGAGCGTGGGAGGGTTCGCATAGTGTGGATACTGCGTTTGAAACTCTTGCGGGACCTTGCTGCGCGCTTCATCGCCTAGGATCTGCTCCCGGCCAATCCATCCATCCGTGTCGACTAGTGCAAACCAGCTTTTGACGATGGAGAGAGTTAAATCCATGTCCCATTCGGAAATAGGCACCAGGTGGAATCCTTCATCCCAGTAGAAACCACGGGGAAAGAAGGGGCGAGAGGGTATGCTGGTGAACAGCTCCCTTGGCCCTTCCTCTTTCACTACGCCGGGTCTTTCTCGCGCTGCTTTTGCCTCGTCCCAGAATCCCTCATCTTCCTCAAGGTACTCGTCGGCATAGCTGCGGTCAACCATAGAGGTGCCGTAGAAGTATCCGATGCCACCGAGGAGGTTGGAGAATGTATTCTCGGCAAATTCAGAGTACTTTTCAGTGTCAAAGGGTGCCTGTCGCTTGAAGACTTTTTTGAACCGTTCGATGAAGGTCTCGTGGTTCTCCCCAATCTTTTTGGTCAAGATTTCGGCCGTCATCGGCGAGGGCGCGGACGCTGACGAGTACAGCACATCAAACTCGAAGGAGCCTTCAAAGATCTTTTGGATCATGTGGACATTCCCGGGCTCAAAATTGGGCTTGAGCACGAACGTCTGCCATGGCGGTGGGTGCGCTTCAGCGCCGTATTTGGCCTGCAACTCCAAGAAATTCTTCTGCAGGTTTGCGAACAAAGCCTCTGGTTCCTAGTCAGCGATGATCTTCTCCCCACCTTCGGGCGTTCAGTACCTTTGGCCTTCCATGCGAGCTTTGGCAAAACTTGAAAAGAGGCATACATGGTTCTCTCAAGAGGCCGTTCAGCCCACGCTTTAGCATTTCCCAGCACCGGTGGTTTGTTGGTCTTGGGTCCTCTGGTAACTTCCAGCTTGAAGTCTCCCAGAACAGGAAGGCTACCCTGCAGCTCGACGACACCAGGCAGTCCCTTCATATCTGGTTCGTTCGCAAGCGTGATTTTCCCTTCCATGCCTTCGTTGGCAATGTAGAACAAGACCGTCGTCTTGGTATCCTTTTCGGCTAAGGCCGTGGAAGCGTGTCATTTAGCGTTGTTGTTCCGTCCAGGGCCGAGGATAAGTAGTGGAGGTGTTACCATCGTCCCTGAGGGTTCCTTTGATCCTGACGCCCCAATTGCCTCCTATCCTCCGTGAATAAGTCTCCTATAGTTTACGCAATACAATCTGCGACGCTCTCTCACCATGTTCTCCACCCTCGACCTTGACAAACTCGGTAGTGAGATCAATCTTGTTCACTGTATCATGCATCACCTGCTTGCCACCAGTGCGGACATCATACTCCTCCCAACCGTAGCCCGCCATATTATCACCCTGTTCACATTGATGTCTTAAAGCTACGAAGTCATCATCAGCCCTCGTTCGACCAATTGCTACTCCGGTCACGCATCACCACTCACTGCTCTGGAATGTCTTGTAATCGTTGACACCAGACCACATCAACCCGCTAATGAAGCTATCTGGTACTCGTGGTTTAACGCCGAAGTACAGATTCGGTCGGTACGGGCCCCATAATAAGCTCTGGTTCGAAGTACGGGAGATATCGTTTAGCAGGATCGAGTCCGCGTCTGAGGAGGCGGAAGCAACGGCACTGAATACCGCACATATCGCGGTAATGGAGCGTAAAATTGGAGATTGGGCGAGAACCGCCATGATGCGTGAGTATTCTGGTAACCGTGCCGTCGACGCTGTTGCAGTTCTTTCTTTTGTTGTCGACTCGTTTAGAACTCGCTGCTGATTGCTGTTGTTACCACAGTGGCTTTAGCTCTCAAAAGCTTCTTAGGACACGTGTCTTGGCAGCCTTGTGACCCCTAAATTTACGGGACTAACGCGACCACATACTGGCCGCAGAAGAAACACGCGAACTCTATCATCATAACCTTCCAACAACTCAAGAAAGATACCCACGCCCAAATCATCACCACTACACCCACGACACTGCCGCGATCATGAGTGTCAGTCGCCCTCATGTCGTACATTCCTTGCTAGGGAACTGATTGAAACTGATGCAATGGACAGGCACCATTAAATCCCCGCCCGATGCTGCAGTCGCTGTTCGTCCCGTCCCTACCCATCCGCCACCCTGTCGGCACAATGGCCTTCACTGCGAATCTTTGCGGCGAGAGATCAGCTCCCCAACGAACCCCATACTGACGAAGTGCGAACAGGATCGACAAACCAGTCCTTGTCCGCCTAAAGTGGGGACAAGCCGAATACCGCGGAACCCTTGTCAGCGTGGACAGCTATATGAACCTCCAGCTTTCCAGCACCGATGAGTACATGGACGGCAAGAGCACGGGTCACTTGGGACAGGTGCTGATTCGGTCCGTTCCTTCTCACTTTCTCCCAGCCGATGTACTGATGGTCTGCAAGATGTAATAACGTTCTCTGGATCTCGGCCGCGCCAAAGGAAGATGTTAAGATGGAGGACTGAGTGGAGGTGAAAAGTGAAGGGCAGTGCATAAAATTACATACAATTGCGCGCAACGATCAGTTTGTCGCTTTTGTGTTTCTATCGTTCCATGTCGTATCGCAGCAATGAATTTACTGTCGTTGGAAGCTGTTGGCTTGTATCTCGTTGTGGCTGGGTGAGATGCTAGTAATGCCACGCCGCAGCGCCACACGTTAGCTATCCTAGTTACCGAAGCGCGCAGCCGCAACTAGCCATATTCAAGCAACATCACTTCACGTTTCCCTATCCTCCACCCGCGACATCCGTTCGCACCGCAACACCATGAACCACGACCGTGACCGCGACTCCCGTCATCCCGGACCTCGCGATCGGGATTCCCGTCACCACAATCCTCGCCGTGAGCGCGACTACCACAACCGCGACCGTGACCGCGACCGCGACCGCGATCCCCGAGACCACAGAGGCAACCGCGACAGAGGTGACAGAAACGACAGGGGCGACAGGGGCAGGCCTACTGACCACCCACCAAGCCACCGCGAAAAGCCCAAAGCCCTTAGCCGCAGCCGCAGCCCAGATGCACGCAACGGCAACGGTAGCCGGGACTACCGCAATCGCGACCGGGGACCTTATCCTACACGCGGCCGTGGTGGCGGTCGCGGCGGAAGACGAGGTGGAAGTCGCTCACCTCCACCAGCACGGAAAGAGAAGGAGAAGGAGAGGGAGAGGGAGAAGACACCACCACCGCCTCCACCCGTCGCAACCATGGACGTAGATGTGGACCCGGATGACGAAGAGGCGCAGATGGCGGCGTTGATGGGCTTCAAGGGATTTGGGACTACGAAACAGAAAAAGGTCCGCGGAAACAATGCGGGTGCTATCGCTAAGAATAAAACGGCCGAGTATAGGCAGTATATGTATGTTACCCTGAACGGACAGTGGAAGAAGTGGCTGGTTGCTGACGAATGGTGCTGGACAGGAATCGACCCGGTGGGTTTAATAGGGCTTTGTCGCCGTCGTGATGGAGCACGTAGGGTTGGGCTCGAGCATACTATACATAGAACATACTTCGGTGTTTGCATGGTAGAATCGGTCGGGTTTACGTTGTTCATTTTCCTTGCAGACATGAATTTTGTAACAAGGCATACCGTATCACTCGCTGTACTGCTTCCACTTGCAGTAGAGCAGATGCCTCGCTTGAGCTTTGGGCAGAAGTACACGATCCAAGCCAGACAGCGGATTGCAGCCCTCCGAAAAGCCAGGCCGGACATAGCCATCGAAGTGCGGTGGTGCCCGGTCGATAGGGGTCCTGGGCAATGAGAAACCGGAAGCTCGCGGCGGAAGAGCCGAATCAGCGGCGGGCTTCGGCTCACTTCTTCTGAGATCTTCCGCTTGAGGCTCGCGAGGGATCCGGGCAGGGGACATAGGACGTCCGCTGTACTGGTCCGCGTAGCGTAGCCACTCGATCCCGCGGGCGGCTGAGGGCCGGATCACTGCCAGGAAGCACGGGGTGCTGGACACGCAGCACCCGAATAAAGAGGCGGCTAGCAGCGCGAAGAGGTAGGCTAGCCGGTTCTATGTACCAGCTGAAACCGGGCACTGTCTCACTAGGCAATACCTCCAGTGCGAAGAACGGACCACCGCCCAGTGTTTGTTATTTTTGTTTACTCATACTCGCATTCGACCTATATAGATCATGGCGGCGTACATTTTGCCCGGTTTTCCTGTCCGCAGTCCGCGCGGCGGCGGCACGTTGCAAGCTCCCCTTATGCCCTCCGCCCAGC